>OGZF01000050.1_pt1 | contig 115053 bp, 119 predicted proteins | sample 1576771 | NCBI WGS metagenome assembly OGZF01 (sample SAMEA3541536, study PRJEB24748) | human gut metagenome | biome: human gut; feature: human-associated habitat; material: faeces | place: China | collected 2012
ACAATGAAGCAACCGATGAAATCAAGGAACAATTGAAAGATCCATTGAACTGGAAAAATCATACACAACTTGATTATTATAAAGACATAGACGCATTATACTAAAATCTAAAAAAACATAAATCTCAGATTGAAAAAAGTCCAAAAATCAGGACTTTCTTTCGTCGTGCAAGCAATAGATAAATTACAAGCATAAAAAAATGAGCATCACTATTTGTGACACTCATTCAATAAGAACTGTCAGATATTTGTCCTTGACTTTTGAACCAGTTTAGATTTTTAAATCTTGAATATTCGGTCCTTTTTTATTAAGCTGAAACTTCTTTATCCGTTACAGCCCCTTTTCTTGACCACTTAGTCTTATATTTTAACCACTTACTTTTCAAGACTATACTTTTAATATTCCTTGTGGAATAATAAAGCCATGAAAGTAAGAATTGAGATTGATGATTCACTAAAAGAAGATGAAATCGTCATACATACAAAAGAATATACTGAGGAATTGCAACAATTGATTTCTAATTTTAAATCAAAGCCGAGTATACAATTCTTTAAACAAGATACAGAATATTATCTGGATTTAGATGCGATTCTATTCTTTGAAAGTGATAATGGAACGGTCTATGCACACACAGCCAATGATATGTTTTCTACGACACAGAAGTTGTATGAATTAGAAAATATATTGACGAACTCCTTTTTAAGAATCTCTAAATCCACAATAGTGAATATTCAAAAAATTTATTCTCTATCGCATTCTGTATCGAGTCATCTCATTACTTTTCAAAATAGTCATAAACAAGTCTATGTATCGAGAATGTACTACAAAGTATTAAAAGAAAGAAGGAATCATTTATGAAAAGAAATTGGTTTTGGGGCATTATTTGTATTCTAGGTGCCATATTAATTTTTGGAAACTTATTTGGAATTATTCAATTTAACCTTAGTCTATGGAAAATTGCTGGAACTCTTATCTGTCTATCCGTTATTATCGACGGAATCAAAGAAAGAAGCTTCTACAGCCCCTTATTTGGGATTGCGATTATTTTCTATTTATTCAAAGAAGATTTAGGTTTTGAAGATATTTCTCTATGGCTTCTATTATTAGCTACTTGGCTATTAGCTTGGGGACTTACAAGCATTATTCATCCCAAAAAAAGACACATTGAAATAGAAGATATTGAATATTCTACAAATTCCATCATCAATATTACTTCTAGTTTTGGTGAAAAAGTTCAATATATTCAAACCAATGATTTACAATATGTGACCATTGACTCTAAATTTTCAGGATTAAAACTCTATTTTGATCAGGCTACCATTCAAAATCAAGCTACGATTGAAATTGATGGAAACTTTACAGGCATTGAACTCTATGTACCTAAAGAATGGAATGTACAAAGTCATGTTCGTTCCTTTTTTGGTGGAGTTGATGAAAAAGGACAGCCATCATCTAGTGGCTATCCAACATTAAATATCACAGGGCGTGTTCATTTTGGTGGAGTTGAAATCCATTATATCTAAGAAAGACAATTAACGTCTTTCTTTTTTATATTCCGCATCATTTTTTGCGAGAAGATACAAACAATATTGATTCATACTAATGCCTTCCTCTTTAGCGTGTATAGATAAAGATCTATGAAGACTTTTGGGTATTCTTAATTTAAATTGTCCTGAATACGATTGTAGATCACTAGGAAGCGGAATCTCTTTTCCATCTTCTAACATCCCTGCTATCCATGTTTCTTTTGCGTCTTTGGCTAGTTCTAACAAGTCATCTAATGAATCTGAACATGTCATACATCCAGGAAGATCCGGATAAGATAAGACATATCCTCCTTCATATTTATCTTCAACAATTTCCATACGATACGACAGATTCATGTAGTATTTGAGTTCTTGATTCATCTTCCTTCATCTCCTCTTCTATCACTTTTTTTATCATTTTTACATACACCTTTTTTATAGGTTTATGTCTTGGAATCACAATACGACTACATCCAGGTTTGACAAATGAATAATGACTTGATCCGCCTTTAGGTTGTTTGATCTCATATCCATATTCTTTCATCACTTTAACTATCTCTTCGAAACGAATATCATGACCCAATTTAACAGCTTATCCCAAGAAGACATCTTTTCACCTCCATTATATTTGGTGTCAACTATCTATTTAATGATCTCTACCTCAATTAAATCAGATGCATGTGAAAAAGACATTAAAAGCCAAAAAAAGAAGTCGTTAGACTTCTAATTTAACTCATTTTCTTTTGAACCGTACGCATTGCGCTGATCCACAATGGAATCAATACCAGTGTAGCTGCAACCCATGCTGTTTGATCTGCCCATGTGATCGCACTATATTTGAAAATTGGAACAAAGCATAATGCCACAATACATCGTGCAATCATTTCTACAAAGCCTGCCAGCATAGCTCGAGCAGAATAGCCAAGTCCTTGAACGGACATTCTTGTTGTGATCAAAATTCCTAAAACAGGATAAAAGTAGCCCATTCTTCTTAAATATAAGGCACTCGCATTTAACACTTGTACTTCATTGACGCTCACAAACATCATACTTAGAATTTTTCCAAAGAAAACCATTACGACACAGGCGAATACACCGTATAAAATACTCACCATTACACCTTTACGATATCCATCATGAATTCGATCTAACTTGCAAGCTCCATAGTTTTGGGAAAGGAATGTAGAAACAACTGCACCCAATGCATCAAAAGGACACATCATCAATGATTTAATACGCATACCGGCCGTGAAGCCCGAAACATAAATGGTTCCTAACGCATTATTCGCTGATTGCATGACCATAGAACCTATGGCTGTAATTGAAAATTGTAATCCCATAGGAACGCCCATGGCAAGTAGTTTTAGAGAATGTTGTTTATCCACATAACGACTTGATTTAGGAATATGTAAAACATTGACTTTAAAAGCAATCAACAATAAACACAAAATACCACTTACGGCTTGGGCAAAAATGGTGGCGATGGCAGCCCCTGCACACCCCCATTTCAAAACAAGAATGCAGAAAAAATCAAGGCCAATATTTAAAAATGCAGAAAAAGCTAAAAAGAAAAATGGCGTTTTTGAATCTCCAATAGCTCTTAAGATAGCTGATAAATAATTATAGAGTAATGTGAATGGTATCCCTGCAAATATGACAACCAAATAGGCATAGGCATCTTTAAAGATTTCATCATTGACTTGTAAAATATGAAGAATGTCTGCGCAAAATACAACAACTAAGATGGATACCACAAAAGCTGTAATGGCTGTCCATACAGCTCCTGCATAGATATAAGTGTGCATTTCATCGAGCTTTTTTGCTCCGAAACTTTGTGAAACCATAATCGCAAAGCCTTGGCATATTCCCATACAAAATCCTAGAATCAAAAACTGCACACTACTGCTTGCACCTACGGCTGCCAATGCTTTAGAACCTAGTGTTTGCCCAACAATAGCCGCATCAACAACGTTATAAAATTGTTGAAATAAATTTCCTAATAATAATGGAATACTAAAATTCAAAATGAGTTTTAACGTATTCCCCTCAATCATACTCTTTTGCATATTCCCTTTTTTAAACCTCATCAAAAAAGAAGTCATTTTATTGACTTCTTACCAAGCTAATACTTCAATTCCTTTTTCTGTAACTAGAATTGTGTTTTCCCATTGTGCCGATAACTTTCCATCTTTTGTATAAGATGTCCAACCATTATCTTTATCAATATATAAATCACGCGTTCCTTGATTGATCATAGGCTCAATAGTGAAGACCATACCTGGTGCAATAACCATACCTGTATTACGAATTCCTACGTGATGTACATATGGATCTTCATGGAAAGCATTACCAACCCCGTGTCCACAGAAATCAACAACAACACTGTAACCATTTTTGTGTGCATGTTCTTGAATAGCAGCACCAATATCTCCAATGTATCCCCAAGGACGTACGGCTTCTTTACCAATTTCTAAGCATTCTTTAGTCACTTCAACTAATCGTTTTGCCTCTTCACTTACATGACCAATACAGAACATTCTAGATGCATCCGCAAAGTGTTTATGTACAATGGTAGTACAGTCTACATTTATAATATCGCCATCTTTTAATACGACTTTTTCACTTGGAATACCATGACAAATTTCATTATTAATAGATGTGCAAACACTCTTAGGGAATCCTTCATAACCTAGACATGCAGGAATTCCACCATGACTTGTTGTATAATCATATACTAATTTATCAATATCTTCTGTCGTCATACCTGCACAGATTTTTTCTCCAACTAAATCAAGAACTGCATTATTGATTTTAGCCGCTTTCTTGATCCATTTAATATCTTCTTCCGACTTGATTAAATTATGACTAGGAACAATTTTTCCTTGTAGTTTTAATACATTAATTGTATTGTCCCATTCTTCATGACAATGTTTATATTTTTTACCAGAACCACACCAACATGGACTATTCTTACCAATCATCTTGATCCTTCTTTCTATATATTCGTTAGACACAACTTATTATACACGAAAACAAGAAAAAAAGCTTCCGATTGATTCAGAAGCTTCTAAATGCATTATTCACCAAAATAACGTTTTAATAATCCAGCAAATGCCTTACCATGACGAGCTTCATCTTTAGCTATCTCATGAACTGTGTCATGAATCGCATCTAAGTTATTCTTCGAAAAAAGCCCATGAATTCGGCGTTTTTCTATAAAAGGTGACAATATTTTTAGTGACAATGTTGTCATCGATTGTGTCCCTAAAATTGCAAAGTGACAAAGAAAGTCACCAAAAAACACGGAAAAAGGAACATAAAGGAGGAAACAATATGCCACGATCTAAAAAATCTTATCCTGGGGTTTTTCAAACGGATGACGGCAATTTTGGTTATCGCTTCGTTGTAACAGTTGGTGGTCACCAAAAGACAAGAAAAAAAGTCAAAGATGAAAACGGCAACCCGTTCAAAACAAGAATACAGGCCGCCAACGCCCGCGCGATTGATATTGAGAAAACCAAAGCCGGAGTAATTGACAAGCCTGTATCATTTCCAAAAGTGACTGTATCTAAAGTATACACCGACTACAGGAAAAATGGAACCACTGGAAAGGCCTATACTACTTTATTAAAACAGGACTCTCTCTGGGAGAACCACATCAAGGGAAAATTCGGCCGCCGTATCATTTCAAAGGTAACGGCAGCAGAGATTGATGATTTTCTATCAGACCTATATTATAAGGAAGGGTATTCTTACGGATACGTTGAAAGCTTCATTAAGTTTTTCTACCTATTATATGGGCAGGCTTTCACCAGAGGATATATAAGCGCTGATCTTCACGCACACATGACAAAATCGCAATCATCAAAGATTCATATGCCAAATAAGAAAGTTGATGAAGACGACGACATACGCTTCTTTAATGAAAGCCAATTAAACACACTTGATGAGTACTTCAAAGGTACGAACGCAGAAACAGCCTACATGTTGGGCCGTTATTGTGGCCTACGTATTAACGAGTGTTATGGGCTGAAATGGGACCATGTAGACTTAGACAATGGCACCATTAAAATCGATCGTCAAATGCAATACCAGGAAGGACTCATAAAGCTTGTACCAGTGAAAACGAGAAACGGCGTCAGAGAGATTTTTATTCCCGATGTGCTTGTTCTATATCTTAGAGAATTAAAGCAGAAGATAGACGGCCTCGAAAATGAAGCGGAAAGAAAACAGAATCAGACAATGATCGTAGATATAGACGGAAAACAGCTTTCTTCTCTTTCCCTCGTCAACTGCCAGCTTAACGGAAAAATACAGACTAATAACAGCCTGAAATATCATAGCAAGAAATTAGCTGGAGAAGGCTTAGAGTTTAAATATCATTGGCTGCGACATACCTATGGAACAATGATGGCCGCTATGAATACGCCCGAATATTTGCTTTGTTCGCAAATGGGGCACGCAAGTTCACAAGTTACTCACAAGTATTATGTGGCCATCAGCAAGCCTGGTATTGACGTTTTACGCGACCGTCTTAACAAGTTATAGGGTAATAGGTAAAGCTGCTGTATCGGACTGATTTCGCATTCTGTGTTGTACTGTATCGCGCACGTGTACTCTATGAAAAAGTTGAACACTTTAAGCGCGCGATAAATACTCAATACGTACCCGCGCACTTTTGGAATTAGTGCATCTATAATTTACGCAAAAAAAAGCCCAGGGAATTTATCCCCGGGCTTCTTATTTTAAAGCAGTCTATTTACTTCTTTTTGTACTTCGTTGTAGTTATATCCCGCTGATTCAAGCTTTTTCTTACGGTCGGAACCATTGCCCCACTTACCTGCAATGACCTCTTTAGCGATAGTTGTCACGCTTTTCTTATTCAAGGAATTAACGGCCGCCTGCACCTCGTTGTAGTTGTATCCAGCAGCAGTCAATTTGTTTTTACGGTCTGTACCATTTCCCCATTTGCCAGCAAGCACCTCTTTAGCAATTTCACTCACCGATTTAAGAGTAGGCTTATTACATAAAGCATTAACGGCGTTTTGCACTTCATCGTAGTTATACCCAGCGGCCTCTAATTTTGCTTTACGGTCCGAACCATTACCCCATGAACCAGCCAACACCTCTTTAGCGACCTCTGAAACTGATTTCTTAGGTGTAGAAGCTGTACCGCTTAAAATTTCATTTACACGTTTCTGTACTGCATCGTATTTATCGCCTAGTGCATTTTTACGTGCGTCACCTGATCCGAACTCTCCAGCAATAACACGTCTTGCTAATGCGTCGATTGTTCCTGATACAGTAGGAGTTGAACCACCGCTAGGCGCTGTATTGTTGCTATACTTTGGAACAATGAACCCTCTAATATATCTGCCGTTTACAGATAACTCGCGTCTTGCAACTTTTTCTCCATTATTGCCTTCAATAACATGAATAATTCCGCCGGATGTGTACTCAACAACGCCGACATGATCTGGATTTCCTGTATTGTCCCCAATGCCTGAATCCTGCCAGTCGTAAAGAATAATATCTCCACCCTGTGGAACATAACTATCGTTTTCAACCCAGATTCCTTTAGCCTTTGCGCCTTCGATCATATAATGGCATGATACCTCAAGCGGAACCGCGTTTGTATTACCAGTTGCAATTGCAGCAGCGCTAACAGTACCAGCGCACCACTCATCGGAATACTTCAGTTTGTAACCTCTTGCCCTTGGTGTGTGTGAATTGTAAATGTCGATGATCTCTCTGAATGATCCGTCTGCCTCATTCTTTCCGATCCAGGATTTCATTTTCGCAACCATTGCTTGTCTACTTCCCATAATGTCCTCTCCTTCTACGCTTTCTGCGCTGTCGTATGATGTAAGATTGTAAAGCTTAATAATTTGCATAAGACTATTAACGTATGTAGAACTTGTGGCATATCCATCATTTTTAATAGTCTCAATGTATTTTTGAGGGTTTACAATTCCTTTCAGATTTTCATATCTTGAAAGCTGGATAAACTCAAAATAGCCCTTAACCCCGTTTTCCATGTTGTCATATACACGAAAGTTATCTTTAATAGTCGCAAGAGTGCCCGCCGTATACTCTTCCTGCGTTGTCATATTAACACTGGGGCCTGTCCACTTTGTGCCACACTTCATACCAAAATAATTGTGATAATCGGCAGCAAGTCTACTCTTGCCCCATCCACTCTCTAAAATCGCCTGGGCGATAATAGGACTGTGCACACTAATTCCGTATGAACCAGCATATTTTTGTACATACTTTGCGATATCGTCAACGAATTTCTGTTTGTCTGTATCTAATAGCATGATTTCATTCCTTCTTTCTCTTTGCGTAATAACATATATAAATTTGTATACGAAATAGGGCATATTTTTATAGTCTGATATCGTATATAAAAATGTATATAAAGTAAGGGACAAAACCAGGAATAAAATTATCCCTAATTTTGCCCCCTTTTTTAGTTTCGAAAAGGGATATTTACTTGTTCCCGTTTTCATCCCCTGCGTTGTCTCCGCTTTTGTATTTAAAATTAGAGACCATAAGTACCGCACCAAGGAAAGTGCCTACTGCTGTAATAGTCTGCGCGATTGCATCCGCATATGGTAAATTCCATAACGGAAAAATAGAAGCTACGAAAGTAGCAGCAGCGGGAAGCACGATAATAGCAACCCATTTTAAAATGTCATAAATTTTATTGTTCATATTGTTCATAATAGAACCTCCTTCTTATTTATTATTAATTCCCATGTCTTCACGTAAAAGCGAATTGTCTTTTTCTCTTGCGCTTTCATCTGTAACCACGGGCAATGTAACACAATATTTATATCCGGCCTCACCGTCGCCATTTCCACCAAGCAAACTATAAGGCTTAAAGATAGCGTTAAGCGTGGCCTTTTCTTTTAGCGTGATCGCCTCACGTCTTGCAATTTTATCTGTCATATACACCAGCTTGTCGTGACCTATACCGATCAGAAGCTGTTTAATCCCGTCGTTCTCTTTCCGAGTCTCGACCAGGATTTCACTCAACTTCTTAATCGTTTCGTCATGATTTTCTAGCCCGCCTTTTAATTCTTTGTAGCGTGTGTCACTTTCATCATCCTTTTTATCATGCCTTGTAATTAAATACTGGATGAATGTAAAGAACGCCCCGGAACTGATCACCGCTATAATTACATCCTGTGTCAAAGGCTACACCTCCTTCCAACCGTAAACACCAGGGGCCCATACGTTATTATCTATAGTAGATTCGTATGTTTTCCCGTTATACGTTACACGGTCGCCTTTCATATATGGGTTAGTGCTTTCTGGCTGTTCCCATTCAGGCGTTTTGTTTTCGTCAGGAATAAGAACTTTTGCAAACAACGACACTGCAGTGTCAGGCGTCCATGTTGCCTGGCTAGTGTGTGCTTGTAGTACTTTATACAGCACATCGTTATATTGGACCCTATCATTTACAGCATAGCTTGCCCCAGCTTCCCATAGTGGGAAAATCTCTGGGGCCTGTAATGCTTCAGCTTCGGGAAGGCTTGCCGCCGCCTTTTCAATGATTGGGCGTAGGCGTTTGGCTTTCTCTAAAAAGTAATTTGTTTTATTCATCGCCAACACCTCCCATAAGCACATCATAGGCAGCAGCCTTTTCTTTCACTGTCTGTGCCTCACTGATACATTTATCTGTTTCTGTATATGTTCTATTGAATTCTGGCGGATCTATAGCCTGGACATAATCGCCCTCCGGGAAGCCACCGTGAATATAGAAGCCCGCGTCAGAATATGTTTTTATATATCCATTTTCTAGTGTTTCTGTCTTAATCATAGTTTTACACCCCATTTATATATATGTCAGGAAATTGTCTTAATAATAGAAGCGTACTTACTCCAGTTTGTCGCCGTTTTATATGATTCAACTAAAGAAACATCAACAAAGATTTCGCCGTTTAAACTTTCAATAGGGGAATCGGAGAAAACAAAGCCTTCTTCATTCTTAAGCATTGTTTTTCCTCTAATAGTGACTTTCTTTAAGTTTAAGCATCTATTGAAAGCTTGTATTGCAATACTTCCACCATTTGCGTTCACTGTAATGTCAACTTCTGAATATCCGCAAAGGTCAAAGGCCATCGTGCCAATATATCTAATATTGCCCAGCGTTAATTTTCCAAGGTCCTGTAGTGTTGCTGGGGCTGTTTGATATGATGGCTGTAACTCAAAAGCATATTGCTGGATTGATTCAGCTTTTGGCAGTGTCAGATTTTTAATCGCTGGACCATTAGCAAAAGCCGCCTGATATATATAAGTCGCTTTTGGGGCGTTTAAGCGTGTTAATGAAGTACACCCCTCAAAAGCGCTTGGGTTTATTGTTTTTGCCGCGGGAATGTCTACTTCTTTCAAGCTTTTAAAATAACCACAACAATTAGGACGGATAGAAGCGACAGTTGGACTTGAAATCCTTGTAACCCCGGACCCGTCAAGTAATGCGCTTATCCCAAATAGCCCATTAAGTGCATTAGGAATTTCCCCAGCTTTGAGAAGACCAGTTAACCCAGCCTTGCTTCTCACTGTGTCAGTAATAGCGGTCCATGCCGCTTTAGTCATATAAATTAAGTCTGCCATGTTCCCGCCTCCTTACATTCCCGTAGATTCTGCATTGACCATTAAAGCCAATACAGCGTTAGCAATTGTATTTTTATCACTCTCAGTGAGTGTATAAGCTGGGCCTGGGATACCCTGAGGACCTGTGGCCCCGTCTACTCCGTCGTTAATAGTTGCAATAGCTTTTCCATCAACTGAAACAGTTGTTACAGTCCCAGATTTTGTAGCTGTTACACTCGGTGAGTGGCCATCTTTACCGGCTGCGCCAGTTTCTCCCCTGAGTCCTTGCGGTCCAGTTTCGCCAATAGGGCCTTGAATTCCCTGTGCCCCCGTTTCTCCTGTGTCGCCTTTTGCCCCGTCATTGATTGTTGCAATTGCTACACCGTCAACTTTTACAGTTGTTACAGTCCCAGCCTTTGTTGCTGTTACATTTGGGGAATGTCCTGCAGCGCCCGGTTCACCGACTGGGCCTTGAATACCAGGATCACCTTTTACACCCTGAATACCCTGAGGGCCTTGTTCGCCATCATTAATAGAAACAACGTTTACTCCGTCAATAGAAATAGTTGTAACAGTTCCTGTTTTAGAGGCTTTTACAATAGGAGAGTGGCCAGCTTGTCCCGTTGGACCTGTAGCCCCTGTCTCACCGATTGGACCTTGAGGTCCCATTTCTCCAGGGTCACCTTTTAAACCTTGAGGGCCTCGTGGGCCTGTTTCGCCAGTTGCCCCTGTTTCTCCTTTTAAACCCTGGGGACCTTGCGGACCTGTCGCCCCGTCATTGATTGTTGCTGCTATTTTGCCATCTATTGAAAGCGTTGTTACTGTTCCCGTTTTTGTTGCTGTAACGATAGGGGAGTGACCGTCATTTCCCGCTGGTCCTTGAGGTCCTGTTTCACCTCTAGGGCCTGTTTCACCTCTAGGGCCTGTTTCTCCAGTGTCGCCTTTTAATCCTTGAGGCCCTGGATCACCTTTTTCACCTTGTGGACCTGTCGCCCCGTCTACTCCGTCGTGAATGTCAATGACCTTTACACCGTCGACGTAAATTGTAACAGTGGCGTTTTCTTTTGTTGCTGTAATTTCCGGTGTATGTCCATCAACACCATTCTTACCACTAGCAAGGGTCGCAATAACAACACCATTAGATAAGATCTCTGTATTGTCTCCAACTACTCGCGCTGTGATCTCTGGTTCTGGCCCCGTCTCACCGATTGGGCCTCGTTCACCTACTGGGCCTCGTTTCCCATTGAGAATTTTCGCCTGTGTTGTTCCGTGTGTGTCTGTTACTGTAATCGTTGCCCCGTCTTCGTCCTGTGTAACCTTAGCGCCAACATCAAATTTTACAGTGTCAACAATGCGTCCGCATTCTTCTGCATATGCGCGGCACGCTTCTCTGTACGTGATAATATCGTCTGGGACTTCGATATAGTCACCATAGACATATCCAGTTCTATCGTTACAGATATAGAAAGTATTTGTGCCTTTTGTTTTTTCTGTCTCGCTATTACTGAATACAAGTCTAATAGGACAAACATCTTTTTCATTAAAGATATCTTTATCAATGATGGCAGCAAAACCGCTTTCATTAGCAAAAAGCTTAACAACATTATTGTCAATCAAAGCGATATGCGTATCAAAGTCTGTCATCTTATCGTCTGTAAAGATAACAAGTTCATCTGTTTTATTACCATCTAAATATCTAAGAACCGGTACAACAGATGTTGTTACACGAAAATCATTCATATAAATTTTAGCCATGCTTTTATACCTCCTTAGTAGACATTAGTTCCTGTCTTGCCCGCGATCTCTGCAATTGTTTTTGAAAGCGTCTTTTTAGATGTTCCGAGTTTAATGGACTTGTATTTCCTAGTAAGCACATTGTAAGTTGTCTCTGTAATACGCATTTCTTCATTCGCCCCAAATTCAGGGAAAATAACGGAAATTTTACGGCCACATGTTGCCTTACCTTCGTAATTTGCAATACTACAACTTGTTGTAACTTCTGGGCTTGTTGAAAGCGTTGGGGCAGCAGCAATTAACTGTTCCTCTGTTGGCTTTTTTTCAAACTGAGAAGATAGATCACATAATTGTGCTGCTTGCATAGGGTAAGCATCAACAGATTTTCTTTTATATGCCCAAACCTGTTCTTCAACTCCATCAACTTCTTTTTTCCAAAATAACACCTGGTTAGATTTTGCATTATCCATATCAATTTCACGTTGAAAATCTGACATATTTACAGAGTATTTAATAGGTTCAAGTTCTGGATCTTCGTCGTTTACTTGATTTTCTTTGTAAAATTCCATCTCTGTATCTTCGTTGTATCGCCAGTATCCTCCACCGAAATGATCAAGAATACTTCCAGTTGTTCCTTTCATATGATCTGCAATAGACTTAATAGAATCTGATACAACCCCATAATCATATATTGTATTAGGAACCTTTATTTTTACTATCGATTCTCCAGTATGATTAATGAGTTTATATTTTGCGGAAGAATACCCAGATAAGATTTCAGCAATTTCATCAAAATCAATGTAACCAACAGGTTCAACATAAATATATCTAAGCCTTGATGAAAGGTGTTCCGCCTTTACAGTGATTTTGTGATCAATGGTATATTTAACGTCGTAAATTTCAAACGAAAACTTTGTATTCTTTAATACGTCTTTATAACACTTGATAATGTTCCCAATCACTAGATTTTCAATGTTATAATCAGAAATTGCACACACCATTGATAAAGTAAGGTTGCCGTTCATAACCTCTGTGACTTCCATACTCAAAATATTTTCAGGCTGTTTGATTTGTTCGCCCCAAATGTTTTCAGGGTCTCCCTTGAATAATTGGACTTCATTTAGTTCTAACATTTTCTCACCGCCTTTTAAATTCTGTAATACATTGGTGCAATTTGTATATTTTTAAAAGATGATACGCCGTCTACTTTAAGTTCGTGACGTCCACCGCCAGGAATAACAAGTAAAGTTCCAGAAAGACCAGCGTATACTTTTTTAATCTTTGATAATTTATTATCCCACGTGCACGCCGTACCTTCTAAGCCGTTGAAATCAAAGCCAACTTCAGAAGTTGTTACGTATCCCAGAGATTCGCTAACTGAAATATAATGGTTGCTACCTTCACAATTAAAGAGTTGTCCATATGTACCATCTGGGACATAACATCCAGACATTAAAATATATGCATCAAATTGTGTAGGGTTGTAAAATGGAAAACAAATACTACGAGTATCTTTATAGTAAAAGTACGTTGTTTTGCCCTCAACTACTGAGTTTGATGATTCCATTCTAAGATTTTTTGATTTGGCAACGTCAAAACTCAAAGTACATTTTACTCCATAATATTTTGTTCCATCTTTTCCAACCAATGGAATTTCAACAACCCCATCATTAGCATTTACTTCAATATATTCACCTACTTTAGTTCCGTCTGATTGATAAAAATTAGCATATGTACTGAAGCTTTTTGTTACAGCCGGAATGAATGTAAATTTAAGAGTGCTTCCTGCGTTTGTAACTTTTGCATCGATTGAATAGTTTGTAGTATAGCTATATTGGTCAATAGTGTACGGACATAATACATAATCACGCGCTATCATGCTTTCACGAAGGAAACGCTGAGGCTTGCAATTGAATTCGAGATCAAAAGATCCTGAGTCATTGCCTGTTCCTGTATGTGCGTCCGCTGTAAAAGGTCCCCTGAATTCTGCATAACGTACCTCGTCTGGGTGGTATTGGTCAATTAGTGTATGATATCCAGGGTTAGAAAATAAATACCCGCGCAACTTCTCAACGTTTTCACCGAAATTGCTAAGAATATTACAGTCAGGGTATTTTACTGTAACATTGTTCCAACCCCCATTATCAACAAGAATATCTCCGTTACGTCCCGGTACATGGATTTGATCGACATCTCGTGAAGGGGCGCCGTAAGTCCCCTTCCCAAGAATGAACATCTCACAAGCGGCGCCAATATCGACGCCGTCAAATTCTAAAAAGCTATACCCATCTTTGAATGGGAATTGTTTAATATTATCGTATGCCATTATACGTAGGCCTCCCTTCTTACGCGGTCGAAAATTACTTCTGCAACCTTGTCCGCAAGTGTTTCTGTATCTTGTCCAGGTGCCCCATACACATTAACAGTAGTAGCACCATAATTTGTTGTATTTCCTGATCCTTCGCTATAATAAGATCCGTTTGAAGCACCGACAATTCCATCGGTTGAAATTGTACCGTTTAATCCTCCAGAAATTACCCCGGCTGCAAGTCCGGCTGCTTTCTGTAACATAGGGATACCGGCTTTAATACCACTAGCAAGTCCTGTCATCATATCTGGCATGTATGTGTGGAAATCGCTAAGTGGCCCAACGTCTGGTTCTGAGAAGTGTAAGAAGCTTCTGATTTTATTAGCAACTCCACTAACGGCATTTGTTACTTTACCTATAGCGCCTTTAATACCATTTGCGATACCATCGATAATATCACGACCCCAACGTAAAGCCTCACCAGGTAAACTTGTAACAAAGTTTCTCACTTTTCCGAAAATATCTGAAAAAATACCAGGGATTTTTTGAATTGCTAATTTTACCCCGTCAACCATACGCCCAACTGTATTCGCAATATTTTCTTTAATTGCGGTCCAAATTGAGGACGCGATTCCTTTAATACCATTCCAAATTGAGGAAAGCGCATTTCCAAGATTTGAGAAGATTTTTGAAGCATCTTCTTTTAGCTTTGTAAAGTTTCCAGTCACAAGATCACATAATAAGAGTACGGGACCTAGAACGATATTTTTGATCAACTCCCAAGCACCAGAAGCAATATCTTTGATTCCATCCCAAATTCCTGTGATTAAATCTTTCATGATGTTGAATCTTGTTGTTACGTAATCTACGATTAACTGCACAACCGGATTATTTAAGATTGCGGTGAAAATCTCAACGAACTTCGAATATAAATTGTTCCATGTATTTACTACGGCATTTTTTACCGTTTCCCATACTGTGGCAATTGTTTCTGTGATTGTGTCCCAGTTTTGAATAATTGCAATAATCGCAACGATAGCAGCAGCAACCCCCGCAATTGGTAAAACAACACCGGTTAATACTCCCGAAAGCCCTCCAAAGCTTGCTATCAGCCCACCAATATTAGTGGCCATTTCCATAATGCCGTTAACAAATCCGACTATCTGAATAGCAGCGATAAGTGCCCCAAAAGCCTCAAGCCCTGTAAGTATTGCCCCCCAGTTGTTAATAATCCACGAAATAGCCCCAGTTAACCCTGTAATTCCCGATGCAACAGTAGAGAAGAAGCCTCCCCAGTCGAACGATAAAAGGCCGTTTACAATTCCAACAATTGTATCTGCGACGCTTTGTCCTACTGAAGCCCAGTCTACGCTTTGTGCCCAGTCAATCGCTTGCTGTGTAATTTGTACAAAAGCATCTCCCAACGCCTGAAAGGCTGGAAGCATTGCTGTTACAAGCCCATCAATATTAACTCCATCTAAGCTATCAGCAATACCTGAAATAGCATCAATACCAACCTGTGAAACAGAGTCGAAAGCAGGCTGTAATTTATTTACAACTGTTTCTCTTAACCCGTCCATTGCTTGATCAACAGTTTTGTATTCTGTCGCCATTTTTGTGAACTTGTCAGACGTTCCGGCTTTTTCAATAGCATTAAAGAAATCTGTAGTAGATACGGTCCCAGCCTGAATGTTAGTGATAAGTTCTTGGACACTCATTCCCATTTCAGAGGCAACGGCAGCCATACCAGCAGGGGATTGTTCCAACATAAGCTTGAAATCTTCCCATGCGACTTTAGGTTTTGCCGCCATCTGTGTGGCTTGCTGTGACAATGTTTGCATAGCCTGTGCTGGATCAGCAGAAGCAGCGGCAAGACCACCAAAAGCCTTTACGAGGTTTTGTGCGCTAGAAACGCCTACCGCGTCTAGCTGTGCATATGTAGAAGCCATATCAGACGAACTATAAATTGTCGCCGTTGCAAAATTTTGCAATTCTTTTTTAACTGCTTTAATTTCGCTTTGGCTGTGATTTGTGCTGGCATTTGCCTCGAACGTCTGCCATGCTTTAGAAGACTCTGAAAGATCGCCAGATAAACTAGCAATAGCACTAACAACATTCTGAATATCTGACTTTAATAAGTTGAGTCCGCCAGTGATAGCACTAGACACTAAATTAGCCCTCAAGACACTACCAAATATGCTGGCATTGTTACTTCCCTTTTTTAAGTCGTCGTCTGTTTTTTCTAATGAATCTTGTACTCTTTTCATCGCATCGTTAAAATCCGATTCATCGCCTTCGATTTTTACGGAAAGTGTATAATTTGACGCCATACATTAACCCCCTTCCTGGTTTATTTTTCCCTTGTGATTTTTCCAGCGTTCGCCGCATAAATCTTTTTAATCCATCCGACCTCGCGTTTTTCAATCTCCTCAATAGAAGAGAATTTTTTCTTTTTATCATTTTTATTCACTACTGGCATTTTCTTACGCCATAATTCACGGAAACGTTTTCCTTTTTTTCTATTCGCATTTACAACGGCATTTAATATCGCATTACGAATAAGAGTAGTATCAGATACGGTTTTGTCTTCGTATGCTTTTCTAATGAAGGCCTTTTCCGTAGGCGTTAGTTCGTCATATTGCTTTCGTGAATAGTTAAAGTGCACGACGAACCACGCGAAATCCATTTCATCCGCGTATGGTTCGATTTCTTTTATTTCGTCGGCCGATCTTTTATCAGTCTGAAAATATTGATATTCGATTAGCCTACGCGGAATAAAAAAGGGCAGTCCGCCTGTAACTGTTTCTGAATCATTCTAACGACAGCAACGTATCCTTTTTCTTCGATAAGTTCGTCGCAAATTTCTTTTGCCTTATTAGGGGCGGTGAAAGCGTCGGCACCATCTTCTTTTAGACCGTAAGAAAAAAACGTCTCTGTGGCTGTAATAGACATTAGACCGCTGTTATCTGCGAGTATCATAGACATACTAGACTTTCCGCCAGCTGCGTTTTCGATCATTTTCAATCTTCCGATATTAAACTTTAATACATAATTTTTTCCGTTGTGTTCAAACATATTTCTGTTCTCCTTTGCTTATTACATGTTTATATAAAGAAAGCGGAGACAACTACTTTAGTGTTATCCCCGCCGTTTAGCTTACTGTGGCTTTGTGTCAGTAGAAGGGGCGTTAACTGTAAGATCTACAAGTGCACCCATTCCCTTAAGTGAAACGCTGTAAGTCATAGCGTCGTCGTATGGTGCTTCCAATGTATACTCTGTAATGCAAGCAAGACCACCAAAAAGACCTTTTCCTGCTTTCTGATCGTATACTTTGATACATACTGGTGTAGACTTTTCGAAAGCAGCAGTAAGTGCTTTGTGTGCGTTACCGTCTTTTACATACACACCGCCGTTATCAATTGACCATTCTTTCATACCAGCGATAGAAGACTTCCAGCCTCCCTCTGTGTCTTTAGAAGTGACTTCGATTGTATCAGCCGAACGGTTGATAGTTAATGATTGCTGACCTTCAATAGCAAGCAGATTAGCGCCTGTAGCGTCCCAGATTGCTAATACAATGTCTTTACCCGCTGTCGCGCTTGCTGCTTCACTAGAAAAATCACAATAAGCGTTGGCGTCAAATCCACCTTCGAAAATCTGTGAAATATATTTATTAGCCATTTTCTTATACCTCCATTAGTTTATTTGATTTTAAAGCCGTAAGAAATCTTGAATGAAAAACCCACGACTCCGTGCTTTTCTCCGGTCTCTTCGTCCTGAATTGTCTGTAATCCTTCATCAGTCTGCATAACTAGGACGTATGGGGCAGGAATAGTAATGTCCTCTGTCATAGCTTCTTCAATGTCTTCAATAAGCTTATACAGCGGGACAGAAGATTTCACCGCGTCGGCTATAACGTGGACCCATATAGTGTAGTTTTTACAAAACATCGTCTTTGTGTCCGCAGGTTCTACACTAACAACCTGTGCATATGAAAAAGGGGATACTGCATCAGCCGGCACAACGTCGTAACACTTCATGTCCGTGTTTGCCTCAATCTTAGCTTTTACCGCTTTCACGAGTTCTGTAAGTGGAAATTGTTTTAGCATGTTGTATCACCCCTTCGCTATTTTTCTTATTGCGTCTATTAAATCCTTTTTATATATTGGTGCCTGCATATCAACGTTATCTTTCAGGAAGTGCTGGCCCAGTACAAATCCGCCGCCTTTTGTCCTATGCCCATACTCAACATGTGGGGCATACTCTTTAACATATCCCATTGTGTTTTTTTCAAAACGAACAGAAGATTTTAATTCACCATGCGGACCGCCTGGCCTAGTCGCCTCTGTGGAGACAGGTGTTCCGCCTTTGCCTTTTCGCTGTGCGCGCTGTACCATTTGTCCCATTTGTTTCGTTACTACGTCCTCAAAGCTTGCTTGTGAAAGCGCCTTTAATTTAGTAGCTAAGTGTTTCGTAATATCTATAGAATACTTAATTTTCATCTCTATGTGACCTCGCATGAATTACAACCCAGCGTTCTGATAACTCCAGGATCATTTCAATTGAATATTTCACGCCGTCAATCAAAACCGAATCAACCCCGCGTAATACCTCGCGCGGAATCAATAAGGCATATTTTGAAGTGTTGCGTGTTACATCTGACCCATACAATGAAATTTCTTCCGCCGTCCATGGTGAAAACCTAGCTGGACATGTTGCTTTTACGTCCCACCCATCGGGTGTTTTGTTCCCTAACTCATCCACTGTTTCTTTTGGCGTTAACAATAGGCATTTTTTATACATCATAAGAACCGAACCCTTTTCGAACTGCCAACATTATCGCTATTGCGGTATGCCGTGAATTCACTTTCATATTCTGAGAGAATGTCATCAACGAATGTATCTGAGAAAACCCCAGTAGCACTTTCAGATTGGATTCCCTCGTAGTAACGTCTGCGGTATGCTTTAATAGAAGCCTCCGCACAAATACCAAAAAATAAAGCAGGAAATTCTTGTTCGTTTGAAATACCAAGGCGGATACAAATACGATCAAGGACGGTTTGAGAGATTTCTCCCATAACCGCCTTGTCGCATAATTCGCCTGTCATGCGGCACTCAATACGCTTTGCAATTTCAGAAATCATATATCATGCCTCCTTGTTCCGACTATTTAGCAGCAACAGCAATAGCAGCCTTTACAACACCAGTTGCATCTTCTGGATAGAAAACAACCCCAGACATAACTAATGTGTCGATACAAGCGTTGTCACCTTTTACATAGTGAGTCATACCAACTAAGCCTGTTTCGTCAGAAGTAAGTCCGAATGTTTCAGCAACATCACCATCAGCAGAAACGTAAGCACCGTTGATGTTTTCTTTTGCTGTAGCAACAACTGTACCAGCTGTAACAGATGGATCGATAACAACTGTTCCAAGGCCTAAGAAGTCCTCAACGTACTTAAACCCGAAAGCGTTCTGTGTTGTAATCTGTGCAGTTGCTAAGTAATCAGCAACATCTGTAGTGTTTACAAAGAAAATAGGTTCAACGTCCATATCTGCAAAGTGAGTAGATACAGCGCCCCATGCAGCGGCAAGTGCCCCCTGTAAAGTAGCAACCTTTGCTGTAGCTTTTCCTGTACCAGTTGCAAGCATTCCATAGAAAGCTTTCTTAACGTCTTTCTGTACGTCTTTTACAAGTAAGTCGTCAGTTTTATTAACTGCCTTGTCTTTACCTGATCTCTGAATTGCTTCAGCTGTAGTCTGTTTACGGTACTTTTTGAGAGTGACCTCAAAAGAATTTGTTAAAGTTCTATTGTACTTTGTAAGCCCGATTGTTTCACCCTCAGCAACCTGATCCGGTGTGTTCTTTTTTGTGTACTTGTACTGTTTTACAAGGCTACCTGTTGGCATTGGTGTTAATTCAGCAACACCTAAAATAGTCTGTAATGATTCAACCCCAGCAACTAATCTCTCGTTATGATCGATAGAGATAGCTGGTTCAATGTCTGTAGTTACGATTGTGCCTGCTTCTACAGCAAACACCTGTCTAAAATATTTATTCATAGTTTTTATACCTCCGTTATATGTTCTTGCGCTTGCGCGCAGCCTTCATGAAGTGAGAAAAGCTTAAGCGTTCTTCTCTTATGAAAGCCTATGAGTAGTCTGTAACATCACAATATATATGTCAGAAAACGTCTTCCGATAAAGAAAAATAACGCAATGTTTTTGAGGGCCCAAAAGCCCGGAAACAAAACATTATATATTTAATATATTTAATATGTGATGGTTACCGATTAATCGGTGACTGTCGCCTATTAATCGGCGACTCATACACTCATTGGGTGTTTCAGTCACTTATTAATCGGCGACTCAAAAATGCAATTACTGGAACAAATCAATGTGTTCTGCGATAGCTTTTTGACGTTCTGCGCGGTTCGCAATCTTTAAAATGTCCGCTTTTGTCAGTGTGCTTCCGCCTTTACCAGTAGAAGGGGCTTTTCCCTTTAAAGCTTCTTTAACGGCATCTTGTACCGCTTCTTTAAATGCCTTTGAGAATGCCTCAACTTTGGCTTTAGTGTTGTCAGCGTCTTCTGCGATTAAACTTGATACTACCTCGTCAGGTACGTTCACGCCATCGTCGCGTAACATAGTTCTCGCTGTCTTTTCCATTTCAGCAATGCTATTTGCACGCTTTAATTCATCTAATTCTTTCTGTAATGTGTCGCGTTCGTGTTCTGCTTTTTCCTGTGCGTTCATCCCAGCCAACTTTTCAGCCTCAGAAATCTTTTTTTCCTGTTCCTTCTGCCACTTCGCAAACTTTTTGTTGATGATTTCGTCTACGTCAGCGTCAGTGTATTTCTTAGTGTCCTTGTTGTCTGGTTCCGCGTTTCCGTTCTTTCCGCCCTTGTCGTCGGCCCCTGGTTCTCCGCCTTTAGCGCCTTTGTCGTCGACCTCTGGGTCTCCACCTTCTGCGAAAATCTGTTTTAAGTAATCTTTAAATTTCATAGTTCTGTCCTCCATAATTTATAGTCTTAATGCTTGACTTACTTTAGTTTTCCATAGCTTTTAACGACTTCAATGCTAGGTCGCTTTTTATGACTTCCGCCAGGAAATCAAAAAAAGGAAATATAAAAAGAAGCTAAAAAGCTTCTTTAAATAACTTTTACGTGTTCGGGATATCCATCCTGTAATAGCCTCATACCCACCATAAACGCCGATACAAGGAATAAACTCTTATCTCCTAGTTCTTCTAAGGATAACTCATAAAAACCCCTAGAAAGCGAAAATACAGGCTTCTCATGGGCAAGCTGTCCAATAGACTCGGTTAATGTTTGCACCTGTGAAGTGACAGCCTCGCATACAATATCTTTTCCGCGTTCCGCGTATCCAGCGTGACCGCTAACCGTCAATTTTCCCGGTGTCTTTGTTACTGTTATCATTTGCTTTATCCTCCTTAAGAAATCCCTCGAATTCTTCAAAACCGAATTTCTGTGATCCGTCATAGCGTTTTACTTCTTTCCCGTCTTCTAAGAAAACGATCAACGGGATTCTTGAGACTTTGTAAAGTCTAGCCATCGCTGGTTCTCTCTGTGCGTCGATAAAATCAACCTGCCCAGGAAAAGCGGCGGCTAAGTCATCGAAAAAATATTCTTTCAAATGTTTACATGGTCCGCACCAGCTGGCCATGAAATACAAAAGCTTTCTTTCTCTTTTTACTTTTCTTTTTGCCATCCTTTTTATTCCTCCGTAAAATTCTTAATGATTTCAGCGGCTTCTTCTCTTTGTTCCGCTGTGTATTCTCTGCTTGCGATTCTGTCGTTCAACCACTTGTCCCAATCAACGGCTGGTTCTGTGTGGCATCTGCACCACGGGTGCATCGGCGGGTAATTTGTCCCCTCGCTTGCTTCTGATAGGTCGTATACATTGCCCTCCAGCGCATCGCAATCACTACATACGCGTTCATCGCCTGCTGTGCAATATCTGTATTGGTTAATGCCTATCTCCGCGAAAGCCTCGCTATTTGCACGGTTAAACATTCGCGTTCCCTCTGTATAAAGAAGTCTGTAAGCACTCCTACGAGATACGCCATCAAAACGGTCTCTAATTTGTTTGTTTAACTTGTCGTAACTGTCGCCTCTGGCAATACCTTTTGCGATATCGTTATTGAGATAATCAGCAAGCTTTTCTCTGTTCGCTTGAAGTCGTTTCCCAAAGTCTGTATCTTTAATTAACTTTTCCCCAACTTGTTTCATTGCCCTGCCGTCGTATGCGTTGGCCGTAACCATTTTAAATACGCCTTCATAAGTTGAAATTGTGTAGGAGAGAAGGTGTTGTCTGATTAACACTTCTTCCTCTGACGAAAGCCCTAATTGTTGCTTCATAATTGAAAGCTGTAGCCCCTCCAGACGATTTAGCTTGTAAATAGATTCACGGACAGGCTTTAATGCTGCATGTTCCGGATGTAGCCTAAAAAATCTGTCCATGTCCTCATAAAGCATAGTCGCTTCTTCTTTAGTTAGCCGCTTCATCATTTCGCGGTACTCTAACACGCCGTCTTTGCCGTATGTCTGATAGTAATAAGCAATCTCTTTTTCCAGCTTCTTTGATTCACTATCATAAAGGCGGGAAAGCTTTTTCTTTAAAGCCTCCTCGCCTTTTTCTAAGTCTCTTTGTAACCCATTGAGTGTATCTGTGTATTTACTCATTCAGATCACCGCCCGTCCTGTCTGTCGGGTAATCGGTGCTGTAGCTTACCTTGTCGGCTTCTGCGTCAATCTTTTTAATCTCGTCTTTTACGTCGTCAACGATGGACAATGATTTCAGCTGTGTTTCCTTGCTTACCACTCCTGAAAGCTGTGAAGCAATCTGTGCTTCCTCTAATTGGTTCGCTGGAATATTTTGTGTAAACTGATAATCAATGAATAACCAGTCGTCAGCTTTTGCACTTGTTACTGGGTTAGAACAAATAAGTCTGTATCTGCGGTTCATAGCCCCGATGAATTTGTTCTGTTTCATCTTAGCTAAGTTCGACATTGCTAAAAGCTTATACTTCAACGCAATACCAGAAGAAGCCCCGAAGTTCTCGTCTGAAATGTTGGCAACCATTGCAATTTGGAAAATATCAGTTCTTAATCTATTAATAAGATTTTCCTGTGTTGTGTCGCCGTTTGGCTTATCCATAAAATCAACAACAAGCTTTCCATCCTCAATACCGTCAAAGTTGATAATGCGGTCGTCCCTGATCGTCTGCAGGTCTTCACGTTCAAGCTTAGCCCCCAGGATCTTTAAGTATGCGTCCGCGAAATAGTCAACATCATTCGCCTTTTCACTAATTGCTTTATTGTATGCATTAATCAGCGATAATACTGGTTCGAATAATCCCGTGCGTTCCGCATTTTCCAAGAATTCTGTAGCAGGTACGCCGTCGAATCCGTGCATTTTCTCGTACTCGTCGAATTTAACGCCACCGTCCTGTTTAAAATAGCGGACCGTTTCGCCGTCGGAAATTGAACCGCGTTTAATGTTGTGGTTGTCTGTATACAGCCTTACGAAATAACGAGGCTGTGGGATAATGCTTTCATTATAGATAATAAAGGCATTCATAGGAGAGAGTACTGTAGAAGCAACTTCTCCCATTTCGTCCACATAATACATTTCATAGGCACTCCCGAAGATATCGCAAGTCTTAGCGATTTCTGCGTTCTGGTCATCCATACTGTTGTATCTGTCGTATCTTTGCAAGAATTCATTAATTCGTTCATCTGTTGATATAACCTTAATCGGAATACCGCAAAAGAATCCGTTCATTGTATCCACAATATACTTAGCAAAGTTTGTGGCTAGGCGGTTGTCCGGCTTATATGCCTTTTTCTTAGCCTGGTGAAAGATAGCATAGTCTGTTTGGTATGCATCATCTAAGTATTTATAATGTGACTGTACCAGCAGTTCATGCTGGCGGATGTATTCCGCAAGTAGTGCTGGTGTCATAATTTCATCGTCGGCAATTCGGAAGATCTTATCTTCTGCCTTGATGATCTTTTTGAAATAGTTTTTTCTTTTCATCTTTATAATCCCTCCCGAATTCTATTCCTGTGAGTTGTTCCTTTTTCCATCTGTCTAATAAGCGACGCTGCACTATCCGGGCAGTCGTCGTGTTCCGCGTTCTCTGTATAGTCAAGAATCTGATTTATATAGTCGCGGTCCGTTTCCTCCAACCAATAAATGTTTTTCCACTCACGGCGTAAGTAAGTGGAAATCTTTACATATTTGTTTTGTTTCTCCTGGTAAAGCTTTGGTAACATACCGCGTTTCTGTAACTCTTTAGCAAGATAGCCTTTGTCGGCGTTCTTTTCGTTGAAAACCGTACCTGCTTTAAAGCGTTCCTGTAATACTTGTATTTCTCCCAGGCAATCGTCAACATGCTTTTGCCATGTCTTGCCCAATGCGTAAATTGTTCCGTTTGGTTCCTTTTTCATAATGGTATATGCTGTCCAGTCGGCCCCACCATAACTGGCGTCTATGTGAGATACGCCTTCATAAAGGAGTGTTTCATCGTTGCAATAATTAGGCTTGCCGAACAACGCCTTATCAGAAGCTATATGTTTCAATTCGTAGTTAGCAGCAAATAAAGACGGGTCCATGCTTTCGCGTAGATCCCTTAATTTTTCCGCCGTAATAAGCCCAGTAGAATAACAGTCATAGAATTTCTTATTCGGCATTAATTCGCTGATAGCGTCTTGTTTATGCCAAGGTGTGCACGTATTAAAAATACGTCCGCCCCTGTTTTTAATGTTCTGTAACTCTTGATACTGTAACTTTGTTCTGTTTCGTTCTGCCTGTGAAATTCTGTCTTGCACATTGACAATATCATCTGTGAATATATAGTCGCTGTGCTTACCTGTTAGTGATGTATGAATACCGAGGCATATAAGCTGCGGTGTTCCTTTTGTTCCGGTGTTTAAGTTCGTGTCTATCTGATAGCTGTTAGATGTAACAACTAGGTCCACGCCGTATATCTCTTTTACTATGTAAGAAAAAAGATCACTATGCAAAATCTTGTCTGTTTGCTTAGCAATCTCTACTACGTCTGTATCTGTTTTTCTTATGAATATTGTTGTTTTGTTTGGTTTTAAGACAATGATTAATGCAAGTGCAAAAGATACGCACGTTGTTTTGTATGACCCACGATGGGCCAGAAGCGTTTCATCGTCTTCTTGCTGCCAGACCATATCTTTTATCCATTCGTTATGTAAGTCGGTTAAAAGGCTAAATCCCAATAAACGCGCATATTTGACGGGATTCTCTTTTAACGACTTAACGAGTTTATCGTTCATCGTTATAATCCCTCCCGTTTAGTCTGTGTTTTATCTACTGTTAATCATCGCCTTTTAAAATAGCTTCTACTTTCATAGCTGTATCACTGATTGGGGTAGTAATACTAACATCCTGTTCACGTTTATCTCTCCAGTCGTCCTGTTTACGGTTTTTAAGCCAAAAAATCTGCGCTGTGGTATTTGGTGGATAGTACTTATCATCCGGTCCGATAAAACCAGTAGCGCTTTTAAATAAGGCATTTTCCACTTCACGGTCCGCTGTTTCCTTAGATTCTTTTAAGAGTTCCGCAAATTCTACATTTTCGTTTTTCCACTTGTAGAACGTGCTTTTCCCAATGCCCATATTTTTATAAATTTGTTTTTCGATTAGTCCATCACGGCACCAACCCTGAATTCGTAGTTTATTTTCAGGGGTAAGCCATTCTGATATATCAATTGCTTTTCTTCCAGCAGCCATAAAATTACCCCTTTCTTATGTTCTGTGTATCCTCGTTTTATTAAAAATAGGACGGCCAAAAAAAATAAAAAACCTACACCGTGTAGGGAAAGGAGGAAAATGGAATTTAGCCGCCCTATAAATAAAAAAAGACATGGATTCTGTTCCTTGTCTTTTTTCACATTATCATTATACTACGTATAATATTGACTGTTTGGACGAGTTTAAAAAAATAACCCCGACTATATAAGCCGGGGTAGTAGTGGTTATTTTATAAATTCATACTCAAATAATGTCGGTACGATTTCAGAATTATAATATTCCTTGCATAATGTTTTCATTGTTTGAAGTGCTGAGTGGACTGTTGAACGATAATAGCACCCCCATTTTAATACATCAAATAAACTGTATCTGTTCATATTTATCGCCTCCTATTCCATGAAAGATGGTGCAATAGTACGGGCGTTACCCGCTTTATTATTTCATTCTGTCTTTTGATCTATATTTAGTTAGCTCTAGTCTTACCACAACCACTGCACTTGTAGCCTACCAACTCCTGCTTTGTGGTTGCTGGTGAATCAACTACATATCTTGTTTCGTACACTGCTTCATGATGAATTGTACCAGTTTGAACTTCTACTGGTTTTTGTGTTGTACTACCACCTTCACCATTTAAAATGTGTTGTTTAACATGTTGAGCATCATTAATACCATTTGCCGTTAAATCTAAACCACATGTATTACAAAAAGAATGGTACTCATATCCATATATAGGCTCATCATAGGCATCCTTCACCAAGACCTGTTCGTTGTGTCCTTTTTCTGGCACATTTACAGTCTTGTACTGTGCAACCCAATCATGCTTATGTTCAGCTGGTTTTGAGCTGTTTGAACTATTATTATTTGATGGTTTAGATGAACTAGAGTTACTGCTGTTTGAAGGTTTGGAACTGCTAGAGCTTGAATTGTTCTTGTTTGAACTTGAGTTCGAAGTTGAAGCTGTGTTATTTTTCTTTGATTCAGAAGTATTCGATTTGTTTGAAGAATCGGCTTTTGCTGTTTCTTCTTTCTTTTCTTCCTGTTTTACTTCCTGCTCCTCTTTCTTCTCGTCCTCTGTTTTTACAGAATCTTCAGATGATGTCAAAGTGGCAGTAGTGCCATCTTTTTTCGTTACATCCAGATTGACTTTATCTTCTTTTAAAGAAACATCAACTTTCTTTGTATCTGTAGTATCTACATCCTTGAATACGAATGTTTTGTCCTGATCCTGTAACCCTACTTTTACATCCAGTTTATCGTTTTCTTTGACCGTGTAATACAAAGTACGTTCTTCTTTGTTTTTTACAGCGTCTCCATCGTCCAATAAGTTATCACTGAAACTTTCTTCAGAACTTGATTTTGTTTCAAACACTGTGATTTTCTTTCCAGTGTTATTTGTAATCTTGAAAGATTTTGCATCCTTTGTCTTTTTACCAAGTGTTTTAACTTCCTTTTTCTTGGCCACTTCGGTTGTCTTTGTGTCTTTTGTTGAAGAATTTGAACATCCTGTCAACATTCCTCCTGATAATACCATACTAAGGGCTAATGCCCCTACTATTAATATTTGTTTTGTTTTCATATTCCATTCCGCCTTTTTACTGTAAAATTATACCATTTTATCGTAGTTTCGTATACAATGCCATGGCAAATAAAAAGTGCTGAACCGTCTACACGATTCAACACTATTCATATATCGTCCCCCCTAAGATTCCTTGCCAAAATATCGCATGATTCTTTTTCTGCTGTTGTAATATGACGGATAACCATATACAACTATACTCGTTTGTTGCCAGGACTTATTTAAGATATAGTGATGTCTACAGATGCTTCTAATTTCGCTATCTTCAATTGTTGAAAGCCAATTCTCGACCTCTAGCAGTAGATTCGATGCTTCCTCAATTTTTTTACTATAGATTTCTTTTAACGTAATTATTTTATTTGTCGCAACTTCTGTTGGACATCCAACATTCATTGAATGACTGCCTCCATCATTTATTAGCTGCGGACTTCTATACGTGTTATAGAGAGAATCGATCTGTTCTCTTAACCCTTTTATTTCCGAGGTCAAGCCTCGGTACGCTTCGAGCTTTTCAATTGTCATTGTAGTTTTTTCCATGTCTCGTTTCCCTCCTTATCTACCCTTGAGTCCTGCCCCAATCAAGAACAAGTCTGTAAACCTAATTGCACTCATTGGGTGGCAAGTGCGCCATTCGCCGTCGTAGTAATACTCGGTCACAATTCCACTTCCCCCATCTACATCAATCTCTGGGTTGTAAACGCTATGTCTAACAACTGCCACCAACGCAAAACCACCAGAATTTTGGACTGCATTAGCCAGCGACTCAAGAAGAATTTTTTGACCAGTTGGAATATGGGCACTTTCTCGCTTGAATTCATACACAAGCACTGCTTGATTATATTCGGGCTTTAAAGGGTGCGATTTTGAATTCTCGAATTGAAGGATTGCATCTACATCTGCTGGATGGAAAATTCCTTTTCCTGTCTCATCGACATTCATATTTTTACTAACAGACAACGAATCATACGAAATGAATTGTGCCTGTGCACGTCTATCTTTTATCAAGTGTATGTCCTCCTTTATTTATTTATTGAGAAGGACGGTATATATCTAATCACTCATTTTTTTGAGTGTAATTTTCATTGTTGCGATATTTATTACTTCTTATTTGTTACTAATTAAATAATTTCTATTTTAACGCCTGTATAGTGGCGTTTTACTTTGTTACGGACTATACCGTCCATGTTTATATTTTTTGGTTTTTTGTTATTTAACTGATTGTGAATTTTTCATAAGTTTAGCCATATTAGCAAACTTATCCGCTTGCCGTAAATGATAAACTTCTTTCTTACGTCTATCTTTAGCCATTTCCTCGGGCGTCATGGTTGTAATAAGATCGAAAGGCAAGTTATCATCGCATGCCCCTGTTTCCAACACAAGTCTCTCAACCTGGCATTTTTTAGCTTCCCGCAAGTGATACTTTTGCTTTTCTTTGACGTCTTGCACTAACTGTTCAGGGGTCATACTGACATCATTACCTTTTGCATCTTTAAGATAATTCGGAAACGTTTTGATAAAAAATAGTTTTGAAGGATTCATCATTACGTTAAATTCTTTGGTGTCTTGTAAATCCTCATATCGCTGATCAACCACAGCAATCATGTCTGCTTTTGTATACCCAGCCGCAAATAGAGAGTTAATGTTTTTAATATAAGAGTTGGCATAGTCGTAATGTTTACCAACTTTCTGACTTACGTAGTCAATAACTTCTTTCACGTCGTCGCTTACGTTAATTACTCTTTTGTTGATTGCGTCATCGCTTCTTGTTTGCGCTGCGGATACGGATTTAGCTTCTTCCGCCTCTGCAACTGGGATATTAATTTTTTTCTTTTCTTCTTCTGTCAACGGATAATAGTCCCAACCACTTTGAGTGAGTGTGTACTTATTTTTTTTGTTACTAACAACAACTTTAATCAAACCGCACTCCTTCAAACGCTTGATCCCAAACTCAACCTGCTTTGGACTTAGTTCAAACATGTAGTTACATATGCCAACATAAGAAACCTCAAACCAAGGCACACCGTTTTCTAGGATGTTATCAGCTAATCTATTTCTAACGTTTATCTGAATATGCTGCATGATTAGCGCGGCCACAACATCGCCACCGAGATCTAAGCATAAATCCACTGACAAACTATGGTAGAGACCGGTAGCAGTGCCTTTTTCCATCGTATGATCTCCAATGTGATTCTCACGTTTTGTTCTACTCATGATGATTGATTCCTCCTTTATATAGACGGACAAAGTCTTCCAGTGGCACAACTACATACCACCCACCACTACGGTTACGTTTGAAAAACACGGCTGGAATTTCTCCGTTCCCGTCTGCTTCGGCGTCTCTTTTACTTTGGGCAAGCGCTGACCATATATTAAGCCGTTCCACATTTTTAGCTTCAACGTGGACTCCAGGAAGCCCGACTAAATCCGCTGTTCCAGTAGCTTTTCCACAATATTGAACTGATCTTTTTACATCTGGGAAGCCCGCGTCGCGGAGGGAATGGACCAGGTCCAGTTCCCCTCTTTTGCCTTTTGACTTAGAATTTATTTTTGCCATAATTTGTTACCTCCTACTAACTAAAGACATCTCCACACTCAATGAGTGCCTCCATTTCTTCAGGCGATAAACCTAAACTCTCGAGGCTTACCTCTTCACCTTCATTTTTTTCTTGTGGTTGCTGTGGCAAAATCGCGTCACCGAACGTTGTTCTCATATCCTTTGGTTTTACAGCTGCCGGGTCCACTGTGATGTCTGCATTTTTTACGACGTCTGCAAGACGCTTTTTTCTTTTTGCGTCAAACATGGTTTTTAATTTTTCAATATTTTGCTTAATATGGTTAAATTGATAAATTCTTAAATCCTCCAATTTACAAACTTTGTAGGATTCACAAATAAAATCAATAAAATCCCCTGTTACACCATGTTCTCCAACTATCTTTCTAATGATGTCAACCATTTCTGCTGTAATAAGTCTTGTGTCTTTTTTTACTGGCACTTGTGACTGCGCTGACTTTTGTACTGGTTTCTCAACAGGTTTAGGGGGTTGTACCGGTTGCACTTGTTCTGTATCCGTGGATGGTACATCCTCACCTTGATAGATATAAAGTCCTAATCCAAAAATTGCTAGGTTTTTTACAAGGCATCTCATGATGCTTCGGTTGATGTCTGCCATACTGGCAGCTGCAACGACCACCGTCTTATATTTCATTTTTACTTCGTATGGTTCGGCTTTCATAGCCCTATTAGCCCCATCTAACACTGGTAACCACATCTCATGAGTCTGACCCCCGATAGTTAATTTAGTAAAAACCATGTATCCAGTGAGTGGGTCGTACCAATAAGGGAGGCCCGTTTCCGGGTTGCGTTCGATTTCGTACTCGATATCCGGAAAATTTGCCTTCGCGACTGCCCAAGCAGAAGCCCAACTGAGATATGTTAATGTAGTACCGCCAGTTTGCTTTTTTTCAGTCATGCTGTTGACGTTGATACTGTTCAAAATTTCGAATGTTGTATTGTTTTCCATAATTCGTTCTCCTTTTTTTCTTGTCCTATTTTATATATGTCAGAATTTTTCCGGGGCTGTGTTACAGCCTACCAGAGTTTTCTGTGCGACTCTTTGTTTCCGTCACGCTTAGCCGCATATGCTTCCGCTTCACGTTGCGTTGCAAATATCACGATGTTATAAGTGTTACTAAGCATCGCGCCACTTTCAATCGCCATCACGGCGCAATTCTTTTCAGTTGATGTGTAATAGATCATTCTTTTTTTCATGTTCTTACGCCTCCCCTACAAGTGCTTCAAATTCTTCTTTGGTTTTGCAATTCTCAAACATCTCAGCGCTTCTTTCAGCTGCCAGCGCTTGAATATTTTCGATTTCTTCATCGTCTGCGAAGATCTGCGATAAATATTGACCCTCGATCCTGTCAAGTTCCTCAAAACTTTTTAATAATTCTTGTGCCATATTCCTTGTCCTCCTTTTGGCTGAGAGAATACAAAAAAGCGCGACACGATAATCAGTCATACAAGGATCTTTGCCTTGCTGTTTCGATTATTCGTGCCACGCTTCAAATTTCAGATGAACTATTACAACGTTGGACCTACACCGCTTTTGCGGTGCCAACGTCTACCCTAATTAAACGCACGCTACATTGTTTCGTATTCTTTAAATTGCTTTGCTTTGTTCCGATTTTTTAATAATTTTGCTTTTTACGTATTCTCTTATTCAATTGTTAAGGTAAGTAACTCGCTTCCCTTACCTTGTAACTACATTATAATCCAAGCTGTCCAAAATGTAAAGATATTTCTATCATTTTTTTAAATATTTTTTTTAAATGATGTATTATCTATTTACTTTTACACTCTTTGAGTGTATAATATGTATATAAAGGAGGTACATAGGCATGACTAAAAATCTTGTTGGCGATAACATCCGCCGCATTCTTGCTAATAATAAAGCAACCAGAAAAAATGGAGTACCGTATACACAAGTAGAACTGGCGGAAGCAATAGGAACGACAAAACAGCAAATCGGGGCCTACGTAAACGGCCGTCACGTTATGGGTACGGCTACTCTTTTAAAAATGGCCGATGTGCTTGGCGTTACTCAATACGAACTTATAGGAACAGAAGAGGATCAAACGATATTCGCTATTGGTAGAGAAGTTGCAAAAAGCCCTATCCTTAAAGAATTAGTTGAAAAAGTGGTTGCTGGTGAAGTTACAGACGAACAGTTAACAGCAGTGCTAAAAATCATTGATACGCTTAAATAAGAAGACCCTGGCGTTATGCCGGGGCTTTTTTTGCGCTTAAGCGGTTAATGCTTCATTAGATGAAAACGGAGGCGGGCTTGTCCTGCATTATATAGGAAAGGAAAAAGCTTTTTTCTCCTTCATGAAGGCGCCGCACCGCGGCACTATATGCCTTTTTCTCGCGAAAACTGTTAAAAATAGCAAAAATTGCTTTTTAAACGGGTTTTTTGCAAGAAATTTGCAAAATCCGGGCTTAAATAGACAAAAACAGCAAAATCTACGACTTTTTACCAATAAATGCACACCGCAACAAGCCCCTGCTTTTTTTACCTTTATGAGTCGCGTTAGCGACATAAACAGCAACCGTTGACCGTTTGATTATTTCAGCGGAATAGTAATCGATTTTACGCGAATCAAAAAATATTGGGGCGGTACGTGTTCGACTTTATACGAATCGGAAAACGCTGGGTGGTATAAGTGTTTGATCTTCCGATGTGCAAAAACCGCGTGTGACATACCAGCTACCTATATTTATATATTATATATGTGTGGTCGCCTTTTTATAGGAGACTAGTCTCCTTTATATAGGAGATACGGAAAAATTGAGTCTCCTTTATATAGGAGATACAGAATCGGAGTCACAAAAACATAACAGATTTTTTAAAGCGGGTTTTTTCGTAAACGGAGAGACAATGCTATGCGGTTGCAAATTTTTCGATTGATACAAAGAATCTCGATCTTTCAGCCTTATATCTTATATTAGTGATGCTGGAGTATATTTACTCTACTCTAAAACAGTCGGGCAAACGCTTTATATATAAAATGATACGTATACATTACTAGTCCTATACACGCATAAATAGCGGTGATATAATCAAAGTGACAACTTTGTTAGTGACAATATGCAATAGGAAATATAGGACAGCGGGACAAAGTGACAAAGAAAATGACAACCCGGATTATGAGATCGCAGAAAACAAAAAAAGCCAGGGCATTTAAGCCCCAGCTAGTTTTTGTTTTATAATGTCTGTTTTTATTCACCAAAATAACGTTTTAATAATCCAGCAAATGCCTTACCATGACGAGCTTCATCACGAGCCATTTCGTGTACTGTATCATGAATTGCATCTAAGTTTGCCTTTTTAGCACGAGTAGCTAAATCAACTTTACCTGCAGTCGCACCATTTTCAGCTTCTACACGCATTTCAAGATTTCTCTTAGTTGAATCTGTAACAACTTCGCCTAATAATTCAGCAAATTTTGCGGCATGTTCTGCTTCTTCCCAAGCTGCCTTTTCATAATACAATCCAACTTCTGGATATCCTTCTCTGTGAGCTACTCTAGCCATTGCCAAGTACATACCTACTTCTGAGCATTCACCTTCGAAGTTAGCACGTAAATCGTTTTTAATGTCTTCAGCAACATCTTTTGCGACTCCTACTACGTGTTCAGCAGCCCAAGACATTTCGTCTTCTACTGGAACAAATTTTTCTTTTGGTTGTTTACAAGTTGGACATTTCCAATCTGCAGGAAGATCAGCGAATTTTACGCCTTCTTTTTCCTCGTCATAAATGTGTCCACAAATTAAGCATCTATATTTCATAAATAATCCTCCTCTTGAAATATACTATTTCCTTTTATGACTATACTATCGCATATTCATTTCAATATTTCAAAAGTATTGCTCAACAATTTTTAAAATTATAATTCAATCGTCAACATACGATCTTTTCCTGACATATCTTTATGTACAGTAATCGTTGCAGATTCAAAATATTCACGAGCTAGATTCGATAAAGATTCACCTTGATCCCATCCCATTTCAAAGGCAAGAAAAGCTTTTTCATTCAATACTAGATGTGCTTTTTCAAATACATCACGATAGAATTTTAATCCGTCTTCTCCACCAAATAGAGCTACGTGCGGTTCATAGTCCACAACACTTTGTTCCATCTTCTCTTCACTTGGAATATATGGTGGATTACAAACTAGAATATCGCAATGTAAATCGCGATCTACAAATGGATCTAACATGCTTCCACAAATGAAATTCACATTTGCGCCTAGTTTTTCATTGTTCTTTTGTGCAACCACTAAAGCTTCTTTTGAAATATCTGAAGCAATCACATCCATCTTAGGCTCTTCAAGATTTAACGTAATTCCAATTGCACCAGATCCTGTTGCGACATCAAATACATTGACATGATCCTTATCGGCAAAGTAATCGTCAAATTTAGATAATACAAGTCCTACAAGCTCTTCTGTTTCTGGTCTAGGAATCAAAACGTCTTCATTCACGATAAAATCATATCCATAAAAACATTCATATCCCAATACATATCCTAATGGTTCTCCATTTTCCATCAAATGAATTCCTTCTAGATAGTCTGTTTGAATTTGTTCATTCGCTTCTTCATCCATAGAAATATATAAATTGATATCTTTTTGACGACATAATTCCACCATGAAAAGTTGCGCTGCCTGTTCGCCTTGACCGGCTTTGTAAAGACGTTCTTTACCTTCATTGATCAACGAATGATATGTACTCATTATTCTTTTTCTCCAGCAATTTTTGCTTGTTGATCAGCCAACTGTAAAGCAGCCATCAAATCATCTAAACGACCATCCATAATACGATCTAACTGATTGACTGTATATCCAATACGGTGATCTGTTACACGGTTTTGAGGATAGTTATATGTACGAATTTTTTCTGCACGATCTCCAGTACCAATCTTTGTACGACGTTCTTTTTCGTTCTTTTGATCCAATTCACGCTGTCTTTCTTCATATACACGAGCACGAATTGTCATTAAGGCAGTTGCACGGTTTTCATGCTGACTACGACCATCCTGACACTTAACTACAATACCAGTAGGTTTGTGGACGATACGTACAGCTGAATCGGTTTTATTGATATGCTGTCCTCCCGCTCCACTTGAACGCATTGTTTCAATTTCCAAATCGTTCATATCGATATCAAAATCTTCAGCTTCTACTTCTGGCATACACAATACTGTAGCGGTAGAAGTATGAATACGACCTTGTGATTCTGTCTTTGGTACACGTTGCACACGGTGAGATCCAGATTCGAATTTTAAGATTCCGTATGCACCTTCCCCGTTCACTTTAAATGAAACTAATGAGAATCCTCCAGCTTCACTATCTTCCATTTCGATGACTTCTATTCTCCATCCTTTTGCTTCTGCATATTTTGAATACATTCTAAATAAGTCTCCGGCAAAGATATTTCCTTCATCTCCACCAGCTGCTCCTCGAATTTCTAAAATCGCATTGTGCGAATCATTAGGATCTTTTGGTACTAGAAGCAATTCTAAACGGTCTAAATAATTTTGGATTTTTGGTTCTAATTCTTCCAATTCCATTTGTGCCATTTCACGAATTTCTTTATCCTCTTCTTTAGAAAGGACTTTAGCCTCTTCTAATTCCTCAACTGCCTTTTTATATTCTTCGTATGTTTCAACAATAGGTGTCAATTCATTTTGTTCACGCCCCAATTTTGCCATTGTCTTACGATCTGATACAACATCACTTTGCATCATCAAATCATTGATTTCACGATAACGCTCAACCATTTTTTCTAAACGCTCATCCATTTTTGCCATAAATATACATCCTTTCTCTATAATTTATATATCTTGAGTGTTTTACCACTTAAAAAACGCTTTATTTTAGCGATATACCCCATCTATTTTAATATAAAGAAACAGTATTGTCGATGGAAATTGTCCTATTACGCAATTTTTGAAGATAAGAGTATAATATGAAGTATGAAACAGAAAAGAAAAGTTAAAAAAATACCAATTGTGTTTATTCTTACCTTACTCATTTTCGTATTTATAGTTATTCCCTTCACCATTTTAAAAATCACTGAAGACGGACAATACTACGTAGAAGATTTAAATACAAGTGAAGTACAAGCTTCCTATAAGCATTACATCTTCGCATCTTTTAAGATGGATACAATCGATTCTAAGTATGCGTGTATAAAAGATGAAAACGGAAAAATATTACGACTTCAATCTGGCATTGTTAATTTAAAGACGAAAGACATAACTGAAAATACAGAATACACAGCAGATACAGATGAAACTGGATATGTGAATGGAAGTTATGGTGCAGATGCTCAATATTTAGGAACCAGCTTTAACGGAAAGAAGGTTCACTTTAAAATAAGCGGCGTGCAAGCATGGACAGACATCAACAATGTTGAATTGTACTTATATGACGATTCTTATACTTTATCCACATATTATGTTTATAACGGTTCCCTCATTCATACGATTTCTACTGATCTTGTTCAAGGAAATGCGAATTCTATTGCGATTGGTCCTGCTCCAAAATTTTTAAAAGAAGATACTGCCTATTATTCATATGATGGTCACTATTTTTATACAAGCTATAAAAACTTAGTTGATGATAAAAAGGTCAATGAAAATCCATACTATAACTATTATCAATATGTTCCGCACAGAACCACGTCGTATTTGACTAATGCGATTTATAATACGTATGTCAACGATGAATCCGCACTCTATAATCAAGCCGATGTATTTTTTAATATACAAGCTAAATACGCAATCAACGCATCTATGATGTATGCGCTTGCCCTAAATGAGAGTGGTCTAGGACTTAGTCAGTATGCGCTTGAATATCATAATTTATTCGGTCATGCAGCCATTGATGAAAATCCAGATAACGCAAATCAATACAAATCAATAGCGGATTGTGTAAAACAACATGCCTACAATTTCTTGCAGCAGGGCTATCTAAATCCTGACGATTCAAGATATCACGGTTCGTGGTTTGGGGATAAGGCAAGTGGCATCAACGTGAACTATGCGTCTGATCCGTACTGGGGAGAAAAAGCAGCTAGTTTCTATTATCAATTGGATGAAGATGGTATTGACCAAAAAAAGAATCCAATCAAAACAATACAATTATCCAAGGACTTAAAGGTATATGCACCAAATAAAAAAGGTGTTCTTTATACTTATAAAAAAGGAAGTATTGTATCGATTCATATATTAAAGGATGAGCATGGATACTATAAAATATCGAGTGAAGCACCTATTAAAGATAATCATTTGAATGTAAATGCTAAATATAAGAATAGCTATGCATATATCAAGAAATCGGATTTCAAATAAAAGGAACCATTCTAGTGTTGGCGTCTAGAATGGTTCCTTTTGTTTATTATTTTTTTAGGAGAGAGATATGAATATTGGTTTATTTCTATATTCATTGCCTTATCTTTAAGGCACTTATAGAATATCATTCCATGTTGTCATAAATTTAGTATAACTTTGGTAAATCTTGTGAAATCAAAATGAATTATGTGAAATTATCAAAATATGCATCTTTTCTAAAATTTCCTTCTTTTTTTTCGTATTAGAGATAGAAGAAAGGAGGAATCATCTTGAATTCGATTGATATTGAGTCTAAGAAGTTTTTAGGACAACCCAAAAACTTTGTTTCAATCTTCAATGCACTTTTATTTGATGGACAACCAGTGTTGAAGCCTGAATATCTTAAGGATGAAAACAGTGAACTTGTCATGAATGTTTCGAGTAAGCATGTGGATATCATCAAACGGTATGAGGATGGTACATATTTGGATTTGTTCGTGATTGAAAGTCAAAGCTATGTCGATCAGTGTATGGTCGCAAGAGTCATGGAATATGAAAGTGTTGCTCGTATGCGTTATATTCGCCAAAACTTTAAGAAACATGTTCCTATGCATACAAGGCTTCCAATGATTTTAACAGTCGTCTTATATGTGGGTGAATCCAAGTGGAATGCGGCTAAAAGATTGAGTGAACTAGAAATCATTCATCCTGGATTTGAAGATATGTTCAATGAGTTTAAACTGAATCTGATTGAGCTAAATACAAATCACAAGTATAATACAGGTGAAAAGGCAACACAGGACTTTTTTGATCTATTGCGTATGATCTATAGAAAGCAGATTTTAAAAGAAAATCTAGATCGAGAGTTTAATCGTGATGCATTGTATTTTGCGTATGTAGTGACTAAGAACAAAGAGTTATTGAATATCTACCAGGAAAGTGAAAAGGGTGATGTAAAAGTGTGCAGAGCATTAGATGAAATGTTTGAAGAATCAACAAACAGAGGAATCCAGTTGGGTATCAAACAAGGCATTGAGCGTGGTGAAAAAATACACAAATCAAAATCGCGATTAAGATGCTTGTAAGAAATAATCAAACACTTGAAGAAATCTCTGAGATTGTTGGACTGGACTTAGATGCATTAAGAGAACTAAAAAAGAGTATTTGATTGAATGGATGTGTGATCACATCCATTCTTTTATTTTAAAATTCTTAAAAACTTGCTAAAATATTCCCTGTATGAAAAAAAATCAGAGTATTGACCTATTGCATGGTCCTATTTTTAAATCATTAAGTTTATTAGCAATCCCAATCATGGCAACGTATTTTATTCAGATGGCCTATAACCTGGTTGATATGTTGTGGATTGGTTTTTTAGGTTCTGGTGCAGTTGCCAGTATCGGTGTATCTGGAAATTTCATGTATTTGGCTAACGGCCTTGTGAACATGCCTAAGATTGGATCACAAGCTTTGGTTGGACAAAGTCTTGGAGCTAATAATCAAGAACAAACAAAAAATTATATTCAGGCAGCTTTTCAAAGTTCCTTATTTTTTGCCCTTATATATGGAATTATTATTATTGTTTTTCAAAAGTATTTAATTCAATTATTTAATTTATCAGATCCCGCTATTATTCAAGATGCTCAGAATTATTTATGGATTACATGTGGCTTTATTGTATTCTCTTTTGTGAATCAGATTTTTACCGGAATCCTTACGGCTGCCGGTCATTCAAAAAGCACTTTTATAGCCACAACAACCGGTCTAGTATTAAATTTAATTTTAGACCCTGTACTCATCTTTGTATTCAATCTTAGAGTCATCGGTGCGGCTCTCGCAACAATTCTTGCTCAAATCATTGTTACTTTGGTCTTTTTATATAACGCAAAAAATCTTGATCTATTTAGAAATATCCGTATCTTGTCAAAACCAGAATTGAATCATATTTCTGAAATATTAAAAATAGGATTTCCATCCTCTGTGCAAAGTATGTTATTTACATGTATTTCTATGTACATTGCACGCCTAATCTCAAGTTTTGGAGCAATCAGTGTTGCCGTACAAAAAGTAGGCTCGCAAATTGAATCTATCTCTTGGATGGCAGCCGATGGATTCAGCGCATCCATCAATGCGTTCACTTCGCAAAATTATGGCGCAAAAAACTATGATCGTGTAAAACAAGGTTATAAAACTGGCATGCTGGTGGTTGGATTATGGGGATTATTAACAACAGCCGTTTTAATTTTCCTTCCTGGACCGATATTCTCATGTTTCATCCATGAAACAAATATCCTTCCTTATGGAATTGACTATCTAATTATACTTGGATATTCCCAACTATTTATGTGCATAGAAATAGCTACACAAGGTGCTTTTAATGGACTTGGTAAAACTCTGCCACCTAGTATTGTATCCATTATATTCACGTCTGCGAGAATTCCTATGGCCATTCTGCTATCTCACTATTTAGGAGTAAATGGAGTATGGTGGGCCATTTCAATTTCAAGCATTATTAAAGGAACTGTTTTAGTAATCTGGTTTATATTATATTCAAAAAGGAGGCTGATCTCATGAAAAATCATTCACTAACGCAAGGAAGCATCGCAAAAGGACTCCTTTTCTTTGTGATTCCACTTTTCTTTTCTAATCTATTTCAACAACTCTACAATACAATCGATACATTATTAGTTGGTCATTTCTTAGGCGACAATGCCCTGGCCGCAATGGGTGCTACTGCCGCTATCTTTGAATTGATCGTTCAGTTTTCCAATGGATGTGGAACAGGATTTAGTATTGTTACAGCAAGATATTATGGTTCTAAAAATGAAAATGAACTAAAGAAAAGCGTTGCAGCATCTCTAATTTTAGGATTGATCATCTCCATTGTGATCACAATCGTTTCCTATGTTTCGATGCCATATCTATTAACAATTCTAAAGACACCAAAAAGTATTTATCATGATTCATTAAACTATATTCGATGTATATCTGCCTTTTTAATCATCACCATGTTCTACAATTTAGGCGCCGGTATGTTACGAGCTATTGGCGATAGCCTAAGACCATTGATTGTACTTTTCTGCTCATCTATTATAAATATTGCGCTTGATATTGTATGTATCACAATACTCGATATGGGTGTATTTGGCGCAGCTGTAGCTACTGTTATTGCCCAAGCAATTTCAACTATAATTTGTTTCTTTTTAATTTTGCGAAAAGCTAAAATTTTGATACCTAGAAAAGAACATTTCCAAATTAAATCTTATATGGTCAATGATTTGTTGGGACAAGGCTTTTCGATGGGATTTATGTTTTCAATCGTATCCATTGGAACCATCATTCTTCAATCCGGAATCAACAGTCTAGGCACTCAAATCATTACAGCCCATACGGCTGCTCGAAAATTAATCTCATTATTTTGTCTGCCTCTTTCTACATTGGCAGCCTCAATGGCAACGTTTGTCTCTCAAAACAAGGGAGCTCAAAATTATGAGCGAATTATAAAAGGGGTTCGTCTTTCAAACATCTGCGGTATTATATATCCCATCTTTTTAAGTATACTTATTTATTTTACAGCTGAAAATCTAGTCCACCTTTTATCTGGATCCAACACGCCTGCCGTACTACAAAATGGCGCCATGTATCTAAAAATCAATATTCCATTTTTCATAATATTGAGTATACTATTGAATTTAAGAAATGCGATTCAAGGCTTTGGATATAAAATAACACCTTTATTCTCTAGTATTATTGAACTCATTGGAAAAATTGTCTTTACATTATTTTTAGTTCCTACATTTAAATATTTAGGTGTATGCTTTTGCGAACCCATTATTTGGTGTTTAATGGCAAGCCAATTAATCTATTCATATCAAAAAATCATAAAACCATTTAAAGCGCAGAATTAACTCTGCGCTTTGTTTTGTATTATGCTTGTACAAATTGTTTTAAATAATCTACGTCTAAAATTAAAATCTTCTGATAGACCATCGAGATTACATTTTGCTCACGTAACCCTCTTAAAATACGATTTACACTATTTCTAGTAGAGATACCGCAGAATCCCGCAATATCATCGTTTGTCACTTGGAAATCAATTAAAATACCCTTTTTTACTTTTCTTCCGAATATAGGAATCAATTGATAGATAAAAGCACACACTGCTCCATTTTTACCATTCATTGTCATAAGTTGCTGTCTAAAAATAGCTTCCGTTAATTTAGTACGATAATATGAATTCACATACTCTTTTAACTCTGGATCTTGATTTACAAAATCCCAGAATAACACTCTTGGAATACGATAAAAAGTAGCCGTTTCACTCTCAATACGAACGTTAAATGGAGCTGATGTATATTGACTTACTTCATCTTTTAATAATGAAATAATATCGGGTCCTTTAATATAAGAAATATTAAATTCTCTTCCATCACGCAAAATTATACTAGTCTTAACAATACCTTCTTTTAACACGTACGTATCTTGTTGTTCTAAACCATAATACGTTAAATATGTGTGTCTTTTTTTTGTGATTGTAGGTACTTCTTTTTCTTCAAGAAATTTCACCAAATAATTGCTGACCATAAGTTACCCTTTCTCTTTCAGTTAACTCAGTATAACATACTCCACAAAAATTGTAGGTAACATATGTTATTATCAATGACTGTCAAATTTTAAATAAAAAAGGTCCACAGCCCAAATGATGCTTACTGTTGAACCTTTTTTCATTATTATTTCTGATGTTTTGAACAAATTGCAACTCCAACACCGATTGTTGCCATACAAATAACTGAGAACCAACCAGTGTGAGTAAATACTTGGTTACTAGATCCAATTCCTGCTGCATATAGAGGCATTGGAACAAATAACAATGATGCCCCCACTAAATAACCTAACTTTTTCATATCCAATTCCTCCTTCTTTTGTTGGGTTAAAGCTTTTCTATACCAATCTTATAACGCATATAAACAAAAAAAGAAACCAAGATGGAAAACTTGGTCTCTATTCTGGTATAATCAGTTCTTGTTATTTCTTTCATTTAAAATGAACTTTTCAACCTCTTTAAACATTTTCTTTGATTTTTTAGCCGACTGTTTTTCTGCCATTTTTTGTCTCCAAACAGGAATTTCCTTTGAAGAAACATTTTCATAAATTTCTTCATAAGTCACTTTGATTTTTGATTCATTTAAAGATTCAATCTTATAAGAAATAGTTGTATGATCGATTGCCGTGACAAACGTTGCTTCATACAATGTATTCGGAATCAACCTTTTAATATGCACAGTAATCTCTGAGCCAATTCCTTTTCTTTGAGCTGATTTCTTTTTATATTTTAACCCTTCTTTTAATTCTAAATTTTTCTTCGTGACATTTTTAACTTCTTCTTTTAAAGATTTCATCATCAAATCATAAAACTCTTTATCACTTACATTTAATTCCATGCTAACTTTCATATTGCACCTCTTTTAACACAATTATATACTATTTTAAGAAAGAAGGTTATTTATGTATACAGATAGTCATTGTCACATCACTTGTGATCGTTTATATAGTCGAATTGACGAGATCATTGAAAATATCAAAGCTAAAAATCTTACTTCTTGCATGATCATGTGCACAAGTCCTGAAGAATTAGAACGTGCGAAAAAGGTAAAAGAAAAATATCCATTTTTTAAAATTGCCTTTGGATGGTTTCCAAGTGATGCCAAAGAAGTTGCAGATAAAGAAATTCAGTATCTCATTGATCAAACGCCTTATTTAGATTGTTTAGGAGAAATTGGATTGGATTACTATTGGGATACAAGTTTTAATGATTTACAAAAAGAGCTATTTATCAAACAGATTCAAATTGCGAATGAACACAATCTCCCTATTTCTATTCATATGCGCGAATCCACAAAAGACTGCATGGATATTTTAAAACAATACGCAAAGACAAAAATTATTTTCCATTGCTTCAGCGGAAGTAAAGAAACTATGATGGAATGTTTAAAAATGAATTCTATGATTTCGTTTGCCGGACCTATCACATTCAAAAATGCTAGACAAGCCCCTGAATGTATTTCAGCATGTCCCATTGATCGGATCATCACAGAAACGGATTCTCCTTATTTAACACCTGTTCCTTATCGTGGAAAAGAAAATGAACCTATGTATGTGGAATATGTCGCAAAGAAAATTTGTGAAATCAAACAACTTGATGAAGCAAGTGCATGTAGACAAATTGAGGAGAACTTCAATTCCATTTTTGATTAAAGAAAGACCTGTCGATTGACAGGTCTATTTTTGTAAGTTTTCGTATTCTGAAACTTTGTTTCCTATGATAATGTTATCTCCTTGGATCACAATCGGTCTTTTTACTAACATACCATTTGAGGCAAGTAATTCAATCAATTGTTCTTCTGTATATGTTTCGCGTTTTTCTTTTACATTTAATTCACGATACAACATACCACTTGTATTGAACAATTTTTTTAATTCCACACCTCGATGAATCCAGCTTTGAATCTCTTCCTTTGTTGGATTATCTTCTTTAATATTTCGATATATAGCTTCAATACCCAAATCTTGTAGAACTTTATATGCCTTTTTACAAGTTGAACAAGGAGGATAGCCAATAAACAATGTTTCCATATTAGTCATCAAATGCGTGTGCTAATACTTCTGATAATGAAGAATTTTCTTCAACTGCATGAATCAATCCAGCTAACAATGGTGCCATTGAAAGAACAGTCATTTCTGGATAATTTTTTTGGTTTTCTGTTTGATCAATTGTATTTGTACAAACGAATCCAGCTAACTCAGCAGCTTTTAAACGTTCGATAGCAGGTCCTGAAAGGATACCATGTGAACATGAAGCATAGACAGCTTTAGCTCCCTTGTCTTTCAACATTTTGATACCAGCAGTTAATGTACCAGCTGTATCTACCATGTCATCGATGATGATTGCAGTTTTACCATCAACATCACCAATTAAGTTCATAGCTTCAGCTACATTTGGTTTAGGACGACGTTTGTCGATGATTGCGATAGGTGCACCTAATGCATTTGCCAAGTTACGAGCACGTACAGCTCCACCATGATCAGGAGATACAACTACGATTTCACCTAATCCTTCTTTGTGTTTGAAGTAATCAGCAATCAATCCATTCGCAGTAATATCATCTGCTGGAATATCGAAGAATCCTTGAATCTGAGTAGCGTGTAAGTCAACTGTAACTACACGATCAGCTCCAGCTCTTTCTAATAAACTAGCAACTAATTTAGAAGTAATTGGTTGACGAGGTTTCGCTTTACGATCCTGACGCGCATATCCAAAATATGGAATGATAGCCGTAATGCTTGCAGCACTTGCACGTTTACATGCATCAATACCAATTAAAATTTCCATTAAATTTGAGTTTACAGGCTTATTTGTACTTTGTACAAAATATACGTGTTTTCCACGAACAGATTCTCCAAGTTCTACTAAGATTTCTCCATCCGCAAAGTGTTTAACTTCACATTTACCTAATTCCAATCCTAATTCTTTACAAATATCTTCTGCTAAACCAACGCTAGATGATAAAGCAAATACAATAGTGTTTTTCATGATTTATCCTTTCTCATACCCTATCAGGTTTATTTTATGGTTTTATTATTGCTTACATAAGACATAGGCCCTACAACAGAACCTTCTTCTATGCAAGAATTGACGACTTTACTTGAATCTACAATTGCACGATCTTCAATTTTCGAATTATTCAAATAAGAACCTGGTAAAATCTCAACGAAATCACCAATTTCTGTGTTTCCAAGAATTTCAACATTTGGATGAATAATCACATCATGTCCAATCGTTACATCTTTTCCAATAACTGTTCGCATTGGGTCTACAATCTGTACCCCTTCTTTCATCCAGTTATTGTTGATTCGATTGCGCATCCATTCATACGCTTTATGTAATTCTACACAATCATTGATTCCCATGACTTCATCACGGTCTTCAACTACCAATCCCTTAACAACCTTTCCTTGATTAGCTAAAATCTTAACCAAGTCTGTTAAGTAATACTCGTGTTGAGCATTATTTGTTGTTAATTTATCAAGGTTATCAAATAAATCTCTGTTCTTGAAACAATACATACCTGCGTTGATTTCACAAATTTGTTTTTGTTCTTCTGTACAATCCTTTGCCTCTACAATCGCTTGAACATGACTATTTTCATCACGAACAATACGACCATAATGAGCTCCATCATCCAATACAGAAGTTAATAGAGTTAATGATGCATCTTGATTGGTTTGGAATAGTTTTTCCAATGTCTCAGGCTGAATACATGGTCCGTCTCCATTAATAATCAATGTATCCCCATCTTCATCCTTTAATTGTGTAGCTTGCATAACCGCATGACCTGTCCCCAATTGTGGTTGCTGCAAAGCAAATTCAACATCTGGAAAAGCTTCTTTAATACTTTCAGCCTGATATCCGACAATCACTACAATTCTTTCTACAGATACCGTTCTTAAAGCATCAATAATGTAAGCCAACATTGGACGATCAATAATCGTATGCATTAATTTGCTACGATCTGATTTCATTCGAGTTCCTTTTCCTGCCGCCAGAACAATCGCATTACGCATATTTTCACCTGACTTTCCGTATATATTCTAACAAAAATCACAAGACATTAAAAGGTCACATAAAGAAAAAGACAATACATTTTGTATTGTCTAATCTAATTGATTCAATTGATTTTGATAATCATTGATTTGAGAATTCAATGAATCAACTTTTGACTGTGCATCTGTTACATCTGAATTTGCACTATCCAATTTCGTCTTTGCTGATTTTAACTTATTCTGCAAAGAAGAAGTATCCGAATTCTTTTGTGCAGCACTTAATGCCGATTTTGCATCAGCCAAAGCCGATTTTGTTGTGTTTACATTATCAACCAATCCCTGATGTTCAGCATATAATTGCTGTAACTCTGTATATTGATCTTGCGTTAATTCGCTATTTGGAATTTGCTCCAATTCACTACGACGATTCTCACATGCCTGTAGCGCGCTTTGTGCATTATCGTAATCCGCTTGTGCACTAATTACAGCACTTTGAGCATCACTTACACCGCCACCTGCAGAATCAATCTGAGACTGTAATGAATCGACATCACTTTGAGCTGAAGACTGTGCATTCTGCGCATTTTCTAATTCCGATTGTGCGCTCAACAACTCCTTTTTAAGATCATTGATTTTTTGTTTCAACTGCGCTTTCTTTTCAGCAATTTCAGTGTTGTTGTTGTCTTTTTTCGTACTTGTCTTCTTATTTGCACTCGCAAGTAATTCATTGAAAGTTTTACCAGTAGCCTCTTCTAAGATTTTATCAATCTTCTCTCTTTGTTTACGCGTTAAACTGTTATATTTACTTTCAAAATCAATAATTTTCTTTTGGTCACTTGAAGATAAATCATCATAGTTGTTTGCAAAATCTAATAATTCCTGGTAATTCTTCTTTTGAACCTCTGATGTTTTTTCATCAGAACTAGACAATCCACCAGTCATTAGTTTCATACCACCAAATATCAATAATGAAACCAACAATACACCTACAACACCTAAGGCAACATACATTCCAGTTTTAGAATGGCTCTTTTTTGGTGCTGATTTCTTTTTGCTTGGCTCTTTTTTCTTGTTGATTACTTCTCTTTTTAATTGAGGACCCTTACCCTCCTCTAACAAAGACTGAATTTCATCATCATCAATCACAACAGTTTGATTTGTAGAATCTGCTTCCTGTTTTAAATCATCCGCATTCCACATTACTGTACGTGTTGCAGAAAGATCTTCTTTTGGCTCATTTAAATCCTTTGATCCAACCACAAACGTATCTCCTAGTGAAGGTTCCTCTTTTTTTGCTTGAAACGGAATTTCCGGTTCAGGTTTATGTTTTTCTACTCGACTACGAGTTTGATTCTTTGTGAATTGATCCATTTTTTGTTCTAACGTATCTTCCTCGTTTGTTTGAAATGAATCTAATAATTGAGAAATCTCATCATTCTCATTCTTTCTTTTCTTATCCATAGCTTCTATCGCCCCTTCTAAACTATTTTACCAAAACCCCTTTGATTTGACCACTATGTTTTCTTGATTTGCCAAAATCCAAAGTGGATGTGCCGCTAAAACAAACATGCAGTCCGGATGAATCAACTGCTTTGCGGCCAATAGTGTACTTCCAGTTGTACAAACATCATCCACCAACAATATTTTCTTTTTAGGCAAAGGATACAATTGTTTCAAGCCCAATACATTCTTAATTTGTGATCTTTGCAATTTTGTTGCTGAAGACTGCTTTATATCCTTCTTTTTGTAGAAAGGAGAATGAACAAAAACATCTAACGACGAATACATATCAATAGCTGGTTCAAATCCCCTTTCCATACGTTTTGCATCACTACTACATAAAGTACAGACACAATATTTTTTAAAAGTTTTCTTTAAATATAAGTGTTCACACAAAAAAACATCTTTTAATACAACATCCCTTTGTTCCTTATACTGAAAAAACAACCTCTCTAAAAACTCATCATACTCATAGAGAACATATAAAGGGATACCATCTATATTATAGACTTGTTTATGTAGCTTGAAATTTTTTGAACAATCCGGACATATCAAAAGATCATTATAAAAGAAAATCTCAAAATTGCGAATTTCACTCATTTTTTTGTGGCAACATAAACAGTATCGTTCATCTTCGTAATTTGACTCACACAATCTTTGATAGATTCGCTTGAAGCTTGACATAAACACACACCCTTTCCCTCTGGATCTTTAAAACTTCTTCCCACACGCCCAAAAATCTGAATAAGACTGGCCGTGGTAAAGACTGAATGATCTCCTTTAAAAACAACAACTTGAACGCTTGGAATCGTGATTCCTCTTTCTAATAGTGTGGTACAAACTAGTGCACTCAATTCTTTATTGCGAAAGCAATCTAAAATTTCATCTTTATTCTGTGTAGAAGAATGAATAAAATCTGTCTTCACAAATACATTTAGAATCATCTTCATCCACTTTCCATCATTTTTTCGAGGGACAAAAACCAATGTTTGTTTTCCCTCTTTTTGGAATTTTATGCACAAATAAATTACAATCCATACTTGAATTAAAATAGATACCTGTATCACTTTAGGCACAATCAACGGGTGTTTATGTGGCCTTTCAAACAAACACACAAGCTCTATTTTCTTTTGCTTCACAAGTTCCATACTCTCTTTGTCTGGTGTTGCACTCAACATTAGTTTTTGTCCAATACACGCCTGATTCGCTATGGCCTGAAGTACTTCGTTGCCCACAAAAGGAAAGGCATCTAACTCATCTAAAATTAATAAATCAAAGGCATATGGATAACGATACAACTGGTGTGTAGTACATACAATAAGGTCTGCATCTGTAACTTGGGTATATCCTTGAGCCACTTCACACACACTTAATTCAGGAAACGCTATCCGCAAACGATTTGCGATTTCAAGAACAACCTGTCTTCGACTGATCGCAAACCCTACTTTCTTTCCTTGTGCTAAATATCCACAGATACTTTCAAAACAAATTTCTGTTTTGCCTGGCACCTGTACTGGCGTAAAGTATTACGTCTTTTCCTTTACTTAAATGTTGATATACTTCGTGACTTGCACATTTTTGCGAAGCAGTGAGTTCATAATCAAGTTTAGGTTTACCCTTCCACGTTCTATGCTTCAATTTAACCGGATTTATTTTTTCATTAACCTCCAACCTAGAAAAATCAATGCATTTACGACAATAATAAACTCCATGATCATACGCAAATAATTTAGGATCTTCATTTTGACATCGATTACACTTCATATACTCTTATACGAAAAAAAAGTGCAAATTTTTGCACTTTACTTAAAAATTTCAGATTTTTTTATTCTTTCTGCCGCTTTTTGGATATCCTCAATATCTTGAACAAGAGCTAAACGCACATATCTAGTACCATGAACACCAAAAGCCTGGCCAGGTGTAACGACAACACCTGTTTTTTCCATCAAATCTTTTGTGAAGGCATATGAATCTTCATATTGATCTGGAATTCTTGCCCATGCGAACATTGTTGCAGGACTCTTATCAATATGCCATCCTACTTCATCAAATGCTTCACATAGAGCGTCTCTTCGATCTTGATAAGCCTGACAAGTTGAGTGAATGCTTGCGCCTCCATGTCTTAGTGCTTCAATGCCTGCATATTGTATAGGTAAGAAGATTCCATAATCCATATTTGATTTAAGGGTATTGTAACAATCAATCACTTCTTTATTACCAACACACACACCAAGTCTTGCACCGGCCATTCCATATGTTTTCGAGAAAGAATTCAATTCAATTCCTATTTCTTTAGCTCCTTCAAAAGATAAGAAACTCTTTCCAACTTTACCATCGAATACAAGTTCACTATATGCATTATCGTGTAAAACTACAATATCATATTTCTTCGCAAATTGAATCAACTCTTCATAGAATGAATCTGGTGCTATAGCACAAGTTGGATTGTTTGGATAGGATACAATCATCATCTTCGCTTTTTTCGCAATTTCTTCATCAATTTGATCCAATTGAATAACATAGTTATTCTCTTGCAACAAAGGCATATATTCAACTTTAGCCCCTGCAATCTTTGGCCCATCACTAAAAATTGGATAATAAGGATCTGGCACCAATACAATATCACCTGGATCACACATAGCTAAAAACAATGTGCTTAAAGCTTCTTGAGATCCTTGTAGACAGATCATTTCATCATATGTTAGTTCTACATTATAACGGTTCTTATACCAATCGTGGATTGCTGATTTCATTTCAGGTAATTCATTGATCGCATACTTATAGTTTTCTGGAACCATAATTGATTCTTGCAGTACCTTCATAATAGATGGTTCAGGCGCAATATTTGGAGATCCAACTGAAAAATCAATTGTTTCATTTCCTGTTCTTTGTGTATAATCCAGCTTCATATTTTTCAATTCTGTAAATATAGAAGATTGAAATACATCCATTCTTTTAGCTCTTTTCACTCTAATACACCTCTCTATTTTTAATTTATTGTCTTTATTATAAACGTAGCAATAGAAGTTTTCAAATACCACAGTTATTTCTTGTGCACATTTGATCATTTTAATATAACCAAACAAGCTTGAAACGTCTATTTTAAAGGATATTTATTTTTAAATAACGATTTTTTTATAACCAAAATAAAAAACAGTGCCATTTCTGACACTGTCATTATATTACTACTTCAAACCATATTTCTTGTTAAATTTCTCAATACGTCCCTGAGCAGCAGCGAAACGTTGACGACCTGTGAAGAATGGGTGGCAGTTACTGCAAGTATCTACACGTAATTCATCACCTTTGATTGTACTACCTGTTTCGAATTCTGCACCACAAGATGTACAGATACATTTAACTTTATGATAATTAGGATGAATTCCTTGTTTCATATCGATGTATCCTCCTTCCGCCTTAAGTCATATTGACCCAAAGTAAGTGCTATACAATTATAGCAAGCCTTTTTTCAAATCGCAAGATGTTTTTTTAAAATTGTGAATCATCTGCATTTTCAAACCATTCGCGAACCAATTGAACAGTATCTTTTAAGCATCCAGATTCGAAAGGAACCTTTAATCCTGCTTCTTTTACAATTTTTCTGAACGGCAATGTTCCACCAATCTTACAAATGTGTTTGTAGTCTTCAAAAGCTTTTTCATCCTTCTTTTGAATACGAGCCCAGAACTGCAATGCGCATACTTGAGCTAATGTGTAATCAATATAATAGAATGGATCCATGAAAATGTGAAGCTGACGCATCCACCATCCACCTTTTTCTAGAATATCAATACCTTCATAGTTTTTATGAGGCAAGTATTGTTTTTCCAACTTTCTCCAAGTAGCCAATCTCTCTTCACAAGACATTTCTGGTTTTTCATATACTTCATGCTGGAAGTGATCCACTAAAACTCCATAAGGTAAGAACTTAACAGCTCCTGACAAATGATTGAAATAATATTTATCTACATCTTCTTCAAAGAAAGATTTCATCCATGGATATGTAAAAAATTCCATAGACATAGAGTGGATTTCACAAGATTCATAAGTAGGCCATACACAATCAATAGGGAAAATATCTTTACTTGAATACACTTGGAAAGCATGTCCTGCTTCATGTGTTAGTACTTCAGCATCATGGCTTGTCTGATTAAAGTTTGCGAAGATGAATGGAGATTGATAATTTGGAATGAATGTACAATATCCACCAGCTGCTTTACCAGGCTTTGAATCTAGATCTAACAATTCTCTTTCTGTCATAAATTCAAAGAATTCACCTGTTTTAGGATCTAGTTCTTGATACATCTTTAATGCACGTTTTACTAATTCTTCACGACTATATTTAGGTGCTGGATTTCCTGAAGTGAATTCAAACTTTTCATCCCAAGCATGCAAAGTATCATAACCCAAACGTTTTTGTTGACGAGCATACAACTCATTATCTAATGGAACAACATCTTCTAATACTTGTTTACGATAGTTTTCTACATCCTTTTTATTGTAGTCAAAACGCATCATGCGATAGTAACCAAGTTCGATATAGTTTTCATATCCTAATTTTTTAGCCATGCGCGTACGCACTTGTACTAATTGATCATAAACTTCACCAATTTCTTTAGCATGTTCGTCATACCATCCCCAATAGGCTTGCATTGCACGTTTACGAGTATCTCTATCTTTATCATTTGTCTTTACTTCTAAAGCAGCAAGAGTATATGTTTCACCATCAAACTCAATTTGTGCACTCGCAATGATTGCTTGGTATTTAGAAGCCAGTTTATTTTCTTCTTGCATTTCAGGAATGATAATTGGATCAAATGATTTTTCTTCCATTTCTCTTTGTAAGAAATACGTTTCTGGTACTTCTTTTTTTAATTCAGAAACAAAAGGACTAGCCATAACTGCTTTATTACAATTCACAATATCTTCCTTTAATACTGGAAGCATTTCATTTAAAAAGTCATTTTCTTTTGTATAATATTCATCTCTTGTATCCACTGTATGACGTACATCAACAAGTGTCTGATTTGTATTGATATATTTATTTACGTCATTCAATTCAATAAACGCATTTTTAAAATCATCATAAGAAGCTGCATTCTGTAATTTTGAACAAATCGCCTTTAATTGTGCCTGCAAAGCTTCAATATCCATATGTTCATATTTATAATCTGTAAATTTCATATCTTTCTCCTAAAAAAATAGAGAAGCCGAAAGCTTCTCGTATTATGCAAAGATGGCATTCCAACCAAAAATTAATAGCGCTAAAATAACGATGGCACCTAATAAAATTGGCCAGAATGTACTACTAGCTGCAATTAATAAGGCTAGAAAATCCCCTTTTTCAAGACGATCTTCTTTACCTTTTTGTTTATCTTTTTTTTCTAACATCTCACGCATAGATGGGCGCTTAGACATTAGAATTCACCTCCAAAGTGACACTTAACGAAGTGATTTGGTTTAACCTCTTTTGTTGCTGGTTCTTGTTCACGACAAATATCTTTCGCAAATGGGCAACGAGGGTTGAATTTACATCCCTTAGGAATGTTTACGTTACTTGGAATTTCACCTTGGATAACTTGCATTTCTTTACGTTTTGTAGGGTCTGGTAAAGGAATTGCACCAATCAACGCTCTTGTATAAGGGTGTTGAGGGTTAGAGTAGATTTCATTCTTATCTGCAAGTTCCATCATACTACCTAAATACATTACACCTACACGGTCAGAAATGTGTTTTACAACTGACAAGTCGTGTGAAATGAAGATATAAGAAATGTTCTTTTCTTCTTGCATATCTTTCATTAAGTTGATGATTTGTGATTGGATAGAAACGTCCAATGCACTTACTGGTTCATCACAAATAATGAAGCTTGGATCTAACGCTAAAGAACGTGCGATACCAATACGTTGTCTTTGTCCACCTGAGAATTGGTGAGGATAACGATAGCAATAGTAGCTTGGCAAACCACAACGGTCCATTAGGTTTTTAACATATGCATCTAGTTCTGGACCACGTTTGAATTTTCCGTGAGCAATCAATGGTTCAGCCAAAATATTGAATACAGTCATACGTGGATTCAATGAAGAATATGGATCCTGGAAGATAAACTGCATTTCTTCACGTAAAGCACGCATTTCTTTACGAGATTTTTTCGCTACATCTTCACCTTCGAAGATTACCTCTCCGCTTGTTGGTTCATAAAGACGAATGATTGTACGACCTAAAGTAGATTTACCACATCCTGATTCACCTACTAGACCTAATGTTTCACCTTCGTATAAGTCGAAAGTAATATCATCTACGGCCTTAACACATGGGTCGCCTTCTTTAAATTTTCCTTTTTTTAGAGGGAAGTATTTTTTTAAGTGTTTTACTTCAAGAATTTTTCTTTTTTCTGCCATGACTATCCCTCCTGTTTCATTTCTTCTTCAACTTTGAAGCACCATACGTGGTGACGTGATTTAACTTTTGTATCTACTGGTTGACCTTCTCTACAACGATCTGTTACATATGGACAACGATCTGCAAAGTAGCATCCTTTTGGTAAATACAATGGGTTAGGTACACTACCTTCAATTGTATTTAAACGTTTACCTTCTTCAGCTAATGAAGGCATTGAATTCATTAATCCAACTGTATATGGGTGTTTAGGGTTGCTGAACAATTCTTCTACTGGAGCTGTTTCAACAACTTTACCTGCATACATAACGTTAACGTTATCGGCAACCTGAGCAACTACACCTAAGTCGTGTGTGATCAACATGATAGATGTACCTGTTTCATTCTTCAATCTGTTCATTAAAGAAAGAATCTGAGCCTGAATTGTAACGTCTAAAGCTGTTGTAGGTTCATCGGCAATCAATAATTTTGGATGACAAGATAAAGCCATCGCAATCATAACACGCTGACACATACCACCTGATAATTGGAATGGATAGTTATCAACAACTTTTTCTGGACGAGAAATACCTACTTCTGCCAACAAATCAATTGCACGTTGTTTAGCTTCTTCTTTAGAAACTTCTTCATGTGTCAAAATGTTTTCCATAATCTGATCCCCAACTGTAATAACTGGGTTCAAACTTGACATTGGTTCCTGGAAAATCATAGAGATTTCGTTACCACGAATGTGACGAATTTGTTCATCTGTAGCTGTAGCTAGGTTTAAACCATCTTCATCACGGTCTACATTTCCCATATATACGATTTTTGATCCAGGCATAATTTCTCCTGGTTCACTTACTAAGCCTAAAATAGACATGGCAGTTACTGATTTACCACAACCTGATTCACCTACGATTGCAAGTGTTTCATTTTCATACATTGTAAAGTGGTTTCCATCAACTGCTTTTGAATCACCTTTTTTTGTATGGAAGTATACACGAAGGTCTTCCACTTTAATTACTTTTTTATTTACTGACATTGTGTATCCTCCTTACTACTGTAATTCTTTAGGGTCGAATGCATCACGTAAACCTTCACCAATTAAGTTGATAGAGATTACAGTTAATAAACACATTAAACCTGCAGGGATCCATTCCCAAGGATAGTTTTGGAACACATAAGAATCACGTGCCAAGTTCATTAAGTTACCCCAAGAAGGAGTAGGTGCCGTAACACCCATACCTAAGAATGATAAACCAGCCTCAGTCAAGATAGCACTCGCCATTTGTAGTGTAGCATTTACGATTACCAAAGAAATAACGTTTGGAAGTAAGTGTTTAAAGATTTTTGAGAAATCTGAAATACCTAAAGCTTCACAAGCTTGCATAAATTCTTGTTCACGTAAAGTTAAAATTTGTCCACGAACTAAACGAGCAAGTCCTGGCCATGATAATAAACCAATCAATAATGATACAGTATACATTTTTTGACTTTGTGGAACCCACAACATAGTTGAGGCAACCGCAATAATCATTGGTGTAAATGGTAATGAATAAACGATTTCTGCAAAACGCATTAATACGTTATCTAATGTTCCACCATAATATCCTGAGATACCACCAATTGTACATCCTAAAATGACAGTAATAACAGCAGCAATAATACCAACCATAATAGAGATACGTCCACCTAAGAATAAACGGAATAAGCAGTCACGACCTTGTTTATCTGTTCCTAATAAATGTTCTCCTCCTGGAGCTAAGTTAGGATTTGATAAATCATAGTCATTTACGCTATATCCAAGCATTGGTGGTATAACAATAACAGCAATAACAATTAAAATAAAAATAATCAAACCTGCCATGGCAACACGGTTTTGTCTAAACTTACGCCATGCGATGGTCCAAGGACCTATAGATTCAATTTTTTCACCAGATTCTAATACTACAGCATCTTTTTTAGCCATCTATAGTTCCCTCCTATTCATCAACCTTGATACGTGGGTCAACTAATGTATAACAAACATCAGACAATAAGTTACCTAACAACATCAACAAGGCACTAAACATCAAACAAGCCATAACTAAAGAGTTATCACGTTGGTTGATCGCATCAATTAATACTTTACCAATTCCTGGCCAGATAAATACAGATTCCAAAATTACGGCTCCTGAGAATAATGATGGAATGTATAATCCTAGTAATGTTACTAAAGGAATTTGTGCATTTTTAAATGCATGTTTGTAGATAACAGTCTTTTCTTTAAGACCCTTTGAACGTGCTGTACGAACATAATCCATGTTGATGACTTCAACCATAGAGTTACGTACATAACGTGAGAATGACGCAAATGAACTAAACGCCAATACGATTACAGGTAAAATTGAGTGTAATGCGATATCTCCAATTTCTTGGAAAATACTTGAGTAACCAAAGCTTGATAGCATTGTGTCACGCATTCCATTGATTGGCATACCTGGGATGTTCAAACCAATGAAGAAAATTAATACTAAGGCAAAGAAGAATGTTGGAACACTTATTCCTAACAATGAAAATACTGTCCAGAAGTTATCAAACACTGAACCTTTCTTTACGGCTTGCTTTATTCCAACTGGAATCGCAAAAATTAAAGCCACTATTAAAGAAACAACATTCAAATAGAATGTATTCCATACATAGTCACCAATAATAGTTCCAACTGGTTTTTTAAGGGTAATACTTGATCCTAAATCTCCTGTACACATACGTCCGACCCAACGTACATATTGTTCAGGTAACGATTTATCCAATCCTAACAACTCACGAACGTGATCACGTTGCTCTTGTGTAACCTTTGAACCGGCTCCAAAATAAGCTGTTACCTCATCACCTGGCATCGCCTTTACAGTACCGAAAATAACGATTGAAATGATGAAAAGGACAGGAATCATCGCTAAAATTCTTTTAAATACATACTTTAGCATAGTTATCGATCCTTTCTATCCACTAAATGCATATAAGAGCAAGTCAATACGGCTTGCCCTTAATTTTATAAACAATCCACGAGTTTTTCATGCAGACTATTTAACGTTGCCATGTTTCTGTTAATGAACGTTTGTCCTTTAACATCCACTATTTTAACACACCTTTGTGCAAATTTTAAATTATTTTACAGTAATTGTATCCATTGATTGAGACCAGTTACGTAATGTTCCTGTTCCAGTCAAGTCAACTTTCTTATTGTAAAGGTTGAACTGCATACCTGAGTAAACTGGCATGTAACCTGCATCATCAGCAGCCATCTTCATAGCTTCAACATAATCAGCTTTTGATTGTTCTGCATTAGAATCAGCACGAGCTTTTGTCAATTGATCAACCAATGCTTGATCATTGATACGAGAATAGTTATTTACAGCCATGTTATTTGGATTATTTGTATATGAATCATTAGCTCCAGCATCTTGGTTATCTGTAAAGCTAGTAGCTAAGAAACACATATTCCATTCGCTATCGTGGCTTTCATCTTGAATGTTGCTTAATAATGTAGAGAAGTCAACTGTAGTTTGTTTTAAGTCAACACCTAAATCGCTCCAAGTTTTCTTAACCATAGGAATTAAAGTTTCAAGTACTGAGTTACCTTCTGAACATAAGAACTTGATTTCTAGTTTTTGTCCGTCTTTTTCACGGATTCCGTCAGAACCTTTTACCCAACCAGCTTCATCTAATACTTGGTTCGCTTTATCCATGTCAAATGCATAAGTATTTAATCCATCAATTGTTTCTTCGTTACGAACAACGGCACCACAGTTTACTGATGCTGGACTCCAGTATGCAGCTGGTACATATCCACCTTCAACTTTTTTAACTTCGTCACTTGCTTTTTTATCCCATCCGAAGTATGAATCACAGAATCCTTGACGATCTGTCGCATACATCAATGCTTGACGTACTGCTTTGTCAGCTGTAGCTCCATTGTTAGCGTTCATAGCTACGAAACCAACAGCACTACGAGAGTAGTAGTTGAATGCCATGTTTTTATCTTGACTGGCTTCACTTACTTTATTTGTTTCAATTACATCTGGAATTAAATCAACTGTTCCTTTTTTCAATTCAGAAACTTCTGTAGTTACATCTGTTTTCTTAATAATGATTTGATCTACTTGGTATTGTCCCTTTTCAGGTTTGAATTCTTCATTACGAACAAATGAAGCTCCACTTGCTTTATCATAGCTCTTTATTTGGTAAGCACCAGAACCACATGATTCTTCTTGGTTCTTTTCAACAACTTTTACTTTACCTTGTTTGTATTTTGAGTAGTGATCTGCACTAGTGATTCCCATTCCACCAAATTTTGTGATTGCATCGATTTGAGGTGATACTAAGTGGAATACTACTGTGTAATCATCTGGAGTTTCAATACCAGTTAATTCTTTAGCAGCTCCGCTATTATATTCTTTATATCCTACTAGGTTTTCCAATCCACCACCATTAGGACCAGCATAGCTTGGGTCAGCTAATGTTGCGAATGTAAATTTAACGTCTTTTGAAGTTACTTCAGTTCCATCACTGAATTTGTGTCCTTTTTCCAATTTGTAAGTTAATGTTAAACCATCTGCACTTACTTCTGGTAAATCTTTAGCCAATTCTGGTACCAATTCGTTATCCGCATTGTACTTTAACATTGATTCATAGCATAAGTTTACTACATATTGATCATAAGCACTTGATGCATATTGAGGTGTAAACTGTCCAGTTAAACTTTGGTTTACAGATACTGTTAATGTTTTTGCGTCACTGTTAGATCCGCCTGAACATGCTACTAAAGTAGAAGCCATTGCTACAGATGCTAAACCAGCAACAATTCTTTGTTTATTCATTTCTCTTTCCTCCTATAGTCTGCTCACTATGTGTGAAGAAATTATACTATGTTAGAAACACGTTTTCAAGGGTTTAAGAAAGAAATTTACATACAAATTTACATTTATGTATGTTTTTCATGAACAAAACACAGCATTTTGTCTTTATATCAAGCATTTTCATTGTATTCGCTTTCATTTGGCTTTTCGTATTTCATTCACAAACATTTGTCTATATACGCTAGATTTTTATGTAAATTATGAAAATTAAGTTCAATTTTAAATCCAATCCTCATTTATTCATATCTCTCTTTTAAAAATAATAATAAACAAAAAGAAACCATTCTAGATGCCTACACTAGAATGGTTTTCTTATTCTATGATAAAATAATCAAGAAAGAAGTGAATTTATGAATAAAGCATTATCTCATTTACATACGATCAACAAGCACAAGTTAAAAGTTACTTGGCTTTGTTTTCGTTGTCACCTATATAAACAAGGTTTACTCCATGATTTAAGCAAATACTCTTATATTGAATTAAAGACAGGTTTTCATTATTATCAAGGATTCCGCTCTCCTATAGATGCTGAGAAAGAAGAAAAAGGCTATTCATTAGGTTGGTTACATCATAAAGGAAGAAACAAACATCATTGGGAATATTGGCTTGATTTTGGAGTAGATGGCATTTATGCATGTAAGATGCCTACAAACTATGTCATTGAAATGTTTTGTGATCGAGTCGCTGCAAGTATGATCTATCAAAAAGAAAAGTACACAGACTCTAGTGCACTTGAATATTATGAAAATGGACGAGGTAAAATTCTGATTCATCCTGAAACAGACGCCCTCATCCATCATTTATTAAAATATTTATCTGAGCATGGCTTAGATCAAACCATTCACTATATCATCACTGAAATTAAAGAATAATTATTCTACAGTTACACTTTTCGCAAGGTTACGAGGTTTATCTACATCGCAACCTTTTTCTTTTGCGACATAGTAAGCTAATTCTTGCAATAAAACTGTTGCCGGAATACAACTTAGTAATGGATCTACATCTGGAATACGAATCACATACTCAAAGCCTTCCGTATTTTGGCTTTGTGAAGCAATCAAAATGACCTTGGCTCCTCGAGCAACCGTTTCCAAAATATTTGAAATTGTCTTTTGTGCAACACTAGGCTGCGTAGCTAACGCAATCACAACTGTATCTTTTTCTATCAATGCGATTGGACCATGTTTCAATTCACCAGCCATATATGCATCGGCATGCACATACGAAACTTCTTTTAGTTTTAACGCACCTTCTAAAACACTTAAATAATCCAGTTGTCTACCAATAAAGTAGGCATCTTTTTGATTCGTTAATAGTTTAGCGAATTCAGCCATTTTTTCTTCTTGTGCAAGCATTTGTTCAACTACATCTGGCATTTGTTTCAACTGATTGATCATATGATTTTTACATGCCACACCCTTATTAAATAAAGACGCTAACTTTAAACATAGACATGCCAACAACACAAGTTGTGTTGTATAAGCTTTTGTACTTGCGACCGCAATTTCTGGTCCAGCACAAGTATATAAAACGTAATCAGATAATCGAGCTAAGCTAGAACCTAACACATTTGTCACAGATAGTGTTTGGGCTTTGTTTTCTTTCGAAAGTTTTAATGCTGCCAAAGTATCGGCTGTTTCTCCAGATTGTGAAACAAAGATGCATAAAGTGTTTTCATCAATTCGATAATTTCCATATCTAAACTCACTTGCACTAATGCAGTAAATTGGTAAATCAATCCATGTGCGCAATAAATATTGAGCATACAAACTCGCATGGTAAGCAGTTCCGCATGCGACAAAATAAATTTGATTGATTTTTGAAACATCTAAACCTGATAATTCTGGCATAGCCAAATTATTTTCAATATGAGCTCTCAATGTTTCTTTGATCACATACGGTTGTTCATGCATTTCCTTCTGCATAAAAGTATCATATCCACCTTTTTGAGCTGCACAAGCATCATATGAGATATGCATCCAATTTGTTGAAACGGGATCTCCAAAGAAATCATAGACTTCAATACTTCCGGGTCTTAATATGGCCATCTGTCCATCTTCTAAAGCACAAATATCTTTTGTGTAATCTAACACAGCTGGAATATCACTTGCACAAAATGCAGATGTATCTGTTTTTCCTAAAATCATTGGACTTTCTTTTTTTGCGACAAAAACGCAGTCAGGATAATCTGTACAAACTACACATAGCGCAAAACTACCTTGAAGGTATTGCACACATTTTTTTAAAGCGTACATCATATCGCCTTGATAATAGTAATCCAACATATGAACGATAACTTCACTATCCGTCTGTGACTGGAATGTATATCCTTGTTCTAATAAACATTCCTTGATTGATGCATAGTTTTCAATAATTCCATTGTGCACGATTGAAATTGTTTCACTCTCATTTGTATGAGGATGTGAATTCATATTACTTGGAACACCATGTGTTGCCCAACGTGTATGTCCAATTCCTGTATGTTCAGGATGTTCTTTTTCATTCAACAATTCCTTTAAATTTGTAAGACGCCCCTTCGCCTTATACGTTTCTAGATGGTGATTCGAAACGAGAGTCACGCCTGCAGAGTCGTATCCTCGATATTCGAGTTTTTCTAAACCCTGCAATAAAAATGGTAAAGCACTCTCTTTACCTGCGTACGCTGTGATTCCACACATTATAAAAAATCCTCCTATAAATTATTATCATGGAGGATACCAAATGGCTTTGTTCAATGTTCACACATTGGTTTTGTCCATCGTTAAAGGTTGTATCAACCTCCAGACTACCCGCCGAATCTTTCGATAAGTCTGGTCCTCGTCAACTAAATACTTAGTCCTGGCGCTATTTTTTTACTACATCTCCATGAATAATGAATATTATACAAAAAACAGAACATTTGTCAAAAAAAGAAGACTTATTCTTCTTCAACTAGGTTCAATAATTCTAGTATTCGATTTAAGTCTTCTTTATTTTCATAATGAATAGAAATGGCATTTTTACTGATAGATACCGATGTTTGGAAGAATTCTTGAAGTTTTTCCTTAGCTGCCTTCACATAAATATCTTCTTTTGGCTTTTCTATCGTTTTTTTATTGTTTGTATCTTTTACAATTTGTTCTACTTTACGAACAGACAAACCTTGATCAATAGCCTGTTTAGCGACTTTACGCATACTTGCCTCTGTCTTAAGACCAAGTAAAGCTCGTACATGCCCCATACTTAATTGTTTACTCACAACGTATTCCTGGACATCTTCTGGAAGTTTTAACAATCGTAATAAATTTGTGATATGTTCACGTGATTTTCCGACACGATGAGCTAACTGTTCTTGTGTATATCCTAATCGTTGAATTAATTTTTCATACGCTTTTGCTTCTTCTATTACATTTAGATCTTCACGTTGAATATTCTCCAACAAAGCAATTTCCATCATTTCCTGATCATCAAAATCAACAATGATAGCTGGAATATCTTTTAATCCGGCAAGTTTTGAAGCTCTTAATCTTCTTTCACCGGCAATCAAATCATATCCTTGAATGCTTTTTTTAACTAGAATCGGCGTAAACACACCATGTTGCTTAATTGATGAACTTAATTCTTTTAAAGCTTCATCATTAAATACTTTACGAGGCTGATATGGATTTGGACGAATCTCATCCACAGGAATTTTTGACTGTTCCTGTCTTTCAACTTCCATATCTCCATTTTGAATATCATCTAATACTTTAGAAACATCTTGCCCAAAAATACTGGACAATCCTTTTCCTAAACGAGCATTATTTTTGTTATCCATAGCTATGCCTCCTTTGAATTACGTTTTAGTACTTCTTCAGTTAAACCAGCATATGCCTTGGCTCCTGTACTTTTTGGATCATATTCAAAAATAGACATGCCACGGCTAGGTGCTTCCGATAATTTTACATTTCTCGGAATAGAATTTTGATATACAAGCTTGCCAAAAGTTTGACGCACATCCTGTGAAACTTCTACACTTAATCTTGTTCGAATATCAAACATTGTTAATAAAATACCTTCAATTTTTAAATTTCGGTTACTTGTTCTTTGGACAAGACGAATTGTGATCAACAACTGCGTAACTCCTTCCAATGCATAATATTCACACTGTACTGGAATCAAAATACTGTCAGCTGCTGTCAATGCATTGGTATTCAATAGTCCAAGTGATGGTGGACAATCAATAATAATGTAATCATATTGATCTCGAATAGGTGCAATGGCTTTTTTTAATAATTCTTCTTTGCCGGCTTCCATTTTATCCATATCTAAATCAGCTCCAGCTAAATTAATGTTGGCTGGAACAATATCAATTCTTGGATTCATTTTAGGTACGATGGCCTGCTGAATAGGAACTCCCTCCATTAATACAGAGTGAATCGTAGCTTGTGAATTATTTTGATTTGCATTTAATCCTTGCGTGGCATTTCCCTGCGAATCGAAATCAATCAACAATACTTTTTTTCCTACATGTGCAAGTCCGCTTGCTAAATTTATAGATGTCGTAGTTTTACCTACTCCACCTTTTTGATTCGAAATTGCGATAACTTTTCCCATACTCAACCCTCCAAAGGTTTTTTCTTGATTTGCCCATACGCTCTAGGATATTTATTTGGCGTATGTTTTACCTTTTTAAAATATAAATTAATGCGTGTTGCATCCTCTTCAATCATAAATTTTTCTTCATCAATCAATTCAACACCTAATGTATCAATTGCCTTTTGCGCATTGATCAACTCTTCGTGACCATTCTTACCTTTTAAAGCCACCATAGTATGATCCATCTTCACAAAAGGAACACAAAGTTCTAATAAAATAGATAGTTTAGCAACCGCACGCGCACTGACCACGTCGAAACATTCACGTTTTTCTTTTGCCAAATCTTCAGCTCGAACATTTAATATATCGAGATTATCCAAGTTCAATTGAGTTTTCACTTCATTTAAAAAACGACAACGCTTTTGTAATGGCTCCACCAAAGTCATATGAACATGTGGAAATGCAATTTTTACAGGGATACCTGGAAATCCTGCACCTGAGCCAATATCACACATTGTTTCAAATTTAATATTTGAAAACGGCATGATTGAATCATAAAAATGTTTCTCCCATACTTCTTCTTCCTGTGTGATTGCCGTTAAGTTCATCTTCTCATTCCATTCAACAAGAAGCTGCATATATTTTTCAAATTGATTCATTTGTTCTTCATTTAATTGGATGCCGGCTTCTAAACAAGCCTTCTGAAATTCTACTTTAGTCATGAAAACCCTCCACGCTATCCATTATAACATATAATCGTTTCCGTCGTGTTTTTACTATACGCAATAATTTGACACTATGCATGTCGGTTTATTTACTTTATTCATTTATGATACAATTTTAATGAGGAGGTCACTTATGAAAAATTTAAAGAAAGTTTTATTTGTTGTTGTCTTTATCTTAATTGCCTTTGTAGGCGGTATGTTCTTTGCGAATAAACAAACGGAACCAGAAATCACATCGACATTAATTCAGAATCGAATTGAACAAGCAAGTGATTTGGTAACCACAAAATATCATTATGCGAAAGTAGGAAAATTTGAAAATTCTTTAAGTCTGAATGGCTGGTCCATTCCTTTGACAAACAAAAATTTTATCCTAACTTTTGAAGGGGAAATTCAATTGGGTACAGATTTATCTAAGGCAAATATAGAAATCAACGATTCTACTATTCATGTGACAGTGAATAAGCCAACTGTTCTTTCAAATTCAATCGATGAATCAAGTATTGAAGTCTATGATGAAACGAAAAATATTTTTAACCCAATCAGTGTGAGTGACTATAAAGCTTTTGCGGTTGAACAAAAAGAGAAGGCTTTATCTGAAGCCAAGAAAAAGGGATTAATGAAAACGGCTCAAAAGAACACAGAAAAAAGTATTAAAGAGATCATTTCCATTATCCCAGATACAGATGATTATACGATTGAAGTCACATTCAAGGAGTAATTATGGCAAATTTGAAATTAGTTGATGCTTTTACGGATTTTGTAGAAGAAAGTACTCTTCCCTATCGTCAAATGATGACCTATTATAATTGTGCGTTAATGGAAGTGGAAACTAAATTTAAAGTTCTTAATGAACAATTCTCCCTATTCTATGATCGCAATCCCATTGAATCGATTCATACGCGTATTAAATCGCAATCCAGCATTCTTAAAAAGCTTCAAAAAAAGAATCTTGCTTTAACCATCCCAAACATTGAAAACAACCTATTTGATATTGCCGGTGTTCGAGTTGTTTGTTCTTTTACAGAAGACATTTATTCTTTGGCCAACTCTTTTCTTAGCCAAGATGATGTGCGCTTGATTGAAAAAAAAGATTATATTCAAAATCCTAAAGAAAATGGATATCGTAGTCTTCACCTAATTGTAGAAATCCCTATCTTTTTATCAGATGAGAAAAAATGGGTTAAGGTAGAAGTACAATTTAGAACCATTGCGATGGATTTCTGGGCAAGTCTAGAACACAAGATTCGCTATAAGAAGAACTTATCAAAAGAACGCTTAGATGAAATTGATAAAGAATTACTAGAGTGTGCCAAGATTTGCAAGACACTTGATGAGAAAATGGAAGAAATAAAGACGGGAAATTGATTTCCCGTCTAATTTTTTTCGTATGCTTCTTCAAAAGAAACTTTTGCGTCTTGTGAATTTTCTTTCATGAATTTACGATTCTTATAGAATCCTATTGTCAACAATGGGACGATGATGATAGCGATACCTAGATATCCACAATATCCATAGCCATACTTAACAACGTTTGTTAGTCCTACAAATGAGATTCCCATAGAAACTACCATGATGAATGCAGAAACTAAAGCTCTACGTACAGGTACATTTTCAACTTTTTGAAGGAATTTCACATTTTCAAAGCGATTCACAAATCCAAAGATGACACAAACTGCACTTGAAATCAAACATAAGAATAATACCAATCCATATAGTGCTACAAGCCAATTTGCTCCAAATGATTTTAATGTTGTTAACGTTGGTAAAGTTGTTCCGTTTGGCTGAGTCAAATAATAGTGTTGCCAACAAAGTAACATTAATACGGCAAGACCTAATCCTAACATATTTAATGTGAATGTTAATGCCATTGAGCGATCACAATCTTGTTTTGTTTTTAAAACACTTGTTCCACAAACCAAGATAGCTGGTACTGTAACCCATTGGAAAGCTGAATAAGTAACACCGTTCCAAGCTGCTTTTGGAAGTTGACTCCATCCATGTGCTGAAAAATCAACACGCATAACATCTAATAAATTATGTCCATTTAATAAACCTACTGTATAAATAGAAACAGCTAGAACTAAAATTACTACACCCATATATGTACTTGCTCTACGAATCAAATCTACGCCAAAAATTGTTAAGAATAATACAACAAGGCCAATCACAAATGTTCCTAGATAATAATTCAATCCAAAGTATTGAGTTAATGCACTGGCTGCACCAGAGATACATGATGCAACAACCATTAAAACCATGATATTAAAGAATAATTCAAATAATAATTCTAATTTGTCTAATGGATGATATAAACATTCAAATAGTTCTTTATACGTTTTTAATCCTCTTGAATTCATCATAATCTGACCTTCACGAATTGTCATAGCTAAAAGTAACATCGCAACGGCAACCCCAACAATAGCTGGCCACCCTAAACTAACAAACCATGTGTTTTCCTGATTTCCTGTTGCAAATCCTCCGCCTGCGTGTGCTGCAAATGCGGTTGTGGCCACTGAAAATGCAGCCATCCATGATCGATTCAATTTTGTGTTCTCTTTCTTTTTCATTCTCAAATTCTCCCTTTCTGCAACAAAAAAACCTTCCGTCTCTTGTTGCCTAATTAACAACTTCAGAGACGAAAGGTAATAATAATCTTATTCTTCCGCGGTACCACTCTAATTCATTCTAATGAATGCCCTCATCGATGCTATCACATCTAGTCTTTATATCGTAAGACATACGTCTATAACTACATTATCGCTATAGCCACTCCATGGTGATTTTCATTCTCTAGCTTTACGATATTTTCCACCAAACAATATCTCTCTAGGCTAAAACGTAGTGAATTACTCTTCCATATCAATGCGTTGACTGTATAATACAATAATTTACATTTATTTTCAAGTGAAAAATGTAATTTTTTTCATCATTAATGTAAAAAAGAAGAGGACCTATACCTCTTCCATAATCTGATTAATTGTATCGATGACTCGATTTGTATTTTTTCCATCCGTATATACCATGTACTTTATTTGGAAATAAGACAATTTATCATAATCATAATTTTTAAATTCTAACGCCTTGACGAGTTGATCTTCATCTGTACATACAGGTCCTGGAAAATCATCAAAATCAATGTTCAATCCAATATTATGTTTATATTCTTTTACATCAGGAATGTAACTAATCATTGGTTTATTTAATAAAGAGTAATCAAATATTACGCTTGAATAATCCGAAATCAAACAGTCACTCACTTGCATCAATGTATACAAGTCTTCCTTATTCATATTCACTCCACCATTACATTGAATATCTCCAAGTAATGGATGAAATTTATATAGAACCACGTAATCTTTTACTTTTGTGAAATCAAAAGACTGAATTTTAAAACCATCAATAATGTTACCCCTAAAAGTAGGTGCATACAAACATAATTTCTTATCTTTTAATTCTGGATATTTCAAAAAGAACTCATCTCTTTCATTTCTATTTAATAAAGTATCAATTCTTGGCATTCCAGTTACTAACACTTGATTTGTATTTACCCCAAAAGCTTGTGAATATGGTTCCTTCCAATATTCAGCATTACATAGAACATAATCATAATTACGTACAGGATATTGTCTTTTAATTTGATTACCAAATTTTTTCACGGCTCCACACGCGTGCCAAACTTGTAGCACTTTGACATTGGTTGGTTTCATATGACTAATCACATAGTTATTGTCGTTTAAAATCACAAGACTTGATTTTTTTATTTCAACTAACTGTTTTAAACAATTCAAGAAATATTTAAAATCACCCCATAGATTTTTTTCAAACTTTAATAATATATAATGAATATCATACTTATTCTCGTGACGTAATTGTTTATCGATGAGTTTAAAATCACCTGACAATTCACTTTGTGTTAAACTAATAAAAGTAATTCGATTCTTTTTAGGATGCACATAAAAAGTTAAAACGTCCACGACACATAAGGCAACATTTAAGATTATTTTGCTTAATCCCATTTTATTGCACCGCCTTATATAAAATATCTACTACTCTTTTAGAAGCATTTCCATCTTCATGATTATTAAAATAAAGATTAAAATCATTCAATTTAGAATAGTCATAAACTTCATTTTTTATATCCATCAACATTGTTTCTTCATCCATATAGATTTCGCCTGGAATGTCCTTATGAATATCTAAATAGAATCCTCTTAAGTCTGTCGCATATTCTTTTAAATCATACATATAGAAATAGATGGGTCTTTTCAATATCGCATAATCAAAGAAGACGCTTGAATAGTCCGTAACCAATACATCACTAATCACATACAATTCATTGATTTCTGCTTGAGCAGGAATGGAATACAAAAATCCATCTAATTCTGGATCATCTTTGAAGGTATTAATGATTAGATAGTGTGGCTTAAATACAACAATTGTATCTTCACCTAAAATTTCTTTCCATTTTCTAAAGTTTGCCTTCAATTCAAAAGTATATCCTGCAGAAACATAAGAATTATCTCTCCATGTTGGTGCATACAATACAATTTTTTTATCTATAGGCAAATGATACTTATTCTTGATCGTATCACATTCTTCTTTTGTCACATTCGAAATAAAATCATTTCTAGGATATCCTGTTTCAATCAATCTTTCTCTATTGATTTTAAAAGATGTTTGAAAAACTTTCGTACAGAAGGCATTTGGACTGATCATATAATTGTATCTTGCGACATCTACATCATAGGAATTGCACATTTGTTCATAACTGACACCTGAACGATAAAATGTAGTATCTTCACTCACATCAATATCATGAGCTAATCGTTTTAATGGTGTTCCATGCCATGTTTGTAGGTAAACCTGATTTTCCTTTTTAAAGATATATGTAGGTAATTTGCAGTTCACTACCCATAATTTTGCCTTCGATAAATAATAGAAATAAGGAATGCTGAAATATTCCTTTATTTCAGCTCCCTCAATATGCAATTTTTTTTCTTTGTGATTCTTTATAAACCAAATAAAACGATATCCATCAAATCTTGGATCTTGTCTCATCTGTTCATAAATAGCTTTAGGATTATCCGAATAGCCACGACCATGGAACGATATAAATATGGCAAGCTTATCATCTACTTTAAATAAACGATAGGTTAATTTATATGCCAAGCGAATGCACTTTCCTGCAAACTTTTTAAATGGTCTTAAAAGCTTTATCAACATGGCTATCCTCTCCTTTTTTACTTAAATACTTCTTCTGCAATATGCTTTGACGCATTTCCATCGTCGTAACAACAGAAACGTTTGTAGAATTCTTCGTAACGTTCTTTATATTCTTCATTTATTTGATCAATATTCAAAATTGCATCCACAACTTCTTCACTCGTATACAATAGTGGACCAGGAACTTCTGTATTCATATCAATATAGAATCCACGTAACTGATTCTTATACTTTTCAATATCATATGTATAGAAAAGTACTGGTCGTTTCAAGTTTGCAAAGTCAAAGAATACACTTGAGTAATCCGTGATACAAATATCACTGATCAAATAGATTTCACTGATATCATCATATTTACTTAAATTGTACACAAAGCCTTCAAGACCTGTTGTATCAATGTTATCTGCGATATAGTGGTGTGTTCTTAATAAAACAACATATTCATCCGATAATTTTTCCATCATCAACTTCAAATCTAAAGCCAACGTAAATTTGTACTCCCCTTTTCCATAGTGCTCATCATCACGCCATGTCGGAGCATATAAAATCGTTTTCTTATCTTCTGGAATACCTAGTTTCTTTCTTAGGTCTTTGGCAATTTCATCTTTGTTTGGCCAATATAAAATATCATTTCTTGGATATCCATATTCAAGCATCTTGCCTTCATACATAAAACAGCTTCTAAATGTTTTCGTACTAAAAGGATTGGCACTCACTAAATAATCCCATTCTTGTCTTTGACGATAGAACTGCTGTTTATATTTTGGTGATGCAGAAGTTACTTCTTCTTGATCAAATACAAGACGTTTCAATGGTGTGCCATGCCAAGTTTCAACAAATATTTGTCCTTCTCTTTTGCGATACCACAATGGTTGTCTTACATTAAATACAAAATATTTACTTACAGCTAAATAATAAGCATATTTGAACGAGAAACGTTTTACGACTTCCGCTCCATAAGGAACTTCATGACCATCATTCAATGCCCATACACACTTGTATTTTCCTGGATAATTTTTGGCAATGTATTCATAAATATATTTTGGGCTGTCCGAATAGTTTTTAGCCATAAATGTCTCAAACAGAACCACATTATCTTGAATTGGTTTTTTTGAATAAATGTGATAATAAGCTAATTTAAATAATACATTCTTATTTTTGAAGACTCTAAAGAATTTTTTAATTCCTAATTTTCTTCGAACACAACTTTGTACTCCCTTTAAATCACGATTCTGTAAACAAGCCACCATCTTTTTCGAATTACGCTTATATCGATTCATCACTTCTGGACGAATGCCATCGATTGTTTTAGCAATTCTTTCAAAATAGTCTGTACGCCATAGATCATCTTGGCTGCGACGGATTCGTTTAGACATTTTAGATACAAAGTAAGATACAATTTTACGATCTAAACAAAAACGCACAACCCCTTCTTCTTTTAAAAGTGTACGTGTATATTCAACCGCATCACATCTTTCATTAAAACGATTGTCATTTTCTTCCTGACTCAAAGCAGGTTCGTTAATTGGATCATTGTGTTTACGTTTTACATAAATCGCATCTTCCACTCTTAAAGCTGTATTTAGCTTTTCTAATAGAGGACACATAAATGTCATATCACTGTAATAACGGAAGTTTTCATGAAATTTAAAATTATTTCGAACGACAAAATCACGATTATACAAATTACCTAATACAGTAAAAGTTCGGATACCTCTACGATTGTCCATTGTATAGAAAATAGCCTGAGCTTGCTGCTCATCTTTTTCATAGGATGCGAATGAAACAAAATCAGAAAGTTTATTTAAGCGACGCTGTTCTCTTTCTTCTTGATCTTCTTCATCTACTTCCTTATTTTCTACTTTATGAAGATAATTGGCCTTGTTGTTCCAAGTATGATTCAATATACCATAAACCATATCTACATCATGATCCATAGCTTTGATCATGTTTTGTAGAGTATCTTCTAAAACATAGTCATCGCTATCTAAAAAGTAAAGGTAGGCACCTTTAGCTTGTTGAATTCCAACATTTCGACATGCAGCTACACCTGTTACACCTTCTGGCAATGTATAAATGCGCATATCAAAAATAGAATTATATTCTTCTAATAAATCGTCAATATCTTCAGTTGGATGATCCAATACGACAATTAATTCAAAATCTTTAAATGTACTTTGTGCTAAGTTTTGTAGACATTCTTTAAAGTAATGTTTGTACTTAAAAAAAGGAAGGATAATACTGATAGTACGCATATTAACCCTTCAATTCCTCTTTCAGCTGTGTTGTACTGATACCCTCAGTTCTTGGCAAATAAACAACTTCACAATAATCCTTTAAGAAATCAAATTTTCCTTTCCAATCATCACCCATGACGAATACATCTACATTATATTTTTTAACATCTTCGATTTTTTGTTCCCAGCTTGTTTCTGGGATTACCTTATCGACATATTTAATAGCTTCTACAATCTTCATACGATCTGTATCTTTGATCTTACAAACTTTATTTTTACCCAAATTAAACTCATCACTACTTACCGCTACAATTAAATAATCCCCTAATTCTTTTGCACGGCGTAATAAATTTAAATGGCCTACATGAAATAAATCAAAAGTTCCATATGTTATTACTGTTTTCATGAGTTATAAACCTCCCTATATAAACACTGTAATTGTAAACTATTTTTGATAAATTGAAAAGGAGTCACTAAAACTCCTTTATTAACCAAATAATTTTGCGATGCCCTTCTTTTCTTTTTTAGGTAATAATCGCTTCTCAAATTTTTCATCCAAGAATTTTTTCTTTTCTTTTTTACTCATAGCCTCTAACTTATCCACATAAACCGAATAATCATCACAAACCTTGTCAATATCTCCCATTTCAACAAGTTGCCCACCTTCGATCCACATTCCTGTTTTACAGAATTCACGAACCTGACTTAACGAGTGAGAAATAAAGAAGATTGTTTTTCCTTCTTCATCTCTTAATTTCATCATTCGTTTCATACATTTCTTCGCAAAACCTTTATCACCAACACTTAATGCTTCATCGACAATAAAGATATCTGGATTTAATGCGAGTGAAATGGAGAAGCCTAAACGTGATTTCATACCTGATGAATATTTTTTAACTGGTTGATATAAGAAATCACCTAATTCTGCAAAATCAATGACATCATTCGTGATTTCCTGGATACGTTTCTTTCTTAATCCCATCAAAGCTCCTTTAACGTTGATGTTTTCAAGTCCTGTTAATTGTTGGTTCAATCCTGTGTTAATAGCAATCAATGCTTGTTCTCCATTAATTTTCATCGTACCACTGTTGATTTCAGAAATTCCTGACAACAATAAAGATAAAGTTGATTTACCAGAACCATTGGTTCCCAAAATTCCAACAACATCACCTTTTTTCACTTTGAAAGATACATCTTTTAAGGCATAGAACTCTTTTTTATCTGTTTTATATTGATTGTTTTTATTTCTTAAAGTATAGATTTTTGAAATATTTTCGACTTCAACAGCATATTCTTCTTTAGACATAAAAGCCTCCTTAAATCATATCAATGAATTTCTTTTTGAAGGTATACATCAAAAAGCATCCTAGCGCAAAAATTGCAAAAACCAAACACCAGAAATAAAGTGTAATTGCAGGATGATCAAAAACATTTCTTCCATAGAATACAGCATCTCTATATCCTTGAATAATGTAATAGATTGGATTTGCCTTCACAAGCTTATTTAAAATACTCGCAAATGGAACATCCGGTTTAAAATGACAATCCCATAAGATTGGAGAAATATACATCAACATACGCATGATTGAAGAAATAAATTTCTTTACATCACGCCACAACATAGTAAGTACAGATAATACAAGCGAAATCGCTTCTCCAAGCATAAATGCACAGAACATATAATAGATGATCCATAACCAATTTAGATTTGGATACCATCCGCTTAAAATCAAAGTGATAAACGTGATAATCAACATCACAAAGTGATTAAACAATTCTTTTAAACAAACAGTTGCCGGTAAAACAGATACAGGGAACTTCATTCTTGTGATGACATTTGTTTTTGAGAATACCGCAGAACACCCGTCTACAATGCATGGGCGGATATACCACCATACACTAAATGCCACAACAAGCCATGGTAAATATTCTACTGTGATGCCTCTATATGTCTGTGCTTTTCTTCCCCAGGCAATACCAAAAACTAGCCAATATGTGAAAACTTGGATAGCGGGAGAGGCAAAGTTCCAAAAAATACCAAATTTTGAATCTCGCATATCTGACAACAATTCATACTTTGCGATACAGAAAATACGATAAACATTTGAAAAATTCTCTTTTATAACATATGAAATGCTTTTAAACATATAAAAATTCTCCTTAACAACTTCTAGTTTATCAAATTTTTCATAGAAAAAAAATCTGCATGACGCAGATTTTCTTGCATTCCTTCTCCTTTCCACTTTAATTCTAACAATTCAATGTGAATTTATTGTGAAAAGAGCGCCTTTTATTCGTTTTCTTCTTCGTCCATTTCTTTTTCTACTTCGTCTAATTCATCTTCAATCAATTCTGAATCTTCTTCATCCTCATCATCTTCATCGATTGCGATAGAATCTGTATCCATAACACTTTCTGAATACGTGTGACGTGAACGCAAATCCCAAGTATTTTGTGACATGTTCAAGAAACGTCCGTCTAAAGATAAATCTGTATAAAATTGAGCAATATTATCTTCAAACTGCGTTTGATTAAATCCCATTTCCTGACTTACATCTTTCCAAAGATCAACAAATGGCATAGATCCATTATTATTTGTCAATACTTGATATGCAACTTCAATCATAGACTTTTTCATAATTCAATAAAACTCCTCTTAATACTTACATTGATTCAACGGCTTCAACACCAATACATTCTAATGCGTTTGCCAAAACAATTTGTGTTGCCTTTACTAAGGCTAGACGTTGTGCGCTTAGTTCTAAATTATCACGATCTACAACTTTACATGCGTTATAGAAACTGTGGAACTTACTAGCTAAATTTTGAATATAGTGACACATTTTGTGAACTTGACGAGATTGAGCAGTTTCAACGATTACTTTATTGAATTCTTGTAAAGACTTCATTAATTCAATTTCTTTTTCGTTTGTCAAATCTTCAAAACTTGTTGCCAATTCAATATCCTGTGCCTGTTTTTGAATAGAACACATACGAGCATGAGCATATTGTGCATAGTAAACTGGGTTTTCATTTGATTTCTTAGTTGCCAATTCAATATCGAAATCTAAATGTGAATCCAATGCACGTTGTACAAAGAAATAACGAGCTGCATCAACACCTACTTTATCGCATAGTTCATTAATTGTTGTTGCATTTCCTAAACGTTTTGACATCTTCATTTCTTCACCATTTGATACTAAACGAACCATCTGAATAATATCAACATGCAATTTATCCGCATCATTTCCTAATGCTGTCATACTTGCTTTTAAACGAGGAATATATCCATGGTGATCCGCTCCAAAGAAGTCAACCAACATGTCAAATCCACGTTGACATTTATCGTTGTGATATGCGATATCTGGAACTAAATATGTTAATGAACCATCTTGTTTTCTTAAAACACGATCTTTGTCATCTCCAAATTTTGTAGTTTCAAACCACAATGCTCCATCTTTTTCGTATACATATCCTTTTTCATTTAATTCATTGATAGCTGCTTCTACTTTACCAGCATCACGAATGCTTTGTTCACTTGACCAAACATCAAAGTGTACACGATAACGATCTAAGTCTTTTCTAATTTTATCTAATTCAAATTTGATTCCTTCTTTTCTGAAGAATTTCAAATTCTCTTCTGTTGGTTCTAAGTATGTTTGTGGATATTCTTTCGCCAATTCATATCCTTTTTCTTCAACATCCTTACCCATGTATCCGTCCTGACCAATTTCAGTTGGAATTCCTTGTGCCTGACGATAACGAGCATTTAATGATAATGCTAAGTTTGTGATCTGATTACCAGCATCATTCACATAGTATTCACGAGTTACATCGTATCCAGCTTTTTTCATGATACGAGCACAACTATCTCCCCATGCAGCTCCACGAGCATGTCCTAAGTGTAATGATCCAGTTGGATTGGCACTAACATATTCCAAATCCACTTTAATGCCGTTAGCTGGCTGTTGTCCATAGTTTTCTTTCTGAGCTAACACTTCAGAAATAACTGTACTAAAACGGTCTTTTGATAATGTAAAGTTCAAGAAGCCAGGTCCTGCAATTTCTATGTTAGAAACCATTTCCAATGAGAATGCATCTAATATACTTTGTGCAATCATTCTTGGATTCTGGTGTAATTGACGAGTTAATTGCATCGCAACATTACTTGAGAAATCGCCGTGATCTTTATTTTTTGGTGTTTCAACCACAATGTTTTGTACATCTAAATCTAAATCAAATGCTTTTTTTACTGCATTTTGAATGGCCTGCTTTAATTCAACTTCAATTGACTGCATATGTCTCCTCCTTATTTATATATAGTACAAAGTGAAATTCTTGTTTTTCATTCCCTTGTATAAGACTGTATTTAACTTCTACACAATTTTCATCTACATCATAATGACTTGTATGACAATCCAAATCTATTTTTCCAAATTCAGTTTCTATGTGACCTTTTGTTTGACTATTTAAACGTAGTGTCAAATTCACAATAATATCCGATTCGCTACGAATTACCAATCCTTTTTTCCAAATTTTCCATTCGAAATGATGTGTATCATTATTAAAAGAAACTAATAGACCTTCATTACCAGAAAAGTCAATCTTAGCCTCTCCTTTATACAATGTTTGATTCGAAATTTTATCAAATAAATGTACCTGATTTGTCATAGCTAGTGCATAATATCACACTCTGATTTTTTTGCAAGAAAATTTATTAAAAAACATAACAATTTAATGAAAATATACCAAAATTAATCTAAAATTCTCTTTTTTTTATAAAATTACACTATTTTTTCACAAGTGAAAACGGTAACACATCACATGTTACCGTAGTTTTTAAAGTATTTCTTTTGGAAAATAAATACGCTTATTTGTTTGATTTTTCATCTTTAATAATGCCTTAACAATCTGTGAACAACTCGATAAAGATACCCGTTCTTTTTTAGAATCTAACATCCATATTATTTGATTCTCATCATTTTCTGTATAAGGCAAATATGCTTTAGAATGTGAAATAGCTTCATAATAGTAATAATCTAAGTCGTATCCGGAGGCCACCAATTTATTCTTGATTTCTTGAATTTGTTGGTGACTTGGATCTTCTATCCACTCAAACAAATGACGATTCAAAATTCGACTTGCGAAATCCTTTAGAATTTCATCTTCACATTCTAGAGCTTGTTGAAAACCATAGAACATTCGATGTTCATCCATTAAATAAAAATCCTTATTCGATAACTCGCCATTCAATAATGGTTCAAATACTTCTATGTTTCGTACTTGTGCATATCGTTTAAAGAATTGTTGAATCATAATTTCATATGATTTGGCATCTGGATGAAGGTACACCTGCCAATACATGTGGTATCTTGCCATAATATAGTCTTCAATACTGTGCATTCCACTCATTTTCACACATAGAGAATCATTTTTTACTCGTAAAGTTCTCAAAATTCTTTCTAAATCGAAATTACCATAGCTTGTACCCGTTTCGTAGGCATCTCTTAATAGGTAATCCATTCGATCCGCATCCAGTTGTGAACTAATCATTTGATACATCATTGGTTTTGAATGTTGATGTGTTAGAATCAACACAATATTTTGTGGAAGAGCCTCATCCTCTTTAATAAGTGCTTTATGAATTTCTGTTTCTGGATCCAAAATTAAATCACAAGTCATTTGTTCATGATGTTTCTTGTGAAGTGTTTCAAAGAAGTGAGAAAATGGTCCATGTCCTAAATCATGCAACAGAGCAGCACATAAAACCTGAATTTTTTCATATTCACTTAAAGTAGCCGCAATTGAATCCACTTCTTCACACATTCGCCTTGTGATTTCATATACACCTAAACTATGAGAAAACCGGGAATGCTCCGCCGTATGATAGATTTGAAAATCCCCACCCAATTGATGAATGCGATGCAATCTTTGAAATTCTTTTGCGTTGATGCAATCCCATATCACTTGATACTTCACATGAATATATCCATGCACAGGATCTCTTAATACTTTGGTTTCATTGGTTTTGCTAAACATGGCCATACCCCCTTTAATGCTTCTACAAGCATTTTATCAGATTTAAAGAAGTTATAGTCATATATATGATCTGGAGTTGTCCAAATATATTCTGAATGCACACTTAATTTTGTTGGTTTTTCATTAGAAGTACATGTGAAACAAGTTAAGTAAATTTCATATCCATCTTGATAATCCACGCTAGAAGCTAAATATTGCACATTGTGAATGTCAATATCACATTCTTCTTACCATTCCCGAATTAATGCCTCTTCTTTTGTTTCACTTTTCTCAACTTTTCCACCAGGAAATTCAAAGAAACCTTTGCTTGAACCATAATTTCTTTGGGCAATCATCACTTTTCCATCAATCACAAGAGCTCCGCACACAACATTAAGCTTGTTCATCTTCGATTCTTTCTTCGTGTATAATTTCAAACAACAGTTGGGCATTTTGTTTCGAAACTTGTTTTTGAATATCTAATACACGAATTTCAAGAAGTCTTGCCCCAAAACGAATACGAATTATATCTCCAATTTTTAATTCCGTGCTTGGTTTGGAAACTCGATCATTGACCCAAATTCGTCCTTGTAAAGCTAATTCTTTAGCGGCTTCTCTTCTTTTTAAGATTCGTGCTGTTTTTAAATATTTATCTAATCGCATCAAAACTCTCCTTCTAATTTATCAATAACCTGCATCATCAATTCAATATGTTTCTTTAATCGTTTAGAAATCATGATCTTAATTTTTCCACTCTCTAATTTCAAATTGATCTTTCGACTAATATCATTAATAGCACCAAACAATTTAACACCATCACAATTCTTTGACCATTCAGCGCTCATTGTGATTATAACGACGTCATCTGTTTCTTTTAATGATTCAACACCTTCTCGATTCACAAAGAAATCCAGTTTTTTCTGTTCAAACAATTGTTTTACTTCATTTGGAATATGCCCAAATAAGTCTTCAACACGTTTTTCATATTCAATCAATTCAGTAAGACTCTCTGTTTTCTTAATGTGTTGATAGATTTCCAATTTATCTCCATCATTATCTGTGAATTTTTTAGGTATATATCCCGACAACTGAACTTGAGCCACTTTATCATTCTTTTTATTCTCAATTGGCTTGCCTTGCTTTTTCTTAATGGCACTTGCCAACATTTCAAGATATAAATCCAATCCTACATCATCAATAAATCCTGCTTGTTGCGGCCCAAGCATGTCTCCGGCTCCACGAATTGTTAAATCTCGCATAGCCACTTTATATCCACTGCCTAAAGATGTAAATTCTTTAATGGCTTTTAACCTTTTATGTGCCTGTTCTGTCAATTCTTTTTGTGGCTGTATCAATAAATAACAATATGCAATTTTTTCACGACGCCCCACACGACCTCGAATCTGATAAAGTTGAGATAATCCAAATCGATCGGCATCATCAATGATCATCGTATTCGCATTCGCAATATCTAGTCCAGTTTCAATAATTGTTGTACAAACTAAAATTTGATATTTCTCTTGTTCAAAATCAATCATCGTCTGCTCAATATCATTCTTATCCATACGTCCATGTGCCACTGCTACTTTGGCATCAGGGAACATATTCTGAATATTTTTAGCTACAGAATAGATATTCGATACGTGGTTATACAAATAAAAAACTTGTCCGCCACGAGATAATTCTCTTTGAATGATTTCTTTCACGACACTCTTTTTGTTTTCCATCACATACGTTTGAATTGGATGACGATGCAATGGTGGTGTATTCAATTGTGAAATCGTACGTACCCCAATCAAAGACATCTGTAAAGTTCTAGGTATTGGTGTTGCACTTAAAGATAAAACGTCGATTGTGTTTTTCATCTCTTTAATTTTTTCTTTGTGCTCAACTCCAAATCGCTGCTCCTCATCAATAATCAATAAACCTAAGCTTTTATATTGAAAAGATTTATTCAATAATTTATGTGTACCAATAATAATATCAACTTGCCCGTCCGCCAATTCTTTTTTAATCTGACTCATTTCTTTTGTTGGCACAAAACGATTCACTACGCGAATATTAGCACCTACATTTTCAAAACGCTTTATAAACGTCTGATAATGTTGCATAGATAAAATTGTAGTTGGGCACAGTAAAGCTACTTGTTTATTATTTGAAATAGCCTTGAATGCAGCACGCATAGCTACTTCTGTCTTACCGAACCCTACATCTCCACATAATAAGTGATCCATTGGTTTTGGCTTTTCCATTTCTCGTTTGATTTCTTCTGTAGCTTTCATTTGATCTGGTGTTGCCTCATATTCAAAGGCTTCTTCAAATTCTCTTTGTAGATCATCATCTTTACTGAACGCAAAACCAATATCTTCATTTCGCTTCGCATATAACTCAACTAATCGAGACGCAATTTCTTCAACCTTTTTAGAAACCTTTTCCTTCGTCTTTTTCCATTTGTTAGAACCCAATTGCGATAATTTGATGCCCACACCTTCTTTGGACACGTATTTTCTTACCAACTGAAATTGTGATAATGGGACAAATAATTCATCGCCTCCATTGTATAAAACGTGTAAATAATCTAATGTCTTTCCTTTTATTTTTCGTGTTGTAATTCCAACATATTGGCCAATACCATATTGTTCATGTACAACATAATCATTTGGTTCTAGTTCAAGAATATTCTGTAAAATCTGACCTTGTTTAAATGTTTTCTGATAACGCTTAATTTGACTAGGATGATGAAATAATTCCTGTTGTGTATAAACAGAAATATCTTCATATGTAAATCCTTCATAAAAGTCATCTTCAATAAATGTGATATTCCTATGAATTGAATAAGCTTTTAAGGCTTCCTGCACTTTTTTTGTATGTTCCTCGTCCAAAGAAATATAAATATTTTCCCCTTTTAGATTCTCTAGAATTTGAATCAATGGTTGATCTGATTTTTCTAATGTCTCTATTTTTGAGAAGATTGGATGTTTAAAATCTAAGAAATCATGGAACATCTGAATCGTATGTTCTTTTTCAAATGTGAATATGTCATGAAACATGCTATATTTAGGTAAATATTGATGAGATTCAACCATTTCCTGAATAAAAGATATCGTTTCCTCATTCAATTTTTTATATCCACTTTCCACTTCTTCCTGACTTGAGAAAATAATGTGTCCATTGACATAGTCAGTTAATTTATTTGCATTTAAATAACTAAAATAAATATACAAATGTGGATCAATATCATAGTTTTCTATAGAAATCTTATCTTTTTCAATATAATCCAATAAAAAGTCATAATCATCTTGAATTAACTTTGCCTGTTGTTTTTCTAATTCAGAATCAATTTCTTTTTGAAGATACTCAATCTGATCATCTGTAAACAATAAATCTGTAGCTGGATTAATCAATACAGAATCAATTGTTTGAATTGTTCGCTGAGTTTCTTCATGAAATAAACGAATGGATTCAATCACTGTATCAAAAAATTCAATACGAATTGGATGTTCATATTCAAGGCAATATACATCGACAATTCCTCCACGACTTGCGTATGTACATGGACGATCTACATAATTGACCTTTGTATAGCCGGCACGATTTAGTTTTTGTTTCAATTCTGCCATCGTAATTTCTTGATCTACTTCAAATTTGAAACAAAGACTTTTAAATAATTCTTTATCGGGTAAGTAACGCAAAAAGGCCGCCGTATTACATATAATAATACGTGGCTTATCTTCTTTCACAAGCTGAGTTAATACATAGAGTTGTTCTTGTTTATCTTCTGGACTTGAAGCGATGGCTTGTACACGCAAAGATTCTTCCATCACAAATAATAATGTATCATTAATAAGTGGTTTCAATCTTTGATAGAGTTGTTGCGCTTCATAACGATTTTTCTTAACTACAATTCGTGTTTGTTTATCCTGCATAAAAGCACTGGCCATACATAAAGCTTCTTCATTTGGAAATAAGTTACCAATATTATTGCCAAATTGAAGCATTTGTTGAGCTACTGGATTGGACTGTAATTTATTTAATATTGTATCTCTCAAAAATACCACCTTCTACTTCTTATTATACCTATTCATTGTGTCACTAAAAGAGTGTTTTATTGAAAATTTAGCTGCTTTCGCGGCTTGTTCTAAAGCATGATTTAAATCCTCTTGTTGTTCTTGAGGGAATTTACCTAGTACCCAGTCTACAACTGGAATTAATTTATCTTTACCAATTCCTATGCGAATACGATCAAATTCCTGTGTGCCAATATGAGAAATAATACTCTTGATTCCATTATGACCACCAGCACTACCTTTTTGACGCAAACGAAGTTTTCCAACAGGCATGTCCATATCATCATATAATACAAGGATATCTTCAGAAGACACTTTATAGAAATCCATGCATTGTCTTAATGCGATACCACTATTATTCATATATGTGGTTGGTTTTAATAAAATTATGTCTTCTCCATCAATTTTCTTTTTCGCAAAATAAGCCGAAAACTTTTCCTGATTAAAATCCATTTCTAGCATTTGTGCCAATTTATCAATCGCCATAAAACCTGCATTATGACGTGTGTTTTCGTATTCTCTACCAATATTCCCTAATCCAATAATAATTTTCATGAAGCCCTCCTTCAAAAAAATAACGGGATAATCCCGTTATTCTTCATCTTTTCCTGGTGTATATAAAATGTGTAAACGGCGTCCTTCGCCTTCACCTTCACTCTTAGTAGAAATATCGTTCATTTCTGCTAAAGCATTGTGAATTGCCTTTCTTTCATCAGCTGGCATTGGATCTAATACTGCATCTACTTTTGTACGACGTACATCTTTTGCGATGCGAACTGCCATTTTACAGATTTTTTCGTATCTTTCTTCCTTATAACCATTCACATCGATTAAAAGTCCGATACGCTTTTTGAATGCTGCACTTACTGCAGCTTTAACTAAACGATTGAATGCTTGTAAAGACTTACCCGCTTTACCAATCATAATCGCATTGTTTTTTGTATTTACAGTAATACGATAGAAACCATGATCATTTTCAATTTCAACAGTTCCATCTAATTCTGCATTATCAAAATACGTTTGAATATATGACTTAATGAAATCTTCAATATCTTTTGGGCAATATGCTTCAATTTCAATTGTTTTTCCGATTCCTAAAAAACCACTTTTTTCTTCTGTAACTTCATAATGAAGTTCTTCTTTTGTACATCCTTTAGCATTGCAAGCGGCTGCTAAAGCTTCATCTAAAGTTTTTCCAGTAAATTTAGCAAATTCCATATGTTATACCTACTTTTTGTTCATAACTTGGTGTAGGATCAATGATTGACATACACGAATTACACTTGATACTAACCAATAGAATGACATCGCCATTGGCCATGAAATATACATAATACAAATCATTGCTGTCATGAAGTACATTGACATGTTCATGCTGTTAGCCATAGGATTTGTTTCTTCCTGTGCATATTTTTTAACTTTAACGTTATCTTTCTTATCTTGCCATTTCTTTAACCATTGAGGTAATTTCATTGATACAATATAGAAGACAACCATCAACACATAAATTGAAATATATGCGATATCGAATGCTTTAAATCCATCAAGTGGAGTACCCGCTAAAGAAATACCCATAAAGCTTCCACTAACAACACTTACTGAACGCATTGTTGCATAATACATACCCATCATGATTGGTAGCTGAATGAAAGTAATTAACATTGAACCAAATGGGTGAATATCGTATTTTTGATAAATATTCTGCATTTCTTGAGCCATCTGCATTTTAGAACGCTCATCTGTTTTATCTTTATATTTATTTTGAATCTTTTGAATTTCAGGTTGAATTTCCTGCATTCTTTGTGTAGACATTTGTGATTTACGTGTAAATACAAATACAAGCATCTGAATTAATAATGTTGTTAAAATGATACCTACACCGGCATCTGTTTTTGATGAAATTAAGTTAATAATTTGTGCGATTGGCCAAACAATTAAACCTTCAAACCATCCTTTAGACATAGAATTTTTAAAAGTTGTTGGTTGAATTGTATATTGCCCATCTTTGATATTCTTTTTAATTTCTTTCTTTAATTTCTTATCAGAAATGTCTTTGTAATTGATTTTACTTGCATCAATTGTAGTTTCTTCACTTGCAATAATTTGGTCTGCTAATGTTTTTCCATCTCTACCTCTTGGATTTGCACAAGCCGTACATGTTAATAATACCAACATACATAGAAAGACCAATTTTGCTTTTTTCTGCAAAAATTGTTTCATTTTTTATTCCTCTACTTTTTCAAAAATCTTTTATTTATCCGATTTTGATTTTCTTTCATTTCGTTTTTATTTTCTTCGAACGACTTATTTGCGTAGGCAGGTCGGACTATAATAATAAGATCATATCCCTCTTCAAATGTAAAAATATCATCTACTATACTACGAAGCTGTCTTTTCACTTTATTTCGACAGACCGCATTTCCTAATTTTTTGCCAACACTGATTCCGACTCTTGCATGGTCTAGTTTTCGTTTTTGAAAATAACAAACAAAAGACGACGACTTAACAAATTGTCGATTCTGGATGATGGAAGAAAACTCATAGTTTTTTAATACACGAAATTCTTTTTTCATGTTATTTCCCTATCCAGACAAAAAAATCACCTAGCAGGTGATTTCTATGCGGATAAAACCTTTCTGCCTTTCGCTCTTCTTCTAGAAAGAACGTTACGTCCACCAACAGTTGCCATACGAGCACGGAAGCCATGAACTTTTTGGTGTTTTCTCTTACTTGGCTGATATGTTCTTTTCATCTTGATTACACCTCTCAGTCTTTTTCTTCATTCTAAATTTTCAAATAAGATTGCTCAAACATTATAAACACAAATTAAAATGATTGTCAATAAAATAATTATCACTTATGCTTACTTTTCAGTATTTCATATGCTTTTTGTGTTAAACGATACATAAATGGATAAACTGGTATATCAAATTCTCCAATCAATTCATTTATAGTTGGATTAAAATTATCTTTAAATTTTGTCAATCCATCATCTAAAGATCCTTCTACACCACCCATATTACTCCACAGACATCCTCTATCAAAGGCCCATTTAAAGTTTTCAACATATTCCTTATATTGAGGCATGAATTTTTTAAATCTTTCATCCATTCCAGCATACAACATTTCGCAAGTATTTCCATATTGAATACTAAGTATTCCTGCAATCGCAATCTCTTTATCTTCTTGACCAAATTCAGAAAATATTTTCTTATATTCATGAATATCTTTATTTACACTTTGTAACTGATCTTCTAAACGATGTAACTTCTTTTTTGCATTTTCAGGTGTTGCAGCCATTTCTTTTTCAAACTGTACCTTCTTTTTCTTTGCCTCTTTATCTAATTGATATACGTTGCAAGTCGCTAAAAAGATGACGCTTCCTTCAGGATAATTTTCTAATAATGTCTTGAAATATTCTTTATCTCTTAACGCAACGCCTTTTCTTGATTCCGTCACTTCTACAAGTCGGCTAAATTCATCTAGCAATTCACCTTGTCCATGAATAATTTGAACATTTCTACGGTCTGCATCCTTAATTAAACGTTTCGTATGTTTTGGCAATGTTTCCTCTATATTTTCATATGAATATACGTTCGATTGAAATCTAGGCTGTACTGTATCCGCAATACTCATTGTATAGCCATGATGTATAGCTTTACAGCATTTGAATATTTCTAAATATGTATCTGTATCCTTATATCTATTTGTATTATATGATTTTGAATCATAATCATTAACATGAATGGCTGGATCAAATTTAATGAAGATACAATGATCTTTTTTGGCGATCTTTTTTAATTGATCAAAATAATATTGAACAAGCACGTTATCCTTATAATCCATAATAGGACCTCTGGGTAAATAATACATACAAAATGATAATGGCAATCTTTTTATCAACACTAAACCTGTTGCGACTAATACATTATCTTTATACACACCTGTATACATGTGATCCCAATTACTTTTTACTTTTGCCCAATTGTAACTTTGTAGTAAATTACAATATTCATGATTTTTCACAAATTCATCAAATTCTTCACGGTTTATATCTTTAAAAAATAAATACGACATATCAAATTCCATCCTTACTTGGATATAATAGATAGCCGTACTTAAATCATGCTTAAATTATTTGTGTTTTGCGTTTCTTTCCTTAATCTTCTTATAAAATTTAAATGCAACATTATACAATAATGAATTAACCGGAATATCAAATTCACCAATGTATTCATTGATTCTAGGATGATATATTTCTTTAAAATCAACAAGTCCTCCCTTAAGAGTTCCTTCAATTCCACCCATATTACTTGTTTTACATCCAAGTTCAAAACATTTTTCCATTGTTTTATACCAAGTTAAATATGGTCCCATCAAACGTTTAAAATCTTCATTCATTCCTGCATATAAAATTTCTGATGTATGTCCATATTTTACGGTTAGTGTTCCACAAACACAGACTGTTTCACCATATGTTTTCACATCTTCTTCATATTTACTGATTTTCTTCTCTAATGAGTCTTTTAATTCTTCCAATGTAAAACGTTTCTTCTTTGCGTTTTCTGGACAATTCTCTAAATCTAGTAAACACTGTTCATATCTTTCTTTTGTCTCTTTTAACATATCGTGGATATGGAAATAGGCTAAAGTGATAAATGCATCATCTGCATATGTATCTAGAAGTAATTCATAATACTCTTTTGTTCGTAAAGAAATTCCTTTTCTTTCCTCTGTACATTTCATGACTTTATCAAAGTCTTCCAATAATTCTTTGTGTCCAAATTGAATATCTAAATTTTGTTTCTGAGCAATTTTAATGTTCTTTTTCCCTTTTTTAGATAAATTGTCCATTCCAAAATCATCCGCATACTCTACCATATTGTATCTTGGTTGAATGGTTGTATCAAAATCTTTATTGAATCCATAATGAATGGCTTTACATGATTTAATATTTTCAAACTCTTCCTTATAATTAAATTCTTTTCTTTCTTCGTCTAAGTGGAAGCTTGAAATTAAAATACTTGGATCAAATTTAATAAATAAACATTGTTCTTTTTTGGCAATTTTCTTTAATTCTGTAAAGTAAAAATTCAATAACTCTTTATTTTTATAATCTAAAATGGGTCCTCTAGGCAAATAAAACATAGAAAAAGAAAGTGGTAATGGACGAATCAATACCAACCCAGCGGCTACTAATGTATCCTTTTCATAAACCCCTGTATAAATGGCGTTCCAATTATTTTTTATATTTGCCCATTTGTAGCTTTGAAGCAAACTACAACTAGTATGATTTTCTACAAAGTGATCGTATTCTTTTTGATTTATATTCGATTTAAAAATATACATATACTTTTATACCCCTTTATATTCCCGCACTTCATTATAACATTTTATTAGTTTTACACAAAATGGTCTATATATTATCCACATATTATATACATGGATCTGTATTCTATTTTATTTTAATTCAAAATATACATATAAAATGTATATAAAATCATAAGTTATACAGTGGATAAAGACATTCTAAATTCATTCTCTGTATAACTTGGGAAAAGTCATTGAGAGCCTTTGTTTATCAATGATTCTATATGTGTATAATATGAATATAAAGTGAGTTATCCTGATTTTGTTCATTTTTTTTGCACATAAGTCCACATTGGGAAAAAAATTTATCCCAAAAGAATAAATGGGGATAAGTGTAAAAATCGTGTATAATAGTAATACTGCAAGGAGGTTTTACTATGTCTACCATGTCTTATGCATCGATATGGAATGAAACTTTACAAAAAATACAAGAATCCAACTATTTTGATAGTCATACATTCAATTCATGGATTTCAAAAACAACTCTATTTAAAATAGAGGATAATATAGCTTATGTAGCCTATCGTTCTACAATCACTTTTAGTATTTTAAAGAAACAGAAAGAAAAAGAACTGTTTGAATCCACTTTAAGTGAGGTCTGGGGCGATACATTAACAATTCAGTTTATCCACCAAAGAGAAATGGAAAAGATGATGCCTGAAGAGGTTGTCAAACAAAGAACGAATGTTTTATTAGAAAATAAATTCAATCCTTCTTATACATTTGAAAATTTTGTCGAAGGTAATTCTAATGCGGAGGCTTATGCCGCATGTTTAGCTTGTTGTACACAAACGACTTCTCATCCCTTCAATCCCCTTATGTTGTATGGTAATTCTGGCTTAGGTAAAACCCATTTACTACATGCGATGGGAAATTATCTAGCTAAGGAACATCCTGAATGTAAAGTAATTTATATGTATAGTGGAGATTTAGTTTCTTTATTGATTGAAGCTATGAAAACCAAAAATGTTCATGGTAATACTGTAGAAAGAGTCAAGGAACAACTTCTAGACTGTGATTATTTCTTAATTGATGATATTCAAAATTTGCAGCAACATTCTAGCAGTCAGGAAATCTTCTTCACTGTCTATAATCAGCTGATTCAAAAGAATACACAGATTATTATCACAAGTGATATGCATCCTAGTGAAATTAGTGGATTACAGTCTCGTTTAATTTCACGCTTTGTTTCTGGGCTTACAATCAGTATTTCTAAACCAGAATTCGAAACTAGCAAAGCGATTTTAAAGAAGAAAATCGAAGGTCGTGAAGAAAGTGTGAATATGAGCGAAGATGTTATTGATTATTTAGCTGGTAAATATTCAAATGACGTAAGAAATCTAGAGGGGACTTTAAATCGCTTGATATTTAATGCGACACTATTTAATCCAGATGTAATCGATATGGATTTTACGCGTAAAGTATTAGTTAAAGAGCCTATTGTATCGCAATCGGATGAATTGACAATCAAAAAGATAAAGAAGGCTGTAACACGTTTTTATGGCTTATCTTACAAGGATTTAGAGGGTAAATGTCGTCAAAAATTTATTGCGAACGCAAGACATATCTGTGTTTACTTATCTAGAGACTTGCTTCATAAATCTTATGTATCTATTGGGCAAGAATTAGGGGGTCGTGATCATACGACAATTTCTAGTTCGTATGAGCGTGCTAAGAAATTAATTCAAAAAGATGAAGCTTTTAAAACAGCTGTTGAAAAAATTCGTAGCACTTTGGATTCTTAATTTATACACTGTATTCCTCATGGAATCCACATCCAAAAAATTAGCGTAGAGTACGTATTTTAAAGGGTCTGTGCAATTTTTACACACTTATACAGTCCCTTATATTATAATTTATATATAAATATATTAATAAAAGGAGGATTTTATGCATTTTTCTATTGATCGAAAATATTTTTATGACAAGCTATCTATTGTTTCTAGAGCTATTAGTGTCTTTTCTCCATTACCTGCACTATCAGGTATTTGTATTGATTTAAAAGATGGTTCAATGATTTTAACTGGTAGTGATTCAAATATATCCATTCGTACTGTAATTGTTCCTGGTGAATTGAATAATTTAGATATTGAAGAAGAAGGATCTATTATTATTGATTCTAAGTATTTGTTAGAAATTGTTCGTAAGTTGGATTGTAAAAATATTGAAATTGAAGTCATTGACTACTCTTTAGTTCGTATTTCTAGTGATAATGGTCAATTTAACTTAAATGGTATTCGTTCTAATGAATATCCTGATATTGATTTTACACAACCTAATCATCATTTTGTATTGAAGGCAACAGATTTAAAATCAATCGTTTCTCAGACTGCATTTGCGTGCAGCGACAAAGATCAACGTCCGGTATTAACGGGGGTAAACTTCAATTCACAAGGTAATATGTTGTATTGTTCTGGAACAGATTCATATCGTTTAGCTAGAAAAACCATTGAATTGAATTCAAGTCAAGATTTTAATATCACAATTCCTAGTAAATCTTTAACTGAGGTTGTTCGCTCTGTTTCGGATGATGATACAATCGATATTTATGCAGATTCTAAAAAAGCACAGTTTGTATTTGATAAAACAATTATCCAAACTCGTTTAATTGATGGAACTTTCCCAGATGTACAAAGAATTATTCCTACAAGTTGTGTATCTAAGATGTTGGTGGATTCATATGAAATTGCAGGTACAATTGATCGTACTAACTTCATTCGTAATGATAAAGTACATTTAATTAAGCTGGAATGTTCAACTGCAGAAACTCATGTTAAGACGTATTCAAGTGAAATTGGAAACTCTGATGAAGTATTGACTAAGTGTGAATATGAAGGAGAAGATATTTCATTGACATGTAATGGTACATATATGTTGGATGCGATCAAGGCATTGGGATGTGAAAAAGTATTAATTGAATTTTCTGGATTTATGAAGCCTATCAAGGTATCAAATCCGGAAGATGCTTCAGTCTTAATGATTTTAGTGCCAATTCGTAGTTATGATTAAAGAAAATGCCGTTTAAACTCGTTTTAAACGGTTTCTTTTTATATCGGTATCTCTGTACGCATAGCTATTTATGTCGTTTTATGATATAATTATAGTGCGAAAAGAGGTATTTTCATGGAATTTGAACTTAAAGATGAGTATATTACATTAGCACAATTGCTAAAAGCTTGCGATGTTGTCTATAGTGGTGGACAGGCCAAGGAATATTTAGCAAACATGGAAGTATTAGTCAACGGCGTTAATGAAAATCGTCGTGGAAAAAAGATCTACCATGGAGATATTGTAGAAACTAATGGAATAAGGATTGAAGTGAAATGAATGTTGAAAAACTGACATGTTTTCATTTCCGTAATTATGAAACCATGTCTTTTTCTTTTACACCAAAATGCATTCATTTTTTATATGGAAAAAACGCACAGGGCAAAACAAACTTAATTGAAGCTATTTATTTTTTAAGTCATTTGCGTTCGTTTCGAACAAATCAATTGGACAGTATGATCATGCATGGGTGCAATGAATTTTGTGTTCAGGCAACGGTGGAGTCTAATCACAGAAAAGAAGAATTGAAAGTGATTGTGGATCATCAAAAAAAGCATTTGTTTCGTTTTCAAAATCCAGTTAAGAAGTATTCGGATTTTATTGGAATTGAAAATGCGATCTTATTTTGTCCAGACGATTTATCTTTATTTACTTCATCTCCAAAAAATCGAAGACGATTTATTGATATGGAGTTAATGAAATTATCAAAAACGTACACGGTTACGTTATCTTCGTATCAAAAAATTTTAAAGCAGAGAAATCAAGCTTTGAAACAGAGTAAAGTGGATGAGTGTTTAGTTCAAATTTATTTGGATCAAATGATAGAAGTTCAAAAAATCATTATGAAACAAAGAAATGAATTTTTGAATTCTTTGATGATAAAAGCGCGTGAGCTATATCCATTCTTTTCAAATGAAAAAGAATATATAGATGCTAAGTATATAACGTTTATTGATTTGGATGGAGATATGAAGGAAGCTTATGCCAAGGTTTTTGAAAAAGAAAAAAAATATCATCAGACTTTGATTGGAATTCACAGGGATGATATTTTATTTGAATTGAATGGAAAACCTGTATGTGAAGTGGCTAGTCAGGGGCAGAAAAGAAGTTTTGTACTGGCACTTAAATTGGGGTTAGCCCAAATTATTTTTGAAAAGAGTGGGCAATATCCAATTTTATTATTGGATGACGTATTTAGTGAACTGGATAATCTTAGAAAGCGACAATTAATTGAAAAGCTTCCTAATGATATGCAGATTTTTATAACAACAACAGAACGATTGAATATGCATTGGAATCGTGAAGTTCGATTCTATGATATAGAACAAGGGAGAATCAAGGAGGTCTACAAATGAGTCAGGATGAATTACAAAAAGAGATTCTTGAATTTGAAGAATTAGAAACACAAGCTACACAAGTAGAACATTCGTATACAGCGGATGATATTCAGGTGTTAGAAGGGTTAGAAGCGGTTCGTTTGAGACCAGGTATGTATATTGGTTCCACTTCTGTACGTGGACTTCACCATCTAGTTTGGGAAATTGTGGATAATGGTATTGATGAGGCCTTGGCTGGTTTTGCGAATCGAATTGATGTGACAATTGAACCTGGTGACGTAATTGCAGTGCGTGATAATGGGCGTGGTATGCCAGTTGGAATTCATGAAAAGACAGGAATTAGCGCAGTAGAAACAATTATGACGGTATTACATGCAGGTGGTAAATTTGGCGGAGGCGCTTATAAGGTTTCCGGAGGTTTGCATGGTGTTGGTGCCAGTGTCGTTAATGCGTTGAGTGAATGGTTAGAGGTTACTGTTTATCAGGATGGTAAAATCTATTTTATTCGTTTTGAAAATGGTGGACATGCGGTTGAGCCTTTAAAAATTATTGGTACAACAGAAGAAACAGGTACTTTAGTTCGTTTTAAAGCAGATCCAACGATTTTTAAGGATACAACAGTTTATGATTATGAAACGTTGAATTCTCGTCTGCGTCAGCTTGCCTTCTTAAATAAGGATATACGTTTAACTTTAACAGATAAAAGAACATCAGATGGTCCAAGTAATGACTATAAATATGAGGGTGGAATTATTGAGTATGTACAATTCTTAAATAAGAATAAGAGTACAATCAGTGACAAAGTCATTTATGTAGAGGGATTGCAGGATGGTATTCTTGCAGAAGTTGCTTTGCAATATAACGATGGCTATCAATCTAGTATTTATTCTTTCTGTAATAATATTCATACGCATGAAGGTGGATATCATGAAGATGGTTTCAGAATGGCTTTGACTCGTTGTATTAATGCCTATGCGAAAAATAATAATATGATCAAAAAGGATGAGAGTTTATCTCAGGATGATGTTAAAGAGGGATTGGTTGCAATTATTTCTGTTAAGCACCCGGATCCTCAGTATGAAGGACAGACAAAGACAAAATTAGGAAATAGTGAAGTTCGTAAGATTGTTTCAAATATTGCGGGTGAACAGATCAATCGTTTCTTCTTAGAAAATCCAGATATTGCCAAGGCTATTGTAGAAAAGGCAGAAATTGCTAGCAAGGCAAGAATTGCGGCAAAAAAAGCTCGTGAATTAACACGTCGTAAATCTGCGTTGGATGGAATTAGTTCATTACCAGGTAAATTAACGGATTGTTCAAGTAAAGATGCAAGTGAATGTGAAATCTATATCGTCGAAGGTGATTCTGCCGGGGGCAGCGCGAAACAAGGTCGTGACGCGAAAACACAAGCTATTTTACCTTTGCGTGGTAAGATTTTAAATGTTGAAAAAGCTAGAACGCATCGTATTTTTGAAAACCAGGAAATTCGTAGTATGATTACTGCTTTTGGATGTGGAATTCAAGAAGATGTAGATGTATCAAAATTACGTTATCACAAAATTGTTATTATGACCGATGCCGATGTCGATGGTAGTCATATTTGTACATTGATGTTGACTTTCTTATATCGTTTTATGAAACCTGTTATTGAAGGTGGATATGTTTATATTGCACAACCTCCTTTATATAAGGTGCAAAAAGGAAAAAAGATTGCCTATGCGTATAAGGAACAGGAAATGGATCAGTTGCGTGAAGAATTTAAAGATGGATATAAAGTTCAGCGTTATAAAGGTTTAGGTGAAATGGATGCAGAACAGTTGTGGGAAACAACTATGGATCCACATCATAGAGTATTGAAACGTGTCACAATTGATGATGCGATGGAAGCGGACAGTGTATTTGATATGTTAATGGGTGAGGATGTAGAGCCTCGTCGTGAATATATTCAGGAAAATGCTGTATACGCTAATTTGGATTACTAGTAGGAGGTCCTTATGGAAGAAGAAAATAAGCGATATGACTATGTAGAAGATGTTGAAATATCCAAAGAAATGCGTACAGCCTTTCTAGATTATTCAATGTCTGTTATTGTTTCACGTGCATTACCAGATGTTCGTGATGGTATGAAACCAGTTCATCGTCGTATTTTGCATGCGATGAATCAATTGGGAATTACTTCAGGTGTTGCACATAAGAAGAGTGCACGTATTGTTGGTGAAGTTATTGGTAAGTATCACCCTCATGGGGATACAGCTGTATATGATGCGATGGTTCGTATGGCCCAGGATTTCTCGTATCGATATCCATTAGTGGATGGTCATGGAAACTTTGGTTCTCTAGATGGAGATGGAGCTGCGGCAATGCGTTATACGGAAGCTCGTATGTCAAAAATTTCTATGGAGATGCTGCGTGACATTCAAAAGGATACAGTCGATTTTATTCCAAATTATGATGGTGAAGAAAGCGAGCCAGTTGTGCTTCCAAGTCGTATTCCAAACTTGTTGATCAATGGGGCTGTGGGTATTGCGGTTGGTATGGCAACAAATATTCCACCTCATAATCTATCAGAAACGATTCAAGCCATTTTTGCGGTAATGGATGATCCGGATATTACGGTTCCTCAATTGATGGAAGTCATTAAAGGACCGGACTTCCCTACTGGAGGAATCATTTTGGGTCGTAAAGGTATTCGTCAAGCATTTGAAACAGGACGTGGATCCATTATGATTCGTTCTAAGTATCGTGTTGAAGAATTATCAAACGGAAAGAAACAGATTATTTTCTATGAAATTCCTTATCAGGTCAATAAGGCAAACTTAATTACTAAAATGGCTTCTTTAATTCGTGATAAAGCCATTCAGGGTGTTACTTACTTAAACGATGAAAGTAACCGTGAAGGTATTCGTATTGTAATGGAGCTAAAGAAGGATGCGCAGGAAGAAGTAATTTTAAATCAGTTGTTTAGATTAACACCACTTCAAACTTCATTTGGTATCAATATGTTGGCACTTGAAAATGGTCGTCCTAAACAATTGCCTTTAAAAGATATTATTCATGATTATATTGATCATCAGGTTGATGTAGTTGTAAGAAAAACACAGTTTGATTTAAAGAAGGCACAGGATCGTGCACATATCTTAGAAGGTTTACGAATTGCGATGGATCATATCGATGAAGTTATTCATATGATTCGTAGTTCTAAAAAAGATGAGGCCGGTTTATCTCAAGATTTATGTGATGCGTTTGGATTGAGCATGATTCAAGCTAAAGCTATCTTGGCAATGCAGTTAAGAAGATTATCTGGATTAGAAAGAGATAAGATTGAAAATGAATATCAACAATTATTATTGACGATTGAAGATTTGAAGGATATCTTGGCAAATCATGATCGTGTTCTTCAAATCATTCGTGACGATTTAACTGAAATTGATCAGAAATATGGTGATGAAAGAAGAACTGAAATTAGTGATGCTTCTGTTGATATGGAAGATGAAGACTTAATTCCAGTGGAAGATGTAATTATCACATTAACTGAGTCTGGATATATTAAGCGTCAGCTTGTAGATACATATCGTGCTCAAAATCGTGGTGGTCGTGGAATCAAATCATTGACATTAAATGAAGAGGATTCTATCGATACTATGATTTCGATGTCAACACATGATTTCTTGTTGTTGTTTACAGATAAGGGTCGTGTATATCGATTAAAAGGATACAACGTTCCAAGTGGATCTAGAACATCTAAAGGAATTCCAATTGTGAATTTAATGACTTTGGAAAAAGGTGAAAAAGTAAATGTTCTTGTAGCTGTTCCTAAGGATGATGAAAGTGAAACATTATTATTTGTTACAAAGAATGGTATTGTGAAACGTACATCTGTATCTGAATTTGAAAATATCAATCGTAATGGTAAGATTGCGATTAGTTTAAAACCAGATGATGAGTTACGCTTTGTGAAATTAACCACGGGACAAGATGAAGTAATTATTTCTGGATCAAATGGTAAAGCTGTTCGATTCAATGAAGATCAAGTTCGTATCATGGGACGTAGTGCAAGTGGTGTATTAGGATTCAATTGTGATGGCAGTGAAGTTGTAGGTGCTGCACTCTCAAGTGAAGGTGATACAGTTCTTGTAGTTTCTGAAAATGGGTATGGTAAACGTAGTAAGTTCGTAGATTATCGTTTGACTTCTCGTGGTAAAAAAGGTGTTAGCACAATTAATATCACAGAAAAGACTGGTAAGCTAATGTGTATGCGTGCGGTTACTGGTAAAGAAGATGCGATGATTGTTGCGAGTGATGGAATCATGATTCGTGTAGCTTTAGAGAATGTAGGAATCTACGGAAGAAATACACAAGGTGTAAGATTGATCAACTTAAATGGAGATGCGAAAGTAACGCGTATGACATTGGTAGATCATGAAGAGCCTGAAGCAGAATCAGAAGAAAACACAGAAGAATAAAGCATGTAAGGAGTAGAATTATGATTTTACTCCTTTTTCATATGATAAATCAGATAGAAATGACCCGAATACATTATATAAACGACACGTTGATTGCCAATTTGATAGAATGGATATAAATTATTATAGAAAGAAGTGATATATGTGAACGCAAAAGATATGGGAATGTTTATCTGTAAGTTAAGAAAAGAAAACAATATGACGCAAATGGAATTAGCTCAACAGCTACATGTCACAGATAAAGCTGTTAGCCGATGGGAACGTGGAATAGGATATCCAGACATTCAATTGTTACCTGCCCTATCTGAATCTTTGCATGTTTCTGTGGCTGAATTGATATCATGTAAAAAGAGTTTGAATTATTCGAATGAAGAAGTCACAAATATTATTCACAATTTAGATGTATACAAAATGGAAAGTTTTAGACAAGATAGAAAAGCAGATAAAATTTCCTTAGTATGTATGATCTTTGTTGCGGCATGTGTTTTTATTTCTGGTCATGGAAGCATTATAGGATCTTTATGTATTGGCGCTATTTTTGCAATGGCAGTAATTGGCTTATATTATTTGTATTATGATAATTCAACAAAACGAATTTATGCTTTCTTTTCTCTATTAGGGTTACTTTTGTTTATTCAGTTTTTAGTATTCATGGGAATGGATTATAGATGGATTTCTTATATTTTAATGCTATATATAATTGTGATATTGAATATGATTTGTAGATAAGTAGAATCATATGATAAATCCGATTTAATGAGGCTATTTCACAGAATAAGCGGTTGACTTTAGCTTTGTTTTAATGGTATAAATGTGTTGAAAACATAGATAAGGATAAGTAGATTATTCCATATATTAAATAGAGACAGTATGGCTGGTGAAAATACTGATATGAATAATTGAATAGCACCTTAGAGTGATTGAATGAAATTAGTAGTTTGATCCGGTACATACCGTTATCATGTTAAGAGATCATATATGTATATATATGGTAAAAAGGGTGGCAACGCGAGACATCGTCCCTTTATGGGTGCGAGTGTCTCTTTTTTTATGCAGAGGAGGATATCATGTTAGATATGAAATTTGTCCGTGAAAATCCGGACATTGTCAAAGAGAACATTAAGAAAAAGTTCCAAGACTACAAATTGCCTTTAGTAAATGAAGTGTTAATGGAGGATAAAGAGCTTCGCCAAACACAACAACACGCGGATGATTTACGTGCTAATCGTAAAAAGATTTCTAAAGAAATCGGTAAGTTGATGGGCCAAGGTAAAAAAGAAGAAGCTGAAGAAATTAAGCAACAAATGGCTGAGATTGCTCACGAGCTAACAGCTTTGGAAGAAAAAGAAATTAAATTAAGAGAGTCTGTTACTGAAAAAATGATGCAGATCCCAAACATCATTGATGATAGTGTTCCTATTGGAAAAGATGATAGTGAAAACGTTGAATTAGAAAAATTTGGAGAACCTGTTGTTCCTGATTTTGAAATTCCTTATCACACTGAAATCATGGAACGTTTAAGCGGAATTGATTTAGATGCAGCACGTCGTGTAGCTGGAAATGGATTCTACTATTTAATGGGAGATATTGCTCGTCTACATTCAGCAATCTTAAATTACGCTCGTGATTTCATGATTGATAAAAAAGGATTTACTTATGTAATTCCACCATATATGATTCGTAGTTCAGTAGTTGATGGAGTAATGTCATTTGCGGAAATGGAAGGTATGATGTATAAAATCGAAGGTGAAGATTTGTATTTAATTGGTACAAGTGAACATTCTATGATTGGTAAATTCAAGGATACAATTCTTGAAGAAAAAGATCTTCCATATACTTACACTTCATACTCACCTTGTTTCCGTAAAGAAAAAGGTGCTCACGGTATTGAAGAACGTGGTGTGTATCGTATTCACCAATTTGAAAAACAAGAAATGATCGTTGTTTGTAAGCCAGAAGAAAGTATGGAATGGTTTAAAAAATTATATATGAATACTGTAGAATTCTTCAGAACATTAGATATTCCAGTACGTACATTGGAATGCTGTTCAGGGGATTTGGCAGATTTAAAATGTAAATCAGTGGATGTTGAAGCGTGGTCTCCACGTCAAAAGAAATACTTCGAAGTTGGAAGTTGCTCTAACTTAACAGATGCTCAGGCACGTCGTTTAAAGATTCGTGTTAAGGGTGAAAATGGAGAAAAGTACTTTGCGCACACATTAAACAACACTTGTGTTGCTCCACCTAGAATGTTGATTGCATTCTTAGAAAACAATTTACAGGCAGATGGATCAATCTTGATTCCAGAAGTATTACAACCTTACATGGGTGGTAAAAAGAAAATTGGTTAATCTTAAAAGCTGTCTTTGACAGCTTTTTTCTATTGCGAATTGAAAATGGATTTGATATAATAACTTAGCTACTACAATGATGTCTTATGAATCAGGTCAGGTCGGGAACGAAGCAGCCTTAAGTAAGCTCCATCATGTGTAGTAGTTTTTTTATTTTTTGAGGTTATGAGTATGGATGATGTGAAATGGATGAATGAAGCTATCAAGCAGGCTAAAAAAGCAGAAAGCTATGATGAGGTTCCAATTGGATGTGTCATTGTGAAAGATGATAAAGTGATTGCTCGTGGATATAATAAGCGTGAGACTTTACAACAAAGCATTGCACACGCAGAAATTATGGCAATTCAAAAAGCATGTAAAAAATTAAATACATGGAGATTAGAGGACTGCATATTATATGTAACTTTAGAACCATGTCCTATGTGTGCAGGTGCGATTATACAATCTAGAATTAAAGAAGTTGTATATGGAGCATCCGATCCTAAAGGAGGCTGTGTGGGAACATGTACAAATTTGTTTGAAGTGTCTGAATTTAATCATCATCCTGAATATAGAAAAGGAATTCTTGAATCTGAATGTTCAGATTTATTAAAACATTTTTTTAAGAAGAAAAGAGATATGAAAAAGAAGCAGAAATCATAAATTTGAAAGATTTCTGCTTTTCATATATATTGTACTTCCCTATTTCAATCAAATAAAATAAGTAAAACTATGATAAAATAAGATACAGATAAACATATAGAAAGGATTTTACGAATGGCATATCAAGCGTTATATAGAAAATATAGACCAACGAATTTTGATGAAGTTGTTGGACAAACACATATAATTCAGACATTGAAAAATGCGATTGTTCAAAATCGTATTGCTCATGCTTATTTATTCTGTGGTCCTAGAGGAACAGGAAAAACTTCAATCGCAAAAATATTTGCGAAAACATTAAATTGTACGAATAGTCAAGATGCTCCTTGTGGAGTTTGTGAGAACTGTAAAATGGCTGCGAATGGAAGCCATCCAGATATCATTGAAATTGATGCCGCCAGCAACAATGGTGTAGATGAAGTAAGAAATCTGATTGATAAAGTAAAGTATGCTCCAATGCAGGGAAAATTTAAAATTTATATTATTGATGAAGTTCATATGATGACATCTGGAGCATTCAATGCATTGTTAAAAACAATCGAGGAACCTCCTGCTCATGTAATTTTTATTTTTGCAACTACAGAACCTAATAAAGTTTTACCAACTATTATTTCTCGCTGTCAAAGATTTGATTTTAATAAAGTGAGTATGCATGACATTAAATATAGATTATCTGTTGTTTGTAAAAACGAAGGAATTGAAATTGATGAGAATGGATTAACGTTAATTGCTCAATTGGCTGATGGAGGAATGCGAGATGCGTTATCCATATTGGATCAATGTGTTGCATACTGTTCATCTCATATTGATGTGAATGATATTCGTAAAATTTATGGTGTCGTAACATCTGAAGATATTGGAAAATTATTTTATTCAGTATATAAAAAAGATGTAGATAGTTTTGTCAAAGATATTCAGAAATATTCAGATATGGGAATGGATATTAAGCGGTTGACAGCAGACTTTATTCATATGTTGAAGGATAGCCTGATTTTAGATTATTCTGAAAATTCAACTCTAGTTTCGGATATGAACAAAGATATGATTCGGAAATATTTCAAATTAGCACCTATTAATTTCAGAATTAAGTGTATGGAAGAATTAATGGATACATATAATAAATATACATATGCATCTAACGCACTAGATTACTTAGAAGCCTCTTTATTAAAGATTTCAAGTTATTCATATGAATCGAAAACACATATTATTGATTCAGATCATAATGATTTTAAAGAGGCAGAGGAAGAAGAAAATTATGAAACATCATATGACGATACTTCTGATGACTCAGATATAATTGAGAAAAACACTCAAAAAGATGATAATAATGGGGCTTTAGAGAAATCTGAAATTTCTGATGTTTCACGTGAAACATTAAAACAGTCAGAAAACACAAATAATAAAATCATATTAAACGATGAATTTGTCATTCAATTGTTAGTTGGAGCTACAAAGATGGAAAGAAGTATTGATACGAATAAGTTCAATAATATAGGACAATTCATATCAAGTTTAGAATTTGGAAAATATGCGGCAACATTGAGAAACAGTAGTATTATGGCTAGTGGATCTAATTATATTGTCATATGTGTATCTAGTGAAATCTTTGCAAAACAAATAAATGAATTTGAACTAAATTATGGATATGAAGATTTTATGGAAGTGTTATTAGGAAAAGCTAAGAAAGTATTCGCATTAGATAAGACACAACAATCTCGCGTATTGGATGAGTTTAAAGAAAGAATGATTAGTGGTAATCTTCCAGAACCATATCAAGTTCGTTTAAAAAGAAAAGACGCAGAATCTGAAAATAATATGAGCATTGAAGATCATATGAAAAGTTTGTTTCCTAATATAGAAATAAAAGAAGATTAGAAGGTGAAGCATGTATCCAAAAACATTTGATGATTTAATATATGAATTTCAGAAATTACCAGGAGTAGGTGCTAAAACGGCAGAGAGATATGCATTTACTGTATTAGGTTGGTCTGATGAAGAAATATCTGAATTGGCAGAAACGCTAGTAAATTTAAAAAAGAAAGTAAAGAAGTGTACGCGATGTGGTAATTTAACAGAAGATGAGCTTTGTGAGTTTTGTAAGAACTCTAATAGGAATCAGAATATCATATGCGTGGTACAAAATCCGAAAGATATATCAGTAATAGAGTCTATGCAGCAATATAATGGTGTATATCATGTGCTAGATGGATTGATCAACACTCAAAAAGGAGTATTACCTGATCAATTGAATATAATGACTCTTTTAAATAGAGTGAATGAAAAAACAGAAGAGGTTATATTGGCTCTAGATCCAACAGTAGAAGGAGAAACAACTGCTTTATATATATCTAAATTATTAGAAGGGAAGTGTAGGGTAAGCAGACTTGCCCATGGCATCCCTGTAGGCAGTCATTTAGACTATACAGACGCTATGACGTTGTTAAAAGCGTTTGAAGGACGCAAAAGTTCTTAAATATGCTTAATCGTATGAAGTATGTATGATATTTCATACGATTTTTTTATATTTATAGGAAAATAAGTGCGTAAATCATATAGAATTCATTATTCATATGAACAAAATAGTATACTATATAGTAAAATCATATAACACATCATAAAAGTGCTTTAAATAAAGATTATTCATATAATTATCACATGGAGAGGAAGAAACTGCAAAAACCAACTTCTGAGTGTTCATATGAAATAATTATGATTTTTCATACCGGTTTTTTATAAAATCTCATTCATGTGAAAATAAGAAAAATAAAAAACGAAGAATATGAAATTTAATATGATTTAAAAATGTGTGTGAAGATGTTCATATGAATGTAAAATGTTGTGTATATAAATCATATGAATTATAAATTTTGAATATAAATGGAATAATTAAATTCATGTGACATAGATATGAAAATATAAAATATGAAATAGAATATGATTTCAATAAATAAGTATATATGAAGGTTCATGTGAGAAATATATGAAAAATTGAATAGCATATTAAAAAGTAATAAATAATATAGGAAATTCATATATAGGTATAGCATTCTTGACAAAACTATGATAGACTTATCGTGACTCGTTAGATTATTATTATGAAATTCATAGGAAGGGGACATGAATATGCCTGAAGAAGCATCAGCAATTGATGTATATTATGATATGGATATTGCGCAGATATGCCAACATTTCAATAAATCAAGAAACACAGTAGATAAAGCAATTGCAAAATTGGTAAAAGATAATCCGGATAAAGATTGGAAATACAAAAATCCAGCCACTCGTCGTATTACAATTAAGGCTGAAGGTGTTGAAAGATTATCTACTTATTTTAGAAAAGAAAAACATGAATTATCTACAGTTGAAATGGAACTTCGATTTGAAAATGAAAAGCTTAAAGCCATTATAGAAGAAAAAGAGAAGGCACAAGCCCAGATTGAACAATTATATCAAGAAAAGCTTAAATTAGAAATCGAAAAGAGCAAACAAACTTTCCTATTAGAAACACAAACAAAAGATGAGAAAATTTCTGAATTAGAATCTGAAAATCAGAAATTAAAAGAAGTAGAAGAACTTTATAATAAGAACAAAGAAGAAGTGGAAAATTATAAGAAAAAAGAAGAAGAATATAATTCTAAATCCTTCTTCTATCGTTTAACACACAAATTTTAATCATCTAATGCTCTAGCAATTTTGCTAGGGCAATTTTTTACCCATTTTAAACCATACTTTTCTAATATAGAATTAAAAAAAAGGATTCCATCATGATCGGATGTGTATTCATACTCAATTTCATAATCTGTATGATTTTTATAATATGTCTTATCTAAACATAATTCTCCGTTTTCAAATGCATATACATTTCTTAATGTAGTAAAACTAGCTGTCGGATGTAAATTTTTAGGAATTTGATATTGGTTGAACCAATTTAATATTTCTGGGTCTTCAATCTCATTAATATTTTCTGTAGATATTTCCTTTTCGAATTCATAGTGTGTGTATTCATCTTTTCTGATTTTTAATGTGAATATTTTTTTATCTTGAATTGTTCGAATCCGGACTGCACCACGTTGTTTTTTTACATCCTGATTCTCTGTATCAAAATATGTATTTGTCTGTGTTATTGGATTATGAAAATCATATGAATGGAGTAATTCATTATAAACTTTTTCATTAATCAATAATTTCAATTCTCTTTCAATATTATCGTACATTCATATCACCCATAAATATGTTACAATAGATTTAACAAAAGAGGAAGTGATTTGATGCGTTTTAGTATAGTAGACAGAGGAGACGATAACTCAAAAAGAGTTGCAGAAACTCTAAAGAAAAAATGTATAGATATCGGATGGGAATATGATGATGAAAAATCTGAAGTTATTTTTTCTGTTGGAGGAGATGGTACTCTATTAAGAGCAATTCACACTTATATAGATAGATTGGATGAAATTCAATTCGTTGCGATACATACAGGTAATTTAGGCTTTTTTACCGATTATACACAAGATGAAGTGGATCATTTGGTTTATGATTTAAAACATAATCAACCAAAAATAGAAGAGTTTAATTTACTACAAATGGACCTTCCTCAAGTCAATGAAACATTATACGCATTAAATGAAGTTCGTATTGAGAGTTTAGCTAAAACATTGGTACTTGATATTTCGATAGATGATGAATTTTTTGAAAGTAGTCAAGGCTCAGGTATTTGTGTGAGTACACAATCTGGTTCTACTGCTGTGAATAGAGCACTTAAAGGAGCAGTTGTGGATCCAGGTTTAAAGGTTTTACAGCTTTGTGAAATCATGCCTATCTCACATAAGAACCATCATTCTTTAAAAAATCCATACATTATGAATGATACGCGAAAAATAGGAGTTAGAGGGGATACGCTTGCCTATGCACATGTTTGTTATGATCACTTAGAAAGAGATTTAGAATCAATTTCTGAAATAATTATTCATTCGAGCACAAAAAAAGTACGATTCGCTAGATACCGTACTTATTCATATTTGACTCGACTTAAGAATTTATATTAATTAACTTACGTCTTTTTGAACGATTCAAACGAATCGTTCTTTTTGTTGCCGGTGAAATGTTTAAAATAATTGCGAATGAAATGAAGTAAGAAAGAATACTACTACCTCCATAAGAAATCAACGGTAATGTGATACCAGTGATTGGAAGTAATCCAACAATCATCCCTGTATTTTGTAATTGTTGATATAGCAGCATTGCGATAATACCGATTACAACAAAACGATCTTTTTTATTTTTTGTTGCGTAAGCTATTTTACATAAATAAATATCTAATAATAAACATAATAATAAGATAAATGTTGTTCCAATAAAGCCGAAGCATTGCCCGAAAGCAGCAAAGATAAAATCGGTATGCGCTTCTGGAATAGAGATGATATTTGCTTGTAATCCATATCCAGTTAATCCGGCACTACCTAATGACAATAACGCAGTATATAACTGATTCGAACTACCTCGAATGTTACTTTCTGGTTCTAACCAGGCATCAATTCTTTGAAGTTTATATGCAGATATAAATGAGGTAAGAATATTGGGATACTCAAAATATAAGAATAAAAATGTTCCTACAACGATTATCGCAACGGCAAAAATTCCAATAATATACTCTTTACGAATACCGCTACAACATACTAAGACGAAGATATTGAATACGATGATAATACAAACACCAGTATCTGGCTGCATCATAATCAAAAATAATGGGGGAAATAATATTTTTGCAATTTCCAACAACAACATCAAGTCATCTTTATGTGTTGGATTTGGATGTGCATTTTGATGATCAACGATAATTTGTGAGACTAAAACAATTAAAACAATTTTAATAAATTCACTTGGCTGAAAACTACCAATCAAAGGCAGTTGAAACCATGAAATAGCACCATTAACTTCACTGGCAAAAGGAAGTGTGATCCCCACAAAATTAAATAATAAGCGTGAGAAAAATAAATAAACAAGACATAGCATTAAAATTTTATAGGCCATATCCATATATGAATATATTTTTTTGTTTTGAAGAATTGAAAGGAAAAACATTGCGACAAATCCTACAATAAACCAAAATAACTGACGATATAAGTAGGAACTTCCGCTTCCAAATTTTATCAGGTTAAAAGAATTGTATAGTGCAAAACAACTTGTCATACCAAAAAGGATAAGAATTAGAATCAAACCAATATCAATTTGGATGGATTTGTTTTTCCATTGAATTGTTTGTTTCATTAACAAAACCTCCTTATTCAGTATTTTTAATTATAACATAATTATCTCGAATTTTTGGTATAATAGTCATGTTAGGATGATGATTTATGGCAGAAAAAAAATATACACCAATGATGCAGCATTACTTGAAAATGAAAGAAGAAAATCCAGATTCGATTTTGTTTTATCGTTTAGGAGATTTTTATGAAATGTTTTTTGAAGACGCAAAATTGGTTTCTCAAGAATTAGATTTAGTATTAACAGGAAGAAGTGCAGGCGTTGAAGAAAAGGTACCTATGTGTGGTATTCCTTTTCATGCCGCAAATTCATATATTCAAAGATTAGTCAAAAAAGGGTATAAAGTAGCTATTTGCGAACAATTGGAAGATCCGTCTAGCGCAAAAGGATTGGTTGACCGGGGAATTATTAAAATAATTACACCTGGAACTTATATGGATGCAACAATGGATGCCAAGTCAACAAATTATATGGCATCTTGTGATGTTTCAAGTTTTGAAATTACAGTCATATATTGTGAATTAAGCACAGGGGAATTAAAGTATCAAACGCTACAAAGATCTTTGGTGGTGCTACAAAAGGCTCTTTTGGAACAAAATGTAAGTGAGCTTGTTTGTCCGATGACAATGGATAAAAAATGGATGGCTGCCCTAGAAGAAATGGATACAATGCTCATTTCAAAACATAAAAAGGCAAATATTGATCCTGAGGATCTACCTTTGTTAAATGGAATTGAATCTGAATCTTTGAAAGAAGCATTTGCACTTTTAATGGCCTATTTAAAAGACACACAAAAACAACGGATTGATCATTTTTTGCCCATAGAATCTATGGACAAAGATAAAGTGCTTGTTATGGATTATGAAACAAAGAATCATTTGGAGTTGGTTTCAAGTCAATCTTCGAATGCCAAGGCAGAAAGTCTATGGTCTTTTATGGATAAGTGTCAAAGTGCAATGGGATCAAGAATGTTAAAACGATGGATTGAATATCCATTGATTGATGCAGAAAAGATTGCGAAAAGACAAGTGGCGGTCAAAGATTTAAAAGAAAACTTTATGTTAAGAGAAAATCTAAAAGAACATTTAGTGTATGTGTATGATATGGAAAGACTTGCGAGTCGTATGGCTTATGGGAATGCAAGTCCTAGAGATGTACTTCAACTTGTAGCAACACTAGAACACGCAAAGCCTATTTTAGATTTAGCGTCTTCGTTGAATTCGTATCCAGAATTTAATGATGTGCCAGACTGCCAAGAATTATACAATGAAATAAAAAATGCGATTATAGAAAATCCACCATTAACACTAAAAGAAGGTGGAGTCTTTAATGATGGATACAATCAAGAATTGGATGAAGTTCGAAAAATAGCAAAACAAGGAAAAGACTTTATCCTGGAATTAGAAGCAAAAGAACGTGAAAGAACAGGGGTTAAATCATTAAAAGTAGGATATAACCGTGTATTTGGATATTATATTGAAGTTCGTAATGGAAATTTAGATAATATTAAAGAAGAATTTGGGTATCACCCGAAACAAACACTTGCAAATGCGACACGATTCATTACACAAGAATTAAAAGAAAGAGAAGAACAAATTTTACATGCACAAGAGACAAAGGTAAAACTAGAACAAAGTTTGTTTAATGATTTATTGATGCGAATCAAAAGAGATTTATTTGATTTGCATGCATGTGCACAAGCATTATCTACAATTGATGTCCTTGTATCTTTGGCAATTCTTGCCAGTGAAAAAGGATATGTATGTCCAGTTTTCCATCCGGGTTACAATGTTAATGTGGTAGAGGGTAAGCACCCAATTTTGGATGATCGTATGAAAAAGAAGAGATATGTTTCAAATGATTGGAAAATGTCAGAAGAAGAACATATACAATTGATTACTGGACCAAACATGGGTGGTAAATCTACATATATGCGACAAAATGCCTTACTTGTAGTTATGGCACAAATGGGAAGTTTTATTCCAGCTAAAACAGCACAACTTCCAATTTTTGATCGAATCTTTACGAGAATCGGCGCATCGGATGATATATTGACAGGAAAAAGTACATTCATGGTGGAAATGATGGAAGCCAATACAGCTTTACGTTATGCTACAAAACATTCCTTGATTTTATTTGATGAAATTGGTCGTGGAACTGCAACTTATGATGGTATGGCTCTTGCTCAAGCAATGCTTGAATATATTGATGAAGCAATCGGAGCAAAAACATTATTTTCGACGCACTATCATGAATTAACGGAATTGGCGGAAGAACATCAATCTATGCGCAATGTACATGTTGATGTTCGTGAAGAAAAAAATGAGATTGAATTTAGATATCGTGTTATTGAAGGAAAGGCTGATAAATCTTATGGTATCAATGTTGCTAAACTCGCACATTTACCAAAAGTGGTTTTAGACAGAGCTTCACAACTTTTATTGAATTTTGAAAATCAAGATAACAATCAAAATTATCAACCAAGTTTATTTGTGATGGATCAAGTTCAACCAGAAAAGTCACAACTTTTACAACAACTACAAGAATTAGATATCGACTCAATGACTCCTAGAGATGCTCTGGATTGTCTTTATGAGTTAAAAAAACTAAGTGAAAAAATCGAATCGTAAATATGAAATTCATATGAATGGAGGTGCGAAGTATGGCTAAGATACATGTATTGAGTGAACATTTGACAAATATGATTGCGGCTGGTGAAGTCGTAGAAAGACCAGCTGGAATTGTAAAGGAATGCGTTGAAAACAGTATTGATGCAGGTGCTACAGTCATAGAAGTTGAAGTATACCAAGGTGGTATTGAACGAATTTTGATTACAGATGATGGCTGTGGAATGGATCATGAAGATGCACATTTAGCTTTTATGCGACATGCCACAAGTAAAATGCATTCAGAAGAAGAATTATTCAATATTCAAACTATGGGATTTAGAGGGGAAGCTTTACCAAGTATTGCTTCTGTTGCCCAAGTTGAATTGCAGACGAGCAATGGTGAAGAAGGAACTTTATTAAGATACAACTATGGAAGTTTAGATGTTGATGAAACTTGTAATTGTCCACGAGGTACAAAATTAGATGTTTCTGGATTATTTGTTAAAACACCCGCAAGATTTAAACATTTAAAGAGCATTTCTTATGAATTTTCTGTAATTGCCGATTTAATGAATAAAATGGCATTATCCCATCCACAAATTCGTTTTCAACTATCTCATGATGGAAGAGTTGTATTTCAAACAAGTGGCAATGGAAATATCCAAGAAATTCTATACCAAATGTATGGTAAAGAAGTAGCTCAGAATGCAATTCCATTTGAAGGAAACAATGAAGATTTTCATATTCATGGATATGCAATCCAGCCCAAAATCAATCGGGCCACAAAATATTTTATGTTTTTAACTTTAAATACAAGATTGATTCGCAGTGTCGCAATCCAAAAAGCAATTCTAGATGCATATAGTGATTATATGCCGCCGAATCGTTTTCCAATCGTTGTTTTACAAATGGATTCAGATACACAATTGGTTGACGTAAACGTACACCCTAATAAATGGGAGGTTCGTTTGTCAAAACAAGGCGAAATGCTAGATTTAATCAAGACAACAATTCAAGATGCTTTAAATGCTTCTTTAAAAACAGTAGCTGTTAGTAAACCTGAAAAGAAGAGTGTTGCATTTGAACAGCCAGAAATACAATATTCATATCCTGTTAAGCAACAGCCAAAAGAGAATAAATCGATTGAACAAAGTTTTAAAAATTATAATCCAGTAGTTATCAAAGAAAAAAAGGAGCAGATACAGATATATGAAGAAAAACCAGCTCCTGAAATAAAAATACAGGAAGAACCGATTTCATATCCAATTCCTAAGGAAGATAAGAATGATAAAGGTCCAGAATTTTTTTTGCACCTTCAAGTATTAGCTCAATTGCATGATTCCTATATCTTATGTAGTAATGAAGAAGGTTTGGTTATCGTGGATCAGCATGCTGCTCAGGAAAGATATCATTATGAGCAGTTAAACGAAAAATTATTGGTTCAATGTACAAACAAACAACCGCTTATGGTTCCTATTCAATTGGACGTCTCAAGTAATGTATTGGCTCAATATATGACTATTAATGAAAAAACAGCATTCTTTGGAATTGAATTTGAACCATTTGGAACGGATCAATTGATTCTTCGTGAAATTCCATTATGGTTTCATGATGTGGACCAAAAACAATTCTTACAAGATTTATTAGATTATTTTGTGGAAAATCAAGACGTAGATATGGCAAAACTTAGAAAACATATGATTGCGACTATGGCATGCCATAGTTCAATTCGTTTTAATCGACCATTATCTATGCAGGAAATGGAGCAAGTCATTTTAGATTTACAAAAGTGTAAACAACCATATCACTGTCCTCATGGAAGACCTACAGTCATTGTGATGAGCGATGGTGAGCTGAGAAAGGAATTTGAACGTGGATAGACAAAAAGTTTTAGCAATCGTAGGACCAACTGGAATTGGAAAAACAAGCCTTTCTGTATGGTTAGCCAAACAATTGGATGGAGAAATTATTTCCTGCGATAGTATGCAAGTATATAAAAAAATGGATATTGGCACGGCCAAAGTAACACAAGAAGAAATGCAAGGCATACATCATGAATTGATTGATGTTCAAAATTATAATGAACCTTACAATGTAAAGGTTTTTCAAGAAAAATGTCGTACAGCTATCGAAGATGTTGTAAAAAGAGGAAAGTTTCCTATTTTATGCGGAGGAACAGGGCTTTATTTAAAAGCAGCATTATATGACTATGAATTTCAAGAAGAAAACGAAGATATCGCTTATACAACTTTTTTGAATTCGAAAACGAATGAAGAATTGGTCGCAATGTTAAAAGAAAAAGATGAAAAAGCTCTAGAAAAAATTCATCCAAACAATCGCAAGCGATTGATTCGTGCTCTACAAATTTGTCATAGTGGTACTTCAAAATCAGAACAAGAAGACAAACAACAGCATATACCATTGTATGATGTATATTTTTTAGGTTTAGATGTGAATCGAGATATTTTACATGATCGAATCAATAAAAGAGTAGATATTATGTTCGAGAATGGTTTGGTCAAAGAAGTAGAAGATTTATTTACAAATCCAGAAACGTGGGAATATACAAGTTTTCAAGGAATTGGATATAAAGAGTTTAAAGATTATTTCTTAAAAGAAAAGAGTATTGATGAAGTAAAGACAGCTATAAAAACACATTCTAGACAATATGCGAAAAGACAATATACATGGTTTAAGAATCAGATGCCTGTACATTGGTTTGAAGCACAGAATAGAGATGAAATATATAGTGCAGTAAAGGAATGGTTGATGGATGAAGACAAATGAGAGAAGTGAATTGTTGCTGGGAAAAGAAGCATTAGAAACACTAAATGATAAGACAGTCCTTGTTGTTGGAGTTGGAGGAGTCGGTTCTTTTTGCGTAGAGGCCTTAGCAAGAACAGGAATTGGTCATTTAATTCTTATAGACAAAGATTGTGTGGAACCAAGTAATATCAATCGACAATTAGTAGCGACTTTAGATACAGTTAATGAAGTTAAAGTGGATGTATTAAAGAAACGAATTAGTGCACTAAATCCTAATTGTATTGTAGATACATATGCATGTTTTTATGATCAAACAAAAGATGATGAAATATTTTCGCAACCCATTGATTTTGTCGTAGACTGTATTGATTCCATTCAGAGTAAAAAAGATTTGATGCAAGCATGTATTGAGCGAAATATACCGTTTTTATCAAGTATGGGAATGGCTAGACGTAAAGATCCTACAAAATTAGTAGTTACAGAGGTAGAAAAAACGAGTTATGATCCAATGGCTAAACAGATTCGTCAGTGGAAAAGAAAAAATCGTATACGCAATAAAATCTGGGTGGTGGCATCTTTAGAACAACCGATTCCAGTAGAGTCAGGACAACCATTGCCTAGTGCTATTTTTGTACCAGCAAGTGCCGGATTGGTACTTGCGAGTGAATGTGTACAAAGATTGATTGAGTCATAAAGAGGTAATAATTATATGAAGGATGTATTTATTGTAAATCCCAAATCAGGGAAAAACAGTCAATATGAATTAATACAAGAAGTCAAAGAGCATTTTCAAGGGAAACGTATTATCATTGAAAAAACAAAAGGTCCTGAACATGCGACGTTTATCGCAAAAAAGTATGCTCTATCCAATGAACCTGTACATTTGTATGTGTGTGGCGGAGATGGTACTTTGCATGAAGTTATTAATGGGTGTGCCGAAAAAGAAAATGTGACTATTTCTGTGATTCCAATTGGAACGGGGAATGATTTTGTGAAATATTTCGAAGATTTAAAACGTGAAGACTTTTTAAATCTGGCAAATTATTCAGATCCAGAATATATGGACTGTGATTTGATTAAAGTGAATGGAGAATATTCAATAAATACAGTTTCTTTTGGATTTGACGTGGAGGTTGCACGTCAGGTAAATGCATTAAAAAAGAATATAAAGACAGAAGGAATCATACCTTATGTTTTATCAACATTGATTAGTTTAAGAAAACCAATAGGTCAAGACTATCAAATTCAGATTGATACTAAAAAATTACCAAAAGGGAAATATGGATTCCTAGTGTTTGCGAATGGAAAATACTATGGTGGAGGATTTAAGCCGTGTCCAGATGCCAATATTGATGATGGCTGGATGGATGTTTGTTTGATTTCAGATGTAAAGAGACATCAAATAGTTCGATTGGCAAAGAAATATCAAGAAGGAAATCACCTTCAATATAAAGATTTAGTTACGATGTATCAAGCTAAAACAGTTCATTTAGATACAGAAAATGAAATGATTTATGCGAATATGGATGGAGAAGTAAAAGGATTTAAAAATCCAACAATAGAAATCGTAGAGAAAGCGATTCGACTTGCTCTTCCTAGAATATCGTGAGTATGATACAATATTCAAAAATATAGGGAGTGTGAAAAATGGACTCGGATTTATGGATACAAATCCTTGAATTAGTTATTTTATTAGCTTTATCAGGCTTCTTTTCTTCAGCTGAAACGGCAATGGTTTCAGTTAGTAAGATTCGCTTGAGAACTTTAGAAGATGAAGGAAATAAAAAAGCATCATTAGCTTTAAGAATATTAGAAAATCAATCAAAAATGCTAAGTGCTATATTGATTGGTAATAACTTAGTGAATACTTCAGCTGCAAGTATTGCCTCATTGATTGCTTATTCCTTTGGTGGAGCAGCCGTTAGTATTGCTACTTTTATCATTACTTTTTTAATTTTGGTTTTTGGAGAAATTACACCTAAAACATGGGCAACAGTGAATGCAGATCAACTCGCAATTACGTATGCTCCGATTATTTCACTTTTGATGAAAGTTTTAACACCGATTATTTGGTTTGTGAATTTATTCAGTTCAGGTATTTTAAAATTAATGGGCATACAAGATCCAAATAAAAACATATCTATGACTGAAAGTGAGTTACGTACAATTGTAGATGTTTCTCACGAAGAAGGTGTCATTGAAGAAGATGAAAAAGATATGATCAATAAAGTGTTTGATTTAGGGGATGCCAAAGCTAAAGATGTTATGGTACCTCGTGTACATGTTGTAATGGCAGAAGTGGACAGTACATATAAAGACTTATTGGAAATATTTAGAGAAGAAAAGTTTACGCGTATTCCTATCTATCAAGATAAAATTGATAATATTATTGGTATCGTCAATATGAAAGACTTGTTGATGTATGATGATTTTTCACATTTTGATATGCAAAAGATTCTTCGTAAACCAAAGTTCACGTATGAAAATAAAAAAGTATCAGAATTATTGATTGAAATGAAACAATCCACATTTAATCTTGCGATAGTCATGGATGAATATGGAGAATTTTCAGGTATCGTTACGCTAGAAGATATCATTGAAGAAATCGTCGGTGATGTTCAGGATGAATACGATGCACATGAAGAAGAAAATATTGTGAAATTAAATAAGCAAACATATGATGTCAAAGGATATTTAAGTTTACATGATTTAAACGATTATTTAGATTTAGATTTAGATAGTGAAGACTTTGATTCAGTTGGAGGTTTAGTAATCGATGCACTTGGTCGTTTACCACAGACAAATGATGAAACGACTTTACCAAATGGAATTCGCATTAAAGTCTTGAAAGTAGAAAAAAATCGTATAGAATCTGTACGATTGATTTTACCAGATACATTAACACAAAAGGATGTTTAACTACATGTACGTAGTAAACATCCTTTATTTATTTTCAGTAATATATTTGTTGAAAGCCTTCGCAATAGCCTGGGCAACCTTCTTTTGATTTGTTGGATTTTTAAGCTTTTGTATTTCCTTGGTATTCGTACTAAAACCAGCTTCAAATAATATGGCTGGAATTTTTTGCTCATCAACCACATGTAGAGGATAAAATTCAGTTGTAAGAGTACCACGGTCATGTGTCCAATCTAAATCAGATAAGTTTTTACATATATATTCTGTGATCTGTTCACTTGCTTTATCGTCTTGACGAATATAAGAAACATATCCAGAACAAGTAGGATCTTCATTTGAATTGATATGGAATGAGAAGAAATAATCGGCTTTTTCTTTTTTTGCCATCTTAACTCTCGCTTTTAAATCCTCTGTTTCATCTTCTGGCCACGTTACTTTATCGCTTGTACGAGTATAGACAACTTTGATTCCTGGATTTAGTTTTTTTAGTTGTTTACCTGTTTCTAAAGCTAAAGCCAAAGTTAAATCTTTTTCGGTAGTACCATCTTCTGCAATGGTTCCCCCATCATAACCACCATGTCCAGCATCAATCATGACAGTCGCAATCGTTTCGTAATGTTTATTGACTGTTTTTGCCTTTGAATCTGAATTAGAAGTTGAGTGATTTGATAATAAAACTACGAAAGTTCCTATAATCAAACATATACATGCCAAAACAATAAGTAGGTTTTGTGGTTTCAACTTTCTTTTCTTTGAATTTTGCATGGGATTAGTATAGCACTGTTTAAAAAATTATTCAAAAATTGCGCGTCCAATTCGAACTGTATTCGAACCATGCTTAACTGCTAACTTATAATCTTGAGACATACCCATGGATAAAGTGTCTATATCTGGATATTGCTCTTTTAGCTCTAAATAAAGGGTGTGCATCTGTTCAAATTCAGATTCTACTAATGCTTGATCTTCTGTTTTTGAAGCAACACACATAATTCCTTTAATTTGAATATGTTTAAATTCCTGTAATTGAGAAATAAAATTTTTCGCATCCTTAAAAGGATATCCCGTTTTGTTTGGATCTTCCGAAATTTTTAGTTCTACCAATACCTTTTGAATGATGCCATGTTTATTCGCCTGTTTTTCAATTTCTTCAGCCAGTTTCAATGAATCCAAGCTTTCAATCACATCAACCTTTCCAACAATATACTTTACTTTGTTTGTCTGTAGATGCCCAATAATGTGCCAAGTATATTTTGGATCATACTTATCTATAAATTCCTGTACACGATTTTCTCCAAAAGTAGTTAGACCCATTTTTGCGACTTCATCAATTTCTTCCTTTGTACGCGTTTTAGATACAGCCACTACATTACAATCTTGTGCTTTTAGTTCTTCAATCAACTCTTTATTCATATTAAAACAGTCCTTTCAATATCAATCTAATTATAATCAAAGAAAAAAAAGAAGCAACATTTGCTTCTAGTTAAATAGCTTTCCAAACAACCATCTTATAGTTGGTCCACACTGACTACTCCTCACCGCAAGCAATGAGGGTTCTGAACTGACAACATTATGCAGCAATCGTACATTATTTTCAAACTTTGGATTCCTGTCTTTCTGTTGGAGCA
>OGZF01000067.1_pt1 | contig 101114 bp, 86 predicted proteins | sample 1576771 | NCBI WGS metagenome assembly OGZF01 (sample SAMEA3541536, study PRJEB24748) | human gut metagenome | biome: human gut; feature: human-associated habitat; material: faeces | place: China | collected 2012
GATCGTTGCAAGCATGCCGGTGCTGGATGATCTGCCCGAGGGCTATCAGGTGGCGGTTGAAAACTCTGCCATCGTCTATGATGACAGCGAGGGCACCGTCAGCACGATTGTCTGCAACTGGTTCGGCGCAGGCAGCGCAGGCCTTGCCGATCCCGACAGCGATTCCTCCATCCAGAGCTATGCCAACATCTATGACACAAACTGGCTGACAAAGGGCAACTGCATGATCGCGCCCGGCGTCGAGCGCGTGGACACCGTGAAAACCGATTCCGGCTATGAGATGAAGAGCATCTGGTCTCGAAATGACCTGAGCGATACATCGATTCTCAAGCTCTCCACCGCGACGGGCTATATCTACGGCTATGTGCAGGATCTGGAAAGCGGCATGTGGCAGTACATCATTCTGGACTTTGCCACCGGCGAGACGGTATTCACCATGGACGTCTCCAACAAATATGGCTACAATAACATGGCTATCGGTATGTATGCCGGAAACAGCGGCAACGCGCTCTACTGCCCGACGGGCTATCTGGAGCTGCTGTGCTTGCAGGATCGCTTTGTGTATCTTCCCGAAATGCCCTACCGCAAGGTCGATCTCGACAAGTCCGCGCGAAACATGCTGTCGCAGGCGCAGTTTGAACAGGATGGCGGCAAAGGAGCGGTTGCAAGCTGGCGCAACACCGTGACAGTCGAAAACGTCCACCCCAACACGACAGTCTCGTTCCGGATGAACAATCTTTCCGGAAGCACCGCTGAGCTGAAACTCTATGCCTACAGTGCGGACGGAACGTTGGCGGAGGTCAGCAACGAACTGTGGTCAATCACGGATGAAGCAGGCAGCGCCGTGGATACGCTTTCTGACGGCACACTGTATGAGCTGCGTGTGAGCGTTGCGGACGGCGGCGCATTCGACCTGAGCGAGGCGGAAAAGGAGATCAAAATTTCCGTTGTACTTGCAAAGTAAGACTCAAATGATTTGCGCCCGTGCCAGCATAAATGCTGATACGGGCGCTTCTCTGTTTTACATATCTTTTGCCGAAGCTGAATATTCAACCTTTCCGGGCTTTTCTTTATCTTCTTATACAATACCCTGGGCGTTCATAGCATCTACGACTTTCTCGAAGCCTGCAATGTTTGCGCCTACAACATAATTTCCTGCTTTGCCATATTTCTTGGCTGCATCATCCAGGTTGTGGAAGATGTTGATCATGATCTGCTGCAGCTTTGCATCTACTTCCTCGAATGCCCAGCTCAAACGTTCGCTGTTCTGGCTCATCTCCAGTGCACTGGTAGCTACGCCGCCTGCGTTTGCTGCCTTGCCGGGAACGAATAAAACGCCATTTTCCTGCAGATACTGGGTAGCTTCCAGAGTGGTAGGCATGTTAGCACCCTCGCAGACAGCGATCACACCATTTGCAACCAGTGCCTTCGCATCCTCTAACTGCAGCTCATTCTGAGTCGCACAGGGAAGTGCGATATCAGCTTTCACACTCCATACGCCCTTGCCCTCATGATATTCCGCGTTCGGACGATACTTGGTGTACTCAGAAAGTCTTGCACGTTTCACTTCCTTGATCTCTTTTAATGCTTCCAGATCAACACCTTCCGGATCATAGATCCAGCCGGTGGAATCTGTGGCAGTAACAGGCTTTGCACCCAGCTGATATGCTTTTTCAATTGCATAGATCGCAACGTTGCCGGCACCGGAAACAATTGCAGTCTTTCCTGCGAGTTCAATGCCATTTTCCTTCAGCATTTCGCGGGTCATGTACAGCAAACCATAGCCTGTTGCTTCTTTTCTTGCAAGAGAGCCGCCGTAGGTAAGGCCTTTACCAGTCAGCACGCCTTCATATACACCACGAATTCTCTTGTACTGTCCATATAAATATCCGATCTCACGACCGCCCACACCGATATCACCGGCAGGAACGTCTGTATCTGCACCGATATGACGATACAGCTCTGTCATGAAGCTCTGACAAAACGCCATGATCTCACGGTCTGATTTGCCTTTCGGATCAAAATCGCTGCCGCCCTTACCGCCGCCGATCGGAAGACCTGTCAGAGAATTTTTAAATACCTGTTCAAAGCCCAGGAATTTGATAATACCAAGATTTACGGAAGGATGGAAACGCAGTCCGCCCTTGTAGGGTCCGATTGCACTGTTAAACTGTACGCGAAAACCAGTGTTTACCTGAACCTGTCCCTTATCGTCTACCCAGGGAACGCGGAACATAATCTGTCTTTCCGGATTCGTCAGTCTCTCCAGGAGCGCGTTTTTACGAAATTCTTCTTCGTTTGCCTCTACAACGACGCGCAGAGACTCCAGTACTTCTTTTACTGCCTGATGGAATTCGGGCTGAACAGGGTTTTTCTCAACAACCTGCGCAATCACCTCATCAACATATGACATAAATCTTTCCTCCTTGTCCAGTTGTTCAGTTTCGAAGCTATTATATACTTATTGTTTTTTCAATGCAAGCACTTTATCACATTAAACTAAAAAATTTCCGAATTTTTTTGAACTGCTTTTGCGTTAAAGATACCTTTTCAGCTCTCGGATATTGTTTTCCTCAAAATCCAGCAGCTCCCCGGCAAGCTCCAGCGCTTGTCCATCCGCTTTTTCATTCCGGTTCATCGCTTTCCAGAGACTGGTCATCCCCATGCTGCTGCCGCGGATCAGCATTTCCGCCATATGGCTCGTAGTGGAATTCAACAGCGTGTTCCCCTGAATGGACGCAGTCAGCATCAGCTGCTTTACCTTGTTGACTGGATCCGGCGTCTGGTTTTTCGAAAGCAGCACCGCCCTCGCGCGGTCGTGAAGTTCCCCATATTTAAAGGATTCCCGCGCCAGCATCAGCGCCATCGAATCGTCGTACACCTTCGGGTTAATGACCTCCAGAGCATGCATCCCCATTTCCGCATTCCTCTGAACCTCCCGAAGCAGTTCAATATCGTCATTTTTCATATCCGGCATTCCTCCCTTTTTCTGTCCCGAAAACAGGATAGCATCATTTCCTGTGATGGAAAAAAGAATGTGCCTTGGCACATTCTCGCGCCGAGGCGCGGTTGCCTTGGCAACCATCTTCCCTTGCGCCGAGTGCGCATCCCCGCGGAGCGTTTTTATCGTATGGAAACGAAGTTTCCTATACGATAAAAAACCGGAAGTGTATCTCACTGTCAGAAACACTTCCGGTCTTAGCGTTCCCAAAAATCGGGAAAGAATACCGTTTTTTTTATTCATGATAATAGAATGCTCGCAGAGCGTGCATTCTATTATTTTAAAACTTTTAAAACTTCGGTCTTTACATAGCCGGTTTCGCCGTTATATTTGACTCTGGTCCAGCCGTCCGCCTGCTGCATCACGATTTCCAACGTTTCGCCTGGAAATGCGGTTCCAACCTTGTCCGCAGTTTCGCTGCAGGCCTTCCGGATGTTGATTGTCTGTGCGATCTTGATCTTGCCGGATGCAGGCAAATCCGAGGACGTCGATGTTGTAGCTGCAGAAGACTCTGCCGTCTGTGCAGCTTCGGAAGCGGAAGACTCTGCCTGAGCCTCCTGTGTTTCTTCCACGTCCTTTAAATACTCCGATTTGATATAGCCTTCTTTGCCGTTATATTCGACCTTAGACCAGCCATTTTCCTTCTTCTCCAGCAGTTTCAGCACTTCACCGACCGCCACCTTGCCAAGGCGCTCTGCCTGCTCACTGTCGGAGGAACGCACATTTACAACGTCTGTCGCTTCTACCTTTGTTACAGTGGTCTGAGCTTCTGCTGCCGCCTCTGCAGGCTGCGTCTCCTCTTCAGAAGCCGTCTCAGCCTCTGCCAAAGCTTCACCGACCTCTACCTGCAGATCTTCTTTTAGCTGCGCCAGATAATTGTTGAGTGTATCGTCCTGCATAACCGCTTCATTAAAGACAACCTGTACCCGATTCATCAGGTCAATGACGTCGTCCTGCGCGGAAATATCTTCCAGATACTGATTGACAGAATCCTCCACATCGCCTTCATAAATATACAGGCTTCCGTCCTCTCTGGGATAAACCAAATACGGGCTGATGCCGGGCACTGCAGTTTCCAGGTCGTTAAACTTGATTTCATAATAAGCATAGACCAAATAAGAACCGTCTACCGGGCCTGTCTTTGTATAGCAGACCACGTTCTGGTACGCTTCGATATGCTCGCTCATCTTCTGCAGATAGATCTGCGTCTCCTGATCGTAGGTATTGACGATGGAATTGATCGTATCCATGTCGCCGGCAGCAGCCGCATTATAATATTCGGTAATCAGCTGCGTTACTTCCGGCACGGTATTTTCTTCCAACGGCATCTGCACCGTTGTCTCCGTTTCCGCTGTCTCTGTCGTCGTTTCCGTCTGCGTCTGTGTTCCGGTGTTCGAAGCTGTCATCTTTGCACCGTTTCCGAGCGTGATACCGACCGCAACACATACCGCAATTACTGCAACACCTGCGCCTGCACCAATACAGGTCTTTTTCTTGTTATTCCGAAAAAAATCCAGAATTTCTTTCATCTTTTCGTTCTTCATACTTTCCGCTCATTTCTGCGCACGCTTTTTGCGCATATCGAGTTTGTGTCAAGTGCGCGCAGACACAAATCTCGCGATTGAAAAATGTTATTTTTCAATCTTCTATCACAACCTTTTTGTCTGTTCTGTTTGATTTACGGGTTTCTGTTCTATTGTCAAAATAAAAAAAGTGATGCGAATAAAATGCAACCGACAGGAATCGAACCTGCATTAAAGGCGTCGGAGGCCTCCGTTCTATCCGTTAGACTACGGTTGCAAAACTGCAATATACGAATATATTACAAATGTATTACGCATCACTATTTTGTATCTTATCACAGGCATGCCGGATTGTCCAGCACTTTTTTGAATTTCACAGGGTTTTCACGAATGGCTTGTGGGAACTGTAACAATTCCGACTATACAGGTTTCGCATGAGGCATCCGTTTCCCATGCGGTAAAAACGCCAGGCGCACAGTCACAGCTGCACCCCCGGCGATTCTTTCGTTCCCGATAACAAAATGTCCGCAGAATGCGCTTTTGCGAATGGTGCGAGTGAACTGTAACTATTTCAGTCCATGCTCCAGGCGCTCCTTATAGCCATCTGCATGCTTGACATCCAGCTTGTTGTAACACATCTCATATTCCGCGTCGGAATAACATTTGTCGAACGACTCTTCCACATTCGTACGGTAAACCAGACCAATCGCAAGGGAAGGTGCGAGATACGGATCTTCATAGTTCGTACACGCCTGCTGGATTCTGTCACAGAACGCTTCCGCTTCTCCGTCCTCCGGCGTCGGGATTACGATTTCGAATACATCTCCGTCCACACGGCCGATCAGGTACTCTTCCTTCGCTTCCTTGCGGATCAGACCTGCAACGGTCTTGATCAGGCGGTCACTCTCCTCGTTGCCGAAATGGTCATAGACAAATTTCCAGTCGTTAATATTGGCGCAGATCACTGCAGCCGGAGCGGTCTCCTGCATTTCCAGAAGGCGTCCTTTCATATAGGTCTTATTCAACAATCCAGTCAGGGCGTCTTCGTGTTCGCCGCGCTTGATGCGGTAAGCCTCCTGCTCCATCGCCTCTTCCAGCTCGTCTGCATAGATCGCTGTCTCACGGTAACGATAATGGTCACACGCCAGTGCTTCATACTGCAGCATCATATGTTCAACAATGCGCTCTGCAAGCTCCTGATCGGAAGCCTGATCCATTTTTACATAGAGATGACCAATCGTCCGATTGAATACGCGAAGCTTTCTGCCCGGATCGTTTACAACATCCGGCTCAAAGCCTGCAAAATTGCCGACCTCCACTGCGGTTTCCCCGTGGCGCTGCGTCAGCAAAAGCTCGATCCCGAGCACTTTGGAAATATCCTCAAAACATGCCTTTACCAAAGAAAGATCCAGCAGATTCTCCAGGCTGTATTCTTTGATGTGCTCTTTTAACCGTTCCTCCATTGTCATTGAACCGTATGCCATAAATGCTCTCCTTCCTGAATCTGATCCATCCTGTTCTTTCCTTTTTGACCGGTTGTTCTTTCTGATCATGATACGCTCTTTAAATTATAGTATCCAGAAAACCTTTTGTCCAGTAAAAAGCTTGCCCGGCGGTCATTTTTCACTTGAAATATTCATGATTTTCTGTAAAATAGGAAAGGATTGATATCATATTGTAGTTTTTTATGTTTTTCAGGAAAAGAAAGGTAATTCAACATGATCAGTGCAAACAACGTGACGCTGCGCCTCGGCAAAAAGGCGCTGTTTGAAGACGTAAACATCAAATTTACAGAGGGCAACTGCTACGGCCTCATCGGTGCCAACGGCGCCGGCAAATCCACCTTTTTAAAGATTCTTTCCGGACAGCTTGAGACCACCAATGGCGATATTGTCATCACTCCCGGACAGCGTCTTTCCGTGCTGGAGCAGGATCATTTTAAATATGACGGATACACCGTTATGGATACCGTCATCATGGGTAACTCACGCCTGTATGAAATTATGAAGGAAAAGGACGCCATCTATGCAAAGGAAGATTTTACCGATGAAGATGGCATCCGCGCTTCCGAGCTGGAAGCAGAATTTGCAGAAATGGACGGCTGGAACGCAGAATCTGACGCTGCTACTTTATTAAACGGTCTTGGCATCGACACCGACCTCCACTACAGCATGATGCGCGACTTAAACGGCAGCGAAAAGGTCAAAGTCCTGCTGGCGCGCGCACTGTTCGGCAACCCGGACATCCTGCTGCTTGATGAGCCTACCAACCATCTGGATCTGGATGCAATCGCATGGCTGGAAGAATTTTTGATCAATTTCGAAAATACCGTCATCGTCGTATCCCATGACCGTTATTTCTTAAATAAAGTCTGCACCCATATCGCAGACATCGACTACGGCAAGATCACCCTCTATGCCGGCAACTACGATTTCTGGTATGAATCCAGCCAGCTGCTCATCAAGCAAATGAAGGAAGCAAACCGTAAGAAAGAAGAAAAAATCAAGGAGCTGCAGGAATTTATCTCCCGTTTCTCCGCAAATGCTTCCAAATCCAAGCAGGCGACTTCCAGAAAGCGCGCCCTCGAAAAGATTCAGCTGGACGACATCAAGCCCTCCAGCCGGAAATACCCTTACATTGACTTCCGCCCCGACCGCGAGATCGGCAATGAAGTTCTCACCGTAGACGGCATCTCCAAGACCGTAAATGGCGTAAAAGTATTAAACAATATCTCCTTTATCGTTGGTCACAACGACAAGATCGCATTTGTCGGCAGCAACGAGCTGGCAAAGACCACGCTGTTCCAAATCCTTGCAGGCGAGCTTGAACCCGACGAAGGAACCTACAAATGGGGCATTACAACCTCCCAGGCGTACTTCCCGAAGGATCCTGCCGCAGAATTCGACAACGACGATACGATCGCAGACTGGCTCACCGGATACTCTCCTGTCAAGGACGCAACCTATGTCCGCGGCTTCCTCGGACGTATGCTGTTTGCAGGAGAAGATGGCGTGAAAAAGGTAAAAGTCCTTTCCGGTGGTGAAAAGGTGCGCTGCCTGCTTTCCAAAATGATGATTTCCGGTGCAAACTGCCTGATTTTAGACGAGCCGACCAACCATCTGGACATGGAATCCATCACCGCACTGAACAACGGTCTGATCAAGTTCCCGGGCGTTGCGCTGTTTGCCTGCCACGACCATCAGTTCGTACAGACGACCGCAAACCGCATTATGGAAATCCTGCCCGACGGTTCCTTAATCGACAAGATCACCACCTATGACGAATACCTGGAAAGCGATGAAATGGCGAGAAAACGTACCGTTTACACCGCTGACAGAGAGGGTGACGAAGATTGAACACCGTAGACCTTCATGTGCATTCCAACAAATCCGATGGAAGCTTTACGCCCTCCGAGCTTGTCGATATGGCGATTGCAAAGGGGCTGACCGCTTTTGCCCTGACCGACCACGATACGACTGCCGGTGTTAAGGAGGCCGTCGCATACGGACAGGAAAAAGGCATCGAAGTCATCCCCGGAATCGAATTTTCCACAGAATACTATGGAAAGGACATCCACATCGTCGGTCTTTTTATCGATGAGGATGCTCCCGCTTTTCAGGAGCAGATCGGAAGCTTTGTTCGTGCGCGCGAAGAGCGAAATGAAAAAATGTGCGCCCGCCTCGCTGCAGACGGCATCGATATCAGCTATGAAAAGCTGCTGGAAGCTTTTCCGGACTGCGTCATCACAAGAGGGCATTACTCCAGATATCTGCTCGACCACGGCTATGTCAAAAGCCTGCCGGAAGCGTTCGACCGCTATCTCGGGGACCATACCAAATATTTTGTTCCCCGGGAAAAAATCACGCCCGCCCAGGCGGTTTCCCTGATTCTCGCCGTCAAGGGCATCCCGGTTCTCGCCCATCCGACCCTCTACCATATGGGAAAGGATAACCTTTCCTCCCTCGTCCGCCACTTAAAAGAAGCCGGACTGGTCGCGCTGGAAGCGGTTTATTCGACCTATTCCGCCGGGGAGGAACGTCAGATGCGCCAGCTGGCTGCCCGCTATGGGCTGTTGATTTCCGGCGGCTCCGATTTTCACGGAAAAAGCAAACCCGGACTGGAGCTTGGAACCGGCTATGGCAAGCTTTTTATCCCGGAAGATATTCTGATTGCCCTCAAGAAAAAAAGAAAGGAACTGTTCGATGTCTGAAAAAATACTGTTTACCGACTTAGACGGCACGCTGCTCAATTCCGCGAAAAAAGTTTCTCCCGGTATGCAGCTGCTGCTTTCCAAAATGGTGCTAGCAGGCAACCGTCTGGTACTCACCTCCGGCCGTGCCCTGCCAAGTGTTTTAAAGGTTGCGAAAAATGCCGGTCTGCTCTTTCCCGATACGGTTATCATCGCTGCGAACGGAAACGAGGTCTATGACTGCGACACCAAAACCTTTCTGATGCGTAAAAGTGTCCCAATCGAAATCGCCGAGGATATCATTTCGATGGCGCAGGAAGAAAGCCTGTACCTACATTCCTACAGCGATACCTGCGTTGTTGCCCCCAAAGACGGCGTCGAAGTAAAACACTACTGCTCCCGCACCGGAATGGAATATCAGGTCAGCGACGATCTTTTAAAGACGATCGGACACGCACCCTGCAAGCTTCTGGCGATCGATATGGAAAACCACGGACGTCTGGAAGCGTTTCGCAGCAGAATTCAGGAAAAATACGGCGACAAGATCTCCGCAATTTTTTCCAATCCGATTTATCTTGAAATTTTCGATAAGACCGCCGGGAAGGGAAACGCTGTCCGTTTCGTCTGCGAGCATTTTCAGATTCCGCTTTCCAACAGTGTCGCTGCCGGAGACGCCGAAAACGATATTTCCATGCTGCAGGCTGCCGGAACTGCCGTTGCGATGGCAAACGCTACGACCGAGGTCAAAGCCTGCGCCGATTTTATCACGCAACAAGATAACGACCACGATGGACTCTCGGAAGCGATTTTACAGCTGTTTGAGATGTAAAAAGTATCATGAATAAAAAGCTCAGGGAACGTCACCTTTGTGACAAATTCCCTGAGCTTTTTAATTCGCTTTTATCCTTCTACGATCAGGTAGCGCCCATCTCCGACGTCGAAAACCTCTGCTTCGTCCAACACCTGATCCGGGTTCTCCACGTCGATTCCCGCTTCTTCAAAATACTCCATCACCGCAGCTTTGGAATCCACAACAACCGCCATGCAGTCCTCCAGGAAGGCTTCCGCCTCTTCCATTCCCTCTGCTACCGGCTCCGGAAACAGCCTGTCCTGCTGCTTCAAAAAACACTTCAGTACCGCCTCATCATACTCGTAACCCATAGAATCCTCCTTGTTTTTCTTTTTTGTTTTCATTCATTTCCGCACTCATCTTCCAGTCCGTCCAGAAACACGGCCAGCGGAACGTCCAGTGCTCTGCAGATCCGCATGATCGTATAAATTCCCGGATTTTTTGTCGACCCGTCCGCGATGTGCGCGATCGTTGTCAGCGGCACACCGGATGCGGCTGAAAGCACATACAGCGACCAGCCTTTTCTCAGACAATACTCTGTCATCCGCCTGCCGAGCCGATTGGGCAGCTGCGCACACCACGATGGCGTGCGCCGTTTTTGTTTTGGGTTGTTTTCCGCCATGAAGCTCTCCTTTTCCAGCTGCCGTTTTATTTGTTCAGACAATAGCATGTTCGCAGAGCGTGCATTCTATTGCTTCAACGTCCCAGAATCGGAGTTTGCACCGGCAGCCTATACTTCTATATCCTGCCAAAGCGGTAAAACGTTACAGAAAAAAATAAAAAATTTCACAGCAATTCCAGCAGCTCGCCCGGGGCTGTAATCACCGCGTCCGCATGATGTGCCCGCAGCTCTTCCTCATCCCGAAATCCCCACAGCACGCCAACGGCGAAGTTGCCTGCGGCTCTGCCTGTTTCGATATCCACCCAGCTGTCGCCGACGTAAATCGTTTCCTCCGGCGAAACGTCGAGCCGTTCCATAATCGCGTATACGCCGTCCGGCGCGGGCTTTTTGGGGACATTCGTTTTCTGTCCCTGCACAGCATCAAAAAAGCCTTTGCCGAACAGCGTTTCTACCACATCAACCGTGTTGGCATGCGGCTTATTGCTGAACACGGCGATCTTAATGTTCTTCTCCTTCAACGTATCTAAAAGCTCTGGAATGCCGGGATAGGGCTTGACCTCATACAGGCAGTCCTTTGCGAAATATTCCATGTATCGGTCATAAACCTCGTCCAAAAGGCACGGAACCGCCGCAAAGCCATCATCGTCCCGGACGGGGGAGGGCTGCTCTTTTGCCCCTACATAACGCAGCGCCCGCGTAATCTGCATGCGCGCTCCGTTTCCTACGAATTTTTTATAACATTCCTGTGGGATCGCCTGCAGTCCAAAATCCTCCAGCGCCCGGTTCGTGCAATAGGCGAGGGAAGTCAGCGTATTCGCAAGCGTCCCGTCCAGATCAAAAATAACTGCTTTTTTCATATGCATTTCTTGGGTAACCTCTACTTCTTTGTTTCAAGCTTGCTCCTACATCCATCCGTGGCTTTTCAGCTCCTGATACAGACGTCCAACCGGCAGTCCAACCACATTGTTATAGTCCCCACGGATGTCTTTGACAAACCGCGCGCCTAATCCCTGAATGCCATAAGCGCCCGCCTTGTCCATCGGCTCTTTGCTGTCGATGTAATCGGAAATTTCCGCTTCCGTCATCGGATAAAATTCTACCTGCGTGCACTCGAAAAATGTGACCGTCTCCCTTTGATGGTAGAGCGTTACACCGGTGTAGACTTCATGGCTGCGCCCCTGCAGCGCCGTCAGCATTTCTACTGCCGCTTCCCTGTCATGGGGCTTTCCGAGGATCTTTCCCTCACAACATACCACCGTGTCCGCACCGATCACCAGCAGCTCCGGCTGCCGTTTTCCGTTAAGATTCGGCGCCTGCGTTTCTTCGGACAGCTGCTCCCAGATATCCGCCGCCTTCTGGCGGGACAGCTCCTGCACCAGTGCACCTGCCTCCGTCGTTTTTGCATTTTCTTCTTTTGTGCTCGGCATAACGGAAAATTTCAGTCCGATCTGCGAAAGCAGCTCCCGACGCCGCGGGGATGCGGATGCCAGTACCAGCCGAACATTTTGCTCTTTTTGCATGTCCTTACTCCATTTCCACATGGGTTTCCGGAATGAATACCCGTGTGTCCCGATATTCTTTTTTGACGCTCATCTCCTGTGCCTCTTTGCAGAACACCTCCTGTGCGCAGTAGGGTTCCTTGCCGCGGCCGTCCGCCTTTTCATAGCTGCCGTCCGGCTTTAAGATATGTGCTTTCTTGTTGTCCCGCAGCTGTCCCTCCAGAATGTGCCAGAGCTTTTCTTTCAAAGCAGGTGCTTCCACCGGGAACAAAATCTCCACTCGCCGCTCCAGATTTCTCGGCATCCAGTCTGCGCTGCTGCAATAAAATTCCGGATTGCCATTATTTTCAAAGTAAAATACGCGCGCATGCTCCAGGAAGTTTCCGACGATCGAACGCACGGAAATATTTTCGCTTACCCCCGGAATTCCGACTTTTAAGCAGCAGATACCGCGCACGATCAGCTCAATCCTTACACCCGCGCGGCTCGCCTCATACAGCGCCACGATAATATCCCGATCGCACAGGGAGTTCATCTTTGCAATGATATGTCCTTCACGCCCAGCTTCCGCGTTTTTCTTTTCCCGCTCGATCAGATACAGGAAACGATCTTTTAACCACAACGGTGCAAGGCTCAAACGGTTCCAGGAACGCGGCTCTGAATAACCGGACAACATGTTGAATACCGCCGTCGCATCCTCACCGATCGCTTCGCTTGCCGTCATCATGCCGATATCGGTGTAGAGCTTTGCAGTCGCATCGTTATAGTTTCCGGTTCCCAGATGTACATAACGGCGGATGCCATCCTCCTCTTTTCTGACAACCAGTGTAATCTTGCTGTGGGTCTTCAAGCCGACCAAACCATAGATAACGTGACAGCCCGCTTTTTCCAGCTTTCTCGCCCAGACGATGTTGTTTTCCTCATCGAAACGCGCCTTTAATTCTACCAGAACGGAAACCTGCTTACCGTTCTCCGCAGCCTGCGCGAGCGCCGCGATGATCGGCGAATTTCCGCTGACACGATACAGTGTCTGTTTGATCGCAAGCACATCCGGGTCTTTGCTCGCCTGCCGGATAAAGTCCACGACCGGCACGAAGCTCTGGTACGGATGGTGCATCAGCACGTCGCCTTTTTTGATTACGTCGAAAATATTGTCGGTACCGTCGAACTCCGGCACGGGCGCAGGCGTATATTTCGGCGCACGCAGCTCGTCAAAGCCCTCCAATCCGTATACCTTCATCAAAAAAGTCAGGTCAAGAGGTCCGTCGATTTCAAAAACGTCCTCCTTACGCACGGAAAGCTCACGGCACAGAATCTTTAACAGCCGTCTGTCCGCAGCTGCCTCGATTTCCAGGCGGATTGCCTGTCCCCAGGTTCTCTTTTTGATCTGCTTTTCAATTTCCAGAAGCAGGTCTTCCGCCTCATCCTCATCAATTGCAAGATCGGCATTTCGTGTAATTCGAAACGGATGTGCGCACAGAACATTATAATTTAAAAACAGCTTGCTGATGTTGCGCTCAATGATCTCTTCCAGAAGCAGCACCGCAACCTCTGTGTCCCCCTCCTTCGCCGCCGGAATCCGCACAACTCTCGGCAAAACAGACGGAACCTGTACGGTTGCGAACTCGATTTCCGTATCCTTTTCTCCCTTTTTGGCAACCAGCGCGCCGATATTCAGCGTCTTGTTGCGGATCAGCGGGAACGGTCTGGAAGAATCCACCGCCATCGGTGTCAGAACCGGATACACATTTTCTTCGAAATATTCATCCACATACTGTGCCTGGCGCTCTGTCAGCTGCTCGTGATGCTCCACAAAATTTAACCCATTTGCCCGAAGCTGCGGCAGAAGCATCCGGTTGTAGGTGGAATACTGCAGCGCCGCAAACTTATGGGTTTCCTCCATCAGCGCGTCCAGCTGCTCTTTTGCAGACATTCCGGCGATGTCCTTTTTAGTATATTCGGCATGGATCATATCCACAAGGGAGCCGATCCGCACCATAAAAAATTCATCCAGATTGGAAGCGGTAATGCTCAAAAATTTCAGTCGTTCAAATAACAGAAGCTGTTTGTCGCGCGCTTCCGATAGCACTCTTTTATTAAATAAAAGCCAGCTCAGCTCCCGGTTTGTATACAATGCGGGATTCTGAAGTTCTTTCTTATCCATATTTTCTGACCCTTTCTTTTTATTCATGACAATAGAATGCTCGCAGAGCGTGCATTCTATTGTTCTTTACTGTGATATTTCCCGCTGCGATCAAAGCATGTGCAGGCACAGTTTTACAAAATCCGTTTCTGCCGGATCACCGGCTCGATGCTGTAAACCTCCCGGAAAAACTCTGCCCGGGAACCGAACAGACCTCTTTCCAATGTAATATCCTCGTTGGTAGTGATTGTCAAGATCAGCTTGTCGTCCTTGCGCACCGCCTTGATATCCCTGCATTTCTGCTTGTGGCTGCGGTCAAGCGCGTTCGCGATCTGCAAAATCGCAGTCAGCTTGACGATCGTTAAGTATTCCTCCCGGTCGATCCCCTCGCTGTTTTCCATGCTGTAGTCGAATTCCAGGTGATTATAGCGCACGATATTGGCGACGATTTCCCGCTCCCGGTGCGACAGCCCGATGATCTCCGTCGCCATGATGATCGCATAGGAGCACTCTCCGAGATTGACCATGCTGATATATTTGCCGCAGTCGTGCAGAAGCGTTGCGATCCGAAGCAACAGCCGTTCCCGTCTGCCCATGCCATGCACGCGCTTCATGCTGTCAAAAATCGTCAGTGCGATCTGCTCCAGCGTCTCCGCACGGCGCTTGCTGCCCATATAACGCTTGCTGATGCCGCGCGCACAGGTCACGATATCCTGTTCGAAATCATGCACCTGTGCCAGAAGTTTATACTCTTCCGCATATTCGTATACCATGCCGTCGCATAGCGACACGCCCGGTGCCCAGATCATCTTTGCATCCGTCATCAGCGCGACCTGACGGACAATTGCGGATGAAATTCGAAGCAAAGGCACATTTTCTTCCGGTGTATCAAAATAGCGCACGATTTCCATATCCGTATGATCGTGCAGATAATTCATATAAGATGCCATCGAATCCCGGTCCAGATATCCGCTTCCGGCTACTTTACCGAGCTTTCCCAAAATCAGCGCGGAAATATAGTCATCCACTACGATGATATTTTCGATCACGCGATCCTTTAAATACATCTTGCGGAAGACAGAAAGCTGTGCTTCCAGAAGTTCCTCCAGAAGCGGACCGTTCTCAGAGGGGCGCACATTTAAGCGGCTCATTTTTTCCTGCAGCCGCAAAACGCCAAGGCGCATGTTCTGCGTCGCGGAAAGCTTATCCTTATCAAACAGTGACATCTGAATGCTGCCGCCGCCGATATCCAGAACAAGTGTTCCTTTTTCGATGATTTTTTCGAAGCCGCCGCGGCTGGCGATCGATTTATAATCGAGGAAACGCTGTTCCGAGTTGCTCAGCACATCCAGCTTGACTCCGGTACGCTGCATGATCTGATCCAGAACGATCGCCGTATTTTTTGTTTCCCGGATGGCGCTCGTCGCACAGGCGCGGTAGTCATCCACCCGATAGCCTTCCATAATCGAAACAAAATTGCGCAGTACCGCGCACAGTTCGTCCATCACCTCATGACTCAGCTTGCCGGTTGCAAAGGTACCGCCAAGATCCAGACGGTTCCGAATCCAGTCCACCTCCCGGATGCCGCTGTTTTTGGTGATCGTATAAATTTTCAGGGTCTGCTCATAGGAGCCCACGTTAATTGCCGCAAACGTTTTCATATGCCAGAATGATCCTTTCTGCCTCTTTTCCTGCCGCATACAATAGAATGCACGCTTACTGTCCTAACAGATAATCGATAAACTGCTGCGCCGTCCGCCCGGAAAGTCCGCCGTGGGACAGCTCCCACTGGTTCGCCTTTAACAAAAGCTCGTCTTCGCTCATCCTTACGCCATAACGGTCTGCCAGCGTCTGAACGATCTGCTGGAACTGCTTTTTGTCCGGAGAGCCGAAATAAATGCTGACGCCGAAGCGCGACACGAGAGAAAGCTTTTCCTGCACGGTATCGTTGACATGCAGCTCTTCATCCCTGTCCTGTTTGTCCTTAAAGGTCTCCCGGATCAGATGCCGTCTGTTGGAGGTTGCATAGATCAGGACGTTTTCCGGCTTCTTTTCCAGACCGCCCTCGATGACCGCCTTCAGATATTTATATTCGATCTCAAATTCTTCAAAACTTAAATCATCCATGTAAATAATGAACTTGTAGTTCCGGTTTTTGATCTGCGCGATTACATCGTTTAAATCCTGGAACTGATGTTTGTACACCTCGATGATACGCAGCCCGCTGCCGTAATATTCGTTGGCGATCGCCTTGATACAGGAGGACTTTCCGGTTCCCGCGTCGCCATAGAGCAGGCAGTTATTCGCCTTTTTACCGTTGACAAACGCTTCGGTATTGTCCGTCAGCTTCTTTTTCTGGATCTCATAGCCAACCAGATCGGACAGCTTCACATGCGCGATATTGGTGATCGGAACGATTTCAGCGCGCCCGTCTCTCTTTTCAATCCGAAATGCCTTATGCAGACCGAACCGTCCCACACCGTATTCCTGATAAAATTCTGTAAGAGTCTGCTTCATTTCTTCCGGAGTATGGTCCAGACAGAACCGCTGCGCAAGATCGCAGATCCGGTCTCGGATACGGGTATTGTATACCTTGCTCTCCTGCGGATTGCCCTCGTAGAAAAGCACGATAGAAAACTCCTCTGCTCCGAGCGCTTTTGCCACCGTTTGCAGATCATAATCATAAAATTCCTTGAAAATCCGGATATCGTGAAGCGCCGCCAGATTCACGCTGCCTTCCACGCTGCCACGGATTTCCGCGCTGCAGCTGTAGCTGTTTTCCTTATTTACCAGAAGATTTGCAAGATAGCAGTGCCAGAGATTTCCATAAAAACCGTATCTGCCCGCCATGTCCAACAACCGGTGCATGCAGTCATATAAAAGTCCCGCCTTATCCGACAGGTTGTAAAAATCATCCGCATAGTTTTCTGCCAGCCAGACCATATCTGTCAGCAAATCCCCTTCTTCAAAATCCCGGTAAAGGATCAGCTGTTCTGTTTTCATCCTGTTGTATTTTTCCTTTCCGCTTAACCGGCTGTTTTCAACCGTTTAGTAATTTCCCAGAATCTTCATGTTCGAGGCCTCTTCCCGAAGTCCCCGCAGCGCGTTCTTCACGGCGCTGTCTTCCAGATTTCCCTCAAAATCCAGGAAGAACCGGTATTCCCACGTCCGTCCCTCGATGGGACGGCTCTCGATCTTTGTCAGATTTAAATGATTGTATATAAAATGCGACAGCATATGGTACAGCGAGCCGCTCTCGTGCGGTACTTCAAAGCAGATGCTGATTTTCTTTGCATTCTTCTTAAAAATCTTCTGGTTCGTCACGATGATGAACCGGGTTGAATTGTTGGAAACGTTGTTGACCGGCTTCTGTAATACCTCCAGCCCGTAAACCTTCCCGGCATACTCACTGGCAATTGCTGCCTGGGTTTTTAAACGATCTTCTGCAACCTTCCGCGCTGCAAACGCATTATTCGGCATGGAAATCTGCTGCCAGGAATGCCCGCCTAAAAAGCGCGAGCTCTGCATCAGCGACTGCGGATGGGAATATACGGTCTGAATATCGGAAATCTTCGTCCCCGGAACACCCAGCAGGCAATGCTCGATTTTTAAAATCTGCTCACCGACGATATAGTTTTCAAATTCTACCAGAAGATCGTAAATCTCGCTGACGATCCCTGCCGTCGAATTTTCAATTGGAAGCACCGCAAACTCCGCGCTTCCCTCTTCAATCGCGCTCATTGCGTCCCGGAAGCTGTCCACATGAATGCTGTCGATGCGTTCCCCGAAAAAGCGCATCATCGCAGCCTGGGAATATGCGCCCTCTGCGCCCTGAAATACGACTCTCGCCTTTTTGGTATCCAGATTTTCGACCGGGATAAAGGGCAGCCTGCCGGTGCGTCCATGGCTTTCCAGCATCTGGTACTGGAGCTTTCGGCTCATCGCCATGATCTGTTCAAACAGCTCCGTCACACCCTGACTGTTAAAATCATTATGGGTCAGGGAGCGTACCCGCGCCAGCTTTTCTTCCTCTCTGGTTTTGTCAAATACTTTTTTTCCATTTTCGATCTTATATTCTGCCACCTGACTGCAGATTTCCATGCGCTGCTCATACAGCTGCACCAGCTGGCTGTCAATCCGGTCTATTTCATTCCTGAGCGTAGACAAATCCATGAACGCTTCCTCCGTCTGTAATTTTACTCTTAATCTTAGCACAGTTTGCATGGAATTTGAAGTTTTGCACATACTATTTCCATGAAAAAATTGTGTAAAGATTTTTTAAAATGCGGCATCCTCGGCTGGTGCCTCGAAATCCTTGTATCCGGCGCAGAAGCGCTGCGCCGTCAGGACAAAACGCTGACCTGTCATACTTCTTTATGGATGTTTCCGATCTACGGCTGCGCCTGTCTGATCGGCCCCGTCTACCGGATTTTAAAGCATTTGCCCAAAACCGTGCGCGGGCTGATCTATATGACCGGCATTTTTTCCGTCGAGTACGCCACCGGGCGTTTTCTGGATAAAAAAGGCCAATGCCCCTGGAGCTACCAGAAAAGCCCCTGGAACATCAGCCATGTGATTCGCCTCGACTTCGCGCCGGCGTGGTTTTTAATCGGACTACTGTTTGAAAAAGCGGTCGTTGCGGACGATTCGCGGACGTGACCGCCCAGGGCTGCCGTCTTCCCTCAGCCCTTTTTGCGCTCATATTTAAGGAAATGATAGGTCAGGTCGAAGTAATACTGCTCGTCACTGTCGGCTGTGATCTCCCAGTCCGGATCCTCGTCCAGATTCGGGAACCACGAATCCGCTTCATAGGCATGGTCAATTTTCGTCACATGCGCGGTATCACAGTATGGCAGCAGCTGCTCGTATACGCTGCTTCCGCCGATGACATAAACCTCCTTCGTGTCATATCCCTTGACCGCCTCCAGAAGCTCTTCGACGGAATGCACAACCTGCGCATCCTTCTGCTGATATGCCTCGTTGCGGGACAGGATAATATTATCCCGGTTTTTGAGCGGCTGTCCGCCCGGAAATGTATCCATCGTCTTTCTTCCGAGCACGACAACCTTTCCGGTCGTCTCCTGTCGGAACATCTTATGATCTGCCGGAATCCGCACCAGCAGCTCCCCTTTATTGCCAATCGCCCAATTTTTATCCACTGCTACAATCAGATTCATGCGTATTCTCCTTCTATCGTCAAATTGCGATCGGGATGTCCCTGATCTGCTCCCCGGTCACATAATCGTCTGCGCGCACGTCGTTTCTTGTGAACTGATAAAAATCCCTGATCTCCGGATTTAACCAGAATTTCGGTGCCGGATAGGGTGTCCGCGAAATCAGTTCTTTGATAATCGGCACATGGCGGTCATAGATATGCGCATCCGCAATGACATGCACCAGCTCGCCGACCTCCATATCGCACACCTGTGCCAGCATATGCAAAAGCACAGAATACTGCACCACATTCCAGTTATTCGCCGCCAGAACGTCCTGGGAACGCTGGTTTAAAACTGCATTTAAAGTCAGTTTATCGTGTCCTATCTTCTGCGTCACATTAAAGGTCATGCTGTAGGCACAAGGATACAGGTTCATTTCATGCAAATCCTGATGCACATAAATATTCGTCAGGATTCTTCTCGAAAACGGATTGTTTTTCAGATCGTAAATCACGCGGTCCACCTGATCAAACAGACCCTCTTTATACAGATGCTTTACACCAAGCTGATAGCCGTAAGCCTTGCCGATACTGCCGTCTTCATCCGCCCATTCGTCCCAGATATGGCTGTGTAAGTCATGGATATTATTGGATTTCTGCTGCCAGATCCACAAAATCTCGTCCGTCGCGCTCTTTAAAGCGGTGCGGCGAAGGGTCAGGAGCGGAAATTCCTTCGATAAGTCGTAGCGGTTGACTACGCCGAACTTTTTGATCGTATAGGCGCTGGTTCCGTCCGGCCAGTGCGGGCGTACCTTTTCTCCCTCCGTGCTCGTTCCATTTTCCAGAATATCCCGGCACATATTGATAAAGATTTCATCTGCCATGCTCATATGCTTATCCCTGATTCCTCCTGATTTTAATTCCATTTATCGCAAAGCGAATTGATCTGGTCTGCAAATTTCGCCAGATCCTTATTGGCCATTCCTTTGCAGTGCCCAATCAACGCCATCAGGCGCTGTCCTGCAGCCACAAGACGATTGTATGCGCTGCTCTGCCCGCCGGATGCTGCAGCGGTCTTCTTTTTCACAGCGACAGGCTCTGTAATCTTTTCAAACGTCTCCGTCGTCAGATTAAAGACCGTTCCGCTGTAGGGTGCAAACGCATCGAGCCCGTGTTCATCCTTTAAGCAGTCCGCAAACGACATCGTAACGAGATCCTCACCGTGCACAATAAACACTTTTTTCGGCTTTGTTTCAAAGCCCTCGATCCAGTCGATTAAACCGTTTTTATCCGCATGTCCGGATATTCCGGTTAACACCCTGATCTGTGCGTTTACATCCACCGTCTCTCCGAACAGCCTCATTTCTTTCACTCCGTCTATCAGTGCCCGTCCCGGCGTGCCGACCGACTGATAGCCAACAAACAGAATCGTACACTCCGGTCTCCAGAGGTTGTGCTTTAAATGATGGCGCACGCGCCCGGCATCGCACATGCCGGAAGCGGAAATGATGACCTTCGGCGTTTCATCGAAATTGATCGCCTTGGATTCGTCGCTCGTGATCGCAAGGCGCAGCCCCGGAAACGTGATGGGATTGATGCCCTGTCTGACAAGCTCCATCGCCTCTTCGTCAAAGCAGGTCCGCTCGTTTTGTTTGAAAATACCGGTTGCCTCCACCGCAAGCGGACTGTCCACATAGACCGGAAAATCCGCATGATTGGAAACCAGTCCATCCGCCTTGATTTTGCGGATAAAATACAGCATTTCCTGTGTGCGCCCAACCGCAAACGACGGAATGACCACATTTCCACCCTTATCCAGCGTCTCCTGGATGATCTGAGTCAGCTCTCTGACATAATCCGGGCGCGTACTGCCGTGCAGGCGGTCGCCATAGGTCGACTCCATCACGACATAATCTGCCGTTTTTGTATATTCCGGATCTTTTATCAGCGGCTGGTTTTTGTTGCCGATATCCCCTGAAAAAACAAGTTTTCTGCTGCAGCCCTCTTCTTTGAGCCATACCTCGATGCTGGCGGATCCAAGCAGATGCCCGACGTCTGTAAACCGGATCGTCACGTTATCGTTTATTTCCAATTCTTTCCCATACGGGCATGGTACGATACAGTTGATAGTGCCGATCGCATCCTCCATCGTATACAACGGCTCCTCCACTTCGATTCCGGCATGGCGTTTTGCCTTCCTGCTTTTCCACTCCGCCTCCTGCTGCTGAATGTGGGCGCAGTCCCGAAGCATAATGCTGCATAAGTCCGCGGTCGCTTCCGTTGTATAAATCTTGCCGCGGAAGCCGTGTGCGTACAAAAGCGGCAGCATGCCGGAATGATCGATATGGGCATGCGTTAAAAACACAAAATTGATCTGGGATTCCGGAACCGGCAACGGGCAGTTTTCAAACCGGTTGACGCCCTGTTCCATTCCGTAATCGACCAGCATATAACTGTCTCCTGCCTGCAGGTAATGACAGCTTCCTGTCACTTCATGATTCGCACCGATAAACTGCAGCTTCATACACCATTGCCCCCTTTTTTCTATTTCAATTCGTTCGCCATCCGGTAGAATTGGTCATATATGCCATGCTTTTCCAGAAGCTCTTCATGATTGCCTTCTTCCACGATGCCGTCATGGGTCAGCACCAAAATCCGATCGGAATTTCGGATAGAAGAAAGCCTGTGTGCGATGGTCAGCGTCGTGCGCCCTTCAGACAGCCTGCCAAGGGATTTTGCTACCTCGTATTCGCTCTCGTTATCCAGCGCACTGGTCGCCTCATCCAAAATAATAATCGGCGGGTTCTTTAAAAAGACACGGGCGATGCTGATTCTCTGCTTCTGTCCGCCGGAAAGCTTTACGCCCCGCTCGCCAACGTAGGTGTCGTAGCCATCCTTCAGCTCTGTGATAAACTCATGCGCGCCCGCACGTTTTGCAGCTTCCATCACTTCTTCACGTGTCGCATCCGGTCTTCCGTAAACGATATTGTCATAGATCGTGCCCGAGAACAGATAAACATCCTGCTGCACGACACCGATATTATGGCGCAGGCTCTTTAAGGTGAAATGCTTGATCGGTTCTCCGTCAATTGTGATCTCACCGCCCGTCACATCATAAAAACGCGGGATCAGGTTGCACAGCGTTGTTTTTCCGCCGCCGGAAGGTCCTACCAGAGCTACCTTTTCTCCCGGATGAATCGTCAGGTTTAAGTTTTTGAACACCTGATTGTGATCATCCGGATATTCAAAGCTCACATTGTGGAATGCGATTTCGCCCTTCGGCTCTCCCATTTCCACAGCGTCTGCCTCATCGAAAATTTCGATGTCTGCATCCATGATCTGCAAAAACCGTTCAATTCCTGTCATGCCGCGCTGGAACTGTTCCGCAAACTCGATAATCCTGCGGATCGTCGCAATCAGCGTCGTCACATACAAAAGAAACGCCACCAGGTCGCCTGCTGCGACCCATCCCTTTATCATAAATATGCTGCCGAAAAGCAAAACAGACACATACATTGCGCCGTCAAAAGCGTGGGTTGTCGCATTAAAGACCGCCATCAGGTGATAGGAATCTCGTTTGATGTCAAAGAACTGTCTGTTGTCTGTCTCAAACTTGTTCGTCTCCATCTGTTCATTTGTAAATGCCTTTACAACCTTCTGCCCCAGCAGGCTGTCCTCAATGCGGGCGTTTAATTCGCCAATCTGGTTTCTCTGTCTGCGGAATACATCGCGCATTTTAAAATTCAGATGCATGCACACTGCAACCATGATCGGAACAATCAGGAAAATAATCAGCGTCAGAAGCACATTGATCCGCATCAGGATGATAAATGCGATCACGAGCTTAACCCCGGCAATAAAAAATTCTTCCGGGCAGTGATGCGCAAATTCGGTCACATCAAACAGATCGTTCGTAATCCGTCCCATGATCTGTCCGACCTTGGTATTATTATAATAGGTATTCGACAGCTGATGCAGATGCTGATACGCGTCCCGGCGCATGTCCGTTTCGATTTTCGCGCCCATGATATGTCCGACGCCCGCCATATAATAAGTGGCAACGCAGTCCACTACACGCAACGCCAGATAAATCGCAACTACACCCAGAATTGTCTGAACCGACAGTTCTGCCAGATGATACAGTCCCTGATTGGTAATGTAACGCATAATCATCGGCAGCACCAACTCGCACAGTGTCGTCAGCCCGGCGCAGAATAAATCCAGCACCAGTGTTTTCCAATACGGTTTAAAATATGGCTGAAAGCGCCGAAATAGTTCTTTTGTTGCATATTGCCTGTCTTTCATGGCAAATTCTCCCCTTATCCCTCGTATTTTACAGACGGACTATGCCATCCGCTCGTTTTAGTATAACACAAAAACAGCTCTCCTGTAAACGACAGGTGAAGCTGCCTCCCGTTCTCTCGATCCCTTCTTTTTCGTCACCCCCTGCTTTTCTTCTTCATAAAATAAGAAAAAAGGCAGTATCTTCTCCGTCTTTTGTAAGGAGACTTCCATGATGGATTCCTGTTCTTCCTGCTGCCGCCCGGCCTCCACGCTGCCAACGGCCTGCCGTCCCGGCGCTTCCTGCATATCCAGACAGGACATCGAACGCCTGCTTCTATGGAAGCTCGGGCTTATGAAATGCCAAAGCAACCGGTTTTGCTCCGGTTGGCAAAAACGCCCGGGCGCGTGCCGTTCCGATTTCTTTTCTCACTGACGCAACTTTGGCTGCCGGGATGCCTACAGCCGCCAAATACAGTCCGTATCTGCCTATAGCGTCCTTCCGGCGGCGGTATATAACAGGGCATTACAGATTGCCGCCGCTACGTTCGAACCACCCTTTCGTCCACGCGCCACAATATACGGCACCGGATCCTTCAGAATTTCTTCCTTGCTTTCCACCACATTGACAAAGCCCACCGGAACCCCGATAACCAGCACAGGATCCACCTTTTTCTCCAGGATCAGCTCATGCAGGCGAAGCAGCGCGGTCGGCGCGTTCCCGATCGCAAAAATCCATCTGCCCGGAAGCCTGGCCGCTTCCTCCATACTCACCCACGCGCGGGTTGTCTGTCTCTCTTTCGCAAGTCTTGCCACTTCCGGATCGCTCATAAAACAACGTGCCGTCCCGCCAAAGCTCTCCAGGGTGCTTTTATGGATGCCGGAAAGGGCCATCTGCGTATCTGTCACAATCCCAGCCCCGGCCTTTAATGCTTCCACAGCTTTTGTCACCGCGCCCTCCGAAAAAACAAGGTTGTCTACATAGTCAAAATCCGCCGTCGTATGGATCACCCGTTTGATAACCGGCTCGTTTTCCGGTAAAAGCTTCCGGTCACCCAGCTCCTTCGTAAGGATCTCAAAACTACGTTTTTCAATCTCACCCGGCAGTACGTATTGATTGCTCATCTGTCGCCCTCCTGCTTCTCCATCATCCGGTAAATCTGTTCCATATCCAATGCTTTTCTGACTTTCTCTGCCAGAAGATCATACTGACTTTCCTTAAATGCCCCATAATCCTGTGTCAGCGCCTCTGCACAGATTCCCTTTTTGGAAAGCAGCGCGCCGCACAGATTTTTTGTCAGCGACCCGTCTTCAAAAAGTCCGTGCACATAAGTACCGGCAACATTGCCGCAGACTGCGCCGTCTGCCTGCCAGTCCTCCTCTGCTTCTGTACTTCCTTTTGTCAGCGTCCGGATTCTGGAGAACGAGTTTTTTCCGTTTCCTGTTGTATGTCCCATATGAATTTCATAACCGGAAAACACACTGCCGCTAAGCGCAGCGAACAGTCCGTCTCCTGCGCCCGGGTTTTGAAGAATTTCTCCTGTCACCCGGGTCTGCACCTTTTCTTTTTCAAAAACGGTTCGAACCGGCAAAAGCCCCATTCCATGCAGGCTTCCGCCCTCTTCTTCCCCGTCCGGGTCTTCGATGCTTTCGCCCAGCATCTGATAGCCCCCGCAGATTCCCAGCACCGGCACGTTTGCTGCCGCAAGCTTCAAAATGGCGGCTTCCATACCATTCTGGCGCATCCATTTCAAATCGCCCATCGTATTTTTGCTTCCGGGTACAATCACCATATCCGGCTGTCCGAGGGTTTTTACATCCCCTGCATAACGCAGACTGATCCCGGGCTGCTGCTCCAACGGGTTAAAATCGGTAAAATTCGAAATATGCGGCAGGCGAACCACTGCGATATCCACGCCTGCCCCCGCCTGTACCCGGGACAGACGGGGCGCGAGACTGTCCTCATCATCCAGCTTTGCATAAATCCACGGAATGACACCCGCTACCGGAATTTTCGTCAGCTCTTCCAGCGTTGCAAGTCCGGGTTTTAAAATCTCAACGTCTCCCCGGAACTTGTTGATAATCAGTCCTTTCACCCGTTTCCTTTCTTCCTCTTCCAGCAGGGCAACCGTCCCGTAAAGCTGTGCAAAAACGCCGCCCCGGTCAATATCTCCGGCAAGCAGCACCGGCGCGTCCACCATCTTCGCCATGCCCATGTTGACGATATCGTTTTTCTTTAAATTGATCTCTGCCGGGCTGCCCGCGCCCTCAATCACAATAATGTCATATTCCTCTTCCAGGGATCGGTAAGCTTTCATGATTTCCGGCACAAGCTGCTTTTTATATTTAAAATAAGACGCTGCAGGCATGTTTCCGAGCACATGCCCGTTGACGATAACCTGGCTTCCCACATCACTGGTAGGTTTTAACAGAATCGGGTTCATCCTCGCATCCGGTCTGATTTTCGCAGCTTCCGCCTGCATGACCTGCGCGCGCCCCATCTCTGCCCCGTCTTCCGTGATAAAACTGTTGAGCGCCATATTCTGGCTTTTAAAGGGTGCAGTCTTAAAACCGTCCTGCGTAAAAATACGGCACAGTGCCGCGCAGATCAGGCTTTTTCCGGCACTCGACATCGTGCCCTGAATCATAATATTTTGCTTCATTGTTTTTCCCCATTCCATTTCCGCAAACGCCTTCAGACAGTCCCGACGCAATCGGGTTCAAAGCTGCTTTTTTCCCTGACACAAAAAAGTGCCTCCAGAAACCCACGGTTTTCTTCCTCTGTGCGCACTGCAATCCGGTAGTCCCCGGGCTGCAGGTTATGATAATTGGAGCAGTCCCGCATCGGGAATCCTGCTTCTTCCATTCTTTTTCCAAGCGTCGCATCGTGACTGCGAAACAACAGATAATTGGCTTTTCCCTCCCAGACTGTAAATCCTGCCTGCCGCAAACCCTTTACCAGAATCGGACGCTGTTGTTCCACCAGTTTTCTCACCCGGTCTGCATATGCCTGCTCCGAAAGTGCGGCGACTCCGGCTTCCTGTGCCAGAAGCGACACTCCCCACGGCTGTCCGCTTTCCATCAGCTGTTCTTTTCGCTTTGCATCACTGCACACGCAATATCCAAGCCGGACCCCCGCCATCGCATAGAGCTTTGTAAACGCTCTCAGAATCACCAGGTTCGGATACTGTCCAAGATACGGCAAAAGCGTCCGCTCCTTCCGATCCGGTAAAAATTCCAGAAAACACTCATCCAACACAAGAAGTGCACTGCATTCCCGACAGCGCTCCAGAATTGCTGTCAGCAGGCTGTGTTTTGTGCACTGCCCGGTCGGATTATTCGGTTCACACAGAAAAACAAGATCTGTATCCGGCGTAATCTGTCCCAGAATATCCTCCTGAATCTGAAACTGATCTTCTTCTTTTAGTTCATAAAAATAAATCCTGCTCCCGACAAGTGCTGCCGCCTGCTCATACTCCGCAAATGCCGGAGCTGTCAGCAACACTTTTTTCGGTTTTTCCGCCTGAAACAGCCGATAGATCAGATCCGCTGCCCCGTTGCCACAGACAATCCATTCTTCCGGACAGGAAAGCTCCTCCGAAAGTTTTTGAATCAGTTTTCTGCATAACGGATCCGGATAACGGTCTATTTTCCCTGCCGCCCGGCAGATCGCCTCCCGGACGCCATCCGGCACGCCCAGCGGACTGACATTTGCAGAAAAATCCCGGATGCTGCGGTTTCCCAGACGCTCCTCTTGTCCTGCCCAGTCTCCGCCATGAATCAGTTCCATTCTTTTCTCCCTCTGCCTGCGCACAGATTACACAGCTTTCTTTTGTGCATTCTTCTGCACATTCTCCGCAAGCCATCTATATATTCTATAACAATATACACAGTACACATCTGACCGCAAGAAACAACACGAGCGCGATCAGGCTCGCTACGATCATCATCCGGTTAATCCGCATAATATCTGCTGCTTCCACCATCCGCAGATCCTCTCCAATCGTCGGCTTTTTTACCAGCTTCCCAAAATACCATGCATCCCCTGCAAGCAGGATGTCCAGTGCTCCTGCCGCCACACTTTCTGTCTGGGCGGAATTCGGGCTTGCGTGATTGTAACGGTCGCGCTTCCAGATTTGAAACGCATGCTTTGCGTTCTGCCCGCTCAGACATGCTGCAAACATCATCAAAAAAGCAGAAATCCGCGCCGGAATATAGTTTGCAATGTCGTCCAGCTTTGCTGCCGCGCGTCCAAAGTACAGATACCGGTCATTTTTATAGCCGACCATGCTGTCCATCGTATTGATCGCTTTATAGCAAAGTCCCAACGGCGCACCTCCGATCACCAGATAAAAAAGCGGTGCTGCCACACCGTCCGAAAAATTTTCCGCCACTGTCTCAATCGCAGCCTTTGCAACTCCCGCTGCGTCCAGATTCTGCGTATCCCTTCCGACAATTCTTGCCACCGCGCTCCTGGCGCCGGGCAGGTCCTGTTCTTCCAGCTTTTTTTTCACCCGCATGCTCTCTGTATACAGTCCCTTCACCGCAAGCGCCTGCCAACACCACAGCGTTTCCAGCAAAAATGCCAGCGCGGGATGCACCAGACCTGCCAGATAAATTGCGGCTGCCGCCATCAGAAAGCTTCCAAGCGGCAGAATCGCTGCCAGGGCTGCTCCCGCCATCAGAAGTCCCTTTTGGGTATCCGGAAACCTCCTGCGCAGAAATTTTTCCAGCGCGCTGATTGCTTTTCCCATATAAATAACCGGGTGCGGCATCCAGTCCGGATCCCCCAAGCATAAATCCATGAAAAAGCCGCATAAAACGGCTGCTGCTATTCTCATCTTTTTCCGCTCATTTCTGCGCACACTTTTTACTCCTGTCGAGATTGTGTCAAGTGCGCGCAAACACAAATCCCAAGATTGAAAAATTTTATTTTTCAATCTTTTCTCTCTTTTCCTGCTGCCTGCGAAACGAAAGCTGCCCCTTTATCCAGAGCCTTTCGTTTTCCCAGACAAGCTTCCAGCCGTCCCCGGCCTGCGTCTGTCCCTCATAATAACTTCTTTTCGGTTCTCCGAATTGTTCTAACAGAGCCATCTGCGTGCCGCCGTGGGCCACAACCGGATAAACTGCCTGCGGTTCTTTCTGCTGCCATCCCCGGGTCAGCTCCAAAAAAGCGCTGCAGACGCGGCTGCAAAAAACTGCTTTGCTCTCCCCGCCCGGACAGACATCCAGGCAGCCGCTCTCCACCCAGCTCCGATAGGCGCTGTCATTTTGCATCTCTTCAAAATTTTTTCCTTCAAAACTGCCGAAATTCATTTCTTCCAGCCCCGGTACAAGGATCTGTTTTGCTCCTGGAAACAGAATCTGCGCCGTTTCCTGTGTCCTGCGTCTGTTCGTCACCCATACTTTGGAAACGGTTTCCGAAGCGCGGATAAGCTCCGCTTTTCCAACACTTCCGAGGGAGGAATCCAGCCACCCGATATAACGGTGCTGCTCATTTTCCGGCGTTTTTCCATGACGGATCAGCCAGATTTCTATCTTCTGCTCCATATTTTCCTCTCATTTCTGCCACGCCTCCCCTGTTGACGGCCGGTCCAGACAGCTGTTATCGAAGGCTTTCCGGCAGGCCGCACCAGACACGAATGACTTTCTGCGCCCGTTTTGCAAGCAGAATCGACAGCCGTCCGGCTGCTTCTCTTGCCTCCCGCTCTGCAGCATCTATCGGCACGACACCGCACCCGGTTTCCGTTGCGATGACGACTTCTTTTCTGCAAAGCTGCTCCGCCAGCTTTTCCAGCTCTTCCGGTCGATTTCCGACTTTGGAAGCCAGCTGCTGTGCATCGTAAAGCACCCTGCAGTTATCCTCTGCTTTTGTCGAAAAATCTGCTTCCGTATAGCCGAAAGTTTCCCGGACATACTCCCGTTTTCCGGCCGCATATGGTCCAAAAATATAAATCATGCCTGTTTTTTTCCCTTCTCCTGCAAAAACTACCCTTCGCCAGCGCCATTTACAAGATCGTATCTGCGATGTTTTTTGCCGCACTACAGATACTCTGTCAGTACCACTGCTGCCAGCATGAAAAGCTCGCACATCTGGACAAACCATCCTGCCAGGTCCCCCGACAGACCGCCGAATTTTCCAATCAGCCGGAACCGATAATACAAAAAAGTCCCGATTGCGGCAATGCTTACGCCAATGCCTTTTTTCCCGCAGCAAATACAGCAAAGGACACAAAGGACTGCTGCCAGGACAGCAAGAAACGTTCGCACCTTCTTTTTATCCGCGTACTCTGCAAAAGTATATGCCAGACCACTGTTTTTCGCAAGAGGAAAGCTCGCAACTGCAAGCCCGGAAAGGCTTCTGCTGATACAATAGCCAAACGCCAGCGCCATCAGATCTGCCTGCATTTGTGCTGCCGTCACTGCAAGAGCAAGCTGGGCGATAAAATAACAGCCCAGCCAGATCGCCGCGAACGCGCCCATATGCGGGTCCTTTAAAATCTGTAGCTTTTTTTCTGTATCCTGATGACTTGCCAGAGCATCTGCCGTATCGCAGAAGCCATCCAGATGAATGCCTCCGGTCACAAGTACCGGAAGTACACAGATTCCCGCCGCCAGTATCCATTCCGAAAACTCCATCCGCAGGCACACAAAACGCCACAGGCACACCAGCGCGCCGATCACTGCGCCGATCAGCGGGAATGCGCACAACGCATAGCGCATACTTTTATTTGTCCATTCTGTCTGCGGCATCGGAATTGCCGAAAACATCGAAAATGCCACGATCACTGTCGAAATCATTGGATTTTTCCTCCCTGCTTATGCCAGATCCAACACCCTGCTGTAATTTCCGCTGCCGCATCCGCCATTTTTGCAATTTCCCGGTTGATTTTTCCGAGGATATCCAGATACCGCACCGTAGACGGATCATAATTTGTCCCGCCCTCGAACACTTCGTTGCTGACAATGACCAGATGCCTGCACTGGTTTTCCAGAGCTTTTACGCCTGCCAGAATTTCTTCGCTGCACCGATCCTCTCCGACGCCCTCCGGCGCGTAGATTTCATTCGCAGTCAGGTTGCTCATACATTCCAGCAAAACGACGCTGTCTTTCGGAACGCGCACCTGTTTTAAACCGGTATAACATTCCACAGTCTGAAAATTTTTCTGTGCGCGCATCCCACGATGTTTTTCAATCCGTGCCAGACATTCGTTGTCCATCGGCTGCATCGTTGCGATGTAAATACGGTTTTCTCCGGCTTCCATCGCGTAATTTTCCGCAAAAGCGCTCTTTCCGCTCGCGCTTCCGCCCACAATCAATGTCAGCATATCCTTCCTCTTTTCCGTTTTCTGCTTCCTTACAGCTGGCTGCCCTGCTCTTCATACGCCTCGATCGAAAGCTCTCCGAATGTAGAACCCTGATAGACGCTGCACGCCATATCCAGCATCGGAATCGCGCACAGCGCACCGGTTCCTTCTCCGAGACGCATGCCCGCCGTGATCATCGGTTCCAGACCGATTGCATCCAGAATCATGTATCCGGCCGGTTCCGCAGATACATGAGTTGCCAGCATTGCCTTTTTGGAAGCCGGGCAGATTTTTACCGCCAAAAGTGCCGCCACTGCAGAGATCACACCATCAATCAGCACCGGAACCTGATACAGCGCGCCGCCAAGGTAGAGACCGACCATTCCTGCAATATCGAACCCGCCAAGCATAGAGAGCACACTGAGCGGATCTTCCGGATCCGGGTGGTGAAGCTTTATCGCTTTTTTTATTGCCTCCAGTTTACGGGAAAGCCCGCTGTCAGACAAGCCTGCACCGCGTCCCGTCACAAGCAGCGGATCACAGCCAAGCAGAACCGAAGCAACCGCGCTGGACGTCGTCGTATTGCCAATTCCCATTTCTCCGGTCACCAAAAGCTTTACCCTATCCTCTTTTGCGCACTTTACAAGCCCGATTCCCGTTTCGATACAGCGGTACAGCTCTGCCTTTGTCATCGCCGGCTTTTGTGTAATATCCGCCGTCCCGTTGGCGATCCGACAGTTTCGGACTCCAGGATTTCCCGGATAATTTAAAATTCCGAGATCGACCGCCTCTACCTGACAGTTCGCCACCTTTGCCATCCTGCAGGCGCTGCTTTTTCCGGCGGCAAAGCTGTCTGCCATCCGCGCGGTCACTTCGCTTCCGGTCTGTGTGACGTTCTGTGCCACTACGCCGTTATCCGCACACATCAGATACAATCTGCGCACCGACAGATCAATGTCCGCGCTCCCGGTCAGCGCTGCAATCCGAATCAGCGCATCCTCCAAAAGCCCAAGGCTTCCCAGGGGCTTCGCCACACTGTCCCATCGTTGCTTCGCTTCCGACGCTGCCTTTTTGTCCGGCTCCGATATCTGATTCAGCTGATTTGATAACCTTTCCAAATTCACAATGCCTTCTCCCTTTGCTTTTCCTGCCATTTTGCCGCTGCCCTGGCAAACCGTTCTGCCAGCCTTGGCTCTGCCAGAAAATATAAATGCGGAAAGCCTGCATACAGACTGCTTCCTGCTACACTTCCCTCCCAGATTCTGTTTCCCACCGGCTTTTTCATTTCAAACGCTGTCCCGTTCTGCGTACAGTCCCAGTAATGAAATTCGTGCACCGGAATGCTTTCCCCTTTTTTAAACAGCATGGAATTTTCTTTTGCCGTCATGACCGCGTATCCAAAGCGTTGCAGACGGTTCGTCCGAAATCCGCTTCCATCCAAAACGCCTGTCATCTCCCAGACCTGTCCTTCAGCGTCTTCCAGTTCCTTTTGCAGATACAGGAAGCCGCCGCATTCCGCAATCGTCGGCATTCCATGACGGACCGCCTCAAAAATTGCATGACGCATCCTACTGTTTTCAGAAAGCTTCCCGGCGTGCAGCTCCGGGTATCCGCCGCCCAGATACAATCCGCAGATACCTTCCGGCAGCTTTTTATCTTCCATCGGCGAAAATTCCACAAGCTCCAATCCCTGTTGCCGCAGCGCTCTTTTGTTTTCTTCATAATAAAAACAAAAGGCTGTGTCCTGTGCAATGCCGATTCGAAGCCGCCGGGCGGCGGGAATGGAAAATTGCACTGCAGTGCTGCGATTCTGGCGCGCCGGCTCTGCAACGACCGCCGCTCTGCTCGCTGCAACGCGGTCTGTCGGTGTGCCAACTTTTTCTGCGCCGTTTGCCGTCACTGTATTGTCCTTTTGCTCTGTGTTTTCGCCCACGCTGTCCGCTGTCGCTGCGATCCGCAGCACTTGCTCCAGATCAACATGTTGTAAAAAAGCATCTGCCAGCCTGTCCACCTTTTCCGACAGCGCTCCAACCTCCTGCGCTGTCACAAGCCCTAGATGTCTGCTTTCAAAAGAAGCATCTTCCACATAGGGCAAAAAACCAACAACCGGCAGTCCGGTCTGTTCCTCCAGCATCGGTGCAAGCAGCCGCGCCATCATTTCCGAACAGTCATTTAATAAAATGCCTGCAAGCTGGTTTCTTTTCCGGAAAGAAAGCATTCCCTGAACCTGTGCGGCAATCGTCAGACTCGCACCTTTCGGACGCACAACAAGAATTACCGGAGTATTTGTTGCACACGCAACATCCCATGTAGAGTCCCGGTCCGACACGCCGCCCAGACCGTCATAATATCCCATCACGCCCTCCAGCACTGCAATTTTACACCGCTGTTCATAGCAGGCAATCTGGCGCTGCAGTGTTTTTGCATCTGCAAAAAACAGATCCAGATTTTCTCCCGGAATGCCGAGCACACGCTGATGGAACATCGGATCGATATAGTCCGGTCCGCACTTAAACGAAGCCGCAGAGATTCCTTTTTTCTGCAGCGCCCGCAGGCACGCACAGGTAACAGCCGTCTTCCCGCTTCCGCTGGACAGACCTGCAAATAAAATCCTATTCATCTGCACATCCTCCGGCACTGATTATAAAGATCGGATTATTGGCGCAAAGCATATGACCTTTTCCGGCCTTTTTCGACCGCGAAACCTGAAGCTGCATGATTTCTACCGGCTTCGAGGTAAACGCTTCCAGACTTTCACATGCCTGCAGTGCTGTTTCCAGCAAAATCGCGGTCACAACGATCCGGACGGACGGATTTTTTTCAAAAAGGATGGATAAAATTTCCGGCAGATTTCCCTTCGTCCCGCCAATAAACACAGCGTCCGGCGCAGGAAGAGAGTCTAATGTCTGCGGCGCTTTTCCAAAAACCACATGCAAATTCCCGCAGCCAAACCGCTTCCGATTCTTCCCAATCAATTCTACTGCTTTTTCCTCACACTCAATCGCATACACGTCTGCCTGTCCTGCCATCAGCGAAAGTTCGACAGAAACAGAACCGGTTCCTGCACCGACATCATAAAGGACTTTCGCGCCTGCCGCCCCGAGCTTTGCAAGCGCAGCTGCACGCACCTCCTGTTTTGTCATTGGAACCTCTCCCCGGACAAACCAGTCATCCAAAAGTCCGGGACCATGTGCCTTTGCACGCTCCCGCCAACAAGATCCCGTAACAGCATTCTCAGAATCCTTTTTTGCAGATACCGTATCGTTTCCGATATCGTCTGCCGTTTTCTCCCGCTTCACCACCAGCACCGCCAGTGGCGCAAATATCTTTTCTGCTATTTCCCGAACTGTTCCGGACACAATCCGTTCTTCCGGATAGGAAAGCTTTTCTCCGACATACGCCCGGCATCCGCCAAATCCAGCCTGCATCAGCTGTCTGCAAAGTTCCTGCGCCGTATTGTCCGGTCCGGTCAAAAAAAATACTTCCGGATTTTCCGTAACTGCCGCAACAGGATCACAGGCTCTTCCGTGGGCACTCACCACTTTCCAGTCCTGCCACGGCAGCTGCAGTTTCGCAGCCAAATAAGACATACTTCCAATCCCGGGCAGAATGGAGAGCTCTCCGTCCCAGTATTTTCCAAGCCCGGTACAAAGGCTGTAACAGCCGGTGTCCCCGGTACAGACCACGCAGGGAAAGCTGCTGTCAGAACCATACACTGCATCACAGACCGCCTGGGCGGAAACCGCTATTTTCCGATTCTTCGAGCATCCCTCCGGAAGTGTTTCAAGCAGGCGCCCTGCCCCGACAATCAGGTCTGCTTTGCGTAACGCTTCCAAGACTTCCAATGTCAGGCAGGACTGGCTGCCGGGTCCCATTCCAACGACTGTCAGTTTTCTCATTCCACAGCACCTCCTTTTGCATACAGGCTCTCCAGTACAAGGTTCCAGGTCTCTTCTACAGAATACCCTTCTTCCTGCGTCGGTCTGCCGATCACAACGAGCACAGCCTTCTGCAGCCGCGCAGCCTCCTGTTTTTCCAGAAAGCCGCCCTTTTTGCCGCCATCCTTCGTCACGAGGATGCCGATATGGTACTGCTCCATCAGCGCAATATTTAACGCAGTTGTGAAGGGTCCCTGCAGCGCAAGAATGTGGCTGTGCGGAATCTGAGCCTTTTCGCACAGATCAAGCGCTTCTTTGGAGGGAAGCACCCGCACATAGAGCCGCTCTTTTTCCACGCCTTCAAACGCCGCAAGCTCCTTGCTGCCCGTCGTCAGCAGGACATTTCCGGAAAGCGTCTGCAACAGTCCTGCCGCCTCCTTTGCATCCTGCACCCAGTAACAGTCACTGCCGACCTTTGAAGCTCTGCGGCAAACCCGAAGCAGACGGATTTGCTCCTGCTGCGCCGCCTGACGGATATTTTCGCTCACCTCTGCCGCATAGGGATGGGTCGCATCAATCACGAGATCATAGCCCTTTTCCATCTCCTGCTCCATCTGTGTCCGGTCCATACGCCCTGCCAGAATCGTTTCCTGCGGCAGTTCCTGCAGCATTTCCTCTCCATACGAGGTCGCTACACTGACTTTAAAAATGACCGGAAGAGTCAACAGGCGTTGTGCCAGCTCTCTCCCTTCTGTTGTTCCGCCAAACAGCAGGATTCTGAGCTTTTCCTTCCCGCCTGCCCGATTGACCGCCACCCGCTTTTCATAGCCGCGCTTTGTCACCAACAGACCGTTTTGAAAGCTTGTCCTGCTGCTGCCAATAAAGACCGTCGTAAACATATCCACCTGCTCTTTGGCAAGCTCCTGCAGCGTGCAGGTTTTCTTTTCTTCATCCTGCCTGCCGATCATCCGCACCCAGCCACAAGGCGTATCCGGCGCATAATATTCTGATAAAATATGGCATGCCCAGCTTAAATAGTCCGCCCGCTTTTTGCTCGACGGATTGTACAGACAAATGGAAAAATCTCCTGCTGCCGCCGCACGGAGCCGCTTCTCGATCACGTCCTTTGGCGTCAGAAGGTCGGACAGGGAAATCACAGCAAAATCGTTCATCAGCGGTGCGCCCAGCCGAGCTGCCCCGGAAAGCGCCGCTGTCACGCCCGCAACGATCACAACCTCCGTCTCCGGATACTTTTCTGCCAACGACAGTACAAGCCCTGCCATTCCGTACACGCCTGCATCCCCGCTGCAGATCATCGCCGTCGTTTTTCCACCCTGCGCTGCCAAAAGCGCCATATGACAGCGTTCGACTTCTTTTGTCATACCGCTGACCAGATATTCCTTCTCCGGATAATCTTCCCGGATCAAATCCGCATAGGCGGTATAGCCGCAGATTACTTCTGACTGTTCCAGCGCTTTTTTTGCCTCCAGCGTCATACCATCCCTGCCACCAGGTCCAAGCCCTACTACAAAAAGACGTTTCATTGTTTTTCTCTCCGTCAATCGATATTTCACTGCATACAACTATCCTGAAATTTCTTCCCACAAAATAGAATTTTCAGGATACCATTCGCTTTAGAAGGAAATTTTGACCTCGTCCAGTACAAATGCTGCCGTCACGCCGTTTTTCGCCATTTTGGAAATCAGAATTTTCCCATTTTGGCTGCCCGCCATGGCACTCCGTTCGCAGACATTGTCCACGCCCGTCACCTGACTGACAAATGCCGATGCAGTAAACTCCCCGTCCAGGTTTCGGAGCGTTTCCGCATCGTAGGTTTCCAGCAAAATACCATGTTCTGCACAAAATAAAAGCAGCCCCGGTTCCTCTTTTTTTAAGTCGATGCTGCATATTTTCTGAACCGCCTGCTGCCAGACATTGTTCTGCTCCAGCACTTCCTCAAACAGCGCATCCAGCTGTTCCCGCCGTGCACCTTTCCGGCATCCGATTCCTGCGATCAGCGCTGCAGGAATCAGATAAAGAGGCTCCTGCTCCCGGTCTGTCAGCCTGTGGATTCCGATATAAATATCGCAGGACGCTGCATCGGAAAAAACAAGCCCCTCCGGCAGCTTCCCGGAAATGGGAAATTCGCTGAACAGCTTTTTGGTCTGTCCCTGCAAAAGCCCTGCAGAAATTTCTTTAATTCCGGAAGGATTTACAACCGTCAGCCTTTCCTGTTTCGCCCAGCTGTCCACTGCCCAGACGCCCCGTACATCCGTTGCCGTCGTAATCACCGCCTGCGCGCCTGTCCTTTTGGCAAGTTTATTGGCAAGAAGGTTCGCGCCACCCAGATGCCCGGACAAAATCGGAATACACCAGTTTGCCTTTTCATCCATCACAACTACAGCCGGGTCACTCTGCTTTGCACTGACATACGGTGCGATCGCGCGCACGGCAATTCCTGCCGCTCCGATAAAAAGCAGATTGTTGCCCGGCTGAAAAACCCGCTTTGTCCAGTCCGACAGACTTTCGTGATCTGCTCCGAAACACTGTGTAAGCTCCCAGTCTGCAGCAAAGACATCCTCCACCGCCAGAATCCTCTGCCCGAGGGTTGCGCCACTTGGGCTGAAACAGATGATATGATTACTCATTTGCGTTTCCTTCCGTATCTGTTCCCTGCCGGTACTCTGTCGTAAACGCCGGGTCATACAGACACGATCTGTCATAAACATCCCCGAGAAAATTTCCGACCATTACAAGCGCTGTTTTGGATATGCCGGCTTCTTTCCCGCACCGGGCAAGTTTTCCCAGCGGACAGCGCAGTGTACGCTCTTCCGGCCAGCTTGCCTTGTATACAATCGCTGCCGGTGTCTGCTCCGTGTAAGCGCCCTTTAACAGCTCGCGCTGCAGTCCCTCCAGCATCCCGGCGCTCAGGAAAATGACCATCGCGCAGCCGTGCGCCGCAAGGGAAGCGATCGACTCTGCTTCCGGCACCGGCGTCCGCCCCGCCATCCGGGTAATGATCACGCTCTGCGTAATGCCCGGCAGCGTGTATTCTGCATCCAGAGCTGCTGCCGCACCACAAAAGCTCGAAACGCCCGGCGTCACATCGTAAGCAATCTTCTGCTCTTTCAGGCAGTCGATCTGCTCTCGAATCGCCCCGTACAGGCTCGGGTCGCCCGTATGCAGCCGCACTGTCATCTGCTGTCTGCTTTCCGCCTCTTCCATGACGGCAATCACTTCTTCCAGCGTCATCTGTGCGCTGTTGTAAATTCTACAGTCTTTTTTCGCAAACCCCAGCAGTGCCGGATTGACCAGACTGCCCGCATAAACAATAACATCCGCTTCTTCCAGAAGCCTGCGCCCCCGCAGTGTGATCAGATCCGGCGCGCCGCAGCCTGCCCCAACAAAATGAACCACTTCTTTACTCCTTTACAATCACAGTTGTGAAATATCCATAAGCCTCGTTTTCCAAAAGACCGTCCTTAACGACTTCTCCCGGCAGACCGCAGTTTTTTATGCTGAAAACCTCCCGCACGCCGGGTTTTGTCTCCAGCACCCTGTGGATTTCATCCATACATTTCCCGGCTTTCATCAGTACATAGTTGCCCTCCGGCTGCATCTGCTTTTCCAGATTTCCATAGGAAGCCGGAACAATATGGAGCGGCAGATCGCGCTGCGTCAGCCCCGTATTCGCTGCAGCCGCCGCCGCACAGAAGCTCGTCACGCCCGGTATCATGACTGTCTGATAGCCGTCTGCCTGAATTTCTTCTGCCAGATACTGCCATGTCGCATAGACGGATACATCTCCCAGTACCGGCATCGCCACATTTTTCCCGGTTTCTAAAAGTGCTTCGATCTGTCGGATACTGTTTTCATGTTCTTTTTTTTCTGCTTCCCTTTTCCCTGACATGGAAAAAGGAAGCGACAAAATCTCTTTGTCGTCCAGTCCGACCGCCTGCTTTGCAATTTCCAGCGCGGTTTCCTGTTTTCCCATCACTCGTGCCGCTACGATGCTGTCTGCTTTCTTCAAAATGCGTACCGCCTTGACCGTCATCAGCTCCGGATCTCCCGGCCCCGTGCTCACTCCGTAAAAAATCCCCTTTATATTTCCTGACACTGAATTTCTCCTAACACTCCAAACCGGTTGCTGAACACCAGAACCGTAACTTTCACCGTACCGCCCAACCGGTGCGCTGCATGCTGTCCGATCTTTTTCATCAGACTCTGCATGACCGCTTCTTTTTTGCCTTCCTCATCCAGAATTTCCAGACAGGCGTCCGTCGTCGCAGCCTCCATCAGTCTGCCGATCGCATCCCGGCTTACGCCCGCCAGTGCGGCATGGGCGGCGAACAGCTCACACCGGCAGTCTGCAACCCTGGAATGCGTATTCATAATACCACCCGCCAGCTTGACAAGCTTGCCGATGTGCCCCACCAATATGACCTTTGAAAATCCGCTGCTGACTGCAAAATCAAAGGCTTCCCCGATATAATTGGAACACTGTACCGGTGTCATGGAGGCAAATTCCGGTCGATCCTTTAAAAATTCCATGCCGTAATTGCCCGGTGTCAGTAAAAGTGCATCTTCCCCCAATGCCCTTCGCTGACGTATTTCCAGACCGATGGTATCCACAAGCGCCTGCACGCTTTTCGGCTCAACAATCCCGGTCGTTCCGAGAATCGATATTCCGCCCTGGATGCCAAGCTGCGGATTGAAGGTCTTTTTGGCAAGCGCTTCCCCGTCCGGCACAAATACCGTCAGCAAAAGTCCGCCCTCATAGCCTGAGTCCAGGCACTCTGCCTCCGCCTCCTGCAAAATCATCCGCCGCGGAACAGAATTGATCGCCGCTGCGCCGACCGGCTGTTCCAGCCCTGGCTTTGTCACCCTGCCGACGCCAACGCCTCCGTCGATAACGATCTTGGTTCCCGCCGTTTTTTTTGCTTTGACACAGATCAGGGACTGCGCGGTGACATCGATATCGTCTCCTGCGTCCTTGCGCACGCCACAGCTGACCCAGCCGTCGCCGCTTTGAATTTCTTCCACCGCCGTCGTGACCCAAAGCCCCTTCGGCGTCAGGACGGAAATTTCTTCTGTTTTTTGTCCGCCAAGCAGCATCCGGACGGCAGCCTTTCCCGCCAGCGCCGCACACGTTCCTGTGGTGTAGCCGCAGCGCAGCTTCTGCTGTCCCTGCTGGATATAATGTTCAAACTCCATTTTCGATCCTATCTGCTGCCTCTGTTTTTGCCAGCGCCCTTTCCACCATAGATGCCTCCTGCACAGAGGAATTTCTGCTTTCACGCTGTAACCTATCATACAAAAAAATACACGCAAAGTAAACGTTATTTTTATCCAACTACCTGCCCTGCCGCAATCAAAAAGACACCGCCGTAATAAAACAGCAGCAACACCGCGCCCTGCAGACGGCTTTCGTAGCCGCTTAGCAGCCGCCAGATCAGAATATTGTCTGAAATGAAAAATCCAACCGCGCCTGCTGCAGTCAGCAGGCTGCCGAAATCTCTCTGCTGCACACAGTAGGTAATCGCGCCCGCCGTCATCGCACTCAGAACCAGCCCATAGGCCACAACAGACAAAATCTCCCTGCCGCTTTTTCCGACGGTCTGTTTTCGGTGTATCAGGTACATCCCCGCCAGCAGAATAACAAAGCTGACCACTGTAGCGATGCTAAAATGCGCTTCGGAAAAATACGCCGCCAGATAGCAGATATGCCCCAATGCAAACACGCACGCGCCGAAATTAAAAATCTGTTCCAGCAAGACGTCCGCGACCGCACAGCAAAGCGTTGCTGCCAGCACAAAGCATGCTGCCAGGCTGTTCTGCTGCCATACCGCTGCGCCCGCGACGAGGGCTGCAATCAGCGTCGTCCCGCCTTTTAACATCAAAGTCTGTGTTGTTTTATGTTCTCTCTGCCTCTCATAAAGGCTGCCGCTCATAAGCATCAGAGCCGCCGCTGCTCCTAAAAACAGCGCCGGCTCCTCCTGCAGCCATATCCGGAAAGCTTCCATAGGAATCCTCCATTTATACACTGCGATACTTTGCTACATATACGGGGAAGCTGTCCGCTCCCTTGATTTCCTTTCCTGCTGAAATCGTTACGTTTTTGTCCGTAATGACATATTCTACATTAGCGCCCTCGCCAACGATTGTATCCTGCATCAGGACGCAGTTTTTCACCTTAGCACCTTTCGCAATTCTGACGCCACGGAACAGAATACTGTTCTCCACTTCGCCTTCGATGATGCAACCGTCTGCGGACATGATGTTCTTCGCTTTGGAGCCTTGAATGTAACGGGTCGGGTTGTCGTCACGAATCTTGGTGTAGATCGGGTTGCCGCCAAACAGGCCGTCCAGATTTTCATCCTTTAACAGCTTCATATTCTCATCGAAATAGCTCTTGATATCACTGATGCGCGCCAGATAGCCATTAAATTCAAAGCCTCTGACATTCAGACGCTCCAGGTTCGGTGCCAGCAGATCACGGTCAAAATAAACCATGCCCTTACTATAGGCTTCGCTGATCATATGTACCAGAAATTCCCTTTCAATGATGTAAATGTTCATGGAAAGGTTCTGAACTCCCTCGTCCTCCGGATTGATCCGCAGCTGACGGATTCTGCCATCATCGTCCAGTTCAAACGTGTAGTACAGATCCTTTGTAATATCAAACGGCTTTTTCATTCCGACGGGAATTTCCTGCTTCTTATATGCAATCGTCACATCCGCACCGCTTTCGATATGCTGCTCCAGCATCGCTGTAAAATCGAAGTTTACCGCAAGGTTAGCGTCAGACATCACGACATATTTTTCTCTCGCATCCTTTAACATATCCAGAATGCTCGCCAATGCTTCGATTCTTCCGTTGTATACTTTCACGGTATTGGAAGCAAACGGAGGCACGATATTGAGTCCGCCGTATTTACGGGTTAAATCCCATTCTCTGCCGGAGCCGAGATGATCCATCAGAGAGTGATAATTTTTACGGACGATCAGAGAAACATTGTCGATTCCGCAGTTCACCATGCTTGATAAAATAAAGTCTACCATACGGTAACGGCCTGCAAAGGGAATGGAAGCCATCAGACGCTCCGTGACAAGCTCCGGAATCAGACCATCATAGCTGTTGGGGAAAATAATTCCCAGCGCGTTCGCATTGGAGTTTACCATTGTTCTTCACCATCCTTTACATTTTGATCGATCATCGCTGCAGGGCCGACCTTTGCGCCGTCTCCGATATAAACACCGGAACCGATGGTTGCAACGCTGCCTGCGCCGTCTTTCGGCATCTCACCTACAACCGCGTTTTCGCCGATCACGACATTTTCTGCAACAATACAGTGTTTGACGGATGCGCCCTTTTTGATGACGGTGCCTCCCATTACAACTGCATCTTCGATCTCAGCGCCCTCTTCTACCGATACGCCGGAGAACAGGATCGAATGCTTGACATGTCCTGCGATCCTGCAGCCGTCCGTCACCATGGAGTTTTCCACAACGCCGGTATCCAAAATTCTGTGACCGGTTTTCCCACTGTTTCGACTGTAGATTTTCCAGTCATCCTCAAATAAGTTAATGCCGCTGTGCTCCGGATCGAGGACCTCCATGTTTGCTTCCCAGAGAGAGCTGATGGTTCCGACGTCTTTCCAGTAGCCGCTGAAATGATAAGCGTACATATCTCTGCCGTCACGCAGCAGGCTCGGAATGACGTTTTTGCCGAAATCGTTTTCAGATTCCGGATCCGCCTCATCCTCGATCAGATATTTCTTTAAAACATCCCAGTTGAAAATGTAGATTCCCATCGACGCAAGATTTGACTTAGGTTCCTTGGGTTTTTCCTGGAATGCGGTGATCTTGTCGTTTTCGTCCGTTACCATCAAACCGAAACGAGATGCCTCTTCCCACGGCACTTCCATAACAGCAACGGAGAATTCTGCGCCCTTTTCTTTATGGAAGCGTAAAAAATCGCTGTAGTCCTGTTTGCAAATCTGGTCGCCGGACAGGATGATGACGTATTTGGGATTATAGCGCTCGATAAACGGGATGTTCTGATAGATTGCGTTCGCTGTTCCCTTATACCAGTCGGATCCGGATGCCTTCTGATAAGGCGGCAGAACATGCACGCCTCCAATTAAGCGGTCCAAATCCCAGGGCTGTCCGTTTCCAATATATTCGTTCAGCACCATAGGCTGATACTGTGTCAGAATGCCTACTGTATCAATCCCGGAATTGACACAATTGGAAAGCGGGAAATCGATAATCCGGTACTTTCCACCAAACGGAACGGCAGGCTTTGCAAGTCTCTGGGTCAATGCATACAGACGCGAGCCCTGTCCGCCTGCAAGCAGCATTGCAATCATTTCTTTTGCCATGAAATCTTCCCCCTGTGTTTATTCTTGTAATATATTCAATATTACCATAAGAGACCATTTTTTCCCAGTCTATTTTTGTACTTTTGCAAAATTTTATTCTTTCCTCACAGATCTTTTTCGTCCTGTTTTCTTTTTTTTCAATTGAATACCGTACAAATCCATGCTATACTATTATAAATGCTGTTGCAGGCGCACAGCATCAGAAAGGAATGTGATCCCATGGCAGTAAATGAATCCGCGGAAAACTATCTGGAAACGATCCTTGTCCTGAGCAAGACCCATCCAGTTGTCCGCTCTGTAGATATCGCAGAAGAACTCGGCTTCAAAAAATCCAGCGTCAGTGTCGCTATGAAGAACCTACGCGAAAAGAACCATATTACCGTAACCAAAGAAGGGTTTATCTATCTGACCGATACCGGCCGCCAGATTGCTGAAATGATTTATGAACGTCATGAACTGATTTCCGGCTGGCTGATTCAGCTCGGCGTCGATCCCGAGACAGCCGTCAGTGATGCCTGCCGCATGGAGCATGTCATCAGCCCGGAAAGCTTCGCCGCAATCAAAAAACACGTTCTGGAAAACCGCGATAAACAATAATCTTTTTCCAAAGTGCATATTCTGTTGTTCGAAGCAGCGAACATCCATCGAAAAAGGCATTCCCGCAGGGTGATGTCTTTTTTTATTCCTGACAATAGGATGTGTACTCGGCGCATAGGTAGATGGTTGCCAAAGCAACCGCGCCTCGGCGCGAGAATCTGCCAAAGCACCTTCTTTATCTGTCATAGTACAACAAAAGGACAGCTATCCTTCATGGTAACTGTCCTTTTACTGTGTCAAAAATTATATCAAACAGGAAATTATGGAGAATCTTTTGGTTTTAAAGTTCTCAGGCGTTTGCTGCCAGCGCCTTGCCGAGATTTTTGCACTCCTCGATCATTGCATCGTCCGGTGTCTCCTGGCAGATTAAGCCCTCGCCGTTTACTACGGTTGCGCCTTCACCGGTCACGCGCTCTGCCCACTCGCGCATCCACTGTCCGTCGCCCCAGCCGTAGGAACCAAACAGTGCGATGGTCTTGCCGGAAATGGAGCCGTCAATGCTCTCCATAAAAGGCTCAAACTCGCCCTCTTCCAGAACTTCTGCGCCCATTGCGGGGCAGCCCAATGCAAATGCTTTTTCTGCGGTTAAATCTGCAACGTTTACGTCTGAAACATAAACAACCTCTGCCTCTTTTCCTGCTTCTGTGATGCCGGCTGCAACAGCCTCTGCCATCGCCTGTGTGTTGCCGGACTGGGACCAGTATACTACGGATACCTTGCTCATTTTCCTACTCCTCTCGTATTCAGACAGCCAGCTTTTTCTCCCGACTGTCGACTTCAAAAACTTCTTTTAATTTTAAAATATTCTGTCTTTCATACGCCATAGAAAGGGCCAGATCCATCGCTCTGTCGTATTCTGAAAACAGTGCGATCTTTTCCTCCGCCTTCTCGTAGACCTTCCAATATCCTGTATAAAGACACTTTTTATGTTCGATCCCCATAAATCCCCGGACGTCCTCTGCCGGATATCCCAGCAGCAGCCCCAGCTCATGAGGAAAAGGCATTTCACCGTTTCCGTGCCCGCCGATCCGGTGTTCCAGTTTTCTGAAAATCCGGTGCAGCTCCATGCTGTCGTAGCCGAGCTCTTTTAAAAGAGCTTCGACCTGTAGCGTTTTTAGCCATTGCTCCAGTTCTTCTCTGCGGTACAGTAACAGGGTAATCTTATCTCTGCAACAGTACAGCTTTCTGGCACACAGTCCGGAATTGCGCAGCAGAAAACACAGTCCCTTCCAGTATCTTTCCTCGATAATCAGAAGGTTGGAAACCTTGATTCCCGCCAGCACCGGCGCGCACTGGAGTGCCATCTGTACGAACAGATTCCGCTTATCCATTTTCAGAAACAGCCAAAATGCCTGTTGACTCATCGTAGTACCTCTCTGATGTCAGCTTTTTATCTGCCGAAAGCCGCCTTTCCAGGATAGCAGGCAGCCTCGCCGAGCTCCTCTTCGATTCGCAGCAGCTGGTTGTATTTTGCAACACGCTCACTTCTGCTGGGTGCGCCGGTCTTGATCTGGCAGGTATTCAATGCAACCGCCAGGTCTGCGATTGTGGTGTCCTCTGTCTCGCCGGAACGGTGGGAGGTGATTGCGCAATAGCCTGCCTCGTGTGCCAACTTGATCGCTTCCAGGGTTTCGGATACGCTGCCGATCTGGTTTAACTTGATCAGAATCGCATTACCACAGCCAAGGTCAATCCCCTTCTGCAGACGCTTTGTATTGGTAACAAACAGGTCGTCACCGACTAACTGTACTTTGTCACCAAGTTCCGCTGTCATATGCTTCCAGCCTTCCCAGTCCTCTTCGTCCAGACCATCTTCAATCGAAGCGATCGGATATTTCTCACACAGCTTTTTCCAGTGTGCAACCAGTTCTTCGGAGGTGAACTTCGTGCCAGCCTTCGGAAGCACATATTCCCCCTTCCTGCTGCCTTTCCATTCACTGGAAGCTGCATCCATTGCCAGAACGAAATCGGTTCCCGGCTCGTAACCAGCCTTCTTGACCGCTTCCAGAATAACTTCGATTGCTTCTTCGTCGCTGCCAAGGTTCGGTGCGAAACCGCCCTCATCGCCAACGGAGGTTGCAAGGCCTCTGGACTTCAACAGAGCCTGCAGTGCGTGAAATACTTCTGTACACCAGCGAAGCCCTTCGGAAAAGCTCTTTGCACCAACCGGCATAATCATAAACTCCTGCACATCTACGGTGTTCGCTGCATGTGCGCCGCCGTTTAAGATGTTCATCATCGGAACCGGAAGCCGATTTCCGTTTGCGCCGCCCAGGAAACGGTACAGCGGGATATTTAAGGACTGTGCTGCCGCTCTTGCAGCTGCGATGGATACTGCCAGAATCGCATTGGCGCCGAGTTTGGATTTATCCTCTGTTCCGTCTGCTTTGATCATCGCAGCGTCTACTTTATAAGTGTCAAATGCATCTACTCCACAGAGTACATCGTTGATTACCGTATTGATATTGTTGACGGCTTTTAAAACACCCTTGCCGCCAAATCGGGATTTATCCTGATCGCGCAGCTCCAGCGCTTCGAACTCGCCGGTAGAAGCTCCGCTGGGTGCCATGCCTCTTCCTACGGTTCCGTCCGCCAAAACAACTTCTGCCTCAACAGTCGGATTGCCTCTGGAATCAATAATTTCTCTCCCGATTACTTTTTCAATGGTCAGATTTGCCATTTTGTCTCCTTCCTTATGGTTTCCCAAAAGGGCCACCCGCCGTGTGTCAGCAGCGCACAGCGGATGGAGATAACCATGATTTATTCACTTTTTAGTTAGTCTTTTCTAACTATGCTTAGTCTACCAGAACTCTTTTCGAAAATCAAGTGATTTTTTATAAAATTTCGAGAGAACCGGAGCGACGAAAAAAGAATGTGCCTTGGCGCATTCTCGCGCCGAGGCGCGGTTGCTTTGGCAACCATCTACCCCTGCGCCGAGTGCGCATCCTCGTAGAGCTTTTTTATCGTATAGAAGCAATGTTTCCTATACGATAAAAAAAGACGATATCGGTTCTTCTGACCGAAATCGTCCTCTTTTGATTCGTAAGCACTGCTTACTTTCCTGTCCTTATCAGTATTTCCACAGACTGCAGCCGTTATACACTGTCAATCCGTAATTTCTGTTACGTTCCTGCAGCCGCATCTTCTTACATATTTCAAAGCGCCTGCAGCGCTCCGCTTAATTCTCCCATCCGTGCCGCCATATATTCTTTGAGGGCGCTGCGCGGTATCTCCATGGCAATCGACAGCTCTGCATAAAGATTGTCCTCCGCGGCTTTCAAATAGCGGCCGTCCATCGCGGGCATCCTGCGCCCCTCCAGCACCCGCTCCCTGCCGTAATCCGTAATTGTGCGGATCATACAGAGCATTCCTCTTGCATCGCTGTGATTGATAATCCTGCGGTAAGTCTCCTCTCGCCGTCTTTCATCCTTCTCCCAGCACAGTCTGCACTCCGGCAGCTGTCCCAAAAGCTCCTCTGCTTCTTCCTTTGTCAGCACCGCGCGCATCGCATTTTTTTCCTCCTGTCCGACGGGAGAAAAAATCCTGCTGCCGGCGTTGACCATGGACTGCATCTCATAATACAGACGGTCTTTGGGAATTCCCTCCAGGTTCAGCGTAGTAATGTTCTTAACTTCACAGACGCCCTTGCATCCGTAAGTAACCAGATCTCCTTTCTCAAACATAGATACCCTCAACTTTCTTTAAAAAACGACAGCTGCCATGGTTTCAGCCGCCCAAAACACTACACCTTTATTATACCCCCGATTTTTTTAAAAGGAAAATCAAAATCTGACAAAAAATGATTTTCGTCTGTTTTTACCATGAAAAGCGGGCAGATTTTTGTCGAATCTGCCCGTTCGAAAATCTTTATGCCATGCTTCGCAGGCGCGCAACCGCGTCCGGGATGACCTCCATCAGGAATTCTGCGTCCGCCTGTGTGTTCGTCTCGTCCAGGCTGATGCGGATCGTGCCTTTTGCAAGCTCCGGCGATATGCCCATCGCTGTCAGCACATGGCTCGGCTCCAGTGCGCCCGCCGAACACGCCGCGCCCGCCGAAACGGAGACGCCCTTCATGTCAAGGTACAGAAGAAGAGCTTCTGCCTCGATGCCGTTGAAGCTGATATTTAAGTTGCCGCACAGCCGGTCGGCACGGGAGACGGCAGTACCTGCATGTCGTGCCGCAGCATCGGTGCCCGCTGCTGCACCTTCACCGCCCTCCATGACCCCACAGCCGTTTAAATGGCTCCCTTCGATGGAAAGCAGGCGCTCTGCGACCTGTCTGCGCAGCTCCAGCACGAAGGTATCTTTTTGGTCGCGGTTTATCAGACTCTCCTCCAGAGCCGCCGCCATGCCCACAATGCCGGGAACATTTTCGGTTCCGGCGCGCTTGCCTTTTTCCTGCGCGCCGCCCTCCAACAGGCTCTCGGTCCGGAACCCGTTTTTCACATACAAGAATCCGCAGCCTTTCGGACCGTGGAATTTATGTGCCGAGACAGACAGGAAATCCGCCTGCAGCTTTGTCAGGTCGATTTCCACATGCCCTGCTGCCTGCACTGCATCCGTATGAAACCACACGCCGTGCATCCTGCAGATCTCCGCAAGCTCTTCTACCGGCTGAATCGTGCCGACTTCATTGTTGGCATACATCACGCTCACCAGCGCTGTATCCGGGCAGATCGCAGCTTCCAGCGTTTCGGGCAAAACCACCCCTTCTGATGTTACCGGCAGATACGTCACCCGAAACCCCTGCCGTTCCAGCGACTTCGCCGGGTTTAACACCGCATGGTGCTCGATTGCCGATACGATAATATGCTTTTTGCCGATCCGTGCCCCGGCTGCTGCCGCCATCTGCAGCGCCCAGTTATCTGCCTCCGTACCGCCGGAGGTAAAATAAATTTCCTTCGCCTTCGCATGCAGCAGATGCGCGATTTTCTCCCGCGCTGTCTCGACTGCGTCCCGCGCTGTCCGCCCCTCTTCATACAGGGCGGACGGGTTGCCGAAGTTTTCTGTCATCCAGGGCAGCATCGCCTCCAGGGCTGTTTTACTCAGGCTGGTGGTTGCAGCCTGATCCGCATATACGCGCATGTCCGTCATCCTTTCCATTTCCGGCGCAGTGTCAACACCTCCCATCCAGCAGATCCTGGATCGATACGCTGGAAAGATATTCGTCTATAATTTCGTCCAGTCGATTCCACATCGGTCTGGTCAGGCAGTTCGCCAGAAGCTCGCACTCCGGGCCGCAGCCTTCCCCGTCCATGCAGGAAACCGGTGCGAGCGTCCCTTCTGTCAGCTTCAAAATCTCGCTGACCGGGTATTCCTCCGGTCTGCGTGCCATCCGGTAGCCTCCGTCTTTCCCTCTTCTGCTCTGCAGAAGTCCCGCCTTGTTGAGCATACCGACAATCGATTCCAGATATTTCATCGAAATCTTCTGCCGCTGTGCAATATCATTCAGGGAAACATACTCCTCCTGCTTCTGCATCGCCAGATCCAGCATGACCCGAAGCGCGTATCTTCCCTTTGTGGAAACCATCATAGGGCATAGCCCTCCTTACTTACCTCTTGTATTTCGAATCGGAGCTTTCCTCCCCTGAAAATCTGCAGATCGAAATCAGCGCTGCCTTCGTTGAAACAGTAGAATGCACGCTCTGCGAGCATTCTATTGTCATGAATGAAAAACAGCGCCGACCGCCAAATTTCTTTGCTGCCGACGCTGTTATTATAGCAGATTTTCTTTTGGAATGCTATCAGGAATCCTGTTTCGTTTTTACACGCACTGCAATGCTGCAGCTTAACGTAACTCAGCCCTGAATGCTCTGTACGGTATATCCTGCCTTTTCGACAGCTTCCCGGATCGCTGCATCTTCTACAACCTTTTCGTAGGAAACGACTGCTTCTTTCTTTTTCAGGTTGACCTTTGCAGAAGCCCCGTCGATTTTGTTGATTGCTTCGGTTACGGCTCTGACGCAGTGATCGCAGTGCATACCAGAAATTTTCACGGTCTTTTTGCCGATGACAGGACCATCCAGCTTTTTATCCTCAATAATAATCGTATCGCCGCCACCGCAGCAGGGGCTTTCCCCTTTCAAATGCTTCAGCGTCCCTTTCAGTGCAAATCCCAAAAGAACAATTACAACTGCTACAACAATTACATTAGCCATTTTCCTGTTCTCCGTCTTTCTTTTTCCTTTTCCATTTCTGAATCCAGAGCACGACCTGATAAATCAGGACACCTGCCAGATAGATCACCAGAAAAGCACCAAAGCCGTAAAGCATGGAGCCTGTGGTGTTTCCAACATTTCCCATTTTTTCCTCTTTTCTTTGCGCAAAGGAAAGATCCCCTAGCTTCGGATCGGACAGTCTTTGTCACTGCTGCTTTACGCCTGTCAGTGTTTTTTCTTGTTTCCTTCTGTCCTGCACGCGCTGCAGCCGCTGCAACCGCCACAGCCTGTACAGCCGAGATGTTTTCCGGCTTTTCTATTCTGAACCTGTTTGTAAATCAGGAACAGACAATATCCGATCACCAGAATCAGAATTACTGCATTTGCCATCGTGCATTCCTCCACATGTTTGGGAAAAGGCCGGACATCAGAAATGTCCAGCCTCCTCCGTTTCTATTCTTTACTCAAGCCTTAGTCCGCCGCCTGTACAGACCGTTTGGAGTAAACCTTCTGATCCTTATAGGGATCGGGTCTGAATAACAGGAACAGAATGATTGCTGTGAATACAAATCCGAATACAGTGCCTACGCCGAAGCTGCCGCCGATTACAAAGGAACCGATCTGGTAGATGCACAGGCAAACGATGTAAGCGAAGATGTTCTGGAACAGGATTGCAAACCAGAACCACTTTTTAGACTGCATCTGCTGTGCCATGGTTGCAATTGCAGCCAGACAAGGAGAATCCAGCAGGTTGAAGATCAGGAAGCTCAGTGCTGCCAGAGAAGTAGGGAACCATGTCTGTACAGCCTGTGCAACGGTTACCGCATCTTCTGTATCGCCAGTTACATTTGCAAGAACGCCCATGGTGGAAACAATCGCTTCCTTTGCGGTAAAGCCGGACAGAGAAGCTGCCACAGGCTGCCACTCGCCAAAGCCCAGAGGTACAAACAGAGGTGCGATGAAACCACCGATTACAGCCAGTAAGCTGTTTCCGCTCTCTTCTACCAGACCGAAGCCGCCGTTTTCGAAACCAAATCCGCCAAGGAACCACATTACTACGCAGGCAAGGAACAGGATCGTACCAGCCTTGATGATGAAGCCTTTCAGTCTTTCCCATACATGAAGCAGTACGGTCTTAGCCTGAGGAACATGGTACTGAGGAAGCTCCATAACGAACGGAGCAGGCTTTCCAGAGAAAGGTTTGGTTTTCTTTAAGATAATGGCTGCCACAAGGACTGCTACAATGCCCATGAAGTACATTGCGGGAGCCATAAATCCGCCTGCTTCATAGCTGCCGGTTGCCCAGCTTGCCATTACGCCGCCCATCAGTGCGATAACAGGAAGCTTCGCTCCGCAGGGGATAAAGGTTGCTGTCATGATCGTCAGTCTTCTGTCGTTATCCTGCTCGATGGTCTTGGAAGCCATGATACCAGGGATACCGCAGCCAGAGGAGATCAGCAGCGGAATGAAGCTCTTACCGGACAGACCGAAATGACGGAACACCCGGTCCATGACAAAGGCAATACGAACCATGTAACCGCAGTCTTCCAGGATAGACAAAAACAGGAACAGGATTGCCATCTGAGGTACGAAACCAAGGACAGCGCCTACACCGCCGATTACACCATCCACAACAAGGCTTGTTACTACATCGTTGGTGCCGATGCCTTCCAGGAATCCGCCTACGATTTCCTGAATGCCGCCAACGAAGGTATCATTTGTCCAGTCTGTTACAATCGTGCCGATCGTGGTAACAGAGATGTAATATACTACGAACATAACTGCGATAAAGATCGGGATACCGAGGATACGGTTTGTAACGATCTTATCGATTTTATCAGAAGTTGTCAACTTATCCTTGCCTTTTTTCACAGTCGTGCCGACAATCTTCTGAATGAATTTATAACGCTCATCGGTTACGATACTTTCCATATCGTCATCATGAGACTTTTCCAGACCAGCTCTTAACTCTTCGATCTTCTTTGCAGCGCTGTCTGTCAGCTTTACGCTTTCAGCAACCTTGGAGTCCTTCTCCAGGAATTTTACTGCATACCATCTCTTTTTGTTTGCATCGATGGAAGAAGGAAGAACTTCTGCTGCAGCGCTGACTGCATCTTCCAGATCCTTGTTAAAGATCTCTTTCGGAAGGTCTGCTTCTTTCTTCTTTGCGGTCTTGATCGCTTCGTCGATCAGCTTGTCAAGTCCTTCGCCCTTTAATGCAGAAGTCTCAACGATTGGACAGTCAAGGAGCATGGAAAGGCGGGCAACGTCGATCTTGATGCCTCTCTTTTCCAGCAAATCCACCATGTTCAGCGCGATAACAACCGGAACACCGGTTTCGATCAGCTGAGTGGTCAGATATAAGTTTCTTTCAATATTGGTTGCATCCACCAGATCCACGATGACATCCGGATTCTCTTTTAACAGATAGTCACGGCTGACAACTTCTTCCAGGGTATACGGTGAAAGGGAATAAATACCAGGAAGGTCGGTTACGACTACCTCTTCCTTCACCTTTTTGCTTTTTAATTTGCCTTCTTTTTTCTCTACGGTAACACCAGGCCAGTTACCTACATACTGATTGGCGCCGGTCAGCGCGTTGAACATGGTTGTTTTACCACAGTTCGGGTTACCGGCAAGCGCAATTCTAATTGCCATCTTCTCTTACCTCCTGAATCCCTCTGTAAAAATGCGGCTGTTTATTTTACCTGTACGCACTGTGCATCGTCTTTTCTGACGGTCAGCTCATAGCCTCTGACAGTGATCTCTACCGGATCTCCCAGCGGAGCAACTTTTCTGATGTAAAGTTCGCTTCCTTTGGTGATTCCCATATCCATAATCCGACGCTTATACGCACTGTCACCTTCAATCTTGGTTACAACAACCGTGCTTCCAACCTGTGCATCACGCAGTGTCATGGTCTTATCTCCTTTCCCTTAGCTCCTTTAATATATAGTATCGGCGATCATCAGATCACGATGTGCCGTGCCATATCTTCATTTACTGCAATTCTGGAATCCTTGACATTTACAATCAGGTTTCCTCCGATCGAAGATACAACTGTGATTTCCGTTCCCGCTACAAATCCGAGATTTTCCAGAAAACGTCTTGTCTCTTCGTTTCCGCCAACCTTCACGATCTTGTTGACTTCTCCCATCGTCGCCATTGTTAAAGGCATCTGCTCAACCTTCTTTCTTTTGCCATACTTCCGCTCATTTTTGCGCATGTCGCGTTTGTATCAAGTACACGCAGACGCAAATCTCACGATTGAAAAATTTACTTTTTCAATCTTTGTCTATCCTTCTTACTTCCAGACGCTAGTTAGTATATTCTAACATTCGATAGATGTCAAGCACTTTTTTTACTTACATCAAACTTATGATTCATATAGATAACTTATGTTATTTGATACTCTTTTTTGTTTTTCGATACCAACATTAGTCAGCGATGGAACGTAAAAAAAGAATGTGCCTTGGCACATTCTCGCGCCGAGGCGCGGTTGCTTTAGCAACCATCTACCCCTGCGCCGAGTGCGCATCCTCGCGGAGCATTTTGATCGTATAGAAGCGAAGTTTTCTATACGATCAAAAAGGGCTGTCGCACTAACGTGCGACAGCCCCATAGGATTCAGAAATGATATGAATTTAAAACAGTCAGGGATGCTGCAGGGATTCACTGACCGAATTTTTTCATCAGAACCGGCATGAAAATACCGCCCTGTACGCTTCTCCCCATGAACTGGCGGCATTCGCCGGTTACGGTCTCGTACCAATCAGAGAAAGGCACTCTGGTTGTAGTGGTTTCCAGATAGTGCGCAACCGGTGCGATCAGCGCCTGCGCTTCCTCGTCGGTCTTTGCCATCGATGCACACCATAAAATCCAGTCGCTCTTGGTATAATCCTTTCTGCTGTCCAGAGGCGTACCGTACTCGTTGGTCTTCTTGACATAGTATTTCAGCTCTTTCTCGTAAACTTCATCCGAGAACAGCTTGCTGCCAAAGAATTTATCCCATACAAGGTTATATTTTAAGCTCCAGGTATCCGCATTACCGAAGGCCAGCACATAGTGGTCGTCTGCAATTGCGCGCTTCTCCCAGCCTTTTGCCATTTCAGCAGCCTTTGCATGATATTCTTCCGCTTCTTCTGTCCTGCCGAGCTGAGCCGCCAGACGCGCATAGGCCTCTATGCCCATGATCGCCTTTGCAGACAGATTTGCATTGTGGGACAGATGTCCTGCAAAGTCGTCGGTGCACAACTGTTCGCCGGGGTCTGCACCGAATTTTACCAGATACTGTGTCCACTGCTTTAAAACAGCCATGTGAGGCTCTGCAAATAAAGCATTTCCATCCAGCTTGCAGACAGCTGCCGTCATCAGCAGCATGTTACCACATTCCTCAACGGGCATCTGATATCTGAACTCGAAAATATCGGTTCCTGCAGGATACTGGTAAAACGGAGGGAAGATATCGTCGTTCCAGCCGGAGAACCACAGGTCGCCCTTCTTGCCGTTTAAGCCGTAAACCTGTCCCCATGCGTAAGGGTAACGTCCAACGTCGTGCGGTGCGAAGTCAAATTCCCAGGAATCGCAGGCAGCAAATTGAAATACCGGACGCAGCATACCTTTGACATATTCGGTGTTGAACAGTAAGAACAGGGGAACAGAAGGATAACTTACATCAACCGTACCGATACAGCCGTTGGAGTCGTTTTCCTTGGACAGGAAAATGATATTGCCGTCTTCGTCGGTGATCAGCTTGTGCGCTGCGATGGTATGACGGTAGCTCATGTTGCACAGGAATGCGTATTTCTCGCCGCCAGCCGCATATGCTTCTTTTTCTACCTTTTCATCGACTGCTGCCGCATGCTTTAACGTCTCGTCGTGATCCGCAAACGCTGCGCCGATTGCATCCAGAATGGTTGCATAGGTGTTGGTCCAGTATGCCTTGCGCCACTGTCCGAAGTAGTTGATGGAAAGCAGATCATCATATGCCAAAATCATGCCGGCCTTATCGTCATCCAGAGGCAGTCTGCAGATCAGCTTTTCATTTGCGGCATCGTAGGTGCATACTGCGCCTTTCTCTGCGGATGCCACATAAACATAACCCCAGTCGATCGTTACATGGTCGCCGCTGCCGCCCAGAGGCTTCTGTGCTGCTCTGCCCATCTGTGCGTAGTTATATGCGGGCGCGTCGCCTTTTTCCGGACGTCTTGCGTTGCAGCCGATCAGCTTCGCCTGCTTCTGACTTACCAGATCAGAGGCTACGACAAAGTCCACCCTTACGTCGCAGTTTTCTTTCTTTTCTACTGCGAAGTCGATATAGGTACAGGGTCTGGAAACCAGCGTCAGGTCATCCAGAAGCAAAGGGGAAGTAAACTTCACATTCAGAATGATTTTTTCGTTTTCAAAGGTGTAGGTGGTGGAGGTCGCAGTTACGTCCACACCGGTCTGACCGATCGTCTCGTGGAACTCCTTGTCGCCAAGAAAGCTGTAAACGACGCCATCCACATTGACATAGCCTCTCAGCTGCTGGCGAATCTGGCTCCAGTGCACAGGATCCTTGTCATACAGATGATCCGCGCCGGACCAGATAGAAAAATAGGGGTCGTGTGTGACTAACGGAATGCTTGCTGCTCTTGTTACTTTCATACGAAACTCTCCTTTTGGGTTTTTGCTGTATTCCTATCGTACTGATCTTTATCTTACGCAAAATCGGGCAATCCCGCACTAAGTATTATCACAGCAGTTTTGATAGGAGGGTTTGATTTTGTAGATATCGTTGGGGTGAACGTAAAAGGAAGCAGATTTTGCAATGACGTCTCTGCGCCGAGTGCGCATCCTCGTAGCGCGTTTTATTTCATAGGACGCATTTTCCTATGAAATGAAAACGCGCCGCCCGCAAGGGGCAGCGCCATGGTTATTTTATTTTTTCCCGCTCTTTTACAAGCTCCTGATACAGTTCCGAAAGCGTCCAGCCGACATTATAAGGCGTAACGATCGCCTTTAGACCTATCGAAATCCGGTTCTTTTTTAACAGCTCCAGCGCCGGGTCGATCATATCCGCCGTCGTCTGTGCGAACAAAAGCATATCTTCTCCAATTCGCGGCGGCAGGGATAACACGGGCAAAGGCGTTTCCCGATATCCGGAAACGCCCGCCAGATAACCGATCTTTTGTCCGGTCTGCATGGCGGTAACGGGCACGAAATCGTAGCCCGCTGCCTTTGCCAGCCCTTCCAGTTCTTTTTTCTTCTGCGGATTGCCCGCATCAAAATAAATCAGCTTCATAACTCACCCTTACAGATACTGTTGTAAAAAAGCAGCCGACTGCTCCATAAATGCCACCTGATCTGCGGCATTAAAATGCTCGATCGCAAGATAATCCTCATAACCGCTTTCTTTCAGACGATCCAGAATCTCTTTCATCGGCAGATAGCCCGATCCGACTGCTGCCGCAAGAAGTCCCCGATTGTACCTGTGCTCCCCGGTCAATGCAGGATCAACGTTTCGATCCTTGCAGTGCACATGAACGATGTAATCCTTCAGCACTTCATACGCCTGCACAGCATCCTCGTCGCTGTACGCGAAGTTGCCGGTATCCAGCGTAAATTTCAGACCCGGAACATTCTCCATAAACCACAGCAGCTGATACATTCTTGCAAACGGCTGTACCGGACCGTCAAAATCCTCCAGCGTCACAAGGATGTTCTTTTCTTTTCCATAAGCAACCAGCTCTTTTAATGCCTGCACCATATTCCGGAGCGAAGCATTTTCAGACATGTAGGAATAAGTCTGCGCTTTCGATGCAGAAAGCGCATTGAGTGCAGCCGATTCGTTTTCCGACAGCTCACCCGGAATAATCAGTACCTTGGATACACCGAACTCTTCTGCGAGGTCGATCTGTTTTTTTCCCTGCGCTGCATCCGGGTTATGCCCAAAATCATAGAACGCATTGCTGCAGCTGACCTGCATATGGTTTTTCTCCAGCAGCTCTTTGATTTCTTCTTTGTTCTCGCGAAGCAGCGCATCTCCGATCTCAATCCCCCGAATGTTCCAGGATGCGCATTTCTCCATCAGTTCTGCCACACTTTTTCCGGACTGCTTTGCGCCCTCTAAAATGTGCTCATAAAATACAGCTGTTTTCATTTTTGTTACCCCCTGCTTTTATTCATGACAATAGAATGCTCGCAGAGCGTGCATTCTATTGTTTATAACAACAGAACGTTCGCAGCGCATACATTCTGCTGTTATCTTTTCTCCCCTTTAAAGCCGCTTCCGGCTGCGCGATAGCTTCCCTCGCCGGAAGTTCTTCTTCTACCGCCGTTTTCTGCCTGCCGTCTGTCCGATCTGCGGCTGTCGTTGCCAAAGCGTCTCTGTCTGCCGTCGCGTTCCGAACGGTAGCTGCCGTTTTTCTCTCCGAAGCGTCCGCCATTTCTCTGGTCGCGGTCATTGAAACGTCCGCCTCTCTGATCACGGTCGCCGAAACGTCCACCGTTTCTGCTTCCAGATCCATCCCGGCGTCTATCCCCAAATCTCCGTTCTCCATCGCGTCTGACTACTTTAGGCTCTTCCACGATTTCTTCCGGCTCACCGCCAACCTGCTCATACAAAAATGCTGCTGCCAGCTCAATTGCGGAAATGCCGGTTTCTTTTTCAAAGCGCTCTACCGCACGATAGCAGTCCGCGGTATTTGCTTCCTCCATCACCTCGCGGATTTTCTGGAGCACAGATGCTTCCTTATGCTGACGCACTTCTTCTCCGGAGGGAAGATGCTTTTCTTCCAGTTTTGTCTTGCAGACCCGCTCAATTTCACGGATTCTGAAGGACTCTCTGCGGCTTGCCAGCGTAAAGCTCATGCCCTCTTTTCCTGCTCTGCCGGTACGGCCGATACGGTGCACATAATATTCGATATCCTGCGGAACGTCATAATTGATAACGCCATCCACATCGTTTACATCGATTCCTCTCGCCGCAACATCCGTTGCGATCAGCATCTGGAGATTACCGCTTCTGAAACGGTTCATGACCGTATCTCTCTGTGCCTGGCTCAAATCGCCATGCAGCCCTTCTGCCGCGATGCCTCTGTTTTTCAGATTCTCTGCCAGCTCGTCCACCATACTCTTGGTGTTGCAGAAAATCAGTCCTCTTTTCAGGTTATAATATTCAATCAGCCTTGCAGCTGCAGCTTCCTTATCCGATCTGCGAATATAATAAAGATACTGCCGGATTCTTTCTACCGTCAATTCCTTTTTGACAACCTTTACCATTTCCGCATCGGTCTGGAATTGATCGGTGATCTGTAAAATCGGCTCCGGCATCGTTGCGGAAAACAGCGCCGTCTGGTGTTCGCACGGAATCTGTCCCAGAATCGCCTCCATATCTTCCCGAAAGCCCATGTTCAGCATTTCATCTGCTTCATCCAGAACGACCATTTTCAGGTTGTCTAAGCGGATCGTGTGGCGTCTCATATGATCCATCACGCGTCCCGGTGTGCCGACAATGATCTGCACGCCGCCCTTTAACGCCTTGATCTGTCTATTGATATCCTGCCCTCCATATACGGCAAGCACGCGAATATTGTGCATATATTTTGCAAACTGTCTCAGCTGCTGAGCCGCCTGCATCGCAAGCTCTCTCGTCGGGCAAAGGATCATACCCTGCAGCGATCTGTCCTCTTCGTCAATCTTCTGAAGCATCGGGATTCCAAACGCGGCGGTCTTTCCGGTTCCTGTCTGCGCCTGTCCGATTACATCTCTTCCTTCCAGAAAAACCGGAATCGCTTTTTCCTGGATCGGCGTCATATGGACGAAGCCCATCTCCTCCACCGCGCGCAAAATCCGCTCGTCAATTCCTGATTCTTCGTAACGTACTAATAATTCTCCCATTTAATCTCCTTTAATCTCTATCACTACAAAACTCTTCTGAGTTTACGCGCCCTATGGCGGTTTTGTCAATGAAAATCTTCTATAAGAAAAGAAGATGCCCCAACCTTTTCGTCAAGACATCTCCAGTTTTCTAACAAATTAAACGATATTCTTTTGCCAGTTCTTCGTTCAGCACCTTCACTTCTATATTCCAGATTTTCCGTACCTTCAAAAGTCTTGCTTCCAATTCCGCCGACGGACCTGCCAGCCACGCAACATCCTCCGCATTTTTCACAACAAGGACAAACTTTAACCGAACATCTTTCATCTGCTCTATAGCCTTCAGATTCTCTCCAACCTCTGAAGTATCCTGATACCTTTCCAGCACCGACGCCAGATAGATCTGTAAAGACATGATAAATTTTTCCGTTATGGAAGCGTAGTATTCTTCAAATTTCTGTTCCTTTTCCTCTGTTTCGTTACGGTTTGCCGCATTCGGGCAACTCTTTTTCGCTTCCAGGAATAAAATGTTGTTCTGATGATATTTCAGAATAAACTCTACTGTTTTGATTCCATCTCCAAGCGACTTATAAATCCCGGATTTTTCTATATGAAATAAATCAGCTTCATCGAACACGCCAAAATTCATCTCCGATTCTTTGATCATTTTCACCTTAACGCCACTCCAATTTCTTCTCTGTACAACTGGCGGAATGTTTCCATAATCGCATTGTGTTCTAATATTTCAAATTTTTCTGCTGTTTCGCACTGTACCTTACTTTCTTCATCCTTATACAACGAAATATACTGTACAACACTGTTTTCGTTTCGTTTTACTTCAATGTATTTTGAAAGAAAATAATCATGGGTAGATACAAAAATCTGCACACCTTCACTTTCCAGCATAACCAACAATTCTGCCAGTACCGGAATGTATTTCGGATTGATATTTGCTTCCGGTTCGTCCCAAAATAGTACAGATCCCTTTTCCAGGGTTCCATTCTTGATCAACTGCCATAAAAGGGCAATCTTACGCAGTCCTTCTGCCACCAGATTAAATTCCAGTTTTGCCTGCGTACCCGGTTTCAAATAGAATCGATCGTTCTCCAGCGTCACCTTTCCATTACTGATCTTCTGCAAAATATCCAGATATTTTTTCCTGACTGCAGAATCTACGCCCCTCGAGATATCTATCTTTGCCGCCGCTATAATATCCAGATAGGTATCATCAAACTCCACATTTCCCATTTTGACTGCAGCATCCAGATTCCAGGCATTCGATAAAATCTCTTTTGCAGGAATAAAAACGCTGGAAAGATCAGACATCTGCTTTTCCCATTTTTCTTCCAATTTAATATCCGCATCCCATTTTCTCGTCTTCGTTGAAAATGTCATGCCAATTTTTGCCATGTCCGATTCCACGGTAATTTCCGCTGTATTCTTCCTGTTCTTATTCCTGTTGACAAGTCTTCCAATACTCGACTGATCTGGTCTGAAAAGCATAGTTGTTTTCTGTGAAAAAGAAACATCATGCTTGGAAGCCTGACATGCCGCATATGCCAATTTCATAATATGGGTTTTACCCATTCCATTTTCTCCCACCAGTACATTCAAGCCACTGCAAAAAGGGACTTCAATATTCTCAAACACTGTAAAATTTTCTGCTTCTATCTTTGTCAACGGCATTTCAAACACCTCTTCTACCAATCGATTTTACTTTCTGACTATTATTGTACGATACCCAGCCAGTTTCATCAACCCAAGAATTTCCATAATAGAAAAAAGGATTCATCCCCAGCCTTTGAGAATGAATCCCCTGTTTTTCTTTTTCCTTATCGGACTTCATCTGTTTCCCGGTACACCGGATACGGATGTCCATCCGTCATTTCCATTCCGGGTACGCTGTCAAAGACTGCGGACTCCTTCAGCTCCCGGTCGTAACGCTGCATGCCGCCCTGCCGCGACATCTGCTGCCGGCAGTTGCAGTCCTGCTGTCCTGCCATACATCCGGCATTTTCGTTGTTTCCACAGCCGCAGTCCGCATCTCGCGCCCGCGTCTCCTGCTGCCGGTCGGCGTCTTTTCTTCCGTTCCGATTTGCGCAGTCCGTCTGATTCTGACAGCTGCAGCACATCAGCAATACCAGCAAGTAAAAACCGTTCATCGTTTTCCCCTGTTTCAAACAGATCTGATATCACTGTATGCAAACCTTTCTGGCTCTGTGTCTGTCCGCCCGGCTGTACATCAGGAACTATGTCTGTCTGCCCGACGGCCTTTTTTCAAAATCCTGCGAACATAAGCGAACGTCTTTTCCTCGCCCTCTTCTGCCAGCATCGTCAGAAGGTGCTCCAGCTGCCGTCTTGTCTGTATGTGCATAAACGGCGGCTCTTTTGCATTTTTGTAATACGCGAGAGGATCGCTGTCTTTATAGGCGCTTCCCCGGTAGGTTTTGGACGCTGCAATCCGGTCCATCAGCATTTCTGCCACATATTTGCGCGGCATCGGCACCGGAGCCATTCCGCCCTCAATGCTCTGCGTGCTGTAATCCACCCAGTATTCGTAATGATGCCTGTTGCGTCCTTTATGATGCAGCCATGCAGAAGAATACCCAATATCCTCCCGCTCCGCGTTGTTCGGGCTTCGATTTCCCTGATAATATTTTGCTCCGACCCTAAATTCCGTCCAGGAATATTTGGAAAGGTCATGACAGATGCCCTGCCGGTACAAGCCGACCGCAAAGCATCCTTTCATCACCAGATACTTATGATAGGTAATCGTCTTAAAATGCTGTAACGCTTTCACTTTTCTTTTCTTTTCTTTCCTTTCCTGACCGGATTTCCTGTGCTTTCCAGAACCTGGATGCAGCGTCCCGGAACGGTGATGGATTTTGTCAGCGGATCGGCCTGTGTTTCCACCACATCGCCCTGCGTATCCAACACCTTTTCCCAGCGCATGCCTGCCGGAAGATCAGGAAGTGCCAGCCGCTGTGGCTCCCAGTGCATGTTCATAGCGATATAGAAAAAGTCATCCTCCTGTGCACGGTCTTTTGGGGCATAACGACCGCAGTACATCAAACCTGCCTCCCGGTTTAACCGGTCGGCCATCAAGCGCCATGCATCCTTTCCATGATAAGATAAATCCGGATAGCCGCACGCCGCATAGTCCATCAGCGTCAGCTCTCTGCTCTGGTGGAGTACCGGATGCGCTTTCCTCAGCGCAATCAGTTCCTTTGTATAGTCCAGAAAATCCTTATTTTTCTCCGTAAGCTTCCAGTTCAGCCAGCTGATCTCGTTGTCCTGACAGTACGGATTGTTGTTGCCCTCCCGGCTCTGTCCAAACTCGTCCCCGGCTGTCAGCATCGGGGTCCCCTGCGAAAACAGCAAAAGCGCCAGTGCGTTTTTCATCTGCCTTTTGCGCAGCTGCAAAATTGTCCGCTTGCGGGTAGGTCCTTCCACGCCGCAGTTCCAGCTCGCGTTGTAGGGATTTCCGTCCTGATTGTCCTCCCCGTTTGCCTCGTTATGCTTGCGGTCGTAGGAAACCAGATCCGCCAGGGAAAAGCCTTCATAGCTGGTGATATAATTGATCACGCCATTCTGCACCGGATTGCAGCGCATTCTCCGCAGCGCCTGATGCAGCGTATCCTCGTCTCCCTTTAAAAAGCGGCGCATGTCATACTGAAATTCATCCCGGCATTCCGCCAGATTGCGCACGTCTGGAACCTGCCCCACCGGATAAATCTCTTCATACGGAAATCCGTAATAAATCAGCTTCGTATCCGTAAGCATCGGGTCAGCTGCCAGAATTCCCACCGGAATCTGTTCTCCCATCAGATGCACGCCGTCGATATGGTACTCGCACACCCAATATCGGATCACTTCCAGGATCATCTCCCGATTGATTTCTTTCGGAAAATAGAACTGCAGAATTACCTCCATTCCCTCTGCGTGGAACGCACGCACCATTTCCTTGAATTCCAACACAGGATCCTTAATGCTGTATGACGCTTTCGGTGCGAAATAATAGCCTTTTTTAAAGCCCCAGTAATTGATCCGCGGCAGGGTTTCCTCCACAGGATTTCCTTCCTGATCTTTTGCCGGATAAGCATTCTGCCGCAGCGGCTTTACCGCTTCCAGTTCTGTGAATTCATACACCGGCATCAGCTCCACTGCCGTTACCTGCAGCGATTTTAAATAGGGAATCTTCTCTGCCAGACCAGCGAACGTCCCTTTCGCCGTCACGCCGGAAGACGTGTGCTTCGTGAACCCTCTGACATGCAGCTGATAAAAAATGCTGTTTTCATAAGGGATCTGCGGGCGTCTGTCATTCTTCCAGTCAAACGCATCCTCTGTGCTGTCGCTACGAAGAGACGGGGAAATTTTTTTGCCCCATTTCTCATTGCCGCAGATTCTGCGCGCCTTCGGGTCTGTAATCACCTCTTCGCCACAGTAAAAATTATATTCATACTCCTGCGCATCCAGCCCGATCAGCTTCATGCAGCAGATTTTTCCGATTCGGTCTTCTTCCCGAAATGCCAGCCGTCTGGGCGCACCGCCTCTTCTGGGATACAGAAGGACCCCGCACTCTTTGCTGCGTTCCAGCACTGCTGCGAGATTGACGCTGCCATCCGCATTTTCCGTCCACCCCAGCGGATACGGTTTTCCTTTTTCCATTCTGATCTCTTTTGTTTCTTTCACGTTCCTGTTCCCGCCTTCTGACCTTTTTTCAATCCTGTTTCAGTATAGCACAAATAATTCTTGCATGCCACCGCAAGTTACGGTATGATAAGCGTGACAGGCAGGTTCTTTACAGTTCACTCGCGCCATTCGCAAAAACGCGTCTGCGACGCTCTCCGCTGCTTCGCAGATTTGTTATCGTGCGATAACAAACGCTTCGCGCAGATCGCACTGCGGCGGATCGGAATCCTGTCGCTTACGCGACCCTCCGCAGGCGAAGAATCCTGCAAAGCAGGATTCATTTTTGCTCATAAAGTGGCGCTCCCTCCGTACCTTTTTGTAAGCAGATTTTCATGCGAGCATGAAATCTGCTTACAAAAAGGTACGAGTGAACTGTAACGCAGGTTCTGATTATCGCGCGCTCTGACGCGCCTTTTAAGAAAGGATATCATCCATGGGTAAGGAACAGTTTGAAGAAATGGACGAAGAAATGACCGTAGAACTGGAGCTGGATGACGGCACGAATGTAACCTGTGCCATCATTACCATTCTCGAAGTAGAGGGCAAGGATTACATCGTTTTGATGCCGCTTGACGAAAACGGACAGAACGATGACGGAGAGGTTTGGTTCTATCGTTACTCCGAGAACCCCAATGACCCCAACGAAGAGCCTCAGCTGGACTACATCGATGACGATGCAGAGTATGAAAAGGTAGAAGAAGCGTTCGACGAATACCTTGACAGCTGTGAATTCGATGAGCTGGTTACTCTCGACGGAGAAGCAAACGAATAAAAACGAACCCAAAAGAACTGCCGTACCGGAGCTTTTTCATACAGGAAATGTTCCGGACGGCAGTTCTTTTCATCGTATAGGAAACTTCGTTTCCATACGATAAAAATGCTCCGCGAGAATGTGCCAAGGCACATTCTTTTTTATTTCACAGGAAACTTCGTTTCTACCGTTTCGGCTCCTTCCACCCACACTCAGCAAGAAACCGGGACGCAAACCCCGGCGTTTCCTTCGTTCCTTTCGTATACGACAGATACAGCTCTTTTTTCGCCCGTGTCATTCCAACGTAGAACATCCTGCGCTCTTCCTCCAGTGCCGCCTGATCCTTGCTCTTTTTGTGTGGGACGACGCCCTCCATACAGCACGGAAGAAAAACGGCGTCGTATTCCAGTCCCTTCGAACCGTGCATAGTGACAAGCTCGGCAATTGGGAGTGTTGTGAATGCTGCACCCGTTGTGCCGCTGGCAGCCGTGTGCGCTGCCGTGTCTGCTGCGTCCGCCATGTTCTGATCCATCTGGTCTTCATATGCCGTCATTGCTTCCTCAAGCTCCGTCAGGCTTTGAAATTCCCGCGCCTGTTCCTGAAAAAAGTCGGCGGCTTCCAGATCCCGTTCCAGCTTTTCGGCTGCGTGTGCCCGGGCTCCTGCAGGTGCCCTCTCTTGTCCCTGCCGTGATTCTCCCGCCGACGGCGTCTGCCCGGCATTCTCTTTTAACCACGCATCGTATCCCATTCCGCGGCGGATATAATGAACTGCCGCATATAAATCCATTTTCGCCAGCCGTGAGATATCCGCTTCCAGACGGTGCAAAATCTCCTGCATATACGGCTTCTGCGCATACGCCCGGCGCAATGCTGAAAATGAAATTTCTGCATCCGGCAGCATCTGGCGAGACAGATAGCGGCATGGGCGGTTCATAATTCTCAGGAAATCCTTCCGTTTCCGCCCTTCCATCGCAAACTGCAAATAAGCGAGTAAGTCCTGACAGACCGGGGTTTCATACGGATTTTTCGGCTTTTCTTTCCAGCGAAATGGAATCTTTCTGCACTTTAGCGCTGTTGCCAGCCACACTGCATCCGCATTCGTCCGAAAAATCGCCGCACAGCTTTTTCCCTGCCGGAACGTCTTCCCGATTTCATCTGCGACTGTCTCTGCCTCCTGCCTCCGATCTTGAAAACCGCAGACCAAGACGCTGCGATCCGTGCTTAAGGGCAACCAGCTCGTGCCGAAAGCAGCGGCGGAAATGCCTGATGCGGTGCCGGTTGGAATGGGCAGAGTGCTTTTTTCTCCCTGCATCCGGCGCGCCCCCTGCGTCGCTTCTGGCACAAAGCACACGTCCTGCCCCGCATCCGATGTGCTCTGTCCAGCCACGATCTGCTTCGGAAATCTCTCCCGGTTTTGCCCGATCAGCTTTCCTGCCGTCTCCACAATTCCGGCGCGACTGCGATAATTGACCGACAGAAAAATCTGCTTTGCTTCCGGAAAATCCTTTAAAAACTGACGCATAATCGCCGGGTCAGAGCCCCGAAATCCGTAGATCGCCTGATCATCATCTCCAACAACAAACAGATTTCTCTTTCCACCGCAAAGCAGCTTTACTGCTTCATACTGTGCTGCGTTGATATCCTGAAACTCATCCACCAGAAGATAGGAATATTCCCGCTGCCAGCGCGCAAGTTCTGCCGGATTTGTCCGGAATAAATGACAGACCGCCGCCGCAAAATCGTCCAGATCAAGCTTCTTTTCCTGTGCAAGCTGCTTTTGAAACGATACGAAAATCCGCATAAATTCCTGTCTGCTGACGTATTCACTTGTAAAATCAGCTGGAAGCTTTCCGATATTTTTGATAAATCCGATTTCTGAAAGAAGTCCCTGCTCCCATTCCTGGTCCATTTTCCCATCGTTTTGGGCATAAAATTTTTTCGAAAGCGTAAGCAGAGCCGCACGTAGATATTCTCTTTTCTCTTTTTCTTTCAAAATGCTCGACCCATTATAATGACAGGATGTTTTTAAAATGTGAAAAAAGACGGCATGAAATGTGCCGAAGGTGACCGGAAAGAACTGATTGTCCATCCGGGCAAAGAAACGGTCCCGCATCTGCCGGGCTGCCGCTTTTGTGAATGTGATGACTAAAATGTGGGACGGATCTGCATGATGGACTTCGATCAGATACCGTACCCGTTCGACCGTTGTAAAGGTCTTACCGGAACCCGGACCGGCAAGGATCAGTGCCGGTCCGGTATTGTGGGCAATCGCCCGTTGCTGCTGTTTGTTTGCCTGCAAAAAATACTCCTGTTTATGCCTGCTCCAAAAGTTCGATTCCCTTGCGGATTCTGGACAAAGATTCCTCTTTGCCAAGGATTTCCATGATTTCCGTTGCACCTGCAGGAGTCATCTGCTTACCGGAAACCGCAGTACGAACCGGCCACAGCACATAGCCGTTCTTACAGCCCTTTTTCTCCACATAGGAAAGCAGAAGCGCATACAGTGCGTCGTTGGTATAGTCCTCCTGCTCTTCCAACAGCGGAAGCAGTTCTTTTAAAACCTCCAGGGCGCTTTCTTTGGTTGTCTTCATCTTCTTATGTACATACATGGCAGGATCATATTCCGGAAGGGTCTCGAAGAAATCTACCATCTCTTCGATTTCAGGAAATACTTCAATTCTTGTCTGAACCATGTCTGCGATCTTATCCAGATCCTGTCCCTTTGTCAGAGCCTTTTCCAGATAGGGCTTTGCATGCTCCATAAAGGTCTCATGATCCATCTTCTTGATATATTCGCCGTTCATCCATTTCAGCTTGGTATAATCAAATACTGCAGGGGATTTCGACATCCGGTGATAATCAAATTCCTTCACCAGCTCTTCCAGAGAAAAGATCTCATTCTCGCCCTCCGGGCTCCAGCCAAGCAGTGCCACAAAATTGACAACGGCCTCCGTCACAAAGCCCTGATCGATCAGATCCTCGTAGGAGGAATGACCGCAGCGTTTGGAAAGCTTGTGATGCTCCTCGTCTGTAATCAGCGGACAATGAATGTATACCGGCACCTTCCATCCAAAGGCATCATAAAGTCTGTTATACTTCGGAGAAGAGGAAAGGTATTCATTTCCGCGTACAACATGGGTAATGCCCATCAAATGGTCATCTACAACGTTTGCAAAGTTATAGGTCGGATAGCCGTCGGATTTGATCAGGATCATATCGTCCAGCTCGGAATTATCTACCGTGATATCTCCGTAAATCTCATCATGGAAGGTTGTGGTTCCCTCCGTCGGATTGTTCTGACGGATTACATAAGGGACCCCTGCTGCCAGCTTTGCTTCTACCTCTTCTTTGGATAAATGCAGGCAGTGCTTGTCGTATACATTGATTTCCTTGCCTGCGACAACACGGTTTAAGGTTGCCAGACGCTCTTTATCACAGAAGCAGTAATAAGCTTCGCCTTTTGCGATCAGCTGCTTGGCATATTCCAGATAAATTCCGCTTGCCTGACGCTCGCTCTGAACGTAAGGGCCTACGCCGCCGTCTTTATCCGGACCTTCATCATGCACCAGACCGGTCTTTTCCATCGTACGATAAATGATATCTACTGCGCCTTCTACATAACGCTCCTGATCGGTATCCTCAATTCTAAGGATAAAGTCTCCACCTTCGTGTTTTGCCACCAGGTATGCGTACAGTGCCGTACGCAGATTTCCTACATGCATCCGTCCGGTCGGGCTGGGTGCAAAACGGGTTCTGATCTTTGTCACTTTTTCATCCTCCATGAACGAAACCGTCTCTTTTCCCCGAGACGGTTTCTCTTTTTTTGTTTGTTGCTCTATGGCTTTCGGAAAAGCTCTGCTGCCTCCGCAAAATTTACTTTGCCTCGTCCATCGCGTTCTGTGGCGGAAGCTTTCTTTCTGCCTCATTCTGGAAGCTGCTCAGTGCTTTCTGGGCCTGCAAAATTGCAACATTGGTACCAGCACCTGCAATACAGCCGCCGGGACACGCCATTCCTTCAATCAGGCAGCCGTTTTTCTTCCCCAGCTTTGCAAGCATCAGGATCTTTTTACAGTCTGCGAGACTTTCGACATGCTCAATATGAACGGTTGTATCCGGATAATACTCCTGTACACACTTCTCGATAGCACTTGCCACACCACCTGACGCAGCATACCCACGACCTACTGAGGTCGCATCCATAATCGGTGTTTCTTCCTCTACCTTTGTAATATCAATTCCCTTTGCTTCAAACATACCGGTAAGCTCTTCAAAGGTAATGACAAAATCCACATCGGAACGAACGGATCTTCTGGAAGCCTCCAGCTTTTTCGCCACACAGGGACCGATAAACACAACAGATGCATCGGGATGCTCTTTTTTGATGACACGTGCAGTCGCTACCATAGGTGTCAGGGCATTGGAAATTTTATCGATAGTCTCCGGGAAGAATTTCTTTGCCAGCATTGACCAGGAGGGACAGCAGGACGTCAGCAGAAACGGCAGTTCTCCGGTTGCCACTTCTTTCACATAATGCTCTGCTTCTGTTGCCGCTCCGATATCGGCTCCGATGGCGGTTTCATAAACATCTGCAAAGCCAAGCTGCTTTAATGCGGTCTTGATCTTCCCAGGCGTCGCTGCAGGACCAAACTGACCGACAAACGCAGGCGCTACCTGTGCAATGATCTCTCTGCCGGACTCAAGGGCATGGATCAGCTGAAAAATCTGGGATTTATCTGCAATTGCACCAAAGGGACAGCTTACCATACACTGGCCACAGGTGACACACTTCTCGCTGTCGATAACCGCTCTGCCGGCCCCATCGCTGCCGATCGCACCCACACCGCAGGCTGCGCTGCAGGGTCGCTGCTGATGGGAAACTGCATCGTAAGGACATACCGATTTACATTTACCGCAGCGAATACATTTGCTCTGATCAATGACCGACTTGCCATTTACGGTGCTGATCGCCCCTCTCGGGCATACAACCTGACACGGATGTGCTACACACCCCATACAACGGTCTGTTACACAATATTCATTTTCAGGGCAGGCATTACATGCCGAGGGAATCACCTGGATCATCGGAGGCTCGTAATATTTTTCGTCAATATTGCTCTCCTCCAGCCCCTGTGTCACATGCACCGGTGCGTCTTCCGGGCGAAGCGACAGCCCCATCGCAAGCCGGATCTGCTCTCTTACTATTTCACGCTCCCGGTAAATGCTTTCCCGATAAATCGGAGTTTCAGGATTCACAATTTTATAGGGTAACGCTTCTACATCATCATTCAGATTGTCAGAATGATATGCAAGCTGCGCGATCTCTTTAAAAATCTCTCTCCGCATTTTTCTGACAGGTGTATCAATTCCTCTCATGACTACCTCCATTGGCACCTTTCCTTTTTACCGTATTTTATTTTTGCACAAACCCTCGGTAAAATCAAGCCCCTTTCGCTTCCCGCACCGCTTCTGTTACCTCCAGCGTAATCTGCTCTCCGCCCGCTTCCATCCATTCTTCCACAAATCTGTCAAATTCATCCAGATCCTTCACTCCTGTGATGACTTCCAGATATAGTTTCTTTTCCATTTCCTGAAGCTTCGACCATTTCGTCTTCATGGTTTCCGTCTCCCCGGAAAAGGCAGTACTGCATACCTCCAGGTCTTTATTATCCAACAGGGCACAGGCACGGATCCTGGACTCATAGGCCGCCCAGGTTTCCGCGTCTGCAGACTGCGAATGATCCAGGTAGTCTTTGCATTTTACATAATAGGCATATTCGAGAACCTGCAGCTCATCCGGATCCTTTTTTCCGGTCAGTGCAGCATTGATATCCTCATAGCAGCGATGCAGCGCATCGCTGTAATCAATATTGATGGAGATGGGCCGCGCTGTAGAATCCACGTTGGTCTGGAAATAATACGCAAGCTCTTCGTTATCTTGTCCTTCTGTGCGCATTTTGTCGAACATTACACTTGCCATTTTAAATACGATCTCCGGATGCTCAAAGTCTTTTCGCACCACAACATATTTGTAGCTCGGATTCTGATCATAATACTGCAGCTTTCCATCCTCTGTCGTCCGGATCAGATAGGGCTCCCATACCGCATCCGGGTTTTTCTCCATCGCTTCCATCAGCGGATTGTTCGGCGCCCACCAGGGACCGAAAAACGAACCGCACTTTCCGTCTATGATCAGTTCCGCAATATTTGTCATCGTACGGAGCATAAAGCTATCATCCAGCAGCTTCTCTTCATACAATTTTCTCACTCCGGCAAGTGCTTCTTTTATCTGCGGCTGAACCGACCCGTAAACCACTGTGCCGTCCTCCTGCAAAATCCACTGCTTCGGAAATGCATTGTAGGATGCAAAAATTGTATTCAGCTGAAATTCATAACGATATCCTGTTTCTCCGGTCAGATCGGAATGGCACACCAGGCCGATGGTGTTGCCTTCTCCGTTATTTCCGGGATCCTGTTCCACAAATGCCCGTATGATCTCTACAGCCTCCCCCATGGTATCCGGCGCTTCAAGCCCAAGCTTGTCCATCCAGTCCCTGCGCAGCCACAACAGATTCGGGCCGTCTCCAAAGCTTGGCTCCGGAAGCGCCATCAGCCTTCCGTCGATCATCGCAGAATCCAGCGCAGACACCTCGTAGCTGTCATACATCGCCTTTATTCCGTCGCTGGCGCAGTTTTCCAATGCCTCGCTCAGATCAGCAATCATTCCCTCTTCGGCAAGCCGGATCAGAGTCTCCCGATCTTCTATGACCATGACATCCGGAAGCTCTCCCGATGCGATCGCCATATCAACGTTTGCCGTATACTGATCCTCCATTGCCTCAAATACATCCTTGTTCTGGATATTTAAGCACTCCCGGAGATATCTCGTATAAACGTTATCTTCATAGGTGTCCCGTTCCGGCATATTGGAACGATTGCCGCCGATCATCTTTCCGAGGGTATAGGTGATCAGCTCCGGATATTTTCCGTAAGGCGTGTTTTTTGCCTCCTCCCATGCCTGCAACTCTTTCTCCGGGGATTCCCCTGACCGTGCCATCTCAGTGCCTACGATCTGTCTGCTGCCGCATCCAAAAAGTGCTGTGCAGGCTGTCCCTGCCGCCAAAATAGCAGCCAGCCAGCGTTTTCGTCTCATTCTTTAATCCACCCCGCTTTGTTTCAAGATCACAATTCCATAGGCGGGCAATTCCAGCTTGTTATTCTCCAGCTTTTCCTGCTGATCTCCAACGTTTAAACTGCCCTTTAGAGTATAATTATAACCTTCCGGAAGGGCTTGCTGCAAGTCTATTTCCACAGATTCCGTTGCATTATTACATAAAATTACGCTTACCTTTCCTTCCCATTCTGTCAAAAGCGCACCGGTATCTTCCGGAAGCTCTCCGTCCGGAACACTTATGGTTCCCCGTGCGATTTCCGGATTGCTTCTGCGCAACTCGATGGCGTTCTTATAATACTGTAAAATGGACCCCGGATCCTTTTCCTGCTCCTCCGCAGACGGAAACTTCTGCTCCACTGCATCTGCTGCCTGAGGCGCATCCGGTGTCTTAGACAAATCCTGTGCAGACCAGTACATTGGAAGGCGCTTGTTTTCATCCTTTGTTCCGGAGCTCTTCATCCCCAGCTCTTCTCCGTAATAAACAAAGGGACTGCCCGGCATCATCATCATCAACCCTGCCGCAAATTTCATCTGCTCTTCGTTGTTGACGCACTGGGCACTGATCCTGGTGGTATCGTGATTGCTGATAAACGGTGCATCAATATAATCCGGATTTGCCAGTCTGTCTGCAGTCTGCTGCTTTACCATCCAGGAGAAAAACTGCTGGGGAGTCACTCTTGCCTTGGCAGTCTTTATGATCGCGCCATCCTGCTGTGACGCCGGGAAATTAAATAAGCTGTCGATCCCGCTTTTGTAATATTCCTGCAGCACTCCCTGTCCTTCCCAGACCTCTGCTACCAGATATGCCTCCGGCTTTACACTTTTCACGTAGGTTTCAAACCAGTTTAAAACCTCTATATTCTTTTCTGCGTATCCTGTAAAATATTCCTTCGCCGCATCCAGTCTGAAGCCGTCTGCACCCTTCTCCAGCCAGAAGGAGGCAACCTGCTCCAGCTCTTCTCTGACCGCTTCACTATTCAGATTCAGATCCGGCATACCATCCCAGAAAACCCCCTCATAGTACCAGTCCGAGCTGCCTATCTGATACCAGTTTGGAGTTTGTGCCTGATCCTTTGCAAAATTATAATAGTTCACATACTTGCACTCGTTTTCGTCCGGTTCCTTTTCTCCAAGCTGCTCCAAATAATCACAGGCCTCCAAAAACCACGGATGGCTGCTGGAGGTATGATTGAACACCAGATCCATAATCAACCGGATATTGCGTTTATGACATTCCTTAAGCAGTGTCTCAAAATCCTCCATCGTTCCAAAGGACGGATCGATCCCGTAATAATCTGTGACGTCATATTTGTGATAGGTCGGTGACGGCATGATCGGTGTAAGCCAGATCCCGGTAAAACCCATATCTTCGATGTAATCCAGCTTTTCTGTGATTCCGCTTAGATCGCCGCATTTGTCTCCGTCACTGTCGCAAAACGAACCGACAAAAATTTCATAATAGCAGCGGTATGCATCGTCCGGCTCCCTGACAGTCTCCGTCGTTTTCCCGCATCCTGAGAGCAGCTGACAAAGAAGCACTACGCATAGTATTAAACTCAGTCTCTTTTTCATCCCTATATCCACCTTTCTGCAGATCTTTGTTTTCAGTAGCAAAACAGGCGAAAACGATATTCGTTTTCGCCTGCTGTAAAACTATTTCCCGGCTGTCTGCTGTCAGTCCTCACAAACTGCCATCAGCCCTTAACTGCTCCGGACATACCTTCTGCATAGTATTTCTGCAAATACAGGAACAGAATAGCGATTGGAATGGAAACGCAAACCGCGCCAGCTGCGAAGCAGGCATACCAATTTACGATATTTTCCTTGGTCAGCATCGTGTACAGACCGATCGCAACCGTATAATATCTCGGATCCGCACCTGCGATTACCTTTGCGAAGATGAAATCCAGCCAGGGAGCCATGAAGGAAGTCATGATCGTGCTTACAATGATCGGTTTCGACAACGGCATAATGATCTTGGAAAAGACATCCCATTTCGTTGCGCCGTCCACGATTGCAGCTTCATCCAGTGCCTTCGGAATCGTATCAAAGAAGCCTTTGGATACGTAGAAGCCCAACCCCGCACTGCCGGAATATACCATGATCAGCGCCAGGAAGATCATGGGACCCTTGGTCAGTCCAAAGCCCTTTAAGATATAATAAACGGCGATCATGGACATAAAGCCGGGGAACATTCCAAGAATCATGGCAACATTCATATAAGGCTTACGGATCTTAAACCGGAGTCTGGACAGACAATAGGAAATCGCCAAAACAAAGAATGTTGTCAGGATACAGGAACAAATTGCTACAAACAGCGTATTCAAAAACCACTTCGGGAAATTGAACAGTGCAGTATCTGTAAACAGCTTCACATAGTTTGCCGTCGTAAACTTTTTAGGCCAGAACGATGTGATATACTGTCCTTTCTGTTCTCTGAAGGATAACAGGACTACCCAGAAAATCGGGAATACCCAGATCACGGAAAGGATCGTCAGAAACAAATGCACAAGCACATTGGTGACTTTCTTTTTAATGCTTGCTGAATTCTGTCTGGTGTTTTTCATGAGAATCCCTCCTCGTTTTTATAGGATCCGGTCCGTCTGTACGTTATCAGAGACAACGTTGCCATCAGGATAAAGGTCAGGATACCGATTACGGCACCCAGGTTATAGTCCTTATTATCAATTGTCAGCTTGTACAGCCAGGTAACGAGCAGATCCGTCTTACCCGCAGTACCGCGGTAATAGGTATCGCAGGCCGGCGCGCCGTTTGTCAACAGGTAAATAACGTTGAAGTTATTGATATTCCCTGTAAAGGTTGTAATCAGATTCGGCGTCATGACAAACATCATGTACGGCATGGTGATCTTAAAGAAGGTAACAAATGCATTTGCGCCGTCCACCTTTGCTGCTTCGTACAGCTCTGCAGGAATATTCTTCAAAATACCGGTTACTGCAAGCAGCGTATAAGGAATGCCGACCCAGAGGTTAATGACAATAACTGTCACTCTCGCCCAGGTTGCATTGGTCAAAAACGGCAACGGTCCAACACCGAACAGCTCCTTTAACAGCAGATTGATTACACCGTGCTCCTGGATCATGGTGTTGACTACCAACAGGGATACAAACTGAGGCACAGCGATAGTCAGCACGAAGATAAAACGCCAGAAGGCTTTGAACTTCGTCCCCTCCCGGTTGATGATGATCGCCAGGATAATACCAAAGATATAGTTTAAGAAGGTTGCAAAAATAGCCCAGATGATCGTCCAGCCAAGCACCTTCCAGAAGGTCTCTCCAAGTGCTCCGCCTGCATTTAATACTCTGGCAAAGTTCTGGAAGCCTATCCAGTCAAACAGCTGACCTGGCGGCAAATGATCTCGGTCATAATTGGTAAATGCCATCAGGATCATAAATACCAGAGGCATTACCGTAAACAATATAATTCCCAGGAACGGGAAAAACAGGAAGAGCTGATACATCCTGTTATCTTTCAAGTCTTTTAAAATCTGGCCGAAGGTAATCGGCTTCTTTCCTGCTTCCTGTGCTTTCTGTGCAATATAGGAGGAGCGGATTGCACCTCTCCACAGCAGGATAAATCCAATTGTCACAAAGATCGTAATAACACCATAGAGCAGGCAGAGCTGGGAGTTATCGCCTGTCGCATACTCATAAACCTGTGTCGCTTCATTGAAAACCTTTTTCTGTGTTTCGGTACCCAGCGTAACGAAATTCTGCAGAGCCTTTGCCCCGAAGAAAACCATATAGAGAATATATGCAAGTTCTCCTGCCAGGAACAAAAGTCCCTGTATGATCTGTTTTCTCGCAAGATTGCCAGCGCCCATGATCAGACAGGTCAGTTTTGTAAAAATATCACCTTTTCGAATTGCTTCAGATACCGGTATCACATCCGGAAATTCAGAAGCTTTTTTCTTTTTCCCAAAAGCTGCCATCGTATTCTTCCTTTCCCTTATACAGTTTCAGGCAGACACTGTGTTATCCCAAAATGTCCGTTTCTGAAAGAAAGGCTTCACCGGAAGATCGGGTGAAGCCTTAAAATCAAGCCAGAATCTTAATCCAGAGAACCGCCTGCATTTACGTTTGCAATGAAAGTGGTCAGCTTATCCTGTGCATTGTCGTGGTTAACCTCACCAGCTACGATTGCTTTACCGAATGCTTCTGCGGGGCTCCACCAACCGTTCATCTCAGAAACCAGAGGCTGAGCAACAGAAGTGTTGTTTACAGTATCAGTAATAGCGTTTAACATTACATCGTCGATACCGGTAGAATCCAGCGGAACTACACCACGAACCTCATAACGGATCTTCTGGCAGTCAGCGTTGCCAAGATATACAGCCAGTGCAACTGCAACGTCCATGTTCTCGCAGGTAGGATTTACACCAATTGCCTTGGAGCCTGCATAAGACTTCATTGTGCCTTCATAATCGCCAGCCTTGAAGGAAGGAAGCTGTGCACATGCGAAGTTGTCGCCCAGAGCTTCTTCAATTGCTTCACGATCCCAGGAGCCGCTAAAGAATGCACCCAACTTGCCTTCGGTAAACAGGTTGATTGCCTTACCTGCTTCTTCGTTGGCCTGGTTTGTGAATTTCGGATTTGCAGCAAGGTCAATCAGGTAATTGGTTACTGCAAGACCCTTTTCGTCATCGAAATCACAGGGAGAAGAACCATCTGTGCCGTCAGGACCAAACATTGTGCCGCCAACGCCGTAGTAGAAGGAAGGGATGTACCAGGAATTGCTCAGCTGGAAGCAAACGTTGGTCACATCATCGCCCAGATCCTTTGCCAGCATGACATCCAGATCCTTCACTTCGTCTTCTGTAAACTTGCTGCTGTCATAGTACATGAACCAGCCGTTATATGCATAAGGAACACCATATACACCGCCCTGATAGGTAACAGTATTTACCATAGATTCGGAGTTGGTTGCCTTAACTTCTTCCAGGTTTTTGCCACCCAGCTCTGCAATGGCACCAGCCTCTACCAGAATCGGCAGCTGGTCGTTTGCAAACATGTAAACATCTGCTGCTGCATCAACGTCCTTGGTTACTTCGTCTTTTGCAACGTCTTCACCGCATACGCCATATTCATATGTAATGTTCCATTCCGGATGTGCTTCATTAAATGCATCACACATTGCAGCCAGCATACCCTTATCATAAGTATCATTCGGGTTCTGGTCTTCCTGAGGTGCCCAAACCTTCAGGGTAACATCCTTTGTCTCAACAGGAGCTGCTTCTGTTGCTTCTGTTGCATCTGCAGCATCTGCTGCTGTGCTCTCTGCGGGAGCTGCTGTCTGGCTGTCTGTTGTAGCTGCTTTGGATCCGCAGCCTGCAAGAGCTGTTGCAGACATTGCTACGCAAAGCGCCAGTGCTGTCACTTTTTTGAATTTCATAGCTTTTTCCTCCTATACACCACACCTTTTCGGTGTTTCGTGTTCATTTGATAATATTATTATAAAGTGCAAAAGAACAACCGTATATATCAAAAATTTAAGAATAATATCACTTTTTTAAGAACTTTGTGATTTTTGTATATCAACAAGTTGCTTTGCAGGGAAGTGAATTGTCATTTTTGTACCTTTGCCGACAACACTTTCTACCTTCATCGCATACTTTTCTCCATAACAGAGGCGGATTCGTTCATCAACATTACGAACTCCATAGCCCTTGGATTCCATTGTCAGGATTTTATCCGCAACCTTCTGCTCCATCCCGACACCGTTATCCTCTACCATAAACCATACACAATTGTCTTCTTTCCATCCCCGGACGGAAATTTTGCCTCGTCCGTCTGTTTTTTCTTCGATTCCGTGATGGATCGCATTCTCAACAAGGGGCTGCAGGATCAGATTCAGAGACTCGCACTGCAGGATTTCCGGCTGTACTTCGATTTCGTAATCAAAATCCCCGTCATGCAGCATGCTTTGAATTTCCAGATAGGCACGGGTATTGCTCAGTTCAGCCTCTACCTGCAGCACATTCCTCCCACGGTTTAAGGCAGTGCGGTAAAAGGTAGACATGGCCAGTGTCATCCTGCTGATATCCTCTTCTCCTGCTGCCAGTGCCTTCCAGTTGATCAGGGACAGCGTATTATACAGAAAATGCGGATTGATCTGTGCCTGCAGCGCCTTCAGCTCTGCCTCCTTCTGCGTGATCTTGCTGAGATAAACTTCATTGATCAGCGTCCGTATTCGCTTCATCATACTGCCAAAGCCACGGTAAAGCATCCCGATTTCATCCCGGTCATCGCTCCCCACCTGCATATCCATGCTGCCCTCCTGCACCTCCTGCATGAGGCACGTCAGCCGTTCAATCCTGCCGCTCACCATGCCGGAGGTGATAAAATAAGCAAGCACTGCAGCGAAGATACAGATCAGGATCGTCACTCCCGCCATCACTCCGATCGGGCGCATCGATTCTCCTGCAAGTCCCACCGGCTGATACAGCCACACCGTCCACCCCGTTGTATTGGACTGCTCACAGAGAATGGTATAATCCGCACTGCCCCTATCCCGCTGCTCCAGAAATTCGGAATACGTCAAATCATAGTTCTGATTCTTTCCGGAAAATCTGCTTTCTTCAAAGACCAGCTTTCCCTCCTGATCTGTAATATAAAGCCCGCATTCTGAGATCAACGTCTCTGCATACGGCGTAAAAAGCTTCTGATAATCCACATCCATATACAGGATGTTCACACCCTCTCTGGCTCCGGAAAAGGCCAGCTTCCGGGCGGAAAACAATGTCTTTTCCGGATAATTTACAAACCAGTTAAGACCCGGGTGTTCCAATGTCTTCTGATACCAATCCGTCTCCTCAATCTCTGATACCGGTGCAACCGTGGTGTCATGCTTGACCATTCCGTTATCTGTATAGATCGTGATCCGCTGCATCCCGCCGTGAAAATAACTCGATGACCGCAGGATCGGATCCACCTTCTGTGTCAGCTGCTCATACTGCTCGTAGGGAGTCCCATATTCCATGGAAAATGCCTCTGCCAGTGTCCGGTCAAAGGCGATATAATCCGACAGGCTGTTATAGCCGTCCAGCGTTCTGTCCATCGACGACACCGACTGCTGCAGATAGGACTGCAGGTTCAATTTTTCCTTATCGTCAATAATACTTCGCATCTGCAGAAAGCTCAGCAAAAACAAAAGCATCACCGGCAAAAAGCAAAACATGGAATAAATGATCGCCAGCTTATACCGCAGCTTGATTCCGTTAACCCAATGCAACAGCTTCTTCATCTTGTTCTGCATCTTGTTCTGCATTCTCTCCCTGGTCGCGATACTTCTGCGGTGTCATCCCGTAATACTCCCGAAAACTCTGACAAAAATAGGAAACATTCGGATATCCTACCTTTTCGCTGATGCTCACGATTTTGTCCTTCGTGCCCTCCAGCATCTCGCGTGCTTTTTCCATCCGGCAGACCTTGATAAATTTGCTTAAATTCTGGCCGGTTTCCTTTTTAAAAATCGTACTCAGATAACTGGGAGCCAAAAAAACGCGCTCCGCCAACATTTCAATGCTTATCTCTTCCCCGTAATGCGTATTGATATAGTGCTTGACCTCTTCTACCTCCTGATGGATATTGCCACTGTCCGTCTGGGTCTCCTGCTCCAGAAGCTGAATGTTCTTTTCAATGATCCGCCGGATCTCATCGATATCCGCAGTCCGGTAAAGCATTTCCATTTCTTCATTTAAGTTCCGGTCGTTTTTACCCGGAATCGCCTCATATAAAACCTTCAACAGGCTGGAAAAGACAAACTTCACATAAATCTGGGAAAATCCGACGTTCTGTCGATAATTGTGGAACAGCCTGTCCACATGCTCGGAAAGGCTTAACATATCCTTCGTCCGGACGTCCTGCCGGATCTGCTTGATCAGTGTGCTGTCGTCCAGCTGCACGTCGTCCGCGCATTCCACATCGTATTCCGCCATGAAAATATGGCTGTCCAGACCGTAAAAACGGTTTTCCATCAAAAGCTCTGTCTCCCTGCAGCGCTCCGCCAGCTGACTTCTGTTCTTGAGGCTAGAGGAAACCGCAACATAACACTTTGCGTCCTTGCCGCCAAACTCCTCCAAAATTTCAAGCACCCGGCGCGCCGTCTCCTTCCATTCGTCGCTTTCCGATTTAAATAAAAGGATTCCCTGCTGAGGGCTCACATTCAGATAGTCTGCATTTAAGCCGGCAATCTTAAGCCCTCCAAGAAGCTGACCGCTCTTATTTTCAAAGAAATCCCCGCTAACCTCCAGAAGCATCAGACGTCTGTAGCTGTCCAGAAAATCCATCGGATAAATTCCGGCCGCGCGTTTTTCAAGCTCTCCCGCGTCCGCCCCGTTAAAAATCGCATTCAGAATATATTCCTTAAACAGGCTGCCTTCTGTCTGCCTGCGGCTCTTTTCCTGTTTGCTCTCTTCCAATACACGTATAATCTTTTTTATCGCGTTCTGAAATTCTGTCGGATTTACCGGCTTCAAAATATATTCCTCTACTCCAAAGCGCATCGCCCTGCGCGCATATTCAAATTCTCCGTAGCCGGAAAAAATCATGGCTTTCATATCCGGATAAAGCCGCGCTGCCTGCTCCACCAGCTCCAGTCCGTCCACAAACGGCATACGGATATCCGTCACCAGAATATCGGCGCGGTTACAGGAAAGCCATTCCAGCGCTTCTTTTCCGTTTACTGCCTCTGTGATTTCAAATTTCTGATCCATTTTACCAAGCAGAAGCCGAAGCCCCGTCCGCTCGATTTTTTCATCATCTACTATTAAAATACGATACACGTTCCCACTCTCCCCTACGCAGTTTATGCGCATTTCTGATATATACATCCTCATTGTAACACTATTTTGACAATTTTTACAACTACAAAAAGAAATCCTGTACGATTCGCCCAATTCGACGCACCTATACAGGAACCTTTTTGCCTCCTATTGTTTTGTATTCTGTGTTTAGCGTGCCGCTTTCCGGTAGCCCGCCGCCTGCGCCTGCTCCTCGCTGTCGAAAATCACGAGGTTCGGCGAATCCTTCATCTCCTCATACGCCGCCTGTCCGGGACAATGGTAAATTTTCGAGCGCCTGTTCCCATAAATTTTCTGCGCCGAAGGATCTGTGGTCTCTTCCTGCGCAATCCTGCTGCTCGTACCGTCCGCGTAGCAGATGGAAATTCCGGGCTGTACATTGTATACAAACACGTTGAAGCATACGCTTTCCCCGTTATCCTCTACCGACCAGCCCTCCATTTTGATGCCGCGCGCAACCAGCTCATCCTGATAAAATACCGGCGTTACCCGGTACAGGACATGTCCCTTTGTTTCTTTTACATAGTCCGCCACCATATTTTCAAACGGTAACATCCCGGTGACATTCAGGTAACGCGTCCCGGTAATCAGATTTTTCTCATTTGCATTTTCCGCCGTCAGCTGGTAACCGATCAGATGACAACGATTATACAGAAATTTTCCATCGATTCCGTCATATTCCGACTTCTGCCAGCCGGAGGGCTTCACCTGGCTGATGCTCTCCCGCTCTTTGGTCGGCATCAAATCCTGCCCGACGTTTGCATAAGCGGTCGTACATCTGCCAAGGCTGTCCAGCTCGCCGTAGGTTTCAAAGGATTTCGTCGAGTAGTCCTTTTTCGTAAAAAGCGGAACGTTGTTGTTTAATTCGATCCAGGCCTTTCCCTGATAGACGGGGATTTCGGTGCCCCAGAAGCCGTCCTCTGGCGTTTCTGCAGCGGATGTGCCGCCGCTTTTGCTTGCGCTGTTCTTGCCGCTCTGCGTGCCAGATGCCATGCCTGCGCTGCTGCCGCATTTCTTATCTGACGCTACTTCACTGTCATCTCCTGCCTCGTCCCGCGCCCCATCGATTCCTTCCTCCAGCCATTCCTGCGCCTGATCCAGCAGCACGTCCCCAGCCTCTTTCAGAACGCTGTAGCCGGTCATCAGCACGGATATCGCCAGCAACACTGTTATGAGCCATTTTCGAAAACCGCCAGAATGCCGTTTGCTCCATTTTTCTTTTTTCATAATCTCTCTTCCTGCTCTTGCCTGAAATTTTCTGCCCTGTCCGCAGGTTCATCTGTTTCCTGTTAAAATTTCGCCCTGTCTTTTTTCCGATAACGTTCCAGATCGATCTCCTCATGGGAATAGCCTGCAAAGGTTTCGATCAGCTCCTTCTCCCAGTCATCCGCCGGAAATTTCAAAAAAACGTCCGCCGGGTAAACGCGTTTCCATCGAAAAACGATCCATTCATCGATCATTTCGTTTTCCAAATTAACGGCTTCTTCGATCAGGCAAAAGGTCGCTTCGCCCGACTGCTGCCCAGACTCCTTCTGTGCAGCTTTCTCCCGTTCCGGTTCCTTCTGCGCAGACTCCACCTGTTCCGCATCTTTCCTTGCAGGCTCTGCCAGCTTTCCCACAAGATCCTCTGCCACGCAAACTGGCGCATCCTCCGGGAAAATACGCCTGCTGTAAGCGCTCATCCAAAGGGGCTTTCCTTCCGTCATCGAAAGGATTTTCTCTGTCACCACGCGGTCACGGCTCTGTCTTCTGCCGTTAAACAGCAAACCGTCCTCCTGATCCAGACATACAATTCCTGTCATCCTTCTTCCTCCCTTTTGTCTCTCCACCTGCATTTTTGCCCTTCGAAAAAAGAATGTGCCTTGGCACATTCTCGCGCCGAGGCGCGGTTGCTTTAGCAACCATCTACCCTTGCGCCGAGTGCGCATCCCCGCGGAGCTTTTCTTATCGTATGGAAACGAAGTTTCCTATACGATAAGAAAAGCACTGCCCAGGAAAACTCCTGCGCAGTGCTTTTGCCGGCAAGCAAAACGATAAGCCGGGTTATGTCGTGAATGGTCATCTATCTAGTCCTGCCGTCGCCGGCAGGCTCAAGCGACCTACCTGAAAGCAGATCGGGCAAATCTGTTGCTTTCTATTCGGTCTTGCTTCGGATGGGGTTTACATATGCCCCGTCCGTTACCGGACGGGCGGTAGTCTCTTACACTGCCCTTCCACCCTTACCAGGCAAAGCCTGGCGGTTCATTTCTGTTGCACTATCCTTGGAGTCACCTCCACCGGACGTTATCCGGCATCCTGCCCTGTGAAGCCCGGACTTTCCTCACCTGTCCCCTTTCGGGTGCCTTACGGCTGACAGCCGCGACCATTTATCTTACTTGCCATGTGCCATTTTAACAGCATTTTCCCTGCTTGGCAAGGAGAAATTCTGTCTGTAGCTTCAATGTCAGCCACAGCTTTCATGCGCTTCCGCACGCTTGTCCCATTTTCAGACGCGGAAGCAGCTGCCTCCGACAAACTCCCGCACAATCGAATTTTTCGGCAAATTCTCGCTGCTGACGCCCAGGAAATAGTCCAGGAACTTGAGCAGCCGCTTTGCCTCAAAATATTCCGGATCGCCCTTCTGAATACCGTAAAGCAGCGGTTCCGCATAGGTTTTTAAGACGCAGAGCTCGTAAATTAACGCAGAATTAAACGTCGCATCCGCACTTTCCTGGAAGGGAAAAATATTCTCTTCCTCGCCGCGCCGCACAGACGGCCACTGGGCAATTGTCTGCCCTGCGCTCGTTCCTCTCGTCCGGGCATCCCGCACCAGCCGACGCAGCAGTCTTCCGTCTGCCGTGGAAATCCGATTATGCTCATCCACGTTCAGGCTCGTCAGTGCGCTGATGTAAATTTTGTATTTGCTCTCGTTTGGCAGCGCGTAAGACATCTTATCGTTTAAGCCGTGAATGCCCTCAATCACTAAAATATCGTCTGCCCCGAGCTGTAAAAAATTTCCCTTATATTCCCGTTTGCCGGTCTTGAAATTAAACGTCGGCAGCTCGATACGCTTTCCTTCCAGCAGCTCGCACATATCTCTGTTGAACCGCTCTGTATCGATCGCGTCCAGGCTCTCGAAGTTGTAATTGCCGTCCGCGTCCCGCGGCGTTTTTTCTCTGTTGACAAAATAATTGTCCACCTCGATCGGATGCGGCGTCAGTCCAAACGTCTTTAGCTGAATGGAAAGTCGATGAGAAAATGTCGTTTTTCCGGAAGAAGAAGGTCCCGCAATCATGACGAATTTGACACTCTTGCGTCCTGCGATGTCCTCTGCAATCCGTCCAATTCGGCTCTCCTGCATCGCCTCCTGTACCAGAATCAGCTCTGCCAGATCGCCGCCGCAGATCTTGTCATTCAAATCTCCAACCGTCGTAATGCCGAGCTTCTCGCCCCAGCGCGTCGAATCCTCCAGCGCTTTAAAAAGCTTTTTTCGCTCTTCAAAAACAGGCAGCTGCTCCGGATCGCGCCGTTCCGGAAGCAGAAGCATCAGTCCGTCCTGGTAAGGGAACAGGTCAAAACAGTCGATATAGCCCGTATCCGGCACCATGTAGCCATAATTATAATCATAATAACCGTCCAGCTCATACACATTGATACAAGAAGCTCTCCGGTAGCGAAACAGCTGCACCTTATCCGCCATTCCCTGTGATTCAAACAAGGCGATCGCATCGTCCGTCGTTTTCGTCATTTTTTCAAACGGAATTTTTTGCGCCGCCAGCTCTCTCATCCGCTCCCGCACCTGATCGATGAACGTACTGTCCACCTTCCGTCCATCCCTTGGAGAGCAATACAGCCCTCTTCCAATGGAAAATTCTACTTTCAGCTTTCCCTTCTGTAGGCTGCCTGCCACATCGGATGCCGCTTTCATCAAAAGCATGACTGCGCTGCGCACCCAGGTATCATGACCGATCCGGTCAGCCGTCGTCAAAAAGGAAATCTCCTCGCCCTCTTTCGCTGTCTGGAACAACTCCCGGATTTTGCCGTCTGCAATTGCAAGTACAATCTGATGCTTTTCTTTTTTCTGTGCCTGTCTGGCAAGTTCCTGATATGTCACCTTTTTTTCCTGCATCTGTACGATCTCCTTTCCGTTTTCGCCAACGGAAACTGCTCCCAGAGCGTACGCCCTATTGCTTTTCAATCTTCAAAACTTCCAACACTCTTTCAGAAAGCTGCATACGCGCCTCCAGCTCCGTTCGTCGTTTTAAAATGCGCTCTGCAGAGCCGTCGCCAGGCATCAGCTGATCGCTGCAGTCTGTCGCCCGATCACCCTCCGGCTTCGGCAGCGCCAAAAGCAGTGCTTCGTCTGTTTTGATTGTATGTTCCAAAAATGAAAATAGTACCTTGCAACGGCTGTCCATCAGCTGCCAGCCAAGCCAGTCTCCGGCAAACCGGCACGTCTCATCGGTCAGCCCCGACTGCAGAAGCTTTTCTGCCAAGCGATGTTTTTTGCGCTGCGCATTTTCCACTTCGACGTCCCAGTCTGCGCCCGCCCGGACTGCCAGCATCATTGGGTAATACTTTCCATCTTCCAGCACCATGTTTTCTTCGATAATAAAAAAATCGAGCTCTGTCAACGCCTGCCGCACCAGCCAGATTTCCGACTGAGGGGAAAGGACGCACCAGGAAAGCTGCGCTGTTTTTTCCGGTACCGCCGTCAGAATCGAAACGATCAGCTTGCCGCCCATCCCGGCAGCGATAAAGCCGTCCGCGCCGCTGCCACAAACCGGCACATCTTTCAATCCGTCCGACAGCACCGCCGTAATCTTATCTTTCAGGCCACAGGCTGCGATATGCTCTTTTGCGCGATCCAGCGGTCCTTTGCGGACGTCCGCCGCATAGACGTGCGGACAAATGCCGCGCTGCACCAGATCAATCGAAACAAACCCGTGGTCGCAGCCGATGTCCGCAGCGACATGGCCTTTTGGGACGAGCGCCGAAACCGCCTGCATTCTTTCCGATAATTCTATTTTCATCTTAGTCCAGATAATCCTTTAACTTGCGGCTGCGGCTGGGATGGCGCAGCTTTCTGAGCGCTTTTGCCTCAATCTGACGGATACGCTCTCTGGTAACGTTAAATTCCTTGCCAACCTCTTCCAGTGTTCTCGCACGGCCATCATCCAGACCAAACCGCAGGCGCAGAACCTTCTGCTCCCTCTCTGTCAGCGTGCCCAGAACCTCAACGAGCTGTTCCCGAAGCAGCGTAAAGGATGCCGCTTCTGCCGGTACCGGAACGTTGTCGTCCTGAATGAAGTCGCCCAGATGGCTGTCTTCCTCTTCGCCGATGGGAGTTTCCAGAGATACCGGCTCCTGAGAAATCTTTAAGATCTCTCTGACACGATCCACCGGCATGCCCATCTCCTCGGAAATTTCTTCCGGGGTAGGTTCACGGCCTAACTCCTGAAGCAGCTGACGGCTCACGCGGATCAGCTTGTTGATGGTCTCTACCATATGGACAGGGATACGGATCGTTCTCGCCTGATCCGCAATCGCTCTCGTAATCGCCTGACGAATCCACCAGGTCGCGTAGGTAGAAAACTTGTAGCCTTTGCGGTAATCAAATTTTTCAACCGCTTTGATCAGACCCAGGTTACCTTCCTGAATCAGATCCAGGAACAGCATACCACGACCCACATAACGCTTTGCAATGCTGACAACCAGACGCAGGTTAGCTTCCGCCAGACGCTTTTTGGCTTCCTGATCGCCGTTTTCCATTCTTTTTGCAAGCTCGATTTCCTCTTCTGCGGACAGAAGCGGAACCTTACCGATTTCCTTTAAGTACATGCGCACCGGATCCTCGATGCTGATGCCGTCCGGAATACTTAAATCAAGGTTTTCCATGTCCACTTCGTCTTCATCCGACAAAAGCAGTTCTTCATCCGGGATATCATCATCATCGGTAATGCGCAGCACGTCGATACCGCTCTTTTCCAGCGCATCCAGAATCTCATCCATCTGTTCTTCTTCCAGATGTAAATCTGCGAAATGGTCGCTGATCTCCTGGTATTCCAGCACATTCTTTTTCTTTTTTGCCATGGCGAGAAGCGTTTTTATTTTCTCCTCATACTTTGCCCGTGTGTTTTCATCCATTGTCATGTCTGTCTACATCCTTCCTGTATCTGTATTACCTGTTGTTGCCTTATTCGAGGGAAATATGCGTTTTTGCAAGCTCTTCCAGCTGTTTTTTGCCCGCGATCACGCGGTTTAGTGCAGCTACGTCCGTCCCGAGCTGCGCGCTGTCTCTTTCATAACTGTTTCGCTTGACCGCACAGACGATGTCGTGCAGCGCCTTTTCCTGTTCTGCGGTGCTTTCCAGACGCTCCAGCTTCGTATGGAACAAAGAAGCTGCCTCCCTCTGATCCTCTTCCTCTTCAAACATGCTGATAATGGAAGCCGGATTGATGTTGCCCTGCTCCAGCTCCTCAAACAGCCTGTCCGCCACCTTTTCATATAAGCCTTCCGTAAAATCCTTCGGAGAAATATATTTTGAAATCTGGCGATATAGCTGCGGCTGTTCGACCAGCCAGGTCAATAATAATTTCTGGCTGTTTTTGATGCCCTCCGCCGCCGTGTTCTTTTTCTGAGCACCGGATTTGGGGCGAATCACAGGCTGTGCAAGCCCGGTCTGGGCGGCATAGGTTCCCACCAGCCTGCGGAGGTTTTCAAAGCCGATGTGGTACTTCTGCGCCACCGCTTCGATGTAATTTTCCCGCTCCACCTCTTCCGAAAAAGTGCAGAGCTTTCTGGCAATTTCCCGGTGAAATGCAGTTTTCTGTTCCGGGTCTGATAAATCATAATTTTTCTGCAGCTGGCGCAGTTCAAAGAAAAAGCTGTTCTCCGCATGATCCAGCCGTTTTTGGAACTCTTCTCCGCCCAGCGCCTTAATGAATTCATCCGGGTCCTTGTAAGGCTCCAGGTTGATGACCCGTCCGGTCATTCCCGCTTCCTTCAAAATCCCGATCGCCCGAAGTGCCGCATTGACGCCTGCGCCGTCGCTGTCATAGGACAGCAGGATTTCATTTGCGTAACGCCGAAGCAGACTCGCCTGCCCCGATGTAAACGCAGTTCCCAGTGACGCAACCGCCTGGGTAAAGCCCGCCTGGTGCATCGCGATAACGTCCATATATCCTTCACAGAGAATCACATTTCCTTTCCGGCTCGTCCGGGCAAAATTTAACCCGTACAGGTTCCGGCTCTTATCAAAAATCTCTGTTTCCGGTGAGTTTAAGTACTTGGGCTTCCCATCGCCCATCACGCGTCCGCCAAACCCGATGACGCGGTGGTTGATATCCTGGATCGGAAACATGACGCGGTTCCAGAACTTGTCATACATGCCGTGTTTTTCATCCACGTTGCAAAGTCCTGCATCCCGGATCAGGTCTTCGGAATAGCCCTTTGATTTCAGATACTGAATCAGGTCGTTGCTGTATTTGTTCGCATACCCCAGCCCGAAATGATTCATCGTCTCGTCGCTTAGTTCTCTTTTGCGCAGATATTCCATTCCGACGCTGCCCCGTTCGGTGCGCAGCTGGTAATAGAAATATTTCGCCGCTTCCTTATTGATTTCCAAAAGCTTTGCGCGGCGGCTGTCCGCCTGCCTCGCTTCTTTGGAGTCGTCTGCCTCCGGCAGGGCGATTCCGGCGCGCTGCGCCAGCGTCCTGACCGCTTCCGGGAACGTCTGGTTTTCGTACTCCATCAAAAAGGTGATCACATTGCCGCCCGCACCGCAGCCGAAGCAATAATACATCTGCTTTCCGGGGGATACGGAAAAGGAAGGCGACTTTTCGTTATGGAACGGACACAGCCCGAAATAGTTGCTTCCTTTTTTCTGCAGCCGCACATAACCGGAGATCACCTCTACTATATCGTTTCTGGTTCTGACCTCTTCGATCAGCTCTTCCGGATAATACATGCTTTTTGCTCCTTTTGTTCTGCTCTTTTGCAGTCCTACTTTTTATTTATTCTGTAAAAATTTCGGATTTCCTTTTTTTATCGGCAGATATCGAAAATAAATTCGGCAATTTTGTTCATCGCGTCATAGGCGTTCTTGAGGGGCGACATCTGGAACACATGCCACATGCCCTTATAAATGTCGATTCGGGCAGAAACGTCTGCCTTGACGAGATTTTTGTGCAGCTGCGTCGAATCCGAAAGTAAAAGCTCGTTATCCCCGACCTGAATGTATACAGGCGGCAGCCCTTCCAGCTTTCCAAACAGCGGCGAAATATACGGATTCGTCAACTCCATCCCGCCCGCATAATTTTCGATCATCCGATCCAGGTATTCGTGATCCAGAACCGGATCTACGCTGCTTCTTGTCTGATAACTTTTCCCTGATTTGGTCAGATCTGTCCACGGCGACATCAGTGCAAGTCCTCTTGGCAGCATTCTTCCTTCGTCTTTTAATTTCAGCGTCAGCGACAACGCAAGATTTCCGCCTGCGGAATCTCCCGCCACAATCACGTCCCGCGCGCCGTATCCCAAATACATCAGATAGTTCCAGGCCTTCATGGCATCTTCCGCAGCCGCCGGGAATTTACATTCCGGCGCGAGCCGGTAATTAAAGCAAAACACATCCATCCCTGTGGATTCTGCCAGCTTTGTCGTCAGCGTCCTGGCATATACCGTACTGCCGGTTGAATAGCCGCCGCCATGACAGTACAAAATCACATATCGCTTCAGATGCGCGCGTTCCACCTTCACCCATTCGCAGCTCATGCCGTCTACCTCTGTCTCTTCATAGGCAATTCCCTTTTCCGTACCGAGGATCGCGCCGATTCTGTCCTGGGACTGCCTGTGTTTCGTCAGATCCGGGCGCTCCACCAGCCCGTGCACCTTCCGGATCAGATTCATCATATTCTGGTTCTGCCTGCTGCTTACCGCCATATCTCCTCCGTATCTGCCGCAGCCGCGGCATGCTTTGTAAAAATAGGTTTTTCCGCCATTTCCGTTCTTTTTTACAGCTTCTATTTCTTCCTCACAAAAAAGAAGATATCATTTTTATTATAGCATATTTTCCTCTATTCTTACAAGATTTAACTTTTTCCTGTTCCTTTTGCCCGTGCTGGTGTATACTGTTCTTACAGTTCACTCATGCGTTTCTGGGAATGGCGCGATGAACTGTAATGTGCTGTGTGTTGACGAGCTCATGCCAGCAGCAGCGAAAGGATGAACCCGATATGTCAAAATCAAACGCAAAACATGCTCCGAAAACCTGGTATCGGCTGGATCTGTCCGCGATTGTATATCCGACGCTGCAGCGCCGGGACTTTTCCTCCGTATACAGGCTTTCTGTCCTGTTAAAAGACCCGGTGCAGCCGGATATTTTGCAGCAGGCTGTCGATATTGCCATGAAACGCTTTCCTACCTATCATTCCGCAATGCGGAAAGGATTTTTCTGGCGCTATCTCGAGCCGAATACCCGTCCCGGTCCGTTTGTAAAACCTGATATCCGCAATTTCTGCATGCCGATGCCGTTTAAATCCAACAACCGCTATCTTGTACGTTTTTACTGGTATGACCGGCGGATTTCCCTGGAAGCCCATCACAGCCTCGGGGACGGTACCGGCGGCATGTATCTGCTCCAGACAGTTACTGCCGTTTATCTGCGGCTCCTTGGACACGAGATTTCCAATGGCGGCTTCGTTTTAGATGTCAACGAAACACCGGATCCGGAAGAATTTGAAGACGCCTATATGCGCTATGCAAACGCCCGCGTCTGCCCGCCAAGACCCGCCGAAAAAACTTACCGTGTGCGCGGCACGCAAGAACCTTTCTATACCCTCAACGTGATTGACGGCATCATGAGCGTCAGCGCTGTCCAGAAGGTTGCCAAACAATATCAGGCTTCGATTACGGAATACCTAAACGCCGTGCTTTTATATTCTCTTTTACAAAAGCAGGAGCACGATTTTCATCTGCGCCTGCGCCCTGTGCGGATCGCCATGCCCGTCAACCTGCGCCGTTTTTTTCCATCCAAAACGCTGCGCAACTTTATCACGATGGTTTATCCGTCTATCGATCCAAGACTAGGTGACTACACCTTTGAAGAAATTGTCACTCAGGTGCACCACTATATGCGCTACTATATCAACAGCAAGTTCCTGCGCGGCGACATCACAACGAATGCCTCCACACAGCGTAATCCCCTGATCCGTATTGTCCCGCTGTTTTTAAAGGATTTTGTCGTCCGGCAGTTTTACCAGCGGGTACAGGACAAAAATTCCTCTGCCGGTCTGACCAACATGGGCGCAATCCGCGTTCCGGACGATATGAAGCCCTATCTGGAGCGCTTCGATATTTATATGGGAATCCCGTATTCCCAGCGCACCAACTGCGCCATTGTCAGCTTTGAGGACACGCTGACCGTCAATTTCGCCAGCTGTATCATCGAGGCGGATGTGGAACGGCGATTTTTCCAAAAGCTCGTAGAGGACGGCATCCCCGTCACGATCGAAAGTAACCGGGAACTGTAATAGAACGCGCGCCCATTTTATTGTCATGAATCAAAAAGGAGTGAAATCATATGTCATACTGTGTCAACTGTGGGGTAAAACTGGACCCGTCCTTAAAATACTGTCCACTCTGCAATACCCCTGTTATCAATCCACATGATCTTTCCAAAATGCAGCCTGTCTCCCCGTTTCCGAAAGAAAAGGGACAGGTTGAGGTTGTACGCCGAAAAGACCTCGCCATTTTGCTTTCCGTCTCTCTCACTGCGGCCGGTCTGTGCAGTCTTTTGTTAAATCTGCTGGTATTCAGGCAGCATCTTTGGTCGCTTTACGTGATTGGAGCCTGTGTCCTGATCTGGGTAATGTCAATCCCTGCAGTAATATATACCAAGCTTCCTATCTACCTTTCCCTGCTCTTCGATGGTCTTGCCGTAATGTTATATCAGTTTCTGATCGGCTTTAATACCACGGACCACAGCTGGTTCTTCGGACTGTCCCTGCCGATCACCGCGCTTTGCACGCTGGCCGCGATCCTCTTTGCTTTCTGTCTGCGCAAAATTTCTTCTGCCTTTTTGATGAAAGCGCTTTATTTTTTCGCGGAAGCCGCTCTGCTGTGCGCCGGTATCGAGCTGCTCATCCGCCGGTATCTTTTACTTCCGCTGCGACTGACCTGGTCGGCGGTCGTCTGCTCCGTCTGCGGCGTTATTGTAATCTCGCTGATCACGATTCTCTCCCGTGCAAGGCTCAGGAACGCAGTACGAAGGCGCATGCACTTTTAAGTCTATTTCTTCTTTTCTGTATAACAATAGAATGCACGCTCTGCGAGCATTCTATTGTCATGAATAAAAAAGAATGTGCCTTGGTACATTCTCGCGCCGAGGCGCGGTTGCCTCGGCAACCATCTACCCTTGCGCCGAGTGCGCATCCGCGCGGAGCGTTTATTATCGTATGGAAACAAAGTTTCCTATACGATAATAAAGCCCGAGACTTTTTCCATCATCTCAGGCTTTTTCCATATTTCTGTCTGATTTTTATTCTTCGAACATCTTTTTCACATTGAAGTGATTCACAACTTCCTTTGCATTATAATAAATTCTGTCATCCCCGACCAGTTTTGCATTTCCGTCTTTGACTTCTACGACACTGACCGCACAGTTGACCGGTACAAATCCATGCCAGAAATCCGCTTTATCTTCATAAATATTGTGCAGAATTGCTCTCAGCGCACAGCCGTGCGTTGCAATCAGAATCGTTTTATCTTCATATTCCGGCTTTGCCGTTACTTCATCCCAGAACTCTTTTGTACGCTTACAGAGCTGCAGAATCGTCTCCCCGCCTTCTCCCGGCACAAACGCAAACGGCTCGGTATAAAACTTCTGAAATTCCTCAATCGGCGTCGGAACCGCATAATTTTCCGGACGGCATCCGATTCCTTCCCAGTTTCCAAAAGACAATTCTTCAATTCTGGCATCCTCAATTATCGGAACCTTTCTGCCGCCAAGCACGATCTCTGCCGTCTGTCTTGCCCGTGAAAGCGGACTCGTGATACATAAATCGAAGGGAATCTCTTTCATTCCTTCCGCCGTTTCCTGTGCCAGCCGGATTCCATTTTCATTTAATGGAATATCGGTCTGTCCCTGCATTTTCCCTTCTACGTTCCATGACGTCTCACCGTGTCTGATAAAATATAAAACCATGTGCTGTAATCCTCTCTGCCTATACGGCTTATCTGCACTGCTGCGCATCCTGACAGAAAAAGCGCTTCGATTTCTCGAAGCGCTTTTCATTCCTGCAGGAAAAGAGACTTGAACTCTCATGGTATTGCTACCATACGGACCTGAACCGTACGCGTCTGCCAATTCCGCCATTCCTGCATTTGTCATTTCGTGTTCAGCACTATGTAAGTGTTGTTCGCTGCTGACAAAGGATATATTATCATAACTTTATCAGCAGCGCAAGTCTTTTTTTTATTTTTTTCAGTTTTCTCGTGGCTGTTTATTTGCAACTGGCGCAGGTGGACTGTAACGCTTACTGAATCTTCTGTACCAGATCTTCTACCAGACGCGCGGAATGCTTTGCTGCCTCATGCTCGAAGGCCGGATAATCCATCTCTGCAGAGCCATCTGCCTTATCGGAAATCGCCCGGATTACGATAAACGGAATTTTATTTAAGTATGCGCCATGTGCGATAGACGCGCCTTCCATTTCCGCGCAATCGCCGTGGAACACTTCGATCAGGCGTTTTTTTACATCGTCAGAGGAAATAAACTGATCGCCGCTCACAACGCGTCCGGTGCGGACTGTCAGGTCTGGATTGACTTTTTTACAGGATTCCACTGCCAGATTTACCAGCTTTTCATCTGCGATAAATTCCCGGATTCCCATCTGCGGAAGCTCTCCCAGAGGATACCCGAATACGGTAGCATCCACATCATGATGAATCGCATCTTTGGAAATCAGGATATCCCCAATATCCAGATCTGCATTCAGGGAACCTGCCACACCGGTGTTAATCACATGGGTGATCTGAAATAAATCCACCAGAATCTGTACACAGAGCGCAGCATTTACCTTTCCGATTCCGGAGCGCACAACAACGACGTCAGCGCCGTTTAAAGTTCCCTCTTTAAACTCCATTCCCGCTCTTGTTACGGTGTTTTTTACCTCCATGGCTGCCTTTAACGCATCAACTTCCAGCTCCATAGCGCCGATAATACCAATTTTTGCCATTTTCTTTTTCCTTTCTTATCTTACTCCGGATAAACCAGACGGTCTTCTTTAATATTGTATAAAACCTGCTCCAGATATCTCTTTCCAAGATAATTTGCCATCGGCAAGTTCATATCCAGATAGTTTCCGCAGTCTTTTGCAGCAGCCCCGGGGACTTCTCCTTTAAAGTCGCGTACGAACTCAAACAGCTCGGTTACCAGCCCTACGACATCCTTCGATGTATAATCACCTGCCAACAGCATATAAAAGCCGGTTCTGCAGCCCATCGGTCCAAAATAAATCGTCTTATCCTTATACACCGGATGATTTCTTAAAAAGGTCGCGCCAAGATGCTCGATTGTGTGCATCTCCGCTGTATTCATGACAGGCTCCTCGTTCGGACTTGTCATCCGCAGATCGAAGGTCGTGATCACTTCCTGTCCTACGGTATCTTTTCTGGAAACATAAATTCCAGGCTGTAATTTAATATGATCAACGGTAAAGCTTGCTATTTTTTCCATCTGTCTTCCCCATCCTTTCCTGATGAATTATACAATATCGTTTTTTAAGATGCAACCGAAACCACCTTTTCATAGGCAATCCGTTCCGAACCGTCCGCGATATGGATGATTCCGCACTGCTCGAACCCGTTTTTCAGGATCAGATGCTGCATAATGTGATTGTCCGCGTGTGTATCAATCCGCAGATGTCCAATTTTTTCTTCTGAAAAAAGGACGATTCTCCGAAACAGGCCATGCACCGTTCCGTCGCCTGCAACCCGATGCAGCGTTCCGTATTCACTCTCTGAAATCCACGCGCCCTGCTCAATTTGCGCATAGGTCGGATCTTTTCCAATCACAAGGGCAAATACGCCAGTCATTCGATTTCCCTGTCGGACGACATATAGCTGTCCTGCCCGGATATCCGCTTCCAGCACCTCTTTTTGCGGCGCGTTCTCTTTCCACTGATTCGGATTTCCCGTTCGCTTCATAAATTTCCGCGCGTAAGCATAGATTTCCAGAATCCGCGGCAAGTCGCCTGCCTGCGCCTTTTTGATCACTACCTCCGATATCTGACTATCCTGCAGCTCTTCTGCACTGGTTCCCTGCCCATGACAGCTTCGCAGCTGTTCCATTCCGACTTTCTGCACGCTTTTTTTCATCCTTCCGATTCCCGTTTTCTATCTGCTTCTGTTCTTTACCAGGACTGTGACAGCAGTGGAATCACCTCCTGCAGATCCTGTATTTGGGCATCTATCCGATATGTGCTGTCCGCCTTCTGTCCGTTCGGATTATACCAACACGTCACAATTTGCGCAAGGTTGCCGCCGCGAATATCGCTCGTCAAAGAATCCCCGACAATCAAAATCTTTTTCCGGTCGGTTTCTTCAATTGCTTCAAATACCTGGTCAAAAAACGCTGCATTCGGCTTTTCCGCACCAAGCTCTTCGGACAGAAAAATCCCGTCCATCAGCTCCCCCAGCCCGGAAAGGCGGAGCTTTTTCGTCTGTGCCAGCACTGTTCCGTTGGAAACGACATACTGTTTTACCCTGCCGCGCAAAGATTTTACGATTTCATAGCTGTCATCCCGAAACACGATTGTATCCCCAAGGCACACCTGGTAACGCTCATTAAATGCCGGTGCCGCCGTTACGTCCAGCCCTTCCGTTTCAAAAAATTCCCGGAATCTGCCGACCAGGACTTCCGGCTTTGTCAGCTCGCCGTTTTCCAGCTTTTCCCAGTATCTGCGGTTGATTTTGGAATACCGGGCGATCGCCTCATCCGTGCATTCCCCGAACCCGAATTCTGCAAAAAGTGTCCGGATCGCCGCTTTTTCCGCCGCCAGAAAGTCTAACAGCGTGCCGTCCACATCCCAAAGAATTGTTGTAATCACACTTTCTCCTCCAGCTTTAATACCTCTCCGAGTGTGAGCACAGCATTGCGTACACATTCCGGGCAGGAACAGAGCACCCGTCCGGTCTCGATGCCTTTCAAATCCTTACAGATTGTCGCACCGCATTTTTCCTGAAAACCTGCCACCAGCTGTCTGGAAACCGCCGGCGTCCCTTTTCCGTCCGTCAAAATACCGGCAGTCATGACTGCGCCGATCAACGCGCCGCAAGTAGCCTCCATACAGCCCATGCCAGCCGCATAACCCGCGCCAAGTTTTTTTAATGTCTCAGCCTCCACCGGAATCTGGTCTGCAAATGCCTGTGTTACCGCCTGCGCGCAGTTATAAATACCCGCCGCTTTCCATTCTGCCGCCTGATTTGCACGTTCTTCTATCGTCATCCATGTATCCTCGCTTTTTTGTTTTTTTCCAACAGGCACACCGCTTCTACCGCCCCCGACCATGGGAACATGTCCACCGGCCATACTTCTTTTGCACGGTAGCCCTGTTTTTCCAGATAGGAACAGTCGCGCTCCAGCGTCGTCGGATTGCAGGATACATATACGACGCGCTTTGGACCGATTTTTGCAACCGCATCCAGAAATTCTTCACTGCTTCCGGCGCGCGGCGGGTCCATCAAAACAACATCGACCGGCATGTTGTCAGCTGCACAGCTCTGCAAAAAATGCCCTGCATCCTCTCTGTAAAACCGGATGTTTTTCACATCGTTTGCTTTCGCATTGCCGACCGCGTCCCGCACTGCGTCCGGGTTGGATTCCACACCAAATACCTTTCCCGCTTTTTTTGCTGCAATCATGCCGATCGTTCCGGTTCCGCAGTATGCGTCCACAACCGTCTCCTTTCCGGTCAGATCCGCCAGCTCGATCGCTTTTTCATAAAGCTTCTGAGCCTGAATGGGATTAACCTGATAAAAGGAGCCGGGCGAAATTTTAAAGCTACAACCACAGAGCCTGTCCACAATGTAGCCTTTGCCCCAGAGCACCTGATACTTGCTGCCCAGCACAAGGCTGTCCGTCCGGTCGTTGACATTCTGGACAACCGTTGTGATTTCCGGATGCTCTCTGCGCAGGGCTTCCACAAAGTTTCTCTTGGACGGAAAAACAGGGGATGCTGTTACCAGAACAACCATGATTTCATCCGTAAATTCCGCCTTTCGGATCAGAACGTACCGCAGCAGACCATAACCGGTATCTTCATCATAAACCTTGATCTTAAACGATTTGAGCAGGCTGCGCACTGTCGCAATAATTGCATCTGCTTTCTGATCTTCAATCAGGCAGGTCTCCACCGGCAGGATCCGATGCGTTTTTTCTTCATAAACCCCGGAAATCTGCTGCTTCTTTCGATCCAGCCCGAACACCGCCTGTACCTTATGGCGATAATGCCACGGATTTTCGTCCATTCCAATAATCGGACGCACCTTGCAGTGCTTTTCCATCAGTTCCTTTACCTGATGCTTCTTTGCAGCGAGCTGTTCCTCGTAGGACAGGTGCAGATACTGACAGCCGCCGCACTTGCCAAAGTGGGGACATTTTGCAGCCGGAGCCTGGCGGCTCGGTTTTTGCTTCGCAGCAGCATTTCCGACAGGCACTTTCGACTTTGCGACGTTCCTGCCCGGTGCAAAATTCCTGTTTCCCGAAAAAGCTCCCGCCTCTCTCGCTTTCTTCGATCCCGGATTTTCTTTCTTCCATCCTGTTGTTTCTTTCATATTTTCCGCTCATTTCTGCGCACGCTTTTTGCGCATGTCGAGTTTGTGTCAAGTGCGCGCAGACACAAATCTCGCGATTGAAAAATTTTATTTTTCAATCTTCCTCACATTCTATCTGAAACGGGCTTATCCCATAGTTACCTTTTCTACAGGATATCCCGATATGTTCTCTCTCATTTTTCAGTCTTCCTAACAATAGAATGCACGCTCCGCGAACATTCTATTGTCATGAATAAAAAACCTTCTGAAAGGAATGCTTTCAGAAGGTCTTCGTTTCTTTTATCAAGCCTGTAATTTACGCGATTTTGGACTTAGCCAGCTCAGCCAGGGTAGCGAAGCCTGCCGCATCGTTTACTGCCATCTCTGCCAGCATCTTTCTGTTCATATCTACGCCAGCCTGCTTTAAGCCGAACATAAATTTGGAATAGGATAAGCCGTTCAGTCTTGCAGCTGCATTGATACGAGCGATCCACAGCTGTCTCATCTGACGTTTTCTCTCCTTACGTCCAGCATAGGAAGAGGTCAGAGCTCTCATAACGGACTGTTTTGCAACTCTGTACTGTTTGCTTCTTGCGCCTCTGTATCCTTTTGCAAGCTTCAATACTTTATTATGTTTTCTTCTGGCACTCATGCCGCCTTTTACTCTTGCCATCTTACTGATTCCTCCTTACGATTTATAAATACGGTAAAATCTTCTTCATATTCTTAACATTGGTAGCATCGGTCATTGCTGCCTGACGAAGATTTCTCTTTCTCTTGGTGGACTTCTTTGTTAAGATATGGCTCTTGTAAGCTTTTGCTCTTTTCAGCTTACCGGTTCCTGTTAATTTAAAACGTTTTGCAGCAGCTCTGCTGGTTTTCATTTTAGGCATATCTGATTTCCTCCTGTTACTTCATTTTCCTAAACGTATATTTTAACTGTAGCCGTGCAATCAGCGTTTTACAGTTAAAAACATGATCATGCTTCTGCCTTCCACCTTCGGCATCTTCTCTACAACAGCGATGTCGGAAAGCATCTGTGCAAAGTCATCCAGAATATGTTTGCTGGTAGACATGTGCGCCATTTCACGGCCGCGGAATCTCAATGTTACCTTTACGCGGTTCCCTTTTTCAAGGAACTTTCTTGCCGCGCCGACCTTGGTATTTAAGTCATTGGTATCGATGTTGGGAGACATTCTGATCTCTTTTACTTCGATGACCTTCTGTTTTCTTTTGGCATCCTTTTCCTTACGGGCAAGCTCATATCTGTACTTACCGTAATCCACGATCTTGCACACCGGCGGCTTTGCCGTAGGGGCGATCTTTACCAGATCCAAACCTGCCTCTTCAGCCAGCTTCAGGGCTTCTCTGGAAGACATGATGCCGAGCTGTTCTCCGCTCTCCCCAATCAGACGGATCTCTTTGTCTCTGATCTGTTCGTTGATAAATAATTCGCTAATGGCTGGTTCCCTCCATAAGAAATAAAATAAAAAAAGTGGATAGCTTCTATCCACTCACAACCTCTGCTCTTCCTCTGAGAAGCAAAGGAAACTGTAAACGCCTATGAGCCCGATCGCTATAGGGTGAGAGTGGATACTCTGCTTGTTTGTTCCTTACGCATCTGCGTACTAATAGAGATTAGCACGACGAACACCATTTGTCAATGCCCGTCGTGCAAATTTTTTAATTTTTTTAATCACAATTCCCTCGTACTTTTCGTGAGCGGATTTTGTGCTTGCACAAAAATCTGCTTGCGAAAATGTACGAAGGGAGCGCCGCTCTATGAGCAAAAATGAGCTGCGAAGCAGCGGAGAGCGTCGAAGACGCGGTATTGCGAATGGCGCGGGTGAACTTCCATCACCGTTCCACAAACGTCGCGCAGGCGGTTTCCCTGCGGTCCCCGGCACGGCTTCCGCGCATGTCCACATGCTCTGCCTGACATTTATAATTGGTATTGTAGCGGCATTTTACCGCTTCGCAGTCGATCTGCGTCATCCGGTCAGGATATCCGTCTGCGTTTCTTGCGCTGCCTTCCTTCTGCTGTTCAAAATTCTCACAGCAGGTTTCATCACAGCTGCAGGCCTTTGCGCCGCCTACCATAATGTCGTTTCTGCAGCAGCAGTCTCCGTCATGAAAGCAGCAGGTTTCCACACTACACTTTAAATCTGTCATCGTCCATACCTCCTTTTCTGGAAGAGCTGCGCGATGCGTCCGCATTTTCTCTGCGCACAGGACAGGCTGATCTGTGATGCGCCACCTTACAGCCACATAGCGTAGTGCGTTGCACATTCTGCGCAGCTCCTGGCAGTCAGTATGCCCGATGACAGGTTATTTTATGCAGTTTTTTTACCGGATCAGTCTTTCTTTACGCGGTTTTCCTTGGTTTCGATCTCTTTTAAGATATCTGCGATGAACGTATCCAGGCTTCTTGCGCCTTCGTCACCGGCTGCACGGCTTCTGACGGAGACGGTATTTTCTTCCTCTTCCTTCTGACCAACAACCAGCATGTAAGGAATCTTGGCAGTCTGTGCCTCTCTGATCTTGTAGCCGATCTTTTCTGCTCTGGTATCCACTTCTGCGCGGATGCCTGCTTCTGTCAGCTTGTTCAGGACGTTCTGTGCATAATCCATGTATTTATCGGAAATCGGAAGCACCTTAACCTGTACCGGAGCCAGCCAGGTCGGGAATGCGCCTGCAAAATGCTCGATCAGAATACCGATGAAACGCTCGATAGAACCGAATACTACGCGGTGGATCATGATCGGGCGATGCTTCTCGCCGTCAGCTCCAACGTACTCCAGTTCGAAACGCTGAGGCAGCTGGAAGTCAAGCTGGATCGTACCGCACTGCCAGGTACGTCCGATGCAGTCTACCAGATGGAAGTCGATCTTCGGTCCGTAGAACGCACCGTCACCTTCGTTTACTACATAAGGAAGCTGCAGCTCGTCCAGAGCGCTGCGCAGCGCGTCTGTTGCCATCTCCCAGTCTTCGTCGCTGCCCATGGAATCCTCCGGACGGGTAGACAGCTCTACATGATACTGGAAGCCAAACAGGGAATAAACTTCGTTGATCAGTCCTGCAACGCCTTTGATTTCGTCCTTAATCTGCTCAGGTGTCATGAAGATATGGGCATCGTCCTGTGTGAAGCAGCGCACACGCATCAGACCATGCAGCTGACCGGATTTTTCATGACGGTGTACCAGACCAAGCTCGCCCATACGCAGCGGCAGATCTCTGTAAGAACGGGGTTCAGATGCATAAACCAAAACGCCGCCGGGGCAGTTCATCGGCTTGATCGCATAATCTTCGCCGTCGATTACAGTGGTGTACATGTTATTTTTATAATGATCCCAGTGACCTGAGGTCTCCCAGAGGCTTCTGTTTAAGATCACAGGAGTGGAGATTTCCACATAACCTGCTTTTCTGTGGATTTCACGCCAGTAGTCCAGCAGGGTGTTCTTTAATACCATACCCTTAGGCAGGAAGAACGGGAAACCAGGACCTGCTTCATGCATCATAAACAGTCCCAGCTCTTTGCCCAGCTTTCTGTGGTCGCGCTTTTTCGCCTCTTCCATCATGGTAATGTAAGCTTCCAGCTCGTCCTTCTTTGCAAAAGCGGTTGCATACAGTCTGGTCAGCATCTGGTTGTGTTCGTCGCCTCTCCAGTATGCACCTGCAAGGCTCATGATCTTGAATGCCTTGCCAACTTCTTTGGTGCTCATCAGGTGAGGACCTGCGCACAGGTCTACAAATTCGCCCTGCTGATAGAAGCTGATTTCTTCGCCCTCCGGCAGATCTTCAATCAGTTCTACTTTATAAGGCTCTTCTTTCTCCTTCATAAATTCGATTGCTTTCTCTCTGGGCAGAGTAAAGCGCTCGATTTTTAAATCCTCTTTGACAATCTTCTTCATCTCTGCTTCGATCTTTTCAAAATCGTCGCTGGTCAGAGGAGTTTCGAACTCCATATCGTAATAGAAGCCGTCTGCGATAGAGGGACCGATCGCCAGCTTTGTGTTGGGATACAGGCGCTTTACAGCCTGCGCCATTACATGGCTGGTGGTGTGACGCAGTGCAGACAGACCTTTTTCATCCTTTGCAGTCAGAATGTTGACTGCAGCGTCGTGATCGACAACGGTACGCAGGTCTACAACCTCTCCGTCTACTTCTCCGGCACATGCCGCTCTCGCAAGTCCTTCGCTCAAATCCTTCGCAATATCAATCACAGACATTGCCTGTGCGTACTCTTTTACAGAGCCGTCTTTTAATGTAACCTTCATGGTATCTCCTTCCGGCTTTCGCCTTTTTCTATCTTAAAAATTTTGAAAATAACCTGTTTATTCGATCTTCACATAGTTTTGTGAATCTCGTCCTCTCTATAGATAAAAAAGAATGTGCCCTGGCACATTCTCGCGCCGAGGCGCGGTTGCTTCAGCAACCAT
>OGZF01000068.1_pt1 | contig 100288 bp, 86 predicted proteins | sample 1576771 | NCBI WGS metagenome assembly OGZF01 (sample SAMEA3541536, study PRJEB24748) | human gut metagenome | biome: human gut; feature: human-associated habitat; material: faeces | place: China | collected 2012
CAAAAGCGCATCTTCGATGCTTTCCGCTGCTTCGCAGCTCATTTTTGCTCATAAAAGGGCGCTCCCTTCATGATTTCTTGTGCACAGATTCTCATGCGAGCATGGAATCTGCCCACAAGAAACCACGAGTGAACTGTAACGTTGATACATAACCGGAACATTTTGCTCATAGGATAGGTAGTACCTAAGAGGCGGGAGGGAATGCTGGTGAATGACAGGTCCGTAAGCGTACTGGAAAATTATGATTTTGAAGTGATCCGCACACAGAAAAGCAGGAATGCAATTTTATGTGAGACGAATAAAGGTTGGTATATCTTGAAAGAATATAAAGGACCGGTCTTTCGGCTGGAAATGATGGCAAAGGTACTGGAGGGAGTCCGGCAAAACGGCTTTACGCGTGCGGAACAACTTCTGTATACAAAAGAAGGCGCGCTGTTTTGCTGCGATCAGGAGCAGAACAGATGCATTGTAAAAAGCTGGCCACAGGGAAGAGAATGCAGTTTAAAGGATGGACAGGAATGCCGAGATGCTATGCGCACCCTGGCGGTTCTGCACAGTGCGCTGCATTTTCCACAGCTGCAGCAGGAGTATGGGCTGCACGCAGTCAGCCTGGCAGAGGAATATGAGAAACGGAACCGGGAGCTGCGTAAGGTCAGACGTTTTTTGCGGGAAAAGGGTCAGAAGACAACGTTTGAGATCAACCTGCAGCAGACGTTTGATCTGTTTTTGGAAGAGGCGGAGCGGGTGACGGAGGACGTCCGTTCCTATGGGTCTCTTCTGGATGCGCGGGAATGCGAGGAAAGCGGAAGCTTTTGTCACGGGGATTATCAGCATCACAATCTGCTCTGTCAGAATACGACGTCCGTCATCAATTTTGAAAAATGTGCCCTGGACAGTCAGATGCGGGATCTGTATCTTTTTCTGCGCAAGCTATTAGAGAAGACAAACTGGTCAGTGCCGCTGGCGAGAGGACTTTTAGACGTTTACGGCAGGATCAGCCCGCTGTCTGCGGTGGATTATCTGCAGCTGTATTATCGCTTTGCATACCCGGAAAAATTCTGGAAAATTGTCAATTTTTACTACAATAGTCGGAAAGTATGGATACCGGGAAGGCACATGGAAAAGCTGGAGCGGCTGCTCATTCAGCAGGGTGTGAAAAAGGCTTTCCTGGAGCAGACATTTTCCCTGTAAGTATTGACAAACAAAGGAACTACAGGTATAAATAGAATATAATGTTTCTGGGCAGGACTGCCCTTTTAGACATTTCGAATGGAACAGGAAAAGAAATACAGGAGGAGTTCATAATGAACAAGACAGAATTAGTTGCTGCCATCGCTGAGCAGGCAGAGATTTCGAAGAAGGATGCAGAGAAGGCTTTAAAGGCTTTCACTGATGTTGTAGCAGAAGAACTGAAGAAAGGCGAGAAGATTCAGCTGGTTGGCTTCGGTACTTTTGAAGTATCTGAAAGAGCTGCAAGAGAAGGCAGAAATCCTCAGACTGGCGAAGCAATGACAATCGCAGCTTCTAAGACCCCTAAGTTCAAAGCTGGTAAGGCTTTAAAGGATTCTATTAACTAAATCAGAAGATGACAGGGCAGCTGCTGATGCGGCTGCCTTTTGTTATTCTATAAATAACGTTGTTCTTATACGATAACAAATGCTCCGCCGGCGGCGGTTAGCATTTAGTAGAGAAGGGAAAGAAACGATGAGACTGGACAAATATTTGAAAGTATCCCGGCTGATTAAACGCCGCACCGTTGCAAACGAGGCATGCGACGCGGGCAGAGTGTTGTTAAATGACAAGGTGGCGCGGGCGTCCGCAGAAGTAAAGGCAGGAGACGTGATTACGATTCAGTTTGGCAATAAGGATGTAAAGGTCGAGGTTCTGACTGTACAGGAAACTGTACGCAAAGAAGAAGCCAAAGAGATGTTTCAATATCTCTAAAGTCATATCGGCAGACATCGGCGCGTATACTGTGTAAGGAACAGTAAGGAGGGCGCGCGATGGAAGAATTAAACAGCAGAGCAGGACAGCACCGGATCAGTTTGGTCAACCGGGAAGCGTGTGCGATTAACGGCGTTTCCGATGTGCTTTCCTTTGATGTGGGGGAAGTGCTTCTGGAGACAGAGCAGGGGATGCTGATGATCCGCGGCAGTGAGCTGCATGTGAGCCGTCTGACGCTGGAAAAGGGAGAAGTGGACATTGACGGGCGGATTGATAGCTTGACCTATTCAGAACAGACAGCTTCGGCGGGCAGCAAAGCGGAATCGCTGCTGAGTCGGCTGTTTCGGTGACGGATGAGCAGTGAGATCGCCAGAGAGGGAACGTTCTGGCTGCATTCGGTTTTGCTGGGGATGGCGGTGACGCTTGTTTACGATTTTCTGCGGATTTTCCGGAGAGTATTTCCACACGGAATATTCTGGATTTCGATAGAGGATCTTATTTACTGGTGTGTTGTGGCAGGCAGCTTTTTTTCCCTGTTATATCTGGAAAATAATGGGACATTTCGGTGGTTCTGCGTATTCGGGGCAGCAGTTGGGATGCTCGTTGTAAAAAGCACGGCGAGTCCTTTTCTGGTAAAAGCTGGAGCGCGGTTCGGTCTCTGGATAAAAAAAGTGATTTCCTATGTTGCAGGATGGCTGATGCGTCCCGTAAAGTATACCTTTCGAATAGGAAAAAACGGGTTTTCGAAAATTTTCAGAGGTGCCAGACGGAGTGCAAGAATTTTGAAAAAGCGGTTGACTAGCCGTTTAAAACTGGCTAAAATAGCTTTATGTAAACAGAACAGAAAAGCATTGCGAGGCAGGAAAAATGGTTAAAAGAAAGATTGTTTTTCGCCGGAAGAAACGGGAGAACCGTTTGAGCATGCTTCTGGTAACGATGGTAGTTCTGATGGTGCTGGCGGTAGTATCGATCCGGAGCATGGAGCTGCGACAGAAGCAGCAGGGATATCAGGATCAAATTAAACAGCTTACGCAACAGATTGAAGAAGAGACACAGCGGACGGCGGAAATCGAAGAATACGAAAAATACACCAAGACGCGCAAATATGTCGAAGAGGTTGCAAAGGATAAGCTCGGACTGGTGTATGACGGTGAAATTATTTTTAAACCGGAGAATTGAGAGACGGCTGTGAAAACGCCCGTATCGGCAGGACGAATGTAATATAATGAGCGCAAGAGAGCGGGAACAGGCGAAGCCTGCTCATCGCGAACGGCGAATGTCGATCATGAACGAAGTTCATGATATAATGAGCGCAAGAGAGCGGGAACAGGCGAAGCCTGCTCATCGCGAACGGCGAAATTATTGAGTGAGCTGTGCTCACGATATAACATAAGAAGAAAAAGGATTGCGGATTCCAAATGGGATCCGCGTTTTTTTATTTCATAGGAAAATGCGTCCTATGAAATAAAAACGCTCCGCGAGGATGTGCACTCGGCGCAAGGGTAGATGGTTGCTAAAGCAACCGCGCCTCGGCGCGAAAATGTGCCAGGGCACATTCTTTTTTGTACAATTCTGCGGATACCTCTTTTCCTGAAAAAAAGAATCTACGGTTTGCCTGCTTTGACAAAAGGCGCGCATGTCAGCAGTTATACTGGAGAAAAAAAGGTCGCAGGAAAGGACATGCCATGGAATCTCAATATTGGAATGACGAAGTGCAGCAGTCGGCATGGCTGCTGGATTATGACCGAAGATGTATGCTGGACTGTGCGGATACGTTTCAAAATCTTGCTGCGGTTATGGGTGAGATGAACTGGGAGCTGGAGCAGGAAAAAACGCCGGACGATCGGGAAGAGCTGCTTCGGCGCAGACAGGCGATGGAGAGCCGGAAACAATATGCGGCGCATATGCGTCAGATGGCGGGAATGCTGCAGTCGGTAGCGGATACGTCCGTTCAGCTGATCCGGCTGGGCGGTCGGCAGGAAAAGCAGATTGTGCGCGCCCTGGCGGGAGAAGGCATTGTAGTAGAGGATATTTATCTGCTGCGGGGAAAAGAGGACAGGCTACAGATCACGATATCTGTCCGCCTGACAAAGAACAAAAGCATGACGGTAGAGGAAATTGCCGGGTATTTGTCGGTGCTGATGGATATCCGGCTGGTGCCGCAGAAGAGGAATCCATATTTTGTCGGAGAAGAATCAGTGAGTCTGTATTTTGAGGAAGAGCCGATTTTCAGCTGTTTGACAGCGGCGGCATGCGCGACGGAAGAAACGGAGAGCGTCTCCGGGGACAGCTATTCTTTTCTGGAAACGGACGACAGCGTTGCCATGATTTTGTCGGATGGAGTTGGTTCCGGGGAGAGCGCGGCGCGGGACAGCGGCAGGATTGTAGACTTGACGGAGCGGATATTGGATGCGGGGCTTGGACCGGATATGGCGATGCTTTTTTTAAATGGGATGGCAGGCGCGGAGGGGGACGAAAACCGGATGGCGACGCTTGATCTGTGCCGGATTGATCTTTACCGGGGGGAGTGCGAGACGGTGAAAGCTGGCGGGGCAGCAGGGTTTATCAAGCGCAGCGACCGTGTGGAGAAAATTCAGAGCAGGCAGCTGCCGCTCGGCATGTCGGCGTCAGAGGACATCAGTGAAAAAAAGTGGCAGTTAAACAGCGGCGATCTGGTCATTTTGGTTTCGGATGGTGTAGTGCAGAACTGGCCGTGCGGGGACGGGGAATATCTGTTGGAGCAGAAAATTGCTTCGTTGAACGTCAGCTCACCGGTCGACCTGGCAAACCTGATTTTGCGTTATGCAATCCGCCAGTGCGGCGGCAAAATCCGGGATGACATGACGGTTTTAGTCACGGGAATCTGGAAAAACGAAGAACGGGAGATAGAGGATATAGAATAAGAAGTTTCACAGAACAAACATCTGAGGTATAATGTAGGGGCACAAAGGAAACCAATTGGTTTCCGCGTGCGCCTAACGAGAGTGCAAGGAGCGCGTCAGCGCGAGCACTCGAGTCTATCAGCACAAAGGAAACCAATTGGTTTCCGCGTGCGCCTAACGAGAGTGCAAAGAGCGCGCCAGCGCGAGCACTCGAGTTTATCAGCACAAAGGAAAAGCAATTGCTGCCGAAGGCACAAAGGAAAAAAGGAGACTGCAGGATGGATCTGACGGAAAAAATTCTTTTCTATATGAAGCGGTATCATATGATCCCGGAAAATAAAAATATCGTAGTCGGACTTTCCGGGGGAGCAGATTCCGTCTGCCTGCTGTATGTGTTGGTTGCGCTGCGCAAGAAGCTGGGACTGCAGCTGTGCGCGGTACATGTTCATCATGGCCTGCGTGGGGTAGAGGCTGATGCGGATGAGGCGTATGTGCGCGATATTTGCCGGGCGTGGGATGTGCCGTTAAAGGCAATGCGGATTGATGCGGCGCTGCTGGCGAAACAGTGGGGAATCGGCTGCGAAGAAGCCGGACGCCGGGCACGCTATGAAATTTTTGAAGAGTGCTTACAGGAGATGGGCGATTGTCACGGTGCAATTGCGGTGGCGCATCATCGGGACGACTGCGCGGAGACGCTTTTGTTTCACATGTTCCGCGGCACTGGTCTGGACGGAATGGCAGGGATTCGCCCGGTGCGAAAGACGGAACGGGAAAGCATGATTATCCGTCCGCTTTTGGAAACTGGAAAGACAGAAATAGAAAGCTTTCTCCAGGAAAAAGGGATTTCCTGGCGGATAGATTCTACGAACACCGGAGAAGATTATACAAGGAACCGAATCAGGAATCGGGTTCTGCCGTATGCGGAAAAGGAAATTTGCAGCGGAGCCGGAGCACATCTGGCGAAAGAGGCACAGCTCCTGGCGGAGACGGCGGATTTTGTGCGCAGCTGCACCCGACAGGCGCTGGAACGCTGCAGGGTGGAAGCAGGTGCTTTGAAAACAAATGTGTGCGGCAGAGAGAGAGTAGAGCATGTGGGGCGGAGAAAAGTAACTGCGGAGCATACGAGATACGATAAACAGACTATAATAAAATTAAATATCGAACTTCTGCAACAGGAAGATATTTTCCTGCAGAAGCAGTGCGTGCGGGAATGTCTGCTGGAGATCGGCACGGGGCGCGACCTGACGGCAGCGCATATCGAAGCGGTGTGGCACCTTGTAGGGACGGACTGCCAGAGCGGTAGGAAGCTGCGGATTCCAGCGTGTCAGCTCGAGGTGGAGCGGCAGTTTAGGCTGCTGGTATTTCGCAGGTTGGAGCGGCAGCAGGACGCATTGCCGGAGCAGCAGCAGGACGCATTGCCGGAGCAGCGGTTTGACCAAGGCAGGCAGGTTGGGCTTCAGACCGCAGAGCTTCCGCTCCCAGAGCATTCCAGCGAGCTGCATGTTCCGGGGATGGGTGTGGTGTCAGTGCGATACCTGCAGCGGGACGAGCCGACAGCAGGTGAAAAAAATACCGCAGCAGGCGAAAAAAATACTGCGGCAGGCGAAAAAAATACTGCGGCGGGCGAGGAAAGCGGCGCTGCTGTTGGTGCTTTTTTAAAAAATATCCCTCAAAAAAAGTATACGAAATGGTTGGATTATGATAAAATAATAAAATCTGTCGTATTTCGAACGCGCAGGAGCGGAGATTATCTGACAATCGATGATAATTTTTCAAAAAAAAGCTTAAAGAAATATATGATCGAAGAAAAAATTCCTGCAAATGAGCGGAACAGTATGATGGTGCTGGCAGACGGGAATCACATTATCTGGGTACCGGGCGGAAGAATCAGCACATACTATCGGGTAACGGAGCAGACGAGGGTGATTTTGGAAGTTACCTGTATGGAGAAGCAAGAATAGAACAGAAAAACCAAGGAGGATTTGGGCATGGCAGAAAGAGTTGAAGTGATGTTGTCGGAAGAAGAGGTAGACAGAAGGATTCAGGAGATTGGTGAGCAGATCAGTAAAGATTATGCCGGAAAACAGGTTCATCTGGTATGCGTATTAAAGGGCGGCAGCTTTTTCTTATGTGAACTGGCAAAGCGGATTACCGTTCCGGTATCCCTGGATTTCATGTCGGTATCCAGCTACGGTGGCGATACCAAATCAAGCGGAGTCATTAAGATCGTAAAGGACCTGGATGAGCCTCTGCGCGACAAGGATGTTATTGTTGTGGAGGATATCGTGGATTCCGGACGTACCCTGAGCTATCTGCTGGATATGTTAAAGGCACGCGGACCGAAGTCCATGGCACTCTGCACGCTTCTGGATAAGCCGGATCGCCGTGTGATCGATGTAAAGGTAGATTATACCGGATTCCAGATTCCGGACGAATTCGTGGTAGGCTATGGTCTGGATTACGACCAGCGTTACCGCAACCTTCCGTACATCGGAGTGGTAAAATTTGATTGATGCAGGCTTTTAGCCGAAGGAGGATGCAGTGAACAAAAACGGCAGAGGAATGAATCTCGTCATTTCCCTTTTGCTTATTGTGCTCCTGGTTTTCTGGTTTTCGGGAATACTGCGCAGCATGGAGGATACCTGTACACAGGCGGAATTCAATCAGATGCTGGATGCCGGAGAAATATCGGGAGCTGTAGTAGTGCAGAACCGGGAAGTGCCGACCGGTTCCGTGGAGGTACATCTTACCTCGGGAGACGAAAAGGTGCTGGTGGTATCGGATGTCAATCCGGTACTGGAGGAGCTGGAAACGGCAGGAGTCAAGACGATCGTGAGGGATGTGCCCGGCGATAATATATTTTTAACGTCCATCCTGCCTGCGCTGATCACTGTGGGCGGTGTGCTTCTGATCTTCATGATGATGAATGCACAGAATGCCCAGATGAATGGCGGCAATAAGATGATGAATTTCGGCAAAAGCCGTGCGCGGCTGAGCCTGGCAGGCGACAGCAAGGTTACATTAAAGGATGTTGCCGGACTGAAGGAAGAGAAGGAAGACCTGCAGGAGATCGTTGATTTTTTAAGAGATCCGGGCAAGTTTACAAAGGTCGGGGCGAGAATCCCAAAGGGTGTTTTGCTGGAGGGACCTCCCGGAACCGGTAAAACCCTTTTGGCAAAGGCGATTGCGGGCGAAGCAAACGTTCCGTTTTTCTCGATTTCCGGTTCTGATTTCGTGGAAATGTTCGTCGGTGTCGGTGCTTCCCGCGTTCGGGATTTATTCGAAGAAGCGAAAAAAAATGCGCCATGTATCGTGTTCATTGATGAAATCGACGCGGTGGCGAGACGACGTGGAACCGGTATGGGCGGCGGTCATGATGAAAGAGAGCAGACGCTGAATCAGATGCTGGTAGAGATGGACGGTTTCGCTGCAAATGCAGGAATCATCGTAATGGCAGCGACAAACCGCGTAGATATCCTGGATCCGGCGATCCTGCGTCCCGGCCGATTTGATCGAAAGATCGCAGTCGGACTGCCGGATGTTGGAGGAAGAGAGGCGATCCTGCAGGTTCACGCGAAAAATAAACCCTTGGGTGATAACGTGGATTTAAAACAGATCGCTCAGACAACGGCAGGATTTACCGGAGCCGATCTGGAAAATCTGTTAAACGAGGCGGCAATTGTAGCAGCAAAGGATAACCGGTGCTTTATCAGTCAGGAGGATATCAAGACTGCTTTTGTAAAAGTAGGAATCGGAACAGAACGAAAGAGCCGTATTATTTCTGATAAAGAGCGTAAGATCACAGCGTATCACGAATCCGGACATGCGATTTTGTTCCATGTGCTGCCGGATGTCGGACCGGTTTATTCGGTGTCGATCATTCCGACCGGCGCAGGTGCAGCTGGTTATACGATGCCGCTGCCGGAGCGTGACGATATGTTTATGACAAAGGGTCGCATGCTGCAGGAGATTATGGTATCCCTGGGCGGAAGAATCGCGGAAGAAATTATTTTTGATGATATTACCACCGGCGCATCCAGTGATATCAAAAAGGCGACACAGATTGCGAAAAAGATGGTAACACGGTACGGAATGTCTGAAAACGTAGGTGTGATCTGCTATGATGATGACGATGATGAAGTGTTCATCGGACGGGATCTGGCGCATGCAAAGGCCCACAGCGAGCTGGTGAGCGGGGAGATCGACAGAGAAATCCACCGGATTATCGACGAGTGTTATGCAAAGGCAAAGGCATTGATTCTGGAAAACAGTGATGTGCTGCATAAGAGCGCACAGCTGCTTCTGAAAAAGGAAAAGATCAGCCGCGCAGAATTTGAAGCGCTGTTTGAAAAGCAACCGGAAGATTTCTTCGCGTAAATGGTAAATAGTCACAAAAACAAAAACAAAAATTTGTGATATTTGTGAAAACGGAGAATATACAAAAAGGGGCGGGTCTGCTATTATACTCTTTGTAACCCCCAATACATTATATATTTTTGCTATACCCCATAAGAAGAAATACCTTCTCTGAAAAGGACAGCTTAACGGCTGTCCTTTTATCATGCGGCAGAATATCCTTATGCTGCGATATAGCGCTGGAGCAGGATTTTGGCTTGCCATTCCGAAAACGGTAGTATAAAATGGGTCTGTAAAGGATAGGTAAAGAAAATCATGGAATTTAATCGTTTTTTCAGTGATCAGAAATATATGAATGAAATGCGCCCTGTTTTCAGTAAAAGGGCGCTTTATAGTGATACGACAGAAAATTATGTGACACCGCCGGAGCCTGCACCCTACAGCAGGGTAAAGATCGCATTCCGCACCAAGCGCAGCAATGTCGATCGCGTTTTTTTAGTCTGTAAAGGGCAGAAAAATCTGATGTTTAAGGCATCATCAGACGCGCAGTTTGATTATTATGAAGTAAAGCTGCAGCTGGATAATGAAAAGATCAGCTGGTATTTTGAAATTCAGGCAGGTGCGATCACCTGCTATTACGATTTTCGTGGTGTGGTAAAACGGCCGGATGAGCATTACAATTTCGTCCTGATTCCTGGCTTTGATACGCCGGACTGGGCGAAGGGTGCCGTGATGTATCAGATTTATGTGGATCGCTTCTGCAACGGGGATCCGACAAATGATGTCCTGACAAATGAATATCATTATATCGGCGCAAAATCACAGCATGTAGAGGACTGGTACCGGTATCCGTCCTCAATGGATGTGCGCGATTTTTATGGCGGAGATTTACAGGGCGTGTTGGATAAAATGGATTACCTGGAACAGCTCGGTATGGAGGTTATTTATTTCAATCCGCTGTTCGTTTCGCCTTCCAACCATAAATATGACAGCCAGGATTATGACCATGTGGATCCGCACTGCGGAAAGATCGTAAAGGATGGCGGACGGCTTCTGGAGGACTGGGAAACAGATAATACCCACGCAGACCGTTATATCCTCAGAACCACAGACAGCGAAAATCTGGAAGCAAGTGACAGATTACTGATCCGGGTCATTGAGGAAGCTCATAAACGTGGAATACGGGTAATCCTGGACGGTGTATTCAATCATTGCGGTTCCTTCAATAAGTGGCTTGATCGGGAGCGGATTTATGAAAACAAGCCCGGCTATGAGAAGGGCGCGTATATTTCAGAAGACAGTCCATATCATGATTACTTCAGTTTCCATGACAATAACCGGTTCCCATATAATCCGACCTATGATGGATGGTGGGGCCACGATACACTTCCCAAGCTGAATTATGAGGGCTCCAGACAGCTTGAGGACTATATTTTGCAGGTCGCGAGAAAATGGGTATCTGCGCCCTTTCATGCAGATGGCTGGAGATTGGACGTTGCAGCAGACCTTGGACATTCACCGGAATACAACCATCGGTTCTGGACAAAATTCCGGGATACGGTCAAGGAGGCCAATCCCCATGCACTGATTGTTGCGGAGCATTACGGAGATCCGTCTTCCTGGCTGCAGGGAGATCAGTGGGATACGGTTATGAACTATGACGCATTTATGGAGCCGGTCAGCTGGTTTTTAACAGGCATGGAGAAGCACAGCGATGATTATCGGCAGGATCTTCTGGGAAATGCGGACAGCTTTGTGGGCGCAATGGCATATCACGGAGCGAATATGGCGATGCCGTCCTGGTTAACTGCCATGAATGAGCTCTCCAACCATGACCATTCCAGATTTTTGACCAGAACAAACCGTCGTGTCGGCAGAACGAACAGTCTCGGCGCAGAGGCGGCAAATCATGATGTAAAAAAAGCAGTGCTTCTGGAGGCTGTTGTCATGCAGATGACATGGCCTGGCGCGCCTACGGTTTATTATGGCGATGAAGCGGGCGTCTGTGGCTTTACCGATCCGGATAACCGCCGTACCTATCCGTGGGGCAGGGAAGATAAAGAGCTGATAAACTTTCATCGGGAGATCATCCGGATTCATCGTCAGAATAAGGAATTTAAGACAGGCTCCTTAAAATGTCTGACCCTGGACTATAATTTCCTGGCATATGGGCGATTTACAAAAAATAATCATTCGGTTGTTTTGATCAATAATAATGAAAATGAGATTACAAAAGAGCTTTCTGTCTGGGAGCTGGGGATCCCGCGGGACTGCACGCTGCAGCGGCTGATCCTGACCGGGGAAAGGGGCTATGACATCAATCCGATGGAGATAGAAGTTTCAGCAGGACGAATTACGGTGACGATGCCGAAGACATCCTCCATGATTTTGCAATACCGGACAGAAGAGGAAGAAAAGACGGTGAAGCCAAAGACGCGCCAGAGTTTCTGGACATTTGGATAAAAAGGAAATATTATGTTAAAACAGTATTTTAAAAGGATCGGGGCAAAGCGCATGGTGATCATGCTGCTTGGAAATGTTTTTCTCGGAATGGGAGTCAGCATTTTCAAGCTGTCAGAAATGGGGACAGACCCGTTCAGCGGGATGGTGATGGCGCTGGCAGAGGTGCTCGGAATTGGGTATCCGGTGTTCCTGATTCTGGTGAATCTCGTTTTGCTTTTCGTGGAAGTTAAGTTTGGAAGAGAGATGATCGGGGCGGGAACGGTAGTGAACGCCTGCCTTCTGGGCTATATCGTGACGTTCTTTTATACGATCTGGGTGCGGATGTTCGGAGGTGTTCCACAGAATTTTGCAGTGCGGCTCGCGTTGGTGTGCATTGCGATTATCGTCATGAGCTTCGGCGTTTCAATGTATCAGACCGCTGATGTCGGAGTAGCGCCGTGGGACAGTCTTTCTCTGATCCTGATCAAACGACATCACAAACTACCGTATTTTGGATATCGGATTATCGGAGATGCGATCGCAGCGCTGGTGTGCTGGTTTGCCGGTGGAATTGTCGGAATCGGGACGGCAGTCTGCGCGTTTGGACTCGGACCGTTTATTTCATTTTTTGATACGCATTTTTCCAAAAAGCTGGTGGAAAAGTAAAGAATCGGACGCAACGGGCACGTTCCGGTGTTCAGATAAATGCCCGGAATTAAATAACAGGCGTAAAAAGCCCCGTCGGTTTGCGGCGGCCTGGAAAAACTTTCAGGCGAAGTCGTAAATCGGCGGGTTTTTGTGTGCTTGCGCGGGATAGCGTGTGTGAGCTGTGGGATAGGTATGATGGCGCGTGCGTCTCTGCGAGCTGCAAATACCGATGTGCGATCAGTCGATAATATTGTCCTCATCCAACGCGATCCACTCGTCGTGCAGACGGTTGCGGATGTCTTTTAAACGTTTGGAGGTATAGAACGTGAAGATAATATTTTCAATTCCGGCGAAGATCAGCGAAATGCCCATGACCTGAACGAACAGGCTGCCGCCTTTTGCAGGGTTGAAGGTCAGGAAAATACCAAACAGCAAATAGACGATGGCAGAGAATAAAAGCAGTCCCCAGCCGGAGAGCTGATAGTGGCGGGCATCCATCGCGGTCTGGATTTTAAATACACTCTCTACGATTTCATAGATACCGACCAGCACCCAGGTAATGGAAAGTATAGCACCGGGATGGGTCAGAAACAAAATACCAAACAGCAGGGCGAAAAGTCCGAGTGCAAGATCGAACTGGAAGCCGATGTGGTAGCTGACGTTAAAGAAGTAGCCGACTATTTTGCTGACGCCGAAAACAACCATCAAAACACCGAGCAGGGTGCAGATAACGTTCATGGAAGTATTGGGCCAGATCAGCAGCACCGTGCCGAAAATGCCAAGCAGCAGGGAGCTGACCAGTGCGAACCATTTGGCACATTTGAAAGCATGCGTGGTTTCATCAACAATATGATTAGAATATCTCATGGTAAAAGTCCTCGATTCCTGCATATTTGCGGATGCGGACACTGTTTTCCGTTCCGTATAAACTCAGTATAGAACGGCAGCAGGAAAAAAACACCGGTCAGATTTGGAAAAATGAGGAAAAAATGAGCTGCCAGGCAGAAGAAAGCATGGCAGCATACAGGTTCGGAGACATCACAGAGGAATTGGAAACGTTTGGTGCTTTACAAATACAGCAAAAAGAGGTTATCATAGTAGGTAATAGGGGAAATAGGTATTTCGCGAATGACACGGGTGAACTGAGAATGGAGAACACATGATCAAACTGGTGGCGACAGATATTGATGGAACATTGCTTCAGAGTGGAGAAAGGGAAGTACCGGAAGCAGTTTTTGTTCAGATCGACAGACTTTTGAAAAAGCTTTGAAAGGAAGGGTAACAGGATATGATGGTTTCAACGAGAGGACGATATGCGCTGCGCGTGATGATCGATCTGGCAGAGCATAATAATGGAAAATTTATTCCGCTGAAGGATATCGCGGAGCGGCAGGAAATTTCAGAAAAATATCTGGAAAGCATCGTGAAATCCTTAACGAAGGCAGACGTGCTGGAGGGTCTGCGCGGCAAAGGCGGAGGCTACCGGCTGACCAGACCGGCGGAGGAATACAATGTATATGAGATCCTGAAGCTCACGGAGGGCAGTATGGCTCCGGTGTCCTGTTTAGAGGACGCTGCAAGGGAATGTGAGCGAAGAGGAATGTGTGCGACGCTTCCGGTCTGGGAAGGGCTGGAAAAGGTTGTTCGGGAATATTTGTCGGGTATCACCATTCAGGAGCTGACCAAGCAATGGCAGCCCGGAGATAATTATGTAATTTGAATGACAAAACTGCTTTATTTTGCAAATATTTCACGGTTTGTACGTAGTAAGTAAAGGCAAAATGTGGTATACTATAAAACTGTAAAAAAGCGCTGTTTTATGAAAAAGAGCAAGTGCCGACAAAAGAACGGCATAGATTCGTGTATCGGCACAGGAAGGCCGGAATATGATGAAGGACGAGCGCAAAGAGCAGAAGCGCAAAGAAGCTTTCCAGAAATGGGCACGGCAGCATGCAAAGCTGCGCAGGAATCTGAGAAAGCATGGTGGGGACATTCTGCAGTCCGGCAACTTTAAAAGCACCAATAGCTTTATCCAGCACGGAAGCGTGTCCGTACACAGCCATTCGATCCGCGTGGCGGAATGTAGCTTAAAGCTGGAAAAATTTCTTGAAAAACTTGGTATCCACTGTCACGAACGGGACTTGGTTCGGGGCGCGCTGCTCCACGACTACTTCCTCTATGACTGGCATGACAAGTATTCCCACGAAAAGCTCCACGGCTTTCACCATCCGAATGTTGCGCTGGAAAATGCGAGCCGGGAGTATCAGCTGACACCGCGGGAACGGGATATTATCCGGAAGCATATGTGGCCGCTGACCCTGTTCCACATCCCACGCTGTCGGGAAGCATGGGTCGTGACGACTGCGGATAAATACTGCTCCCTGAAGGAGACGCTTCTGGAGCGCAAGGGGCGTAATAAGAACAGAAAGAAATCAGAAAACAATGACGCAGAGGACACTGGCTGAGAGTCTGGCGGCTTATGCAGACAGCGATTACTATCCCTTTCATATGCCGGGACATAAACGTCGGCTTACAGAGATGCTGCCGGATTTTCCGGAGGCGCTGCAAAGGGCGGCGAGACTGGACATTACAGAGATCGACGGATTTGACAATCTGCACGATCCCGAAGGAATTTTGAAAGACGCTGAGGAAAAGGCGGCGGCGCTGTATGGCGCGGATCGCTGTTACTACAGTGTCAACGGAAGCACGGCAGGGCTTCTGACCGCAATTTCGGCAGCAGTGCCGGAGGGCGGGAAGCTGATTCTGGCGCGCAACTGCCACAAGGCGGTTTACCACAGCATTTATCTGCGGCGGCTGACGCCGGTTTATCTGTATCCGGATATCGTGCCGGGGACATCCCTGGCAGGCACGCTGACAAAGGAACAGATCGAAACTGCGCTGATTCAGAATCCGGACGCATCTGCAGTGCTTTTGACCTCTCCGACCTATGACGGAATCACGGCAGACATTGCGTCGATTGCAGAGACCGTTCACCGGTTCGGGAAGACTTTAATCGTAGATGCCGCCCACGGAGCACATTTCGGATTTCATCCGGGATTTCCCAAAAGTCCGGTCGCACTGGGGGCAGATCTGACGATCGTAAGCCTTCATAAGACGATGCCGTGCCTGACACAGACCGCACTCCTGTTGCAAAAAGGCAGCCGGGTCAGTACGGAACGGCTCCGGCTGTTTGAAGGAATTTATCAGACGAGCTCGCCCTCCTATCTGATGATGGCGGCGATGGATTCCTGTATGGACGTGGTGAAAAAACATGGCGCAGGACTGTGGGACAGCTTTTTTACGGAAAGAGAACGTTTTCTGGAACGCTGCAGCAGTCTGAAACGGCTGCAGGTTTTGACAGACGGCACGAAATGGAGCCGGAAAATGACGTCAGAAACCGGTTTTTTGATGGATTCCGGCAAAATTTTATCAGAAACTTCAAAAACATGTTTGACCGGAAAGCGTTTTTACGATATTCTTTTAAAGCAATATCATTTGCAGATGGAAATGGCGGCCGGAAATTATGTGACCGCGATTATGACCTGTTGTGATACAGCAGACGGTTGGCAGCGTCTGTGGGACGCCCTGAAAGAGATCGATGATTTCTGTGTCGCCGCGGACGAGCCGGTACAGGAAAACCGTAAGCTGCTTGCGTATCCGGTTTTAAAACAGCAGATCAGTCTGACGGATGCGCTGGATGCGCCCAAAGCGCAGGTGCCGCTTACAGAAGCGGCAGGACAGACAGCTGGTGCGTTTATCAATCTGTATCCGCCCGGAATTCCAATTGTGGCGCCCGGGGAACAGATCACACAGGAAGCTGTCGATGTGATTACGCGTTACAGGCAAATGAACCTCCCGGTTCAGGGAGTCGATCATGATGCCATAACAATACTCAAATTATGCTAAAAGGAGATTTACAATGAGAAGAACCAAAATTATCTGCACAATTGGTCCGTCGTCTCAGGATGAAGACATGCTTCGTAAGATCATTCTGGCCGGCATGAACGTGGCGAGATTCAACTTTTCCCACGGCGACTATGAAGAGCATGGACTGAAGCTTGAAAGAACCAGAAAGATCAGCCGTGAGCTGAACCTTCCTGTTGCAGTACTGCTTGATACAAGAGGTCCTGAAATCCGTCTGCGCGACTTTGCAGAAGGCAAAGTAGAATTAAAGGCAGGCCAGAAGTTCACTCTGACCACCGAAGAGATCATGGGTACCGCAGAGCGCGCAACCATTACCTATAAGAACCTGCCTCAGGATGTTAAGCCTGGCGATTCCATCCTGCTGGATGACGGTCTGATCGGCCTGAAGGTTGAAGAAGTACAGGGCGATACAGAAATCGTCTGCACCGTTATGAACGACGGCCCGATCTCCAACCACAAGGGCGTTAACGTTCCCGGCGTAAAATTAAACCTGCCCTTCATCGATGAGAAGGATCACGCAGATATCGTTTACGCTTGCGAAAAGGGCTTCGATTTCATCGCAGCTTCCTTCGTAAGAAGCAAAGAAGACGTACTGCAGATCCGTGAGATCTTAAAGGAGCACAACTCCAAGATCCAGATCATCTCCAAGATCGAGAGCCTGCAGGGTATTCAGAACCTGGAAGAGATCATCGAAGTTTCCGACGGTATCATGGTAGCCCGTGGCGATATGGGTGTTGAGATCCCGATGGAAGAGGTTCCGATCATCCAGAAGAGAATCATCAAGCTGACAACTGCAGCTGGTAAGAACGTTATCACTGCTACACAGATGCTGGATTCCATGATGAAGCATCCCCGTCCGACCCGTGCAGAGGCAACCGACGTTGCAAACGCTATCTACGATGGCACAACCGGTATCATGCTTTCCGGTGAGACAGCAAACGGCGATTACCCGCTGGAAGCTGTTCAGACCATGGTTCGTATCGCAGAGCGCGCAGAAAAGGATATCGACTATGTAGGCCGTCTGCAGAAGACTGGTGCAAGACTTCCTCAGGAGCAGGATACAACCACTTCTATCTGCCACGCAACCTGCACCGTTGCTACTGACCTGAATGCAGCAGCAATCATCCCGGTATCCATGTCTGGCTTTACTTCCGGCATGGTAGCACGTTTCAAACCTAACTGCCCGATCATCGCATGCACAACCAGCCGTCTGGTATGGCGTCAGATGAACCTGCAGTGGGGCGTAACTCCTCTGCTGATCGCAGAAGAGAACACTGCAGAGGATCTGTTCCGTGAAGCAGTTAAGGCTGCAGAGAACGCAGGTCTGGTCAAGAAGGGCGACAAGGTTGTCCTGACTGCAGGTATGCCTCTGGGTATCCCCGGCAGAACGAACATGCTGCGTGTTGTAGAGGTTTAATAGACAATAACATACTGCCGCACTGAAGAGGTTCAGCGCGGCAGTTCTGTTTTTACAGGAAGAAAAATTTCGGAGGAGGGGTTTTCTTTCTGTAAAAGCAGGACTGCTGCAGCTTACAGGTCCAAAGGTACAGACAAGACAGATGCAAAAATACGATACAGGGGGTACGGGTATGCAGAAAGCGAAGAAGTACGTCATGGCACTGGATCAGGGAACGACGAGTTCCCGTTGTATTTTGTTTGACAGGAGCGGAAAGGTATGCTCTGTTGCGCAGAAAGAGTTTGCACAGTATTATCCCCAGCCGGGCTGGGTAGAGCACAATCCGATGGAAATCTGGTCGTCCCAGCTTTCCGTAGCGGTCGAGGCGATGGGGCAGATCGGCGCGGAGGCGGACGATATTGCGGCAATTGGCATTACGAATCAGCGTGAGACGACGATCTGTTTTTCGAAAAAGACCGGAAAACCGGTTTATCCGGCGATTGTATGGCAGTGCAGGCGGACAGCGGATAAGATCGACGCGCTCAAAAAGGACGGTTTTGACAAAGTGATCCGGGAACGGACGGGACTGATTCCGGACGCTTATTTTTCCGCAACGAAAATCTGCTGGATTCTGGAGCACGTGGAGGGCGCGCGCCAGATGGCAGAGGACGGAGATCTTTTGTTCGGCACTGTGGACACCTGGCTGATGTGGAACCTGACCAAGGGACAGGTGTTTGCGACGGATTATACCAACGCATCCCGGACAATGCTGTTTGATATCCACAAACGGCAGTGGGATCCGGAAATTCTGGATTATTTTCAGATTCCGAAAAGCATGCTTCCGGAGGTTCTGCCGTCGAGCGGGATGTTTGGCATGACGGAGGAATCCGTGATCGGCGGGGAAATTCCGATTGCAGGAGCTGCGGGTGACCAGCAGGCGGCGCTGTTCGGGCAGTGCTGTTTTGATGCGGGCGAAGCCAAAAATACATATGGAACCGGCTGCTTCCTTTTGATGAATACGGGAGAAAAGCCGATTGAATCCCAAAACGGACTGCTGACGACGATCGCAGCGAGCGGCAAAGACGAGGTGCGTTATGCACTGGAAGGAAGCGTTTTCGTGGCAGGCGCTGCGCTGCAGTGGCTGAGGGATGAGATGCGGATGTTAAAGAGTGCACCGCAGTCGGAGGAATATGCGTCGGCGGTGGAGGATACCCAGGGCGTATATGTTGTGCCTGCATTCACCGGGTTAGGTGCGCCTTACTGGAATCCGTATGCGCGCGGGATTGTGACCGGGCTGACGAGAGGAACTTCGAAGGAGCATTTTATCCGCGCCGTTTTGGAATCGCTTGCCTATCAGGCGGAGGAAGTCATCGAAGCGATGGAAAAGGACTCCGGAATCGAGCTGAGGGCCCTGCGTGTGGACGGCGGTGCGAGCGCTAACAACTTTTTGATGCAGTTTCAGGCGGATATGCTGCAGAAGCATGTGCTGCGCCCGGAATGTATCGAGACGACCGCGCTGGGAGCCGCTTATCTGGCGGGACTTGCGGTCGGCTTCTGGAAAGATAAGGACGATATCCGAAGCAACTGGTCACTGGAGCGTACCTTTGCACCGGTAATGGAGCCCAAAGACCGCGACAGACGTTTAAAGGGCTGGAAAAAGGCAGTCCGTGCGGCGCTGTATTTCGCCAATGACGAGGAAGAGTAAAAGAAGTAAGCTGTTATGGGAAAAATCTATTATATTATGGGAAAAAGCGCCTCCGGAAAAGATACGATTTACCGGAGATTGATGGAAGATAAAACGTTTGCGTTTCACACGCTGGTGCCGTATACGACAAGACCGATGCGGAGTACGGAAGTAAACGGCAGAGATTATTTTTTTACAGACGAAGCAGGGCTGTCCCGGCTGCAGGAAGCGGGCAGGGTAATCGAGCTGCGTTCGTATCAGACAGTGCATGGAATCTGGAATTATTTTACGGTAGACGACGGGCAGGTGGATCTGGCAAACGATAGCTATCTGTTGGTGGGGACGCTGGAATCCTACCGGAAAGTCCAGGCTTACTACGGTTTGGAACAGGTAATTCCGATTTATGTGGAGGTCGAGGACGGACTGAGACTGTCCCGTGCCGTTGAACGGGAACGGGCGCAGAGGGAGCCGAAGTATGCAGAGCTGTGCCGACGGTTCCTGGCGGATGAAGCGGATTTCTCCGAAGAAAAGCTTTCCGAAGCGGGAATTGTGAAAAGATTCCAAAACGACGATCTGGAACGCTGCCTGCAGGAGATTTTCAGAGAAATTACGAAATTGGAAGGAGATGAGTGACATGGCGGGATTTCAGGATATTATCGGGCAGGAACAGATTTGCGAGCATCTGCAAACTGCGCTGAAGCTTCAGAAAGTATCGCATGCCTATATTATCAACGGAGAACGCAATTCCGGCAAAAAATTTATCGCGCGGATTTTCGCCATGGCGCTGCAGTGTACCGGAGAGGGGGAAAAGCCCTGTCAGGTTTGCCGTTCGTGCAGACAGGCACTTTCGGAAAACCATCCGGATATTATCCGGATTACGCATGAAAAACCGAACAGCATCGGTGTAGAGGATATCCGTACGCAGGTCAATAACGATATGGGAATCAAGCCCTATCAGGGACCTTATAAGGTTTATTTGATGGAAGAGGCGGAAAAAATGACGGTTCAGGCGCAGAACGCGCTGTTAAAGACGCTGGAGGAGCCGCCGGAATACGGCGTGATTATTCTGATGACGTCGAGTCTCGAAGCGCTGCTTCCGACGATCCAGAGCCGGTGCGTGTTATTGAATATGCGTCCGGTACGTGATGAGCTGGTGCAGAAATACCTGATGGAGCAGCTGCAGGTGCCGGATTACCGGGCGAAGCTGTGTACGGCGTTTGCACGCGGGAATATCGGACAGGCAAAGCTGCTTGCATCGAGTGAGGACTTTGACCGGGTGCGGGAAGAGGCGGTGACGCTGCTCAAATATATTAACGAGATGGAAATCACGGAGCTGGCAGCAGCAGTCCGCAAGATTACGGAGTATCAGCTCGACATGACGGATTATCTGGATATCATTTCCGTCTGGTACCGCGATGTACTGATGTTCAAGGCGATGAATGACGCAAATCACTTGATTTTCCGGGAAGAAATACAGTATATTAAAAGGGTGGCTGACAGAAGCTCCTATGAAGGATTGGAAAAAATTCTGGACGCCCTTGAAAAGGCAAAGGCGAGACTGCGTGCAAATGTCAGCTTCGAACTGACGATGGAGCTTTTGTTTTTGACGATTCAGGAGAATACCTGAACATGGAGGTAGATAGATTAGATGGTAAAGGTAATTGGCGTAAGATTTCGGACAGCGGGCAAGATCTACTATTTTGATCCGCTGAACTTTCAGGTAAAAAGAGGCGACCATGTCATTGTAGAGACTGCGAGAGGGGTAGAGTACGGTACGGTAGTCGGTTCCCCCAGGGAAGTTGAGGACGACAAGGTTGTACAGCCCTTAAAGCCAGTGCTGCGCGTGGCGACAGAGCGCGACGACGAGCAGGAAGCCGGAAATAAGGCAAAAGAAAAAGAAGCGTTTAAGATCTGTCAGGAAAAAATCCGCAAGCACGGTCTGGAAATGAAGCTGATCGATGCGGAATATACCTTTGACAACAATAAGGTTCTGTTTTATTTTACGGCGGACGGACGTGTGGATTTCCGCGAGCTGGTAAAAGACCTTGCAGGCGTTTTTAAAACGAGAATCGAGCTGCGCCAGATCGGCGTGCGCGACGAGACGAAGATTTTGGGCGGAATCGGCATCTGCGGCAGAGTGCTTTGCTGTCACAGCCATCTGTCCGAGTTTATTCCGGTTTCCATCAAGATGGCGAAGGAGCAGAACCTTTCCCTGAATCCGGGCAAAATTTCCGGCGTGTGCGGAAGACTGATGTGCTGTCTGAAGCATGAGGAGGAAACCTATGAGGAATTGAACCGCCGTCTGCCCAATACCGGCGATTATGTGACAACGGACGACGGCTTAAAGGGCGAGGTTTCCTCTGTCAACGTCCTGCGCCAGCTGGTCAAGGTGCTGGTTGAGGTCAACGACGAAAAGGAACTGCGCGAATATAAGGTAGAGCAGCTGAAATTCCGCCGCAGACAGCATGGACGCGGACGCAAAAACGGTGAGGGCGACGAGAAAGAGATGAAAGAACTCGAAAAGCTCGAACGCCAGGAGAAGAAGGAAGGAAAATCAAAGCTGGATGACTGACCGGACAAATTTGTTAAAATCAGGCGAACGGATTGACGATCTGCAGAGAAACGGGCTGAAAATCATTCAGGACCCGGGAAGATTCTGCTTCGGAATGGACGCGGTGCTCCTTTCGGGTTTCGCTTCTGCAGGCATCCGGCAGGGTATGCGTGTGCTGGATCTGGGAACTGGGACGGGGATTATTCCGCTGCTGCTGTCCGCAAAGACGCAGGCGGAGTCCCTGTGCGGTCTGGAGATTCAGGCAGACAGTGCGGATATGGCGAGGCGCAGCGTTGCCATGAACCATCTGGAGGATCGGATTTCTGTCATACAGGGAGATATCAAAGAAGCAGATAAGCTTTTTGCGGCTGCTTCTTTTGACGTTGTAACGTCTAATCCGCCATATATGATCGGGCAGCATGGTCTGACCAATCCAGAAGCGCCGAAGGCGATTGCGAGACATGAGGTTTTATGTACCTTTGAGGATATCGCAGCGCAGACGGCGCGGCTGCTTGCACCGGGAGGAAGCTTTTATCTGGTGCATCGCCCGTTTCGGCTGGCAGAGCTGATTGTCACCCTGTCGAAATATAAGCTCGAGCCTAAAAGGATGCAGCTGGTGTATCCGTATGCCGACCGCGAGCCGAACATGGTGCTGCTGCAGGCGGTGCGCGGCGGGAAACCGCGGATGACGGTGGAAAAGCCGCTGGTGATCTATAAAGAGCCAGGTGTGTATACAGAGGAGATCTATGGGATTTATGGGTATTAAGGGAGACCGCCCGGAGGGTGCAGCGGACGGACAGTTTTGTACCAGGCGCAAGTGTCGTCGATTGCGCTGCGGTGTTCTGGCAGCAGTGCTTGCGGCAGGGCTTTGCCTGAGCGGATGCCAGGGAAAAAATGTGGAAACGATGGCGGCGTTTGCGGAAAAGGAAGGAACAGAGGACGGCACTGGAGCCGCAGACAGCGTAGACGGCGAGTTCGGGATGTCGAACGAGTCTGGGGCTGAAACCACTGTGGACGGCGACACAGCTGCAAATCCCGGTGCGAGTACAGGCAGTGTAGAGGATGCAGCCACCGTTAAAGAACTGAATCGCGTCAAGGTAAAGGGCATTTATGTCAGTGGCCCGATGGCGGGCACGGCGGGAATGGACAATCTGATTGCGCTGGTCGATCGTACAGAGTTAAACGCGCTCGTCATCGACGTCAAAAATGACGACGGGTATCTGACCTGTGAGCTGGATGTGCCGCTGGCAGAGCAGATCGGCTCTGAGAAGCACTATATCAAAGACCTTCCGGCGCTCGTACAGACCTGCAAAGAAAAGAACATTTATTTGATTGCGCGCGTGGTTGCGTTTAAAGATCCGATTTTGGCGGAAAAAATGCCGGAGTGGAGCTTACATAACAGTGATGGAAGCATTTTCCGGGATAAAAGCGGGCTGGCATGGGTCAATCCTTACCGCAAAGAAGTCTGGGAATATCTGGCATCTGTCGGGGAAGCGGCGATAAAAGCCGGATTTGATGAAGTACAGTATGATTATGTGCGTTTTTCGACAGACAGCCGGATGAAGCAGGTAGATTTTGGCGACAGTACGAAGGGAAGAACGAAAACCGAGGCGATCAGCGGATTTACGCTGTATGCCTCGGAGAGAATCCACGCGGCAGGCGGACGGATTTCTGCAGATGTTTATGGTGTTGTGATCGACAGTGAAGAGGATCAGCAGATCGTAGGACAGAACTATGTGGAAATGTCCAGGTCACTGGATGCGATCAGCCCGATGATTTATCCGTCGCACTATGGACCGTATAATTATCAGATTCCGGTTCCGGATGCACAGCCATACGACACGGTGCTCGCAGCGATGCAGGCATCCAAAATGGTGCTGGCCGGGCTTGATCCGAAGACCGGGAAGAAGCCGGTTTCGGTGGATGTGAGTGGGAATGATGCGATGGACGCAGCGATTGTAGGCGGGGAAGCGGTCAGCGGCAACAATGCGGCGGACGCGGCAGCAGACAGCCAGAGTACGTCCGGCACAACCGCAGTTAGCGGTAATGACGCTGCACAGGATGCAAAAGACGCGCAAGCCGCAAAAGACGCGCAAGCCGCAGAGGACGCGGCTGTGAAAACCCCTGCTCTCAGCAAAGAAGAGATCGCCCAGCTGGCCCCTACGACCGGCGTGCAGGCGACGGTTCGCCCATGGCTGCAGGATTTTACCGCGACATGGGTAAAGGGGCATATTTCCTATGGCCCGGAGGAAATCCGCGCGCAGATTCAGGCGGTCTACGATGCCGGATATGAGGAGTGGATTCTCTGGAATGCAGCCAACCGCTACACGGAGGGCGGACTGCTGACACAGGAGGAAGAAGAACAATGACGGGAATTTTATATTTGTGCGCGACACCGATTGGCAATCTGGGCGATATGACGCCCCGTGTGGTGGAAACGCTGCGCAGCGTGGATCTGATTGCGGCGGAAGATACGCGAAACAGCCTGAAGCTGATGACGCATTTTGAAATTCATACTCCTATGACAAGTTATCACGAATATAATAAAGTGGAAAAAGCATATACGCTGATTGCAAAGCTACGGGAGGGACAGAATATTGCGCTGATTACGGATGCGGGGACGCCGGCGATCTCCGATCCGGGCGAGGTGCTCGTGCGGATGTGTCTGGAAGCAGGAATCCGGGTGACGAGCCTGCCGGGTGCGGCTGCATGCATCACGGCGCTCACGATGTCGGGGCTTTCGACCAGACGGTTTTGCTTTGAAGGTTTTTTGCCGCCGGATAAAAAAGAGCGCACCGAAATCCTGGAGGATTGCCGGGAGGAGAGCCGGACGATGATTTTTTATGAAGCGCCCCATCATCTGAAAAAAACGCTGCAGGAGCTTGCGGCGGTGCTGGGCGACCGGAAAATTACGTTATGCCGTGAACTGACAAAGCGGTTTGAAACGGTGATGCCGACGACGATTTTTGCCGCGACGGACTATTTCGAAACGAACGATCCGCGGGGAGAATATGTCCTTGTGATCGAGGGAAAAAGCTACGAGGAAAAGAAGCAGGAAGCACAGAAAAACTGGCTGGAAATGCCGGTGGAGGAACATGTTGCACTGTATGAAAGCCAGGGCTTTGACCGGAAGGAAGCCATGAAAAAAGCGGCAAAAGACAGGGGTGTGAGCAAGCGCGACATCTATCAGAGCCTGCTTTAAAAAATACCGGAAAACAGTTGACAACTGATAGGATGGATAATATACTTTGAATGTCAATTCACTGAAATATGATTTGGAATTAAAGGAGATAGTATTATGTTAGAGAGAATCGCAGGCATTATCCGCGAGCAGCTGAATCTGGACAATGTTGAAATTACAGAGGAAACCTCTTTTAAAGATGACCTGGATGCAGATTCCCTGGATCTGTTTGAACTGGTTATGGCATTTGAAGAAGCTTACAATGTTGAGATCCCTTCCGAAGACCTTGAGAAGCTGGAAACCGTCGGCGATGTTATGGATTACATCAGAGATAAAGAAATCGACGCTTAATTTACGATAGAGATTATGAACAGGGAAAACGGGCTGTTTTGTCGGAAGACAGGCAGCCCGTTTTAGCGTGGCAGAAAAATGTGTGGCATGGAAAATGACAGCGCAGGCGTGAACTACGGCGGAGCTTTAGCGCAGGTTTTGTGCTCCCTTGACACGGCACTGCAAAAGGAATATGCTTAAACCGCTGGGAAAGGCAAACAGGGGAAGTGCGATTTTTTGCAGATAAAAAGGAGGAGCCGATTATAGAATTCAAGGGATGCAAAAAGTCGGCGCAGCCTGAGAACGGCTGAGGCCAAGCAGAATTTTACAATTCATTTAGGGGAGAAAAAGAAACATGAAGTACGATTTTACATCAGTGATCGACAGAACGGGAAAGGATTCCATCGCATGGGAAAACATTCCGGTGCCGAATGCAGAGATTGCAGAGGGGTTTGACCGGATTCCGATGTGGGTGGCGGACATGAATTTCCAGACAGCGCCGTCAGTTTGCGAAGCGATTACGAAGCGTCTGGAGCATCAGGTGTTCGGATATTTCAATCCGTCCGAGGAATATTACAACAGCATCATCAATTGGCAGAAGGTCCGCAACGGCGTTGAAGGGCTGACAAAAGAAGCGATTGGTTATGAAAATGGCGTGTTGGGCGGTGTTGTCGCTGCGCTGCAGGCATTTTCTGCACCGGGCGAGGCAATCCTGGTTCATTCTCCGACGTATACCGGATTTACCAGTGTCCTGAACAATAATGGACGCCGGGCAGTACATACCGAGCTGAAACGGGATGCAGAGGGCATCTGGCGGATGGATTATGAGGATATGGATAAAAAGCTCAAAGAAAACCATATTCATCTGGCAATTTTCTGTTCTCCCCACAATCCGAGCGGACGTGTCTGGGAACGGGAAGAAATTGAAGCTGCGATGGAGGTTTATCGTAAAAACGACTGTATCGTTATTTCGGATGAAATCTGGTCAGATCTGACACTGGGCAATCGTCAGCATATTCCGACACAGACGGTTTCCGAGGATGCAAAAAACAGAACGATTGCAATGTATGCGCCGACCAAGACGTTCAATCTTGCCGGACTGATCGGTTCCTATCATATTGTATACAACCAGTATCTTCGAGATCGGATGGACAAGCAGACATCGCTGTCTCATTATAACAATATGAACATTTTTTCCATGCACGGACTGATCGGTGCCTACAGTAAGGATGGTCAGGAATGGGCGGATGAGCTGAAAGCTGTGCTGACAGAAAATATGGAATGGGCATATGATTTTATCACGAAAAACTGGGATGGTGTAGAGCTTGCAAAGCCGGAGGGCACTTATATGCTGTATCTGGATTGTCATAAATGGTGTGAAGCACATCATAAGACAATGGATGAGCTGCTGCAGGCAGGCGTTAAAGTTGGTGTTATCTGGCAGGACGGCAGAGCATTTTTCTATCCGGACAGCATCCGGATGAATCTGGCGCAGCCATTTTCGAGAGTTCAGGAGGCCTTTCATCGTCTGGATAAATATGTTTTCCGGGCGGAATCATAAAGGAGCAAGGTAAGGCATAACGAAAGGAGACCGTAAGATGAACAGAGAAGTGACAATGGAACTTCTGGAAAAGTACGGAAAAGAATTTGTGCAGGATCGTGCAAACCGCGTTGCTCAGAATGCAGTTGTGGGCAAGGGCGTAAATGCAGCTGCAACAGACCGCGGCGTAGAAAGAGAGATTGCGAATACATTTTCTATCAGCCTGGAGCAGGGTAAGATTACCAACCAGAAAAAGAGCGGCCGCTGCTGGATGTTCGCAGCCTTAAACTGCATGCGTTTTCAGGTAATGAAGCACTGCAATCTGGAAACTTTTGAGTTGTCCCAGAACTATACCCTGTTTTATGACAAGCTGGAGAAATCCAACTATTTCCTGAATACAATTCTGGATACTCTGGAAGAGGATACAGACAGCCGGTTGATCGCACATTTGCTTTCCGCACCGTTAAATGACGGCGGACAGTGGGATATGCTCTGTGCAATCGTAGACAAATACGGACTGGTTCCGAAGGAAGCGATGCCGGAAAGCGAAATTTCCTCCAACACAAACGAAATGGTATCTTACATGACAGAAAAGCTGCGGGAGTTCGCATGCACTCTGCGGGAAGCATACCGTGCCGGCAGCACCAAAGAAGAGCTGCTTGCAAAGAAGGAGGAAATGATGCAGGTTGTTTACAACATGCTTTGCATTTGTCTCGGCAATCCGCCCAAGACCTTTGATTTCGAATACCGTGACAAGGACAAGCAGTTCCATCGGGAATGTGGCCTGACCCCGAAGGAATTCTATGCAAAATATATCGGTCTGAACTTAAATGATTACATTAGTCTGATCAATGCGCCGACTGCGGACAAGCCGTACTACAGAAGCTACACTGTACAGTACCTGGGCAACGTTGCAGAAGGCCGTCAGGTAAGATATGTCAATCTGCCGATCGAAGAGCTGAAAAAGGCTGCAATTGCACAGATGAAGGATGGCGAGCCGGTATGGTTCGGCTGTGACGTCGGCAAGCGCTCCACCAGAGAGAGCGGCGTTATGGATACCAAGATCTTTGCACTGGAAGATCTGTTCCAGACCGACTTCCCTATGACCAAGGCACAGCGTCTGGATTACGGACAGAGCCTGATGACCCACGCAATGGTATTCCAGGGCGTGAACATCGACGAAAACGGACAGCCTAATCGCTGGAGAGTGGAGAACAGCTGGGGACCCGATGCCGGAAGAGATGGCTACTACACCATGACAGACAGATGGTTCGACGAGTATACCTATCAGATCGTTGTAAACCGCAAGTACCTGCCGAAAGAGATTCTGGAAGCTTACGAGCAAGAGCCGATCGTATTAAAGCCCTGGGACCCGATGGGATCTCTGGCGTAAGAGGAAAACGCAAGTCGCGTTTCTTCCAGGAAAAGATATTGCCGGCGCAAAAGCGTCGGTGCGAGAGAAAAGCGTCTTCGGAGAGAAATCTCCGGGGCGCTTTTTAACTGGTGGACTAGTGGTTATAACAATAAAAAAATAACCAGTTTTTACCAAAATCGAACCAGTTTTTACCTTTTGGAAATGTTTTGCAAATTTTGTGATATAATCGGCGGAATAGGGAGGGGAGCGTTTATGGAGCAAAATATTACAAAGGGGAAAGGAACAGCGGCGGTGAAGCTGGTCTTTCAGCTGACGCCAGCTTATGAGCAGTTGCGCCTGTTCTCGACAATGATTTCGCATTCATTGTAAATATCAATTATGTAGCAGAATTTCAGCCAGATTCCATAATATTGTTAAACGGCATTTCTCTTCCTGTCAGCCGTTCTTATCAAAAAGAAATTCAGCAGAAATTTCTCAAAATGAATATGCAAAGGAGATGGTACAAATGAGTATCTACGAAATTATATTCAATGCCGTTTTCAATTTATTAGGCGTATATGTTGGTATCCGCATTATCAAACTTTTCCTTCCGGAACGAATTACGAATCCTGCCATTACACTTCCGGTTTATGCTGCAGTATGGCTTGTTAACTGGCTGCTATACTTCTTTTTTGATATCGAAAATCTTACGACTTTCTCGATGTTTATTGGTCTTTTTGTTGCTGCCTGTTTTATTTTTCAGGGTAAAATCACGCAAAAGCTGCTCGCCGTAATTATTTCTCTTTCTTCCGGAATTGTTGCGGAAAATCTCGTCTGGATAATTTATGAACGCCATTTATTGCCATTTCGTTCCGAAACTACCTATGGATTTTTATCTGTTATTTTAGAGTTTCTTGCCATACTCCTGATTGAACGGTTAGTTCACCTCGACCGATATGCCAGGCTGCCCCTTGCAAGCTATTTACATCTGATTTTCCTGTCCATTGGAAGCGTCGTTTTATCGGAACTCGTTATGCTGTCGAATTGTTCCGAAAATCTTATTATGTTTGGCTTAACGCTATTGTGCCTGATTGTCGCAAGTACCTATTATATTTATGAAAAGACTGCAGAATCCTATCGAAAAGAAATCGAACAGACCACCATGCAGCAACAGGTGGAAATGTATGCAAAACAGTTTGAAATCATCAACACTTCACAGGAAAATTTAAAATCCCTGCGTCATGATATGAAAAATCATCTGTCTCTGATTTCTGCTTATTTAAGCAACAATGACTACGAAAAAGCTGCCAATTACACACAGCAGTTTTTGGAACAGCTGAACACTTCTTCGGAATATTCCAGAACCGGGAATATTGAAATTGATAGTATTTTAAATTATAAACTTGAACATATTCAAAAGGATCTAAACTGCGAACCGCAGCTTTCTATCAGTGTTCCACGTCAGTCCTTTATGCCAGATTTTGATCTGAATATTCTTCTGGGAAATTTATTGGATAATGCCGCTGACGCATTAAAGCAGACAAAAGAAAAGCGACTGAACGTAGAATTAAAATATACAAAATCAATCTTTTATATCAGCGTCCACAACTCCTTTAGTGGACAGCTGAAGCAGAAAAACCAACGCTTTTTGAGTAGTAAAAAAGATTCCCAGGCACACGGAATCGGTTTAAGCAACGTCGAACGGATTGTTCAAAAATATCACGGAACGATCCATTATGACCATCAGGACAATATCTTTGGAGTGGACATTATTCTTTATCCTTCGCTTGAGAAAGCAGACTGAATATATTTATTGTACGAAGTCTGAATTCTGCTGCGAATGACAGCAAAATATATGTTTCGTCAGCGCCGTGAAAAACAGTCTCCCCGCCGGATCATATACCGTGGCGGGGAGACTGTTAAAAATATCTTATAAGATTATTCCGCTTTCCCGGGAACAATTTTTCCCAGAATTTCTTCCACTTCTTCTACGCTCATCAAAAGATCCTTTGCAATCTTTTCCACACTGTCTCCGAGCTGATATTTTTTGGTCACTAACTGTATGATACTTTCTTTTCGTCCAAACGCACAACCCTCCAGATAAATCTCCTTCGACCGATAATTCAATACCTTTCCGCCCATAACTTCCGTAACCTCCTTTTCCACATTGTCATATTTCGATGCCAGTTTTTCCACCACATTGCTCGCCAATTCACACAATGCACCGCAGGTAATCGGCTTCATACGTCCGCTCTGACACTCCTGATCCAGCATTTTGGCAACTCTTTCATACTCCTGTCTCAGCCTGTATAACTGTTTCTGATTCCCGTCAATTTGCGGAAACTCCTTTTCATATCGAAAAATATAAAACGGAATCAGCATCCACAGCTGTTTTTCAAAAATTTCTTCCAGCGTATAGTTCTTTACTTTTAAAATCGGAATCCCGTACTGCAATTTCTTCTGTCTTACATGGATACAGATTTTCAGTTCATCCGGTGTTGTCTTGCTGCTTCTTAAATAGATCACTGCCGAATCCGGGAAATTCACATGTAGCACGCCGTCCCTGTATTCTTTTTCCATCAAGGCGACCTGTGCATCATATTCCCACATCTGAATTTCCATCGTTCCATCCGGCGTACTCTGGCATTCCAGATGATATCGTTTGGAAATTCCTTTTAAAGAAATTAGCGACAGGTTGGAATCCGTAATCCTTTTCACCTTTTTCCCTTCCGGATTCCTCAAAAAATTTTCATTCGAGTTCGTTATCACTACTTCCTGACCTGTATAATTCGTGCCAAACAGCTCGTTAATCAACGGAATTACAAGCTCCGGACAATCCTGCAGCAGCGTGCGGAAAGCGTCATCATAAGGTGTATTGATCGTTTCCATCTTTCGCCTTTCTGATACCTTCATTTTATACCAGTCTGCCTGCTTTTTGCAAGGTCACCTGGTACTGCCATGTGTTTTCTGCATGTTCCAGTTCAATGGCACCAGTAGATGTTTGTGCAAACACAAAATCTGCTTGCAAAAGGTACGCGTGAACTGAAACTTTCCAATATTCAGTTTTCGTCTGATAGAAATCCCTGGTCGAACCGACCTTGAAAAAATAGAAAAGATTTTAGATCATATAACGGCATTGAAACATCTCCCTCTGCAAGATGTTCTGCTTTAATAGAATAGATTCAGTTTAAACGATATTTCGAGAAAAATCAAGACGTATAATGTAAAGAGCTACATATTTTTACCCGTTTTTACGAGTACAGCGCTAATTTTTACAACTAAGAAAAAAGAAGGTTTTTTTATGATAGAATGATAGGACATCGTAACGGGTTACAGAAAAGGGGGAAATCAAATGATAGAAGTATCGCACATCAGCAAGAACTTCAAAATCCAGAAAAGACGGAGTGGGGCAGGGGGATTTGTAAAGGACATTTTTTCCAGGGAGTACATGACAAAAGAGGCGGTAAAGGACGTCAGTTTTTCTATTGAAGACGGGGAGTGTATTGGCTACATTGGACCGAACGGCGCGGGAAAATCGACAACGATCAAGATGTTGTCCGGGATTCTGGTTCCGTCTGCGGGGAAAGTCGTAGTAAACGGCATTGAGCCGTATAAAAACCGTAAAGCAAACGCGCTGCAGATAGGTCTTGTTTTTGGTCAGCGGACGCAGCTGTGGTGGGATATTCCGGTGCGGGATACGCTCGAGCTGTATCGGAAGTTGTATAACATCCCGGAGCAGACTTATAAGAGAAATCTGGAAATTTTCAATGATATTCTGGAATTGGATAAGTTCGATAATGTCGCGGTGCGACAGCTGTCGCTTGGACAGAGGATGCGCGCGGATCTGGCGTGTGCGCTTGTATACAATCCTGCTGTCCTGTATCTGGACGAGCCTACAATTGGTCTGGATGTCGTTGTAAAAGAAAAAATCCGGGAGTTTATTAAAGAAGTAAACCGGGAGCACCAGACGACGATTATGCTGACAACGCATGATATGTCCGACGTGGAAAAGCTGTGCAAACGGGTGATCGTCATCGACCACGGACAAGTAATGTTCGACGGCGAGCTGGATCAGCTTAAGCATAAATATGGGGAAGAACGGATTGTGAATATTGAGTTTTCCAAACCGATTTCTGAGGTGGAAATTCCTGCAGAATTTGCGCCGTTCGTTGTGGAAAAAGAGCGTAACCGTTTGACGTTAAATGCGGATACAAGTAAAGTAAAACCGATCAACATTGTGGACTATTTCCGGCGTGAAGTGGAAATTGTCGATTTTGAAGTGCGGGAACCGGAAATCGAAGCCGTTATCCGGCGGATGTATCAAAATATGGAGGCATGAACATGAAATTTTATCTGAGACTGTCTCTGAATATTTTTAAACAGAACATGGCGTACCGGTTCGAATATATCACAAAGGTGGTCGCGCTGTTTCTGACTGTTTTTGCACAGTATTACATCTGGCGTGTGCTGCTGGTCTATCAGAATAATACCAGCGACGTCAACATTACGGAAATGACGACCTATATCATCGTCAGCACAGTGATCGGAATTGTTTTAAACAACCGGATTATCAGTGAAATCAACGACCAGATCTATACCGGAAAAATCGGGACGGAGCTGGTAAAACCGTACAGCTATTTTTCATTGATGCTGGCGCGGACGATTGGGGAAATGCTGTTCCAGATAACTTTTTTTGCAGTGCCGCTGCTTATTGTGATGTATGCCATTTTTCATTTTTCCATTCCGGATTTGAAAAGCTTTTTATTGTTTTTCTGTTCCTTTGCGGCAGGAGGATTCCTGCGGATTCTGATCTGCTTTTTCCTTGGAATCCTGGGCTTTTGGTTCAGTCAGGTCTGGGCACTGGAACGGTTGTTAAATGACCTGATTAAGCTGTTTTCCGGTGCATGGATTCCGCTGTGGTTTTTCCCGGACTATTTAAAGAGAACGGCGGAAGTTTTGCCATTTCAGTATATTTATTTTGCGCCGATTTCGATCTATATCGGAAAATACGGAACGGCAGAGGTACTTGGAATTTTAGGAAAGCAGCTGTTCTGGATTGTTCTTTTCGGGACAGTTTGTTATTTGGTCTGGAAAAAGGCAATTTATAAAATCGTCATTCAGGGGGGCTGACATGAATCTGAAAATTATAGGACATTTTTATTATCTGCTGTTAAAGAGCAAGGCGGAATACCGGCTGAACTTTTTTCTGGAAATCTTCGTTAATATGTTTACCTATATTATCAGTTACTGCGGGATCTGGATTATCCTGAGGCAGTTTGGTTCGATTAACGGATGGAATTATTATGAGGTCAGCTTTTTGTATACACTGAATTTGCTGACCTACGGAATCGCGTGCCTGTTTTTCTATATTCCAATCCGGTCGATTGAAAAGATGGTTCAGTCAGGCGAATTCGATATCTTTTTCGTAAAACCGCTCGACCCGTTCTGGCATCTGATTATGCGGCAGAGCTATCTGGGATTTCTGAGCCATGTGGTGTTGGGGTTCATTATGCTGGTATTCTGTCTGAACAAGCTGGCGATCGGAGTCAGCCTGCACCTGATTCTGGTACTGGCACTGATTGTCCTTGGGGGCAGTCTGATCCAGTCGGCGATCATTATTTTTTTCGGCTCTCTGAGCATTAAATACGTGCGGGCAAATAACCTGATGGACATTTTTATTTATCAGATTCGGGGATTTATTGAATATCCTGTTTCGATTTACCCGATTCCGATTCAGCTGTTCATTACGTTTATTGTGCCGTATGCGTTTGTGAACTATTATCCGTCTGTTTATTTGACGGGCAGAGTGAGCGGGATCACCGGCTTCCTGTTTGTGATTTCTCCTGCCGTAATCGGCGTGCTGCTGTTTTGGCTGGCGTACCGGTTTTTCCATAAAATGCTGGAAGAATACACCGGTGCAGGAGCATGAGAAAGGGGTAAGATTGAAAAGTAAAATTTTTCAATCGCGAGATTTGTGTCTGCGCGCACTTGACACAAACTCGACATGCGCAAAAAGCGTGCGCGGAAATGAGAGGAAAAATGAATCAGATTACATTTGATGCAAAAAGAATTGCAGAAGGCTATTTGAACAGACCGTGGCTTCATAAAAAAGTGATGGAACAGTTTGTGAAGGATTGTAAAATTACTTCAAATTTTCAGAATGGACTGGATGTAGGGTGCGGAGCTGGTCTGTCAACAAAGGCACTTCGATTGATTTGCGATCGGGTTACGGGTACGGACATCTCAGAGCAGATGATTCAGGTGTGTCAGGAAGAATATAAGAATGACAAAGCATATACATTTTACAGGGCAAAAGCGGAAGAAACAAAAGAACCCGTTGAAAAATATGATATTGTCACTGCAGCCGGGATGGTAAACTGGGTTGACCGGGATTTGTTTTTACGGAATATGGGGCGTGTCCTGCGGGATCAGGGAATTTTGTTGATTTATGATTTCTGGATTACAGATAAAATGCAGGGAAACGATTCCTATACGAATTGGTATCAAAATGAATATTTGAAACGTTTTCCCAAACCGCCCAGAAATGAAACGATATGGAAACAGGAAGAACTGCCGGATGATTTTCAGATAAAAAATCAGATCACGTATGAATTAGCCTATGATTTTTCGATGGAGCAGTTTATTGATTTTATGATGATTCAGTCGAATGTAAATATAAAGTTAGAGAGCGGAGCAGTAAATGAGGAAAACGCAAGAGACTGGTTGGAAAAATCGTTAACTCCTGTTTTTGAAAATAGGGAGAAAACGTTGTATTTTAAGGGATATAACTGGTATATCTATAAGTTGGGCTAAGATTTTTTTGTAATAAAATCAGGCTGCAGGGATTGTAAAAAATACTTCCCGGGAAGAAAAATTTCCCACCCCTATTTACCCCCCCGAAATATGTTATAATGAATGAAAGCGCGTCAGCGCAGGCGCACAATCAAAGAGTGCAAATGGGTGCGAAAGAAAAAACGAGAATTACGGGGGAGACATGTACAGAATAGGGATTTGCGATGACGATCTGGCGTTTGGAAGCGTGCTGGAACAGTATCTGCAGAATTTTGCAAAACTGCATCAGCTTGGGCTGGATGTTTTTCTATTTAAAGGGGGAGAGGAATATCTGAAATTCCTTGCAGAAGAAGCGCCGGTTGATTTATTGTTTCTGGATATCAAGTTTGAAGACGGAATGGATGGAATTGCGGTTGGAAAAGAGCTGCGTGCAGATCTGAAAAACGAAATAACGCAGATTGTTTATATTTCCGGGCTGGAAAGCTATGCGATGCAGCTGTTCCAGAACAGACCGATGGATTTTCTGCTAAAACCGGTTAAGCAGGAGCGGGGTGACCGGATTATGGAGGAGTATATCCGGCTTTTCGGAGATCAAAAAAAGAAGTATTTTTCGTACCATGTAGGCAGAAACCGGTGTCAGATTCTGGAAGAGGAGATTCAATATTTCCAGTGCACGGGGCGTAAAATTCAGATCGTTACGAAAAAAGGAGCAGGGGACGCTTTTTATGGAAGTATGACCGAAGTGGAGAAGCTGGTGAGTGTGGATAAATTCTGGCATATTCACAAATCTTATCTGGTCAACCGGAATTATATTTCCTCTTTTCAGCCAATGGAGGTCTGTCTGACGGACGGAACGAAGCTGCCGATCAGCCGAAACTGCAGGGAAGAAATCCGTCAGAAGGTGCTGGAGAAAATGATAGAGAGGAGAGCGTAAAGTAAGAAACAACGATGTGGGGGGCATCGACGACAGGGGGAGGAAGCTATGCTTCAGAAATACATACAATATCTCCGGTTTATCGGATTGGGAAAAGGGCGGATTTTTCTGCATATCCTGATTCATGTGCTGGACGGTGTGCTGTATGTGAACTTTCCGGATTCTGCAGTCATCTATTTAAGAAGCAGCAAGACAACGTCGGACGAACTGAAAATCTGTATCCATGTACGGCAGAAGCAATTGCAGTACGGGATTCCGATTTTGAAGGTAAAGGACTATACACTGGAAGAACTTTTTGAAAAACAACTGTGGATGTTGATCCCATTTTATATTTTTCGATATGAAAAAGAATTTCGAAAAATTGATGGAAATCAGAAACAGTTAAGCGGACTGAGACTGGAATACGAAAAAATTGCGGAAATGCTGGATCAGGAGTGCCAAAGCGGTCATATGAAGCCGATCACCTGTGGCGCACTGTGTGAATTGTCCAATAATGTGGTGGAAAAACTGGCGTCGAAGTATAGCAATGTAGAAAAGGAGGTTACGGAAGTTATGGGAGGAAAAGTGCTGAATTATCGGTCGAAGGAGATTTATCTGGAAGGTTGCGCATTTGGAAGAGAAGAAGGAAGAAAAGAAGGACAAAAGGAAAGTATTGTGCAATTAGTAACCAGAAAATATCAGCTTGGAGACAGTCCCGAAAAGATCGCCAAGGATCTCTTGATGAGTGAGGAAGAAGTAGAAGAAATCCTGGGGAAAACGACAGGAAGTCAGCAATAAACAGGCTTCCAATATTTAGAAGAGTGCGTATGCCGTTCTATTTCAAAGAAAATAAGAACAGCCGCAGGCGCGCCGCAAATTCAGAAGCGCCTGTGGCTGTTTTTTTATTTCATAGGAAAATGCGTCCTATGAAATAAAAACGCGCTACGGGGATGCGCACTCGGCGCAGGGGTAGATGGTTGCCGAAGCAACCGCGCCTCGGCGCGAGAATGTGCCAAGGCACATTCTTTTTTACATTTTATCCTTTCCTTCCCGTCTCGAACAGATAGATTTCACGACTGACGCGGTTGGCGAGGTCGGCGCTTACTTTGGCGAACAGATCGAGCTGTCGTTTGCGGATTTCCATCGGCGCCTGGGCGAGCTCCCAGCCGATGGCATCTGCGAGGCGGGCTTTTTCCGCATCCGGCAAAGAGCGGTAACGGGTGCGCGCCTGGGAATAGTCGTCGGTTTTCTCAAGGACGGAGCGCTGCACAGTCCCGCCGGGATAGCGCATGCCCGGATAGCAGGGCATGGGGGCTTCCTGCGGATTGTTGCGGTCTAAGGAGTTTGGCTTGTAGTTGACGCAGCCGGGCGGATTTTTGTATGCCATATAGCCGTCCTGCTGGTCGTTGGCGACAGGAGAAACCGGGCGGTTGACCGGAAGCTGGGCGAAGTTTGCGCCGATGCGGTAACGCTGTGTGTCGGTGTAGGAAAATGTGCGTCCCTGCAGCATTTTATCGGCGGAAAATTCGATGCCGGGAACGATGTTTGCGGGACAGAACGCTGCCTGCTCAATGTCGGTAAAAAAGTTTTTTGGATTTTCGTTTAAAACCATCATGCCGACCTTCTGGAACGGGAACTGATCCTCCGGCCAGATTTTGGTATCGTCGAGTGGATCGAAGGACAGCTGGTCAGCCATTTCGGGCTTCATGATCTGTACCTGAAATTCATATCGGATCGGGTTGCCCAAAGTGAGCCGCCTGTGCAGCGTGCGCACAGCGATGTCCGGATCCTGACCGGCAAGGCGTTTTCCTTCTTTTCGGTCGATGATGTCGAAGGGTTCCTGTGCGGTAAAACGATATTTGACGTAAAACCGTTCACCTTTTCCATTGACCCAGACAAAGGTATTGACACCAAAACCGTCCATTTTGGCAAAATCCTTAACGATGCCGCGGTCACTGTAGAGCCACATCAGTTGATGAAGGCTTTCCGGTGTGAGGGAGAAAAAGTCCCAGACATGCGCGTAGTTTTTGATATTTGTGCAGGGATCGGGCTTCTGGGAATGGATGAAATCGGGAAACTGCATGGCGTCGCGGATAAAAAAGACTGGAAGGCTTAAGCCGACGACGTCATAATTACCCTGAGAGGTGTAAAATTTAACAGCAAAGCCGCGCGGGTCGCGGTCAGTGTCAGGAGAGCCCTTGGAGCCGATGACGGTGGAGAAACGGATCAGAAAACGGGTGGATACGGACGGATCCTGTAAAAACGCAGCGCTCGTATAATCCCGCATGGAACGATAAGGGCGGAATGTGCCGAATGCGCCGCTTCCTTTGGCGTGCACAACGCGCTCCGGGATGCGTTCCCGGTCGAAATGTGCAAGTTTTTCAATAAAATCCACGTCCTGTAAGAGGACGGGACCGTTTTGCCCGAGGGTCTGGGAGCTGGCGGTGTCCGAAACGGGAGCGCCTTGAGAAAGAGTCAGCACAGGCTGGCTGCAGGAAGCAGCGAGAGTCTGTGCTGAGTTTGGATTGGTGTCAGCCAGATGTCCGTCAGACGGCGTCCGGCTGCTGTTTAAAGATTCCTTTGTCATAAAATTTCCTCAGAGTCCTTTTTACTATTTATGATATGGGACTTTGGGAAAAAAGTACCGCATTACTGCTCGCGGAACGTGATTGTGCCAGTCTTTTCGTCCATGCTTTCAACGATAGCGAGAGATTCCAGATGGATGCCTTTTTTGCGCAGCTCATCGCCGCCGGGCTGGAAGCCTTTTTCAATTACGATGCCCGCACCGACTAGGGTTGCACCGGAGGATTCTACCAGGGCAGCAAGACCCTCGAGAGCTCTTCCGTTTGCTAAGAAATCATCGATCAGCAGGACTCTGTCGTTGGGAGAAAGGAATTCTTTTGATACGATGATGTCATAGATTCTGCCGTGGGTGTAGGATTCCACCTGTGTGGTGAAAACGTCTCCGGCAATATTTTTGGTCTGATTTTTCTTCGCAAAAACGACAGGAACATCAAAATACTGCGCCGTGATGCAGGCAATGCCGATACCGGAGGCTTCGATGGTCAGGATTTTGTTGACGCCGGCATCCGAGAAACGGCGGTAAAACTCTTTGCCGATTTCTTCAAACAGGTGGATATCCATCTGATGATTCAGGAAGCGGTCTACTTTGAGGACATTTCCTTCTTTAATGATTCCGTCTTTGCGAATTCTTTCTTCCAAAAGCTGCATAGTTTTTTACTCCTTATTTAAATTTCTGATAATAGCCCATAATAAAAATGAACAGGACGATCAGCGGCAGAATATAGGAAACGTAAACGCGCGCCCAGGCGGGGAATTTTACGCCCTTGCCGGTGTCGGCTTCTGCCAGGAAGTTTTTCCAGCCCCAGCCGTATCTGCTGGTACAGAACAGCAGATAGACCATGCTGCCCAGGGGCAGGAGGTTGTTGGAAACAATGAAGTCCTCGAGATCCTGAATCGTGGAGCCAGCGCCCAGCGGCTGGAAACCGGACCAGATGTTGAAGCCGAATACGCAGGGCAGGGACAGGAGGATAATCGCAATTCCATTGATCAGGACGGCTTTTTTTCGGGATGTGCCGAACAGATCAATGGAAAAGCTGATGATATTTTCAAATACGGCAATAATCGTAGACTGGGCGGCAAACGTCATGAAGACGAAGAACAAAACACCGAAAATCCGCCCGCCGACCATCTGGTTGAAGATGTTGGGCAGAGTGATGAACACCAGTCCGGGTCCCTGTCCGGGATCGACGCCGAATGCAAAGCAGGACGGGAAAATAATCAGTCCTGCGAGAAAAGCAACCAGTGTGTCCAGAAGGCAGATATTGATTGTTTCCCCTGTCAGGGAGCGGTCTTTACCGATGTAGCTGCCGAAAATCGCCATCGCACCGATGCCGAGGCTCAGGGTAAAGAAGGCCTGTCCCATTGCGGCGAAGATCGTGTTGCCGACGCCGTTTTCTGTAAATCTGGTAAAATCCGGAATCAGATAAAAGCGCAGTCCCTCGGAAGCGCCGGGCAGTGTCACACTGCGGATACACAGAATGAGCAGGATGAGGAACAGACAGCTCATCATCGCCTTGGTAATACGCTCCACACCTTTTTGCAGACCGAAACTGCAGATAAAAAAGCTCAGCAGAACCACAAGAACCATCCAGAATGTCATGTAACCGGGGCGGGCGAGCATGTCATTAAAAACTGCTGCAACGCCGTCAGAATCCAGACCTTTGAATTCGCCGGTCAGCGTCTTGAAGATATAGGCTGCCATCCAGCCGCCGACTGTGGTGTAAAACATCATCAGAAGATAGTTGCCTGCCATACAGGCATAGCCCTGCAGATGCCATTTTGTACCGGCAGGCTCAAGCACATGGAAAGAGCGCGCCGCGGATTTCTGGCTGGCGCGGCCCACCGCAAATTCCATGACCATGATCGGAAGACCGAGCAGGACAAGGAAAATAAGGTAAACAAGGACAAACGCGGCGCCGCCGTATTGTCCCGTAATATAAGGAAAACGCCAGACATTACCCAATCCTACCGCACAGCCGGCAGAAATCAGGATGAATCCAAGCCTGGAGGAAAAACGTTCTCTATTGTTCATTTGCAGCTCTCCTGGAATCTTAAAAAATACGATTGAACGGTATCGGACAATCTGTAGAAAAGCATAGCATAAAACGGTATTTTACGCAACGAACGGAGCGAGAAATTATAAAAACTAAATGAAATTTTCGGCGGCAGGATTGTAAAGCGGTGGAGAATATTGTACCCTTAAAGAGAAGAACTGCAGTTCGTTTTAGCAGGAGGGCTGCAGTCAGAAACCGGAGGAAATGAAAGAGCATGTTGGATTGGAAGCTGCTTGCCGGTGCAGCAGGCATTGTGGCGGCGGTTGTTTTTGTCATATGGCTGATTTTTTTCTGCGCACGCCGGATACGGGAGCATTTAAAGGGACGTGAGCTGGATGCAATGGAGGGACACGATTTCGAATATTTCTGTGCGGACCTTCTGGAAGACCATGGTTTTAAAAGTGTAGAAGTGACCCGCGGGAGCGGTGATTACGGTGTTGATGTCCTGGCGGAAAAGGAGGGCGTGACCTATGCGGTACAGTGTAAACGCTACGATGGGCCTGTTGGCGTCAAGGCGGTTCAGGAAGCCTATGCGGGGCGGGATTATTACGACCGGATGGTGGGCGCTGTGATGACGAACCAGTATTTTACGGAGCCTGCGGTCAAGGCGGCAAAGAAGCTGAAGATTCTCCTGTGGGACAGGGGATATCTGGAAAGCATGATGGAAGAAGAGGAATAAGAAAGTATGAGTTTTGTGGAATTTCATGACGTGAAAAAAACATATCACATGGGCGAGGTGGAGATCCCGGCACTGCAGGGCGTCAATTTCGAAATCGAAAAAGGCGAATTCTGCGTGATCGTCGGAGCCAGCGGCGCCGGCAAGACAACGATCCTGAATATCCTTGGGGGAATGGATATGCTGACGGAGGGAAGGGTTCTGCTGGATGGAAAAGAGATTTCCTCTTATGGGAAAAAACAACTGACGGATTACAGAAGATATGATATTGGTTTTGTGTTCCAGTTTTATAATCTGGTCGGAAATCTGACAGCGCTGGAAAATGTGGAGCTGGCATCCCAGATCTGCAGCGATCCGCTGGATGCAGGGCAGGTGCTTGCAGACGTGGGGCTTGCAGACCGGGCATCGAACTTCCCTGCGCAGCTTTCCGGCGGGGAACAGCAGCGTGTGGCGATCGCCCGTGCCATTGCCAAAAATCCAAAGCTTTTGCTGTGCGATGAACCAACCGGCGCGCTGGATTACAATACAGGTAAGGCAGTGCTGAAGCTGCTGCAGGATACCTGCCGCAAAAAGGGCGTTACCGTCGTTGTCATCACACACAACCAGGCGATTACGGCGATGGCGGATCGGATTATCACCGTGAAGAATGGAACAGTCACAGATATGCGTAAAAACGAACATATTGTTCCGGTAGAGCAGATCGAGTGGTAAAGGATAGAAGGTGCGCTCTGCAAACATTCTATTGTCAGAAATAAGGGCTTGTGCCGCAGTGCGGCAGAAGGTGAGGAGACGTGAAAAGAAGAAAATCGGCGATGTGGAAAACAACATATCGGGAAATCCGGCAGAGCTTCGGCAGATATGCTGCAATTTTGGCGATTGTAGCGCTGGGCGTGGGATTTTTCGTCGGGCTGATGGTGGTGACACCTGCAATGGTGCGAAACGGCGGGCGGTATTTGAACAACCATGACCTGTATGATCTGCGGCTGTTATCGACGCTCGGCTTTGAAAAGGATTCGGTGGACGCTTTTACAGGCCGGGAGGACATCAAAGCAGTGGAGGGCGCGGTTTCCTCGGATTTCCTGGCGGTGGATGAGAGCGGTAAAAGCCGGGTGCTTGTGGCGCAGACACTTTTGGAAGTACAGAATCAGGTCGAATTAAAAGCGGGACGGCTGCCGGAGGCGGCGGATGAAATCGTCATGGATTCCAGTCTGTTTTCGAAAGACGATATCGGAAAAACGATTCAGGTTTCGGATGAAAATCTCGAAGAGACGGCAGATTTGTTCGCATATGACGTGTATACAATCGTCGGCATAGCAGATGCTTCCTATTATATTAACTATCAGCGTGGCTCGACCACACTTGGAACGGGGCGGGTTTCCGGCTTTGTATACATGCTTCCGGATGGATTTGATACGGATTATTATACGGAAATTTTTGTCCGGCTCGATCAGAATGACCGGATTTACAGTGACGTTTACAAGAAAAAAATCGAAGAACTCAAGACCTGGGCAGAGCCGATTGCAGAGCAGGAGGCGCAGAACCGCTACGACAGCCTGAAAGCAGATGCGCAGCAGAAGGTGGACGATGCGCAGAAGGAGCTGCGGGATCAGACGGCGGATGCGCGTACCGATCTGGAAGAGGCGAAGCAGAAGCTGACAGACGGGCAAAAAGAGCTTGCAGACGGCAAAGAGCAGATCGCGGACGCAAGAAAGCAGCTGCAGCAGGCAAAACAGACGCTTGCGCAGAAGCAGACGGAACTTAACAACGGACGCGCGCAGCTTGTGGATGGACGCAGCCAGCTGGAAGCCGGGCAGGTGCAGCTCGACAGCGCGCGGGCACAGTTGAATGCAGCGATTGCGGCTGCGCAGAGTGCTGGAAGCCAGGCGGGCGCAGAATCCGGCATGTCCGGCAGTGCCGCCGCCAGCCCTGCGCAGCTTTGGCAGCAGCTGGCCCAGCTCGATGCGCAGCAGGCAGCTCTGGATGCGCAGCGCAATCAGCTGGAAAGCAGCGAGGCAGAGCTTACAGCCGGAGAAAAGCAGCTTGCGGCTGCAAAGCGGGAGCTTTCCTCGCAGGAAGAACAGCTAAACGAGCAGGAACAGAAGCTGGCGGATGCAGAGAAGGAGCTTGCCGACGGTCAGAAAGAATATGAAGACGGCTTACAGACACTGGATGAAAAGACCGCAGATGCGAAGGAAGAGATTGCGGATGCGCAGAAGCAGATCGACGAGATCCAGGAGCCGGATGTTTATGTGCTGGGCAGGGATACCAATATCGGTTACGCCAGTTATGAAAATGATTCTATGATCGTCGCCGGAATTGCGAAGGTATTGCCGTTTTTCTTTTTCCTGGTAGCGGCGCTGGTGTGTATGACGACAATGAACCGGATGGTAGAGGAGCAGCGGACACAGATCGGTGTACTCAAGGCACTGGGTTATTCGGAAGCCCGGATTATGGGGAAATATCTGTTTTATGCGGGAAGTGCGGCAGGGATCGGTTCTGTCATCGGTTTTCTGATCGGTTCGACGATTTTCCCGACCGTCATCTGGAATGCATATAAGATCATGTACCATATGGGGGATTATGAGCTGATGTTTGACCCGGGGCTGGCGGCTGCCTCGCTTGCAGTGGCACTTTTATGCTCGGTTGGCGTAACGTGGCTGACCTGTCGGTACGAGCTGATGAGCACGGCTGCAAATCTGATCCGTCCCAAGTCGCCAAAGAGCGGCAGAAGGGTATGGCTGGAGCACATCCCGTTGCTCTGGAACCATATGAGCTTTCTGGCAAAGGTTTCCGTGCGGAATGTTTTCCGGTATAAGCAGAGATTTTTTATGATGGTAATCGGTATCGGCGGCTGTACAGCCCTTCTTGTAACCGGCTATGGTATAAAGGATACGATTGCGGACATCGCGGACATGCAGTATGAGGAAGTGCAGCTGTATGATATGAGCGCGACACTGAAGGAGGGGTATCCGGACGCGGATGCGGCAGACTTTTCTGAACTTACCGGGGCGCTTTCCGGATCCTCGAAGGATTGGATGCCCTTCTGTGAGATTTCAATGGATCTGACGGGGCGCAGTGGTGTCAAGACCGCAAATGTCGTCATTCCGCAGGACACCGGGGCAGCGCAGGAGTATATCCGGCTGCGGACAGAAGAGGGTGAGGATATTCCATGGCCTGGTGAGGAAGAGGCTGTTATCAGTGCAAAGCTTGCGCGAAAATGCGGGATCCGCGTTGGGGATACCGTTACACTGCGGACAGAGGATGGCGAAAAGCTCAAAGTGAAGGTGACTGCTCTATCTCGAAATTATATTTATAATTACGTTTATATTTCACCGGAAACATGGGAACTCGATAACGGAAGCGATCCGGTTTACAAGAGCATTTATATCCATGCATCGGAGGGTGCGCAGGAGAACCGGGAACTGTCGGAAAAGCTGCTGGCATGCGACGTCGTTTCTGCGGTTGCGGTCAATGCGGATATGCTCAGCCAGATCAACAAAATGATGGGCAGTCTGGATGCAGTGGTGCTTCTGGTCATTCTTTGCGCCGGTGCGTTGGCATTTATCGTAATTTACAACCTGACGAACATCAACATCACCGAGCGAATCCGGGAGATTGCAACGATCAAGGTACTTGGTTTCCGACCAAAGGAGACAGCATCCTATGTGTTCCGGGAAAATGTCGTGCTGACAGCGCTCGGAACAATTGTCGGGCTGGGAGCCGGAATTTGCCTGCACCGGTTTGTTATTGCAAATATTGATGTCGATATGGTTACATTTCAGCCGCGGGTGCTTCCCTTTAGTTTTGTAAAGAGTATCCTGCTGACCTTTGTATTTATGGTCATTGTAGATGTTGTGATGTATCTGAAGCTGGAACGGATCAATATGGCGGAATCGCTGAAAAGCGTGGAATAAAACAATAAAATGCATGCTCTGTGAGCGATCTATGAGCATGAACCAAACGGGCTGGCGCGTGGTCAGCCCGTTTTTGCTGCAGTCTGTTTCAGCCGTTTTGTAAGGTTTTCGAAATCAGACGGACCAGCTTCCAGGACAAAACGATGGAAGCGCAGCAGGGAAAAGTTGTCGCTCCACTGAAGTTCGGCTCTTTTTTTGAGGGCATTCATTTCGAGATATCCAACGTAATACTTCAAATAGACCGCAGGGGCAGTGCGCAGATAATCGTAAACACGTTCCGACTGCTCTTGCGAAAGACCGAAGGATTCGAGGGAGCGCAGAAGCTCTGACTCTTCCGCGCCGTAATAGTGCAGAGAAAGGTCGAGTAAGCAAAACAGGTTGATTTGCAGATCGCGCTGCTGTGCCAGAAGCGTACAGAGCAGCGCAGCGGGATAGGAGCTGCCCAAGCTGCCTTCCGCTTCCGCAAGGACCTGTGCGGCATATTCATAGGAAATCCGTTCGGTATAGTACGCCCAGCCCTCCACATATCCGCCGTAGGAGAACAGCTTGCGAATTGGCAGCGTCTGCGTGTCGCAGACAAGGGAGGAATAGACGGTCTGGTAGAGATGCCCCGGATAACCCTCGTGGGCGAGTGTGGTGTAAAGCTCAATTCCGTCCGCGGTCGAGGAACGGTTGATGCGGATCGTATTCTGCATCAGAGCATCGATAGGCGGGATCATATAAAAGGCGGGGCTGGAATATGCCTCGAGCCCGGCGTCCACATCCTGAATGTCGCATTGAACCGTCTGGGCGGTTAGATCGGACAGAGCCGGAAAGTCCTGCTGCATCCGGTTTTGCAGATCTTCCAGAATGGCGGTTGGATCAGAAAGTGGAAATCCATCGTTAACCGGGGCAAGGTCAGGCGTACCGCCGGTCAGCTCCTGATAAGTGGTCAGCGTCTGCTTCATCTCTTTGTAGGTTTTCTGAAACTGTTTTTGAAGGAGCAAATAGAGCTGATCCATGGAAAGGGAGGAACCGGTGGATTCCTTGACGAGCCAGGCATAATATTGCCGCCCGTCGGGCTTCTGGGAAAGTCCTCCCCTCGTGCGTCCGGTGTCGGAAAGCTGTTCCAGCCCGTCTGCGAGGGACTGCCAGGCGGGCAGGACGGATTTTGACAAAAGCGACTGGTTTTGGGCTTCGTATTGTGACTGCTGCTTGGCGGTCAGAAGTCCTTTTTGTAAAAGAGATGCAAGTCTGGAAGAAAACGTCGTCTGTAAAAAGTGCGTACCGGAGGAAAGCGCCTCCTTTGTGAGGATTTCGCGGCACTGCTGTGCACTTTTTTTAGCGTCCTCTTTTTCCATAAAAAGCCCGGCTGCGCTTTTTTCGGATTCATAAGAAAGCAGACCCTGCACGTAATCGGGAACGGACTGCAGGAGGGAAAGATAGGTTTCCACGTCGTCAGCGGTATAAAACGGATATTCTGCAAATAATAAAAGCAGCTCGCTCTGCATGCCGGAGGTCGGAGAAAGGGGTTCCTCATAATAGGAAAAATCAGATTCTTCGAGGTCGAGAGCCAGCCTGTCGCAGAGCAGATCGTAGGTATAACGTTCCTCCTCATTTAATTTTTTCGAATCGAGAAAGGAGAGCACGGATAAAAATTTCTGCCGGGAGGCGGCAGAAGCCTCGGAAGCTTCCTTAGAATAAACCGGAAGCGCAGCGTCTTTTAGATGAATCCCTTGCAGATTCGGATACGCCATGACAAAGTGCAGGCTGAGGGCATCGTGTTCAAGGCTGGACTGCACATATGCACTTGTTATTTTATGGAAAAGAGCCCGGTCAAAGCAGTGGGAACACAGCAAAATTGCGGGCAGAAAAATACACAGAAAAAGCGTGCATAGAAACAGAGGAGTCCGTTTGCGGAAAATATTTTTCAAAAAGCGCCACCAGATTTTTTCATATTTATATGTGGTTTTGGGAAAAGATATGAGAAACCCCCTGTAAATGGGTTGACTGTCTATAGTAAAATGTGATACAAAGTAAAGTAAGTGGTTAATTTTTGGGCCGTTTTCGCGGCGGAATGAGAGGAATTATGGATAATTTGGAACTTGCCAAAGTGGCGAATGAAGTCCGCAAGGGCGTTTTGACTGCTGTACATGGCGCAAAATCCGGTCATCCGGGAGGATCGCTTTCTGCAGCAGATATCTTTACCTACCTGTATTTTGAAGAGATGAATATTGATCCGGCAGATCCGAAGAAGGAAGACCGGGATCGTTTTGTTCTTTCCAAGGGACATACGGCACCCGGTCTGTATTCTGCCCTGGCACATAGAGGCTTTTTCCCGGTAGAGGATCTGGAGACACTGCGTCATCTCGGTTCTTATTTGCAGGGACATCCCTGTCTGGATAAGATTCCGGGCGTAGATATGTCCACAGGCTCCCTTGGACAGGGTGTTTCTGCCGCTGTCGGCATGGCACTGGGCGGAAAAATGACAGACGAAAAGTTCCGCGTATATTCGCTTCTGGGCGATGGCGAGATTCAGGAAGGTCAGGTTTGGGAAGCTGCGATGTTTGCTGGCTTCCATAAGCTGGATAATCTCGTGCTTATTGTAGATAACAACGGTCTGCAGATCGATGGAAAGATCGAGGACGTATGCTCCCCGTATCCGATCGACGAGAAGTTCCGCGCTTTCAATTTCCATGTAATTGATGTTGCAGACGGCAACGATATGGAACAGCTGCGTCAGGCGTTTGCAGAAGCGCGCAGCACAAAGGGCATGCCGACTGCAATTATTGCCCATACGGTAAAGGGCAAGGGTGTTTCCTTTATGGAAGATCAGGCTGGCTGGCATGGTAAGGCGCCCAACGATGAAGAGTATCAGATCGCAATGGCGGATCTGGAAAGGATCGGTGAAGCATTATGTCAGAAGTAAAGAAGATTGCGACCAGAGAAGCCTTCGGGGAAACTCTGGTAGAGTTGGGAAAGAAACATCCTGAGCTGGTAGTGCTGGACGCAGATCTGGCCGCAGCGACAAAGACCGCCGTATTTAAAAAGAGCTTTCCTGACCGTCATTTTGACTGCGGTATCGCAGAGGCAAATATGATGGGCGTGGCAGCAGGACTTTCCCTCGTTGGGAAAATTCCGGTGGCGAGCTCCTTTGCCATGTTTGCAACAGGCCGTGCTTACGAACAGATCCGTAACTCTATCGGCTATCCTCATTTGAACGTAAAAATCGGCGCAAGCCATGCCGGCATCACCGTCGGCGAGGATGGTGCGAGCCATCAGTGTAACGAAGATATCGCTCTGATGCGCTCCATTCCGGGTATGGTTGTCATGAACCCCTCTGATGCGGTTGAGGCGGCAGAGTGTGTCCGTGCTGCAATCGAATATGTTGGCCCTGTATATATGCGTTTCGGACGTTCTGCAGTGCCGGTAATCAATGACCGTCCCGGTTATCATTTCGAGATGGGAAAAGGTATCGTGTTGCGTGAGGGTACGGATGTGACGATCGTTGCAACCGGTATTTTGGTAAGCTCCGCGCTGGAAGCGGCTGAAAAGCTGGCAGCAGAGGGCATCAGCGCAGAGGTTATCAATATTCACACGATCAAGCCTCTGGACAAAGAGCTGATCATCAACAGCGCAAAGAAGACCGGAAAAGTCGTGACGGCGGAAGAGCATTCCGTGATCGGCGGCCTTGGTTCTGCCGTTTGCGAGGCATTGTCTGAAGAGTGCCCGACAAAGGTATGCAGAATCGGCATTCAGGATGTATTCGGCGAGTCCGGTTCTGCGGGCGAGCTTCTTGTAAAATATGGTCTTGACGGGAACGGTGTATACAATACCGTAAAGAACTTTGTGACCCGTTAAGTGGAGGAAAGTATGGAAAAAATTCTGGCTCCGTCAATTTTGGCAGCCGATATTATGCGGCTTGGGGAGCAGATTGAAGCGGTAAAAAATGCTGGCGCGAAATATCTTCATATCGATGTGATGGACGGTATGTTCGTTCCGGCGCTGTCCTATGGCATGTGTGTTGTGGAGTCGATCCGCAAGTCCTGCGATATGGTTCTGGACGTGCACCTGATGATCGTAGAACCAGGACGGCATGTGGAAGCGTTTGCAAAAGCAGGCGCAGATATTATTACGATCCATCTGGAAGCCTGTGCAGACGCGCATGAGGTCATCCGACAGATTCACAGCTGCGGCTGTAAGGCTGGTGTCAGCATCAAGCCCGGTACGCCGATAGAGGTGCTGGAGGAATATCTGGATGAGGTCGAGCTGATTCTGATTATGAGTGTTGAGCCTGGCTTTGGCGGTCAGAAATATATTCCGGAGTCAACGGAACGCATCCGCCAGACCGCAGAGCTGATCCGGAAAAGCGGTCGTGAGATCGAGCTGGAGGTAGACGGCGGCGTTGGTGCAGGAAATGTCGAGCTGGTGCTGGAGGCCGGTGCGAATGTGATTGTGGCAGGCTCCGCTGTTTTTAAGGATCCGGCAAAAAATGCAGCAGAAATGATGTCGATCCTCAAAAAGTGGGATTGAATCCGTTACACAGAAGCGCTCCGCAGGAAAACCTGTGGGGCGTTTTTTAGGGCTTAAAGGACACCATACGGCGGTCATCCGATCGTGCAGCGTGCACGGAAATCAGAGGAAAATTGAAAAATAAAATTTTTCAATCGCGAGATTTGTGTCTGCGCGCACTTGACACAAACTCGGTATGCGCAAAAAGCGTGCGCGGAAATCAGAGGAAACATGGAATTTTCAGAACAATTAAAAATATATGCGGAAACACACTTTGAAAATAGAAAAAAATATTTTGCGCCGATTATATCCGAAATAGAGGCAGGCTTGTCTTTGTGCAGCGAGGAAGAGGCCCTGTTGATAAAATTTTTTTACGGGACGATGCCGCTGCGGGATGCCGGGGAATATCCGTTTGAAATATTTCTGAGTTATGTGCGCCATGCCCTCTGGCTGCGGAAAACGATAGACTGGTGCAAGAAGCTGCCGGAGGATCTGTTTGTCCACGACGTACTGTATTATCGGATCAACTCGGAGGACATCAGCGATTGCCGCAGTTTTTTTTACGAGCAGTTAAAAGACCGAATTGTAGGACTGGACGAATATCAGGCAGCGGTAGAGATCAACTACTGGTGCGTAGAGCATGCAACGTATGAAATGGCGGATGACCGAACGGCGGGGCCGATGACGATGTACCGGAGCGGAAAAGGACGCTGCGGAGAAGAATCCACCTTTACGGTGACGGCATTGCGCAGTGTCGGGCTTGCAGCACGTCAGGTATACACGCCGCGTTGGGCGCACTGCGACGATAACCATGCCTGGGTCGAGGTTTGGGTAAATGGAGAATGGCACTTTCTGGGGGCCTGCGAGCCGGAAGAAAAACTGGATCGCGGCTGGTTTACAGGACCTGCCGGACAGGCGCTTTTGATTCACAGCCGCACATTCGGCGATTATGCGGCGGGAAAGCGGGAAGAGGTAATCGGCAGGGACGGCGCGGTTGTCTGCCACAATGTCACCGCTTCGTATACAAAGACACGCAAGCTCCGGATTCAGGTACGAAAACAGGACAACACCCCGGCAGCGCACGCACAAGTTTCGGTGGAAATTCTGAACATGGCGGAATATTTCCCGGCAGCAGTGCTGGAAACCGACGAACAGGGCGAGACTTCGATCAGGCTTGGGCTGGGCGACATCCGCCTGCAGGCGCGGTCAGAGGGAAAGTTTGTGGAGCGTTATTGTAATCTGGCAGAGGACGGCGTCGGGGCGGCAGATGAGGATTGCGCTGTTACGCTTGTGCTGAAGGATTCGGAAGCGGGAATGAAAGATGCGCTTTCTGGCGTTTCTGCCTGCGAATGGCATTTGGCGAAGCTCTGCGCTCCGAAAGAAGTCGTTGTCCGGGAAAGTGTATTGAGTGAGGAAGAAGTGTCGCGCGGCACGCGGAGACTGGCAGATGCAGTGAAGCTGCGGGAAGAACGCTTCGATCAGCTGACCCGGCACGCGATTGCAGTGCATCCGGAGGAGGAAGAGAGGATGCGCGTTGCGGGAGAGAATGCAGAGGAGCTGACAGCTTTTCTGGAAAAGGATGATAACCCGGATCGCAAAAAGCTGCTGGACAGTCTGACGAAAAAAGATAATAAAGATCTGCGGGCAGAAGTGCTGGAAGACCACTTGTCAGCAAAGCGCGGCAGCTGGCCGGAAGATATACATGTACAGGATCTGCTGTGTCCCAGAATCTGGCTGGAAGAAATCGGCGCTTACAGAAGTTACATTTGCAGTGTGCTGACTGCTCAGGAGCAGGAAGCGTTTGCCTCCAATCCGGGGCTGATATGGAATTATGTAAACCAAAATATTACCGATATCCAGGAAGAAGAATATAATACCCTTTGTGCGTCGCCGATCGGCTGTCTGAAGCTGAAAATGGGCAGTGCAGTTTCCCGGACGATTTTGTTTATTGCGATTTGCAGAAGCCTGAATATCCCGGCGAGATTGGATAAAAGCCTGATGCTTCCGGAATACTGGGCGGACGGCGCATTCCATGTACCGGTCAGCAGGGCGCAGGCCTCGAAAGGAACGCTTCTGCTGCGAAATATTCCGGGAAAAGAATGGATTTATGCGCAGCACTGGACGCTGGGGCGTCTGGAAAAGGATCATTTCGTGACAATGAATCATACCGGACTGGTATTTGAAAAGGAAACGTTAGAGCTTTTACTTCCGGTGGGAATTTATCGCCTGATTGCAGTAAAACGGCTATTGAACGGGGATCAGGAGGCAGCAGAGCTTTTGTTTGCGATCGAAAAGGAGAAACAGACCGAGCTTTATATGCCGGATTTTGAAAAAACGGATGGTGTGATGCCGTGGGAAAAAAACAGTGTATTGGATGAAATACAAGGCTGCCTGCTTCGGGACATCCTCTTACAGAGAGCAGATGGAACGCTTTGCAGTCTGGAAAAGCTGGTAAGCGGAAAACGCAGTATTCTGGCATTTCTGGAAATTGGGGCAGAGCCGACAGAGCATGTGCTGAATGAGGTTCTGGCACTGGAAAAGAGCGCAAAAGGAAATTCCAAAGGAATTGGCTGTCAGCTGCTTTTTGTTCTGCGGCAGGAAAAAGACCTGCAGCATAAAACGCTGCAGGAAGTGCTGGCGCTGGATGCGGGATCTGAGATAGAAATTTTATACGATATATCTGGCGGTGCTTCGGATGCCAATGCCGCACCGCGCACCGCGACTGGTGACGCAGCGTCCGGTACCCTCTGTGGCTGGCAGGAAACTGCGAAGAGAATGAGGCTTGCCGAAAAGCTCCCGGTTCTGGCAGCTGTCAGACCGGATGGCACTGGCATTTACGGAAGCTGCGGATACCACGTCGGAAGTGTGGAGCTGATGGTGCGGATTCTGAAGGAAGCAGTCCGGACAGAAGCAGATTGATAAAAAACAATAGAATGCACGCTCTGCGAACATTCTATTGTCATGAATCAGGGGCAGCGCCCGGGAAAATCCCCAGGCGCTGCCCCCTTTTGGAAATGGAATTACATCATGCCTTCTTTGAGAATATTATGGTCGCGCAGAAGCTTTTCGATTACTGTGCCGGAAATTGCTTTTAACAGAGGCTTCTTGAGCTTATTGAGCGGTCCGGGAAGTTCGATCTCCAGCGGAGATACGCCATCCATCAGCTTTACGGAGCTGTCGAGAAGCTCACGGATATCATAAACGCTGCCCCATACCTCCGGAACGCCACGGTCTACGCCAAGCAGTCCGTAAACGGCTTCCATAGCAGTACGAACGGAATATTCTGTCGTGAAGATGGTGTCTCTGGGGGTTTCCGCAAACTGACCCAGGAATGCGAAGTTTACGCAGCCGTCCGGGATAACATCAGGGCGGTCACCCTTTGCTCTGGGCATGAAGAATGCGGTAATATAAGGCATCATGGTAGGAACGCAGACTGCACTGTGCTCTGCCAGCTCCGGAATTTCGTCTACCGGAACGCCGAGATGATACAGCCATTCTTCTGTAATTTCCTTACCGGTGCATTCTTTCATGGGCTTCTTGATATAATCGCCGGGAACGTCGGTGAACAGGCTGTATACCCATACACAAACCTGCTTCTTATCCTGTTCTTTGAACTGACCCTGACGGTTGATGGTCCAGCTTAACAGCCAGCTGGAATCCTGACAGCTTACGATACCGCCGGTAACGACTTTGCCGCTTCTGGGATCTCTCTGGCAGATTTTCTCAATATAAGGAATGATTTTATCATCCAGAGTGGTAACAGTTGCAGATTCCCAGTTGGTCTTTTCAATATCGGAGCAGAACTTCTCGGGATGACCAAAGGAAGGATCCTGACGGGCGATATTTTTCCACAGATCCCATACGCCGCTGTTGCGAACCTCTGCATCGCCCACAGGAGCATGATTCTGATCTCCGTAGATCGTTCCCTCTGTGCAGCTGCCGTTTGTTACGAATACCAGATCGTTTTCGGTTAAGGCAATCTTCTGCTCTTTCCCCTTTACCTTGCATTCGATGGTCTTTGCAACCTTTTTGCCGTCATGGAAATCAAAGATAACGTTGGTAACCTCGGTATTGAACTGGAACTGTACGCCTGCGTCCTCCAGGTATTTCTTCATCGGAAGGATCAGGGATTCATACTGATTGTATTTGGTGAATTTCAGTGCGCTGAAATCCGGGAGTCCGCCGATATGGTGGATGAAACGCTGGAAGTACAGCTTCATTTCCAGTGCGCTGTGCCAGTTCTCGAAAGCAAACATGGTGCGCCAGTATAACCAGAAGGTGGAGTTGAATACCTCGTCATCGAATACGTCTTCGATGGTCTTGTCGTACAGGTCTTCATCTTTTGTCAGGAACAGCTTCATGATTTCCATGCAGCCCTTCTGGCTTAAATTGAACTTGCCGTCCGTGTGTGCGTCTTCACCGCGGTTTACGGTTGCACGGCACAGGGAGTAGTTGGGATCGTGCTTATTTAACCAGTAATACTCGTCCAGTACGGATGCACCGGGCTTTTCCAGGGAAGGAATGCTGTGGAACAGATCCCACAGGCACTCGAAATGATTTTCCATCTCACGTCCACCGCGCATTACATAGCCTCTGGAGGGATCAAAGATACCGTCACATGCGCCGCCTGCAACGTCCATTGCTTCCAGAATGTGGATGTGGGAGCCGGGCATCTGACCGTCTCTTACAAGGAAGCACGCTGCTGCGAGAGAAGCCAGTCCGCTGCCTACCAGATATGCATTTTTGTTGTCAACGCCTTCCGGTTTTTCGGGACGGGCGAATGCTTCGTAGTTACCGTTGGTGTAGTAAATGCCCTTGCTGTTTTTCTCATATTTGCCCCGCTCTGTGTTGCGATAGCTCGGGTCAGGAGCAGGCATTTTGATGGTTTTTTCTGCAGTCTTTGCGACTGCTTCTTTAATCTCACCGGATAAGGTCTGACCTTCCTCTGCAAGATGGTCTGTATGTTTTTTTGCTGCAAATGCTGCTGCGCCGACGCCTGCTGCGAGGACAGCTGCTTTTGAAAGACCGGAATGTTTCTTTGCCATGATAAAATCCTCCATTTTCGATTTTCAATACCAATTTGTCAGTAAAAGGATGCCCGAATTTTCGGGAAACAATGAGAAATTTTTTCCTCTGTTTGTTTTATAGCTGTATCATATCGCAGGAAATGAGGTTCCTCAATTCACAGAATTGAAAGAGTGTAGCAAAATTTCCCAGTTTTTGAAATGTGTCTAAGATATAGGAGAAAACAGACGGACGGGTTGGCTTTCTATTCCGGACATGGAGGGTTCACGTAAGATTGACATGGCGATAGATTCCGTTAAAATAGAAAGAAAGAGACGACAAACAGGGGTAGTAGAGTATGGAATATTTGGATATCGTAGATGAAAATGGAGTACCGACCGGGAAAATAGCAGAACGGACAGCTGCACATAAGCAGGGACTGCGGCACCGTACCTCTCATGTCTGGATCCTGCGGGAACGGGCAGGAAAAGTCGAGGTACTGCTGCAGAAAAGAAGTCAGAATAAAGATTCCTTTCCGGGCTGTTACGATATTTCCAGCGCCGGACATATCCCTGCAGGGGTAGATTTCATTCCGTCTGCGCTGCGGGAGTTAAAGGAAGAACTGGGCTGCAGTGTTTCGGAAAATGAGTTGATTTATTGCGGACAGCGCAGATTTTCCTATGACGGCGTTTTTCATGGAAAGGAATTTCATGACAGGCAGGTCAGCAACGTTTATGCGCTATGGCTGGATCGAAGGCCGGAGGATTTTGTCCTGCAGAAAGAAGAACTGGAGGAAGTGCGCTGGTTTGAATTTGAAAGCTGTCTGAGACTGGTTGAGAAGAACGAAATTCCGCATTGCATTTATTTGGAAGAGCTGCAGATGCTGCTTCCAGAGGTGCGGAAGCGGGAAAGGCTCTGTATTCTGGTCACGCCGCCAGTGACGGAGGAAGAAAAGCAACAGCTTTTGCAGGCTGCGCCGGGACAGAAGTTTTTCTTTACGGAAAAGCCGGAGGTGACAGAAGAACAGCTGCGGCGCGCGGACATTATCCTTGGCAATTTGCAGAGTCCTTTGCAGTTAAAAAAGTGTGAAAACCTCAAATGGATTCAGTTGAATAATGCCGGGACGGAAGGCTATTGTGAACCGGGGCTTCTGCCGGAGAGTGCACAGCTTGCGAATGCGACGGGTGCTTATGGAATGGCGATTTCGGAGCATATGATCGGTTGTCTGTTTGCCTTGCGGAAAAAATTGCTGCTGTATTGGGACAACCAGAAAGCACATTGCTGGCATTCGGAAGGGCATGTAAAAGTAATCGAAAGATCGAATGTACTGGTGATCGGCTGCGGTGATATCGGAATGACGTTCGGCAGAAAGATGAATGTACTTGGCTGTCGGGTGAGCGGAATTCGCAGAAGAGTTTCTAAAAAGAGCGACTGCCCGGAATGGATGGAGGGTATGTACGGCATGGACAGTCTGGAAGAACTGCTTCCAAAGGCGAATATCGTGGCGATGAGCCTGCCGGGCAATGCATCGACGTATCATGTGCTGAGCCGGGAGCGGATTGCGTTGTTGTCGGAAAATGCGGTTGTTTTAAACGTCGGACGCGGAACGGCGATCGATACGGATGCCCTTGCGGATGCGCTGTATGCGGGAAAAATCGCGGGGGCCGCGCTGGACGTCACAGATCCGGAGCCGCTTCCGGCAGACCATCAGCTCTGGAATGCGCCGAATCTCTTGATTACGCCGCATGTTTCCGGAGGTTTTTCCCTTCCGGAGACGCTGGAAAAGATCGTCGGACTGTTTGCAGACAATCTGGAACGGTATTTTGCAGGACAGCCGATTGAAAATCTTGTGAATCTGCAGACGGGGTATCGGGAGTAAAGTGCCTGTAAAGCAACTGTGGATTGCTGGCAGTTATGTACCGCAGGCGTGTAGAGTCCCAGTGAATTGTGTGGGATTTTTAGCGCAAAGCGCCTGCAAAATGGAGATCAGTATGGAAAAAGCATATAAACTGGAATTTGGGGGACAGCCCGGCGGAGAGCTTTTCATGACTTGCTGCGGGTGCTCCCGAACAGAACCCCTGCACTGCTTCGGACCGGCGATGAAGCCGCATTATCTGATTCATTATGTACTAAGCGGCAGGGGGATTTTCAAAATGGAGGGCGAGGAATATCCGCTGGAAGCAGGCTGCGGATTTTTGATTGAGCCGGGACAGATGAGCTTTTATCAGGCGGATGAAAAAGATCCGTGGATGTACATCTGGGTCGGCTTTGCGGGTGAGCGCGCGGAAGAATATGTCAAAAGCATGGGGATATCCCCGCGGCACCCGGTGTTTCATTCGGAGCAGTCGGACGAGCTTTACAGCATTGTCCGGGACATGATGGATCATAATACGGTCGGTGTTGCAAACGAGCTGCGCCGAAACGGTTTGCTGCATATTTTTCTGTCGGTTGTGGCGCAGAGTATGCCGGAGGAAAGGCGGGAGGAAACGGATCGGGCGAACCAGTATGTCCGCCGGGCAGTGGAATTTATTCAGCGTAACTACTGCAACCCGATCCGGGTGACGGACGTGGCGGATTATGTCTGTGTCAACCGCAGTTATCTATATACTCTGTTTCAGAAATCTCTCGGTATGTCCCCGCAGCAGTTTTTGGCGGCGTACCGGCTGACAAAGGCTGCGGAAATGCTGATGGTGCCGCATCTGCCGGTGGAAAGCATCGCATTGTCCTGCGGATATCAGGATCCGCTTGTGTTCAGCAAAGCATTTCGGCAGATGAAGGGGGTTTCCCCGACGATGTATCGGAAGCAGATTCAGCAGGATGAAAACCGCGTCAACCGGGAGCATTTAAAACAGGTAGAGGAGTTTATCTCCAAAGTCGGCAGGCTCGAGCTGGGCGGGGAGCCGTGACAGCAGTGCTGCGCGGGTGTGTCGGGCATGATAAAACGTAGGATGTTGCGGACACGCAGACAGATCGCGCAGCACCGTGACACGCGGCACGGCATACCTCGCTGGCATTACTTTCGGATTCCGGCGAGCACCTCATTAGGAATAACAAATTCCGGGCAGCCCATGGACATCGGTGCAACATCGCCTTCGTTGAAGCAAACCACAACCTCGTTGTTCTGATTCAAGTAGAAGGAAGTGTTGTCTGTGATGGAGGTAAAATCCCATTCCGGCATATCGGAATCGAGCCAGTAGATTTTATTTTCATCTGCCGCCATCTGTTCTTTCATCTGCTGTTTGATATTGTCGCTGATAGTGGTTAAATAATCACTGCCCTCCTGGAAAAGATCTGCAAGCTGCAGGCGTTTTCCGGTGGAAAGATCAATGGTGTAGTAGTAGTTCCGTTCTGCACCGCTTCCGGCAGATTGGAAGCAGATCAGCTTCAGAGTGAAATACTGATCGGTGGTCGCCAGAATTTCGGATTTGACGGTCATGTTCTGGTAACCCTCTTCATTTGCCTTACTTTCTTCGAATTCTGCGATCAGGCGGTCTGTGATGGCCTGAATCTCTGTATTGATTTCCTCTGCTGTTTTCTTCGTCTGTTCGGAAACGGCGGAGGATTTTTGTGTATCCGCGTCAGTGTCCGGTGCGACAGTTACCTCCGGAACCTGAATGTCTGCGCTGTTTCGGTCATCTTCGTAGTGATAGTCCCGGAAGGTCACGACTTCAACAAGCCTGGAGAGCACAGGAACCTGGCTCATTGCGTAGGCAACGGAAGCGGAGGTGTTCGGTAAGATGACCAGAGCGGCAGCGGCAGCAGCAGCGGCAATCCCGCAGCGGCGTGCGATGGAGCGTCTGTGGGAGACAGAGCTGTGGGCAGCATTGGAACCCTGCCGGCTGTTCTCCTGCTTTGCCTGAGAAATCTTTAGTTTCATTTGTAAAAGCTGTTCTTCGGACATGTGGATGTCCTGATATTCTTTTTTCAATTCCTGTAACTGTTTTTCACGGTTTTCCATAATAAAAATCCTTTCTGAGAGTGATGGCGGGGCTGAGCCACCGCTTGAATGGTGTTGAACTTGCTGCACGCTGATGGGTCTCGAATGTGGTCGGCAGCTGTGTCGGGCGGTCAGTCCAGCGACAACCGGAGTTTTTTGAGACTGCGATATAGTCTGCTTTTGATGGTATTTGTGTTTTCTTCCATGATGGCTGCAATGTCTTCCAGCTTCATATCTTCAAAATATTTCAGCTCTACGATCATGCGGTCGCGGGGCGGCAGCAGCTCCAGCGCATGTTTCAGATCGAAATTCTCGTAAGCGTCTTCGTAGTGTGGCTCGTCGTTTCCTTCTTCCAACGGCTCCGTTTTTTTCTGCTTACAGAAAGAAAAAATCTCGTTGAGCATGATTCGATACAGCCAGGTGGCTGCATAACGGATCTCTTTTAAGTCAGAGCTGCTTCGGATAGCTTTATATGCGCCGTTCTGGACGATATCTCCTGCGTCTGCTTCGTTGTGGACGTAGCTGTAAGCGAGCCGGTAATATTGATCGTAATTTTGCAAAAGCAGATCTTCTACCGCTTTTTCTTTTGTTTTTCCGGATAATGATATCACGAAGAAATTCGCCTCCTTCTTTTGTTGTTCTGAGGATTAGACGTTGTAGGCGGGAAAAAAGTTTCAGGGAGTTTTAAATTTACTCTACCATACCATTGTTTTTAACAAATTTGGTTGAAAAATTTCCGAAAATAGAACCAAAGGTTCTTTAGTAGAACTAAGGGCTCGTGGAGCGGAACAGATAGGAAACCTATACTTTACCCATACTATCAGTACGAGACTATAACGATAAGGGGAAGGGAAAAAGTATATGCTTGGGGAGCAGATTAAACGGTGCAGGGAGAAGCGTGGATTTACACAGGAGCAGCTTGCGGAAAAAATCGGAGTCAGCATAGAGACGATTTCCAGTATTGAACGGGGCATCAAAATGCCCAGACTGCAGAATTTTGTGGCGATCGCAAATCAGCTTGGCGTTTCAGCAGATGAACTTCTGCAGGACGAACTGGATTTCGGCTTTATCGCGGAAGCGAACGCTCTTTCCAAAAAGCTGGAGGAGTTGTCGAGGGCAGATCGGAAGCGGATTTTAGAGACCATGAACTTTCTGATTGTGCAGGCTGGCGGAAAATCGGAATAAGAGTTTCGTTTTTCAGTGGAAAAGAAAAATTGCATCGGACTGGAGAAACGACAGAAGCAGGCAGGAGCTGACGGGTATCTGAATCGGACGGAATAGGATAGGAAGCGTCGGCTCCGCTTGGCCTTGAGAAAAGGAGAAGTGATGTGCTTTTATAATTATCAATAATGATAGTGTATTATATGGTAGTAATAAGGATTGATAAAGCAAGGGTTCTGTGGTAGTGTGGAACACATATTTTATATGTAAATGGCGGAGACCGCGGCGATTCGGATTTGGGCAAGCTGATGCACGATTTTAATTGTACGGATGCGGAAGATATGTATTTTGATTCATGACAATAGAATGTTCGCGGAACTCGCCCCCTATTTTTACCAATTTCTACGAGCAGGCTGCTAATTTCGACGAGATTATTTACCACCCCGAAAAGTATGGTACAATCGATATAAGGCATATTTTATGATGAACTGTGCGTGTGGGGAGGCAGATAATTCGCGCAGGCAGTTGATTGGTGACAACAGTACGTTCGCGCAGAGCGAGTTATAGATTGGAAGGGTGAGTATCAAAGCATCGGGAGTTTGTATTGCATTCTATTGTTTGAAAAAGAGAAATCTATCAACAGGGTAATAACAGGGGTAAACTACAATGAAAAAGAAAATATTGAGTGACACATTATTGCAGATCTTTCGAACCAGGAAACGGTTTGTTTTTGGCATTTTAATTTCGCTGATTTTGGAGACGGTGATCTCTTTGGGATTGCCGGGCATACTCAGCAAGATCATTGACGGATTGGGAAAGCAGACGGTTACATGGCTGGTTGCGTTTATTCTGTTTTTCCTGGCGATTGTGGTCGTAAAAGGATTTGCAACAGTTTTAAATTCTTATTTAAGCGAAAAGATGGGCAGAAGCGTATGCGATGAAATCCGGAAAGAGCTGTTGAAAAAATTATTCCAGTTTTCCGTCTCCCAGCATAAAATGTCGAAAACCGGAGACTTTTTTGAGAAGATCGAAGGCGACGTCAACGTTATGGTTGGATTCTTTTCCAATATGCTGATCGACATCATGAGCAGCTCATTTATGATAGTGGGAATCCTGGTTGTATTCCTGACAAAGTCGCTGATTCTCGGCGGAATTTTTTGTGTGATAGCGGTTCTGATATTTGTCATTTTTATCGGAACCCAGAAGAGCCTTTCTGCATTATGGAACGATGCGCGAGTGAGTGAAACAAAGCTGTTTGGAGAGTTTTCCGAAGATGTGTATGCTGCGGCAGATGTAAAAGGAATTGGCAAAGAAGATTATATCCATGACCGGTTCCAGAAGGATTTCTTAGATTTTGAGCGGAAGCAGGTCAAAGCATCTTTCTGGGGAAATTTGCCGGCGACGGTGTTTTTCTCCCTGCTAAATGTTGCGGAAGGCATTGCACTGCTGATCGGAGTCCAGCTGTTAAATCGCGGCAGATTGTCAATCGGGGAACTGTATTTGCTGACGAGTTATGTCGGCTTATTGAATATGCCGTTTTTCCATTTAAAATATCAGTTTGCGCAGATGCCGATGTCACTTGCTGCCTTAAAAAGAGTGAATTCCATATTTGAAATGGAATCCCAGGAGGCTAAAAATGAAGGAACTGCAGAATTTAGCGGCAATGAAATTGAGTTTTCTGGCGTTTCTTTTGGCTACAATCAGTCGAGGGTTTTGTCAGATATATCGTTTACGATCGGCTCGAATGAAAATGTGCTGATCGAGGGAAGGACAGGCTGCGGAAAGAGCACTATTTTGCATCTGATTGCAGGACTGTATGTACCGAACTGCGGCAAAATTCTGATCGGTGGAAAAGAAATCCGGGAGTTTAACCGGAGAAAATATGTGGAAAATGTTTTCTATATTTCCCAGTTTTATCCGATTATCGAAGATACGCTGCTGAACAATCTGGTGCGGTTTTACGACAATTACGAGAAGCAGTCGGTTGAGTTGGCGCTGAAAATCACCCATATGGATCAGTGGATGGAAGAGACGAAAATCGGTCTGGAAGATACCATCAAACCGGAAGATTTTACGGTAAATGAGGCGCAGATTTTGGCATGGACGGCAGCATTAATTGCAAAGCCCCGTATTTTGCTGGTCGATGAATTCGACGCTTCCATAGACGATAAAATCCTCACGACGATTGACACGCTCCTTGAAAAGGAATTTACGGGTTCTACGATTATCATGGTGTCCCATAAAAACAGGAGTGCCTTGAAATTCCACAAAAAGATACATATGGAAGAAAGTCGGATACAGGTAGAAACCTGCTGAGAATCGAGAGGGACAAATTATGAAAATGAAAAAGAGAGAACTATATCGGGCTTTCACGAAAGACATAAAGGCTTTTGGACTACTTGTGATAGCGGTCGAAACGATCACTTATACGTTCAGTTTTTTAATGAGCGGTATTGCAAAAAAAGACATTTTTAACGTGATTGAAGGAAAAGACGTCACACTTGGAATCTATTCCCTGAACATTTTAATCTTGATCAACGTGATGGTTCCACTGATCATCAATTGTGTAAAACAGGTCAATTCCGCTTTTGTGGAAAAATGGAAAACCAAGGCGAGATACAACGTAAAAAGTGTATTGTTAAACTATGTGTTGAGGGAATCGCTGAATCCGGCGCGGGAGACAGACGGCGCAGTTTTAAATTATTACCGGAATGAATGCGAGGACGTCGTAAATTTCTTTTTGGAATTTTATTATCAGGTTCCCAAAATCGTATTATCCGTTTCGATATTAATCGTGATGTTTTTTATCAACCCGATCTTTGCGGCTGTAAGCCTGTTCCCGACCGTTTTGACGGTTTTTCTGGTAAAAGTTCTTGGCAAGAAAATTTTCTTATACCGGACGAATTCCCGGAAAAACACAAAAGAAGTGACGAGTTTTCTGAATAACTTTTTTGAAAACACCGAGTATTTTTATATGATCGGAAACCGGAAACGGGTGATTTCCGCGTATGAGAGAAAATGTCAGGAGAGATCGAAAAGCGAGATTCGGGACAGAATTTTTGACAGCCTGCTGGGCAGTATTTCCGGCAATTCTTCGAATATGGCATTGGGCATTATTTTACTGATTGCATTGCCGTTTATGATGAACGGAATCTTTTCGGTTGGCGAATTTGTCATGTTTGGCTATTACTATGCGTTTCTGGCATATCTGCCGGATGCAATTGGAAATCTGGTAAAAAGAAAGAAACAGACCAACGCATCGCTGGATCGCCTTGGATTTTTGCTTCAGGAGGCAGATTGTGCAGGCTCTGTCAGGGAAAAAGACGGATATGATTTTTCGATCGGTGCAGGCGGTGGAAAGAAAATGTTCCATGCGGCGGAAAAAGGAATCGTGATATTAAAAGGCGAAAAGAGCAGTGAAGCGCTGCGCACATTATTTTCCGTATGCGACAGAGAATTGAAGGATAAAAAATGCGTCTATGTACCGAGTGAGCCGGTTTTATTCGATGACTCTCTTTTGGAAAATATTTCTATGGGAGGGCGGATTGAGGATGTAAAAATGAATGGCATTCTGGAGAAAACAGCTCTGGTCGAGGATGTGAAAACCTTTGAGGATGGACTGCTCAAGCGGTGTGGAAAAAAGGGAGAGAACCTGTCCGGTGGGCAGAGAAAAAGAGTCGGGATCGCACGGGGACTTTATCAGGATGCGGATGTGCTGTTTCTGGATGGTGTGGCGGATCGGGTGGATTCTGCAACGGCAAGATTTCTGGTGGAGCATGTTTTAGAAGAATTTCAGGGACTGGTGGTAATGGTGTTTGAGGATGGCTTTTCGCAGAAGCTGGACGGAATGGTTGTTGAGGTGTGAGCCTTAAATAAGTAAGTAGAGAATGTGCGGATGCCGGTATGATGCATGAGGCTTCATGCCGCCGTGATGGTCTGCACCGGAGATGCTTCTCCTATCACGATACTCACACTTTCTGAAGAGGAAGCACTTCATGCACAGAAAGTCATTCGGGATGGAAGAGAGCTTCTTGTGATTTAGGAGATGGATCTGTATCAGAGGGAGAATGGGACAATTGCAGGTCTTCTTCGGACGAAAAAAATGGCAATGCCGGAAGTCAGAGTCTATCCTTCGCCAGATGAAGCACCATAGGGCTTGCAGGTTGGTAAATGCGGAGACAGCGGCGATCGTTCAGGTTGAGTGAAAACAGCGGAAGCGATAGCAATAAAGACCTTGATACCAATGGGGAGCCTGTCACATGATTGTGATAGGCTTCCCATTATTATGTTGTAGTTTGTCATTACGAGAGGTCAGCAGTATTGCCTGCTTCGTTTATATCATAATAGCTACAGGGTTTAAGGAATTTTGGGAAGCATAAGAAAAGATTTTACGATATTAAAAATCGAGAGTTCGTTTACAAATACTGGTTTTCTTTCTTCTTCTATAAAGGTGCACATAAGGAACGAGAAGGACATTTGCATGTAAAATAGATCAAACGAGGAGAAAAGGAAATGGAATTTGTAACTTCACAACAGGGAATTGATAGGATTAAAAAATTTGAATCCTGCCGTCTTACTGCTTATCAGGACACAGCAGGAGTATGGACGATTGGCTATGGACATACGGGCAGTGTATATGCGGGGATGCAGATATCGCAGGAACAGGCGGAGGATTTATTGAAAGAAGATTTGAAAAGATTCGAAGCTGCAGTGAATCGATATGTGACAGGTGCGCTGACGCAGGGCAGGTTTGATGCACTTGTATCGTTTACATTTAATGTAGGCGAAGGGGCTTTGAAGAAAAGTACATTGCTCAAAAAAATGAATGCAGGAGATATGGATGGAGCTGCCAGAGAATTTGATCGGTGGATTTATGCAGGAGGGAAAGTTTTGAACGGACTGGTGAAACGGCGTGCGGCAGAAAAAGCAATGTTTTTAAATTATTAAAAAAGTTGTTTACAAACTCATATAGATTTTCTTTTTTCTATATGTACATCTGCAGAACAGTACAAAAAATGAAAAAGGAGAATTGATTATGGGTACTACAAAAGCAACAGGTGATGAATGGGTCAGAAAGGTTCAGCAGTGGCTGAATGATACGTTTCCGGAATACTTTAAGTATGATGAAACGGGTGAAACATCCGGGACATATCCGGTAAAGGTTGACGGTATCACAGGTATTGGAACGGTTAAAGCACTGATTCGTGCAATTCAGATTTGTGGAAATCAGCTGCCGCCGGATGGTGTCTGGGGCAGGAAAACTGCAAGTGTGTATACAAAAGTTTATTCCGGTTCCGGCGAGACAGATAAGCGACTGAACTATATTCTGCAGGGCGCATTCTATTGTAAAGGCTATGATCCGCTGGGATTTGATGGTCTTTATGGGAATGGCGTGAGAAAAGCGATTCAGAAATTTCAGTCGGATTTGGGTATTTCTGTAACGGGTGTTCTGACCGCAAATCAGTTTAAATCCCTTCTGACGACAGACCCGACCATTGATCGGAATGTAAAGAACCTGAAAATCAGAAGCTTTCAGCAGTTCCTGAATGGAAATTACTACAGCAAGTTTGGCGGTGCACTTGGTTATATTCCTACAGATGGTGCGTATGAGAGAAAAACGAACAAGGCGCTCATTTATGCAGTGCAGAGTGCAATGAATACCACACCGGACGGCTCAATCGGCAATAATACTTATAAAGCATTTACTGAGCTGGCGAAAGGCTCGACAGAAGGAAGAAAAGTGTATCTGCTGAGAGGTGCGCTGATTTGTAATGGCTATAACATCGAATTATCTGAGAGCTATGATGATGAACTGGTTTCTGCTGTTACGGAATTTCAGAAATTTATGTGCCTTGATCTGGATGCAACCGTTCGGCTGGGCAGTGTAAACCGTAGAACCTGGGCGGCGTTACTGCATAGTAAGGGTGACCCGGAAAGAACAGCGAATGCGTGTGACTGTGCGACGATTCTGGATGCAACAAAGGTTGCTGCGTTAAAAGAAAGAGGCTATGAGTATGTTGGTCGTTACCTTACAGGCACAGTTAAAGTAAATGGTGAAAGAGTGAGTAAGGCACTGACCCGTCATGAGATGCAGCTTATCTGGGATGCAGGATTAAAGTTATTTGCAATCTATCAGGATGGAGGCGCAAGTGAAAATTACTTTAACCTGATACAAGGCGTGCAGGATGTTGGGAAAGCTGTGGAAGCGGCAGAACAACTGAAAATTCCGCGTGGAGAAATCATTTATTTTGCGGTAGATTACGATTATACATCGGAACAGTGTGCAGAACAGGTAATCCCTTACTTTATCGGTATCGGAACAGTTATGGCAGAAAACTATGACAATAAATACCGGATTGGTGTTTACGGTTCCAGAAATATTTGTCAGAAGGTTTGCAGTTTAACAAAGGCAGAGAGCAGCTTTGTGGCGGATATGTCAACCGGATACAGCGGAAATCTTGGCTATAGTATGCCGAACAATTGGGCATTTGAACAGTTTCATGAATATTCTATTCTGGGCTCCGGTTTTTCCTTTGCAGTGGACAAGGATATGGCGTCCGGACGATATAAGGGAATTTCTGCAGATTCTAAGTGTGGTCAGGATAAGTTTGAAGACTGTACGCTGCATAAAATGGAGTTAAAAGCGGACGGGTACTATCATTGTGATTTCTGTAACTATAAGGTTCCGTCACCGTTCCTGCAGGATAAGGAAATTTTAAGCCCGGAGGATTATCTGACCGTAACAGGTTTGATGTATGCTTATTCTGTGTTCCTTGCAGATGTAGATACTTACGGAATTTATTTCCACGATCTTTGGGAAAAAATGCACGATATCAGAAGTAAGGCAGAATATAAGGGAAAATATGCTTATCGCGGTGCAGATCAGAACTGTTTATTTGTTCCGCCTGAGGTCGATCCGACCGGGGTAAAAATGACAATGTCGGCATTGCGGGAGCCTGAGCTGGTTACAAGTGAAAATATTGACAGTCTGAGTGGTGTATTTGACGAAGTGATCGGAGCAGTAGCGGATACGATTATGGGGGTTCTTTTCCCGCAGGATCTCGCTACACAGATTGCACTTGCGATTAAAGATTATATTTATGAGGGAAATGCGTTAACATCCTTTAATTCTGTACTGCAGGCGATTGTAGGAGAAACCGAGGCATCTGCATTTGGTTATATCCTTCAGTTAATCGAGCTGGGTGCCAATATCCAGGATACGGAAAGAGAATCCAAGATCACTATTGGTGATACAGTTATCAAGATTGACTATTTAGGAAATGGTATCGACAAAACGCTGTATATTCTTTTTGATAAAGATCTAAAGTTTAAAACGTGTTATTTTAAGTAAAGAAGCAAGAGGGTTGTCGTATTTAATGCGACAGCCCTCTTCTTTTTAGAATTGTCTGTGTTGCGAATAGAATAGCTATCACACAGATACATATTTTAATGATTACTTCAAGGGTTAGATGTAAGGGAACCGGAGAATGAGGTATCAATATATAAGGAGTGTAGGTACAGGGAAAAAAGTCTCCCATCCAAACTAGTGAAGAAATTCTATAAAGTTTAGGAGGTTGAGTTACCGAGCAAAAACCAACATAGGCTAAATTGCGCCATAATTCAATCATCCAATGGAATGGAAAAATGTATATGGCTTTACTGGATGATTTTGCAACATGGTATAAAAGGTAAAGTTGAAAGAAGTAAAAAAGAGCAGCGGATAATAATCTCAGTTGCAAATTGAAAGGTATGCGTTGTTCGACTGATAAGGGAAGATAGGTACAAAGAAGAGTTGTTATATTTATTAAAGTGATTAGTATGCAGCTTAAAATAATTTTTCTTTTAGGATTCATATTTGTTCTCCAGTTGTTTCCGGTTTTGAATCCGGATTTTGTAATCAATAATAAATAACAGAAAAAAGTTATTTTCATGACGACTAACGGATAAAAGGTTTTCAAGCCATTATTGCACATTATTAAATGCAAATCAAGAATTTTCATAATATATTAAAAACCGAAAGTTAGTTTACAAAAATTGGTTTTTCTTCTTTTTTTTTATAAAGGAGGAAAACCAATGGATCAATTAGGGAAACTGATTTGTCGGGTGAAGAACGGAGACGGAGAAAGTTTTGAAAAAATCGCAGAGAGAATGAAGTGTACTATCGAAAAGTATGTCCGCAGTAGTTTTTGGGAAGAGTGTGAGGATGCCAGGCAGGAGTACATACTGGCTTTATGGGAAGCGATTATGAAAATGAAATATTTCGATAACGAGGGACAATGCGTGTTGTATTTGAATCGGGCTGTGGAAATCAGATATTACGAGCTGCAACGTAGGGCAGCAAAAATAACAGAGCATGAAGAAATGGAAGAAGATATTGAAGGAGCAGCTAAAGGGAAAAGTAAAAGTACTGAAATAGAAGATTTTTTGACAGTAGAAAGTATCAGACAGGTAATATCCGGTGAGACAGGCTTAAAGCGTGAGATTCTTTATGCACTTTACATAGAAGAGAAGTCGGATGCCGAAGTTGCAAATCAATGTCATGTTTCCCGGCAGTATGTGAATCGAATTCGAAAAAAGTATGCTTCTTTATTGAGAAAGCAGTTATATGAAGAAAGAAGTTGATGTTATTATGACAAAGGAGAATATTTGGAGATTGAAAATAATTGTTACAGGAATGTTTGGCTGGATTAGCAATAAAATGGGAATTTTTGCTCAAATTCTGCCAGCGCTGGTCGTTTTGATGGTTTTGGATCAGATATCAGGAGTGTTGGCGGCTAAAAAAGAAGAGACAGAAAATCCGGGAAATCCTGATTACAGAGTATCGAGCAGAAAAATGCGTGTGGGAATTTATAAAAAGGCGGGGTATATATTTGCCATTACAGTTGCTATGGCATCGGATTATATGATAAGAAATTTTGGCGCGTTTGTAGGAATTGAAGTTAGTGATAAAGTGAATTTTGGAATGTTGATAACGATATGGCTGTCGATTACGGAATTGCTGTCTATTCTTGAAAATATTCAACGGCTGGGAGTGAATATGCCGGGATTTTTGGAAAAATATCTGGATGAAATCCGGAATAAAATAGAAAAGGAAAAGTAATGGTTTGGGTGAGTGTGGGGATCATGTTTTGGATGGCTGTTAAAAAAAATAGTGGATGAAAAGTCGTCATTCGGAAACGGGTGGCGATTTTTTATACTACAAAAAGTGAGGGAGGCAGGTTGTGATGGGAAAACGTCTGACGGGGCGGTGGAGGGCGGAAGGGAGTTGGGAGGGCTTGGGGAGCGGGGAAGTCCGCAGTGCTGCAATCCGGTAAATGCTGCGCATTCACCGGATTGGCGGCATTCGCTGCATCACCGGGAGGAAACCGGCGTCTGCCGGTGAGCAAGCTTCTCGCATCCGTCGGTTTCCTCCCGGTGGCACTGCTCATTGTTATGCAACAATTTGACTGTTCTTGTTAACAATTGGGGGTGGCAGGACGGAGGGGGTATGGTATGATAATTACAGGAGGGGCGAGAGCCCTGTGTTTGAGATTATTTTATGGGAGGTCAGTTTGAAGAATAAGCGTGGTCGCTTATTCTTCAAACGGCTGTTTGTGCCGCAGGCGTCACAAAGCAGCCATGATCGCAGAGCAGAACCGGATGTTCTGCTCGCGGTTCCTCCGGTGCGAAGCGTCTGTGGAATGGAGGTTACGATGAAAGATCAGCTTTTAGCAAAATTTGGAGAACTCTTTGGGGGAACAGACGGTGCGAAGGTTTATTTTGCGCCGGGCAGAGTGAATCTGATCGGAGAACATACCGACTATAACGGCGGTCATGTTTTTCCGTGTGCACTGACGATCGGTACTTATGGTGTGGCACGCAGGCGTGAGGATAAGAAGCTGCGGTTTTATTCGATGAATTTCGAGCAGCTGGGTGTGATCGAGTCGAGCGTTGAGGGCTTGAAGCCGGAGAAGGAAGCGGACTGGACGAATTATCCCAAGGGTGTGATGTGGGCGTTTGGCGAGAAGGGGATGGAAGTGACAAACGGTATGGATTTGCTGCTGTTTGGCAATATTCCGAACGGCTCCGGGCTGTCTTCTTCCGCATCGGTCGAGGTTTTGACAGGCTATATCCTGCGTGATCAGTATGGTTTTGAGGTTTCCAATCAGGATCTGGCGCTGATCGGTCAGTTTTCCGAGAACAAGTTTAACGGTGTAAACTGCGGCATTATGGATCAGTTCGCAATCGCGATGGGCAAAAAGGATCATGCGATTTTCCTGGATACTGCGACGATGGAATTTGAGTATGCGCCGATTCAGCTGGAGGGCGCGAAGCTTGTGATTTCCTGCAGCAATAAAAAGCGCGGTCTGGGCGATTCTAAATATAATGAAAGAAGAAGCGAGTGCGAAGCGGCTCTGGCAGAGCTGCAGCAGGTGATCGGCATCGAGTCGCTGGGGGATCTGTCAGAGGAGCAGTTTGAAACCTACAAGTCCGCCATCAAAGATCCCGTCAGAGTAAAGCGTGCGCGTCATGCGGTTTATGAGAATCAGCGTACGATCAAGGCAGTTGCAGCGCTGAAAGCAAACGATATCACAGAGTTTGGCAAGCTGATGAATGCGTCCCACGTTTCCCTGCGGGATGATTATGAAGTAACCGGCATTGAGCTGGATACGCTGGTAGAGGAAGCCTGGAAGGTAGACGGTGTCATCGGTTCCAGAATGACCGGCGCTGGCTTTGGCGGCTGTACGGTCAGCATCGTAAAGGATGAAGCAATCGAGGCTTTTCAGGAGCAGGTTGGAAAAGCTTATCTGGAAAAAATCGGTTACGCGGCAGATTTTTATGTGGTAGAGATCGGTGACGGTCCGGTAGTATTATAAGAAAGGCAGGCAATCAGGGCAATGATTCAGGATAAAATCCGTGAACTGGTGCAGTATGGACTTTTGACAGGTCTGGTATCTGCAGAGGATGAAATTTATACGACAAACCGGCTGCTGGAGCTGTTCCGGATAGAAGATTATCCCTATGGATTCGGGGAAAAGATAGAACAGACAGAAGAAGAGTCGGTCAAAAGACTGCCGGATCTTCTGACGGAAATGATGGATTATGCGGTGGAAAACGGGATCATGCAGGAGGATGGTATCGTTTATCGGGATCTGTTTGACACAAAGATCATGAGCTGTCTGGTAGGGCGTCCCAGCGAGATCATCCGCCGGTTTCATGAGGAATATGAAAAGTCTCCGGAAGCAGCGACGGATTTCTTTTATAAATTCAGTCAGGACACGGACTATATTCGAAGATACCGTGTTTGCAGGGATGAAAAGTGGGTAACGCCAACGAAATACGGCGATCTGGATATTACGATCAATCTGTCCAAGCCGGAAAAAGACCCCAAAGCCATTGCGGCGGCAAGGCTGGCAAAGCAGGGCGGCTATCCGAAATGTCTGCTTTGTGTGGAAAACGAGGGTTATGCAGGTCGTATCAATCATCCGGCGCGTCAGAATCACCGGATCATTCCGTTAACGATCAACGGCAGCAGATGGGGATTTCAGTATTCTCCCTATGTGTATTATAATGAGCACTGCATCGTGTTTAACGGCCAGCACACGCCGATGAAAATCGAACACAATACCTTTGTGAAGCTGTTTGACTTTGTAAAACAGTTTCCTCATTATATGCTCGGATCCAATGCGGATCTGCCGATCGTCGGCGGTTCGATTTTGAGCCATGATCATTTTCAGGGCGGCAGATATGAGTTCCCGATGGCAAAAGCACCGGTCGAAAAAAGCTTTACGGTCAAAGGCTTTGAAGATGTACAGGCAGGAATTGTAAACTGGCCGATGTCCGTAATCCGAATTTCCGGTCCGGATACAGAGCGGCTGATCGCCCTGGCGGATGTGATCCTGGATGCATGGCGCAGCTACAGTGATGAAGCCTCCTTTATCTTTGCAGAGACAGAGGGGGAGAAGCACAACACGATCACGCCTATCGCCAGAAAGCGTGGCGATCATTATGAGCTGGATCTGGTTCTGCGCAATAATATCACCACGAAAGAGCATCCCCTTGGTGTGTTCCATCCCCATGCAAACCTGCACCACATCAAAAAGGAAAACATCGGTTTGATCGAAGTAATGGGACTTGCAGTGCTTCCTGCCCGTCTGAAAAAAGAGATGGCAGAGCTGGAAGAAGCGATCCTTTGCGGGGCTGATCTTCGGCAAAACGAGGTGCTTGCAGCTCACGCGGACTGGGCGGAGGAATTTTTGACCAGACACAGCGAGGTAAATGCCGAAAATATCCATGAAATTGTGCAGCAGGAGATTGGACTGGTGTTCATGCAGGTTCTGGAGGACGCAGGCGTTTATAAATGCACGGAGGACGGAAGAAAAGGATTCGAACGGTTTATTGACCGCTTAAATGCATGACTTTGTGCACAAGTCTGCAAATGTGATATAATGAGCGCAAGAGAGCGGGAACAGGCGAAGCCTGCTCATCGCGAACGGCGAAGCTATTGAGTGAGCTATGCTCACGATATATTGTTGTGCACTGTGCACTATATAGAAAGACCTGCAGCAGGTATAATAAACACAAGCGAAAGGAAAGGGCTGTCGTACTAACGTGCGGCAAGCCCTTTTTTCATGGGAACAGAATGCTTGCAGCGCGTGCATTTTGTTTTGGATGTTGATGCACAGCAAACGGATTTGTGGTATTATGTTTACCGAAATCAAACAGGCATTTGACGAAAGAAGGTTTTATAGATGAAGTTTTTACTGGCGGCATTGAACGCAAAATATATTCATTCCAATCCGGCGCTTTACAGTCTGCGGGCTTATGCAGAAAAATACCATCCGGAGGCAGCGGCACAGGTGGAGCTTGCCGAGTATACGATCAATCAGACGGTGGAGGAAATCCTTGCCGATCTTTATGAGAGAAAGCCGGAGGCAGTGGCGTTTTCCTGTTATATCTGGAATTGGAAAATGATGCAGGAGGTCATTTCCGAGCTGCATCAGGTGCGTCCCGAGCTGCCCATCTGGCTGGGCGGTCCGGAGGTATCCTATCATGCGGAGGAGGTTCTGGAGCAATTCCCGTTTCTGACCGGCGTCATGGTTGGCGAGGGCGAGGTGACGTTTTCAGAACTTTTGACCTTTTACGAAAAAAAGAGCAGCGGACGGTATTCGGAACAGCAGCAGCTGCAGATTGTGGCATTCTGGCCGGGCGCAATCAAACAGGCCGGACTGGACAGTATTGCAGGTATTGTTTATCGAGATCCCATCACCGGGGAGCTTGTACGGACAAAGGAGCGCTCCCTGACCAATATCAGTGAGATCCCGTTTTTTTATAAGGATATGAAGGATTTTGCCAATCGGATCGTTTATTATGAATCCAGCCGCGGATGTCCGTTTCGGTGCGGTTACTGTCTGTCCTCGATCGACAAACGGGTACGCCTGAGAGATCTGGCACTGGTAAAAGAGGAGCTGAAGTTTTTCCTTGATCAAAAGGTTCCGCAGGTGAAATTTATTGACAGAACCTTCAACTGTAATCATCAGCACGCAATGGAAATCTGGAAATATATTCAAGAGAACGATAATGGAATTACGAATTTCCATTTTGAGATCTCGGCAGATCTGCTGAACGGAGAAGAGCTGGCGCTTCTGGCAAAAATGCGCCCCGGTCTGGTTCAGCTGGAAATCGGTGTGCAGTCCACGAATCTGCAAACCCTTGAAGCGGTCAGACGGCATACAAATCTGGATAAGCTGCGGCATGCAGTGGTACGGATTCATTCCGAATATAATATTCATGTGCACCTGGATCTGATCGCAGGACTTCCTTATGAAGATATGGGAAGCTTTATCCGGTCCTTTAATGATGTATACAGCATGAGGCCACAGCAGCTGCAGCTCGGATTTCTGAAGGTATTAAAAGGCTCCTATCTGGAAGAAATGGCACAGACCTATGGGATCGTGTACCAGAACTGTCCGCCCTATGAGGTCTTGTATACAAAATGGCTGAGCTATGGGGATATCATCCGGTTAAAGCGGGTGGAGGAAATGGTGGAGCTGTATTATAACAGCAATCAGTTCACACATTTGATTCCGGTTCTGCAGAGCCGTTTTGAAAATCCCTTTGCAATGTATGACAAATTGGCTGATTTTTATCATGAAAAAGGATATTTTGTCCATACGCCTGCCAGAGCTTACCGCTACCAGGTGCTTTTGGAGTTTGCGCAGCAGGAAGACCCGGATGGGATGGAGTTATACCGGGAGCTGGCGGTGTATGATCTGTATCTTCGGGAAAATGCGAAGAGCCGCCCGGCATTTGCATCGGACGAAAAACCGTATCATGATCAGATCGTCGAGTTTTATCAGGAAGAAGAGAAAAACCGCGCATACCTGCCGGGGTATGAGGAATATCATGCCAGACAGCTGCAGCGCATGACCCATCTGGAGGTATTTTCCTGGCCGGTACAGAAAAAGGCGTGGGAGCTGATCAGTATGTTGAAAAGAGGCGAGGTTCCGGAGACGAAAACGGCAATTTTATTCGATTATCAAAACCGGGATCGCCTGACGGACAATGCGAGAACAGCGGTGGTAGAGCTGCCGACCGCTGCGGACGCAAAACCGACAGCCGGACAGGCGACCGCCGCGGACGCAGAAGCAGTCGCCGCGACAGAAAAGGGGGCAGCTGATTGAACGCACACACGAAAGCCATTTTGGATCAGCTCGACGCCCACTACGGGAGAGAATATATCTGCTACCTCAACCATGAAAACGCGTGGCAGCTTTTGATCGCGACGATGCTGAGCGCGCAGTGCACCGACGCACGGGTCAACATTGTCACGAAAGATCTGTTTGTGAAATATCCGTCGGTTGAAGCCTTTGCGGAGGCGGATTTAAAAGAGCTGGAGCAGGATATCCGTCCGACCGGTTTTTATCATAATAAAGCGAAAAATATCATTGCCTGCTGTCAGAGGCTGATGGCACTGCATGGCGGTGAAGTCCCCTCCGGACTGGAGGAACTGACGGCGCTGCCGGGAGTCGGACGCAAGACGGCAAATGTTATCCGCGGCAATATTTTCCACGAGCCAAGCGTTGTGGTGGATACCCATGTGAAGCGGATTTCCAAAAAGCTGGGGCTGACAAAAGAGGACGACCCGGAAAAAGTGGAATATGAGCTGATGAAGGTATTACCGAAGGATCATTGGATTTTGTACAATATTCAGATCATTACGCTGGGGCGGACCATCTGCAAGGCACCGACGCCGAAATGTATGGAATGTTTTCTGACGGAATGGTGTAAGGATTATCAGAGCCGTCAAAAAAAGGAGAGCAGGAAAAAGAAGTGAAAGAATATGTGAGCGTAGATGTGGAAACGACCGGGCTTGCGCCGAAGCAGGATAAAATTATAGAAATCGGGGCAGTGCGCGTCCGGGACGGACAGATTGTCGGAAGCTTTACATGCTTTGTCAATCCGGGGCGCATATTGCCTGCGTATATCACAGAGCTGACCGGGATTTTACAGGAGCAGGTAGATGAGGCAGAGACGATGGAAAGCGTTTTGCCTGCCTTTCTGGAGTTTGCCGGAGATCTGCCCCTTGTGGGACATCGGATTTTGTTCGATTATGGATTTTTGAAGCGCGCGGCGGTGAATATGCGTCTGGATTTTGAACGGAGCGGCGTGGATACCCTGAAGCTTTCCAGACAGTTTTTGTCGGAGCTTCCGAGCAGAAGACTATCCGCCCTGTGCGAACATTTTGAAATTCCGATTCAGGCGCATCGGGCGCTGGAGGACGCGAGGGCAACGCATATTTTATATGAAAAATTACTGGAGATTTATGGAACAGACCCGGACCGGGCAAAGGATTTTGAGCCGGTTCCGTTGATCTGCAAGGTAAAACGCGAATCGCCTGCGACGAAGGCACAGAAGGAACGTCTGACAAAACTTCTTGCGCTGCATCAGCTGACGCCGGATTACGACGTTTCCATGCTGACGAAAAACGAGGCAAGCCGTCAGATCGACCGGATTCTTGCGGCATATGGAAGCTTGCAAAAGTGAGGGAAGTGCTTTATAATGTGTGGAAGCGCAGCCATGGAAGATGGTGCTTCAATGCTATTTGTCAGATGTTATAAGGCAGTTTGCGGATAAAGGAGCAGAGCATGAATTTCAGAAAGAAAAAGACACAGAAAATTATATCATCGATCATCATTCTTATTCTGGTGCTGGCGATGATTGTTCCTACATTGCTGTCGTTTTTATAAGCGGCATAGAAAGGAATTTTAAAATGAATCGAATGAAAACCGTACTGATGACGGCAGCCATGCTGGTGTGTGTATTTGCGTGCACGGCGGTGGCAGGAAAGACTGTATACGCAGCGCCGAACGATACCATCCAGACCGGGATTTCGGCAGATGGCATGGATCTTTCCGGAATGACACAGGAACAGGCACAGGGGGCGGTTCAGAGCTATGTGAACGAACTCGGACAGGCACAGGTGCAGCTGCAGGCGCAGGATGGACAGAGTGTATCTATCAGCCTTTCTGAGCTGGGAATTTCCTGGAAAAACCCGGAGCTTGTTTCGGAAGCAGTGTCTCTTGGAAAAAAGGGAAATATCGTAGCGCGCTATAAGGCAGAAAAAGATCTGCAGAATAAAGGAAAGAATTACCCCGTTGTTCTGGATTTTGATAAAGAAGCGATTCGCCAGGCTGTGACGGAGCGCTGCAGTAAATTTAATGTGGAAGCGATCGATGCACACCTGACACGGGTTGACGGATCCTTTCAGATCGAAGATGGACAGACCGGATATGTGGTGGATGAAAATGCGTCCGTAGCCGCGATCTACGATTATCTTACGGGCTCCTGGGTTAGAGGGGAAGACGGAAGCGTTGCCCTCGTAATGGCAGTGGATGAGCCCAAGGGAAAAACAGAAGAGCTTGCAAAGGTAAAAGATGTGCTTGGAACATTTACCACAAGCTATTCGACCTCCGGTGCGTCCCGCAGCAAAAATGTTGCAAATGGCTGCAGCCTGATCAACGGAACAACCTTGTATCCCGGCGATACGTTTTCTACCTATAATACAGTGAAGCCCTTCTCCACCGAAAACGGTTACGAGATGGCGGGTTCTTATCTGAACGGCAAGGTGGTAGACAGCATCGGCGGCGGTATCTGTCAGGTATCCACAACGCTGTACAATGCGGTTCTGCGGGCAGAGCTGGAAGTGACAGAACGTCACAATCATTCCATGATCGTAACCTATGTAGATCCGTCTGCGGATGCGGCAATTGCAGAATCCTCCGGCAAGGATTTTGTATTTGTGAATAATACGGATTATCCGATTTATATCGATGGACATACGGCAGATAAAAAGATTACATTTACGATCTATGGTGTAGAGACGAGAGCAAAAAATCGCACTGTAGCTTATGAGAGTGAAGTGATTGAGAAAAAGGTTCCGGAAGCGGATCAGATCATAGCGGACGCTTCCCAGCCTATCGGCGTCATCAGCGTCAGCAGCGCACATATCGGCTACAAGGCAAGACTCTGGAAGATTGTAAAGGAAAACGGTGTGGAAGTCAGCCGGGAGCAGGTCAACAGCAGCAACTACAAGATGAGCCCCAGAACGGCAACCGTCGGAATTGCTTCTCCGGATCCGAATGCGACCAGCCAAATGCAGGCGGCCATTGCGACCAGCAGCATTGATACGGTCAAAGCGACCATTTCCAATATCAAAGCGCAGCAGGCAGCAGCGGCGGCATTGACACCGGAGCAGCTGCAGGCGATCGCAGAGGCTCAGGCGCAGGCTGCACAGGCGCAGCAGGACGCAGCGGCGGGAAACTAAGCACCGGATTATAAAGCAGAGCGGATGGCAGAGCCGGGCTGGAGGTCCGGCTCTGCCATGCTTTGATACGATGGTATTCGGAATGGAGAAAAGCTTATGAAAACAGGGAACGTAACGGGAAACGTTTATAAACGCAGCGTTCATCGAAAAATAGAAACAAACGGCATAGGGGTGAAAGGCGCAGAGTATGGGGAAGGCTGCGCCTTTCTCACGTCTGAAAATGTGGATAAAGCGCCGGAAAAAGTGAAGCAGCTGTGGATTACGGCGCAGAGTCTGTCTGTTTGGTCCGGAGCAGAGGGAGCCAAACTTTGCGTTTATGAGGCAGTAAACCGCGCAGCAGCGGCAGCAGTGGGAAAAGGAGAAGCAAAGGTGCGCATGGTGTCCATGCAGCTGATGCTTCCGGCAGACTGTCAAGAGCAGGAGCTGCAGAAGATGACTGTCGCAGCGCAGGAAGCAGCGCAGAAGTTGCAGGTTACGCTCGCGGATGTGAAAGTGCATGTGTCCGGTGCAGTCATTGCGCCTGTTGCGACAGCAGAGGCGCTTGCAGAAGTGTGGACTGCGTCTGCAGGCGCTGCGCTGTCGGCGCGCGCCGGCCAGCAGATTGTAATGACGAAATGGGCGGGACTGGCAGGAACTGTCCGCCTGGAAAAAACATACCGGGAAGCCCTTTTGAAGCGCTATCCTGCGCAGCTTCTGGACGACGTAGCACAGCTGGAGCAGCACTTTTCGATTTTACCGGAGGCTGCAGTCGCCGGTAAGTCCGGCGTCGGACTTGCCTGTGCAGTATCGGAAGGCGGTGTATTCCATGCACTCTGGACACTGGCAGAGCAGGCCGGGACCGGACTGGAGGTATCTTTAAAGAAGATTCCCATCCGACAGGAAACGGTAGAAATCTGTAATGAACTGGACGTCAATCCCTATGAGCTGTCCGGAAACGGCAGTCTGCTGTTTGTGACCGATCAGTGCGAGATGCTGGCAGAGCAGCTGCAGCAGCAGAAAATCCCGGCGGCGGTGATCGGATTTTTGTCGGCGGACAACGATCGCGTGATTGTCAACGGAGAGGAACGAAGATTTTTAGAACCGGCGAATACAGACGCGATTTATCGGATGGAGTAATAGAACAGTTGCCGGACCTCCGGCAGGAACGGAAGAAAAAAATGAGAGAAGAATTATTAAAAATTATTGAGAAAAACAGCCGGATCGATTTAAAAGAGCTGGCAGTCATCCTCGGCGTAGAGGAAATTGACGTGGTAAACGAAATGGCAGCGATGGAAGCAGAGGGCATTATCTGCGGCTATCATACACTGATTGATTGGGAAAAAACAAGCATCGAAAAGGTTTCCGCGCTGATTGAGGTTCGCGTAACACCCCAGCGCGGTCAGGGCTTTGACAGCATCGCGGAGCGGATTTACAAATACCCGGAGGTGCATGCAGTGTACCTGATCTCCGGCGGCTTCGATCTGCTCGTAACACTGGAGGGCAAATCCCTGAAAGAAGTTTCTGCGTTCGTTTCGGATAAGCTTTCCACGCTGGACAGTATTTTGAGCACAGCGACCCATTTTATCCTGAAAAAGTATAAGGATCACGGAACGATCCTGACCCGCAAATACGAGGATCAGAGGGAGATGATTACGCCATGAGAAATCCCCTTTCTGATACAATCGTTACGATTAAACCGTCCGGAATCCGGAAATTTTTCGATATTGTCAGCGAAATGGAGGATGCGATTTCCCTGGGTGTCGGCGAGCCGGACTTCGATACTCCCTGGCACATCCGCGACGAGGGCATTTATTCTCTGGAAAAGGGACGTACCTTTTACACCTCCAATGCCGGCTTGAAGCAGCTGCGGGAGGAAATTGCGCATTATTTGAGACGCCGCTATCAGGTGTCCTATGATCCGCTGCATGAAATCATGATTACAGTCGGCGGCTCCGAGGCCATCGATATTGCACTGCGTGCGATGGTAAATCCGGGAGACGAGGTGCTGATTCCACAGCCGTCCTATGTTTCCTATGAGCCGTGCGCCGTGCTTGCAGGTGCGAAGCCGGTTATCATCCCATTGAAAGCGGAAAACGAGTTCCGCCTGACGGCACAGGAGCTTCTGGATGCAATCACGGAAAAGACGAAAATTCTGATTTTACCCTATCCGAACAATCCGACCGGTGCGATCATGGAACGGGAAGATCTGGAAGCGATTGCAAAGATCGTGGAAGAAAAAGATCTGTTTGTGATATCGGATGAAATTTACAGTGAGCTGACCTATAAAGGCAATCCGGTTTCCATCACACAGATTCCGGGGATGCGGGAGCGGACGGTTCTGATCAACGGATTTTCCAAGGCATATGCAATGACCGGATGGCGTCTGGGCTATGCCTGCGGACCGGAAGTGATTTTAAAACAGATGCTCAAAATCCATCAGTTTGCGATCATGTGTGCTCCTACGACGAGCCAGTATGCGGCGGTAGAGGCGCTGAAAAACGGCGATGACGATGTAGCGGAAATGCGCGAACAGTACAATCAGCGCAGACGCTATCTGCTGCATGCCTTTGCAGAAATGGGGCTGCCCTGCTTCGAGCCTTACGGCGCGTTTTATGTGTTCCCCTGCATCAGGGAATTCGGCATGACCAGCGATGAGTTTGCGACGCGTTTTCTGCAGGAAGAAAAGGTTGCAGTCGTGCCGGGCACGGCGTTTGGGGACAGCGGCGAGGGCTACATCCGTATTTCCTACGCTTATTCCCTGGGAAATCTGAAAGTTGCGATCGGGCGGCTGTCGCATTTTGTAAAAAAACTGAAAGCGGAAAAGGAATGATAAAGATATGTTAAACATCGTATTGCATCAGCCGGAAATCCCGGCGAATACGGGAAATATCGGAAGAACCTGCGTCGCGACCGGGACGGTTCTGCATCTGATTGAGCCGCTGGGCTTTTCTTTGAGTGAAAAACAGTTAAAGCGCGCAGGCATGGATTACTGGAATCTGCTGGATGTGCGCCGCTACATCAATTTTGCGGACTTTCTGGAAAAAAATCCGACGCTTGTAAGCGGCGAGCCGGATGCGCCGAAGCTCTGGATGGCGACGACGAAAGCGCATCAGGTTTACAGCGATGTAAAGATCGGACCGGACGATTATATTATGTTCGGCAAAGAGAGTGCCGGAATCCCGGAGGAAATCCTTGTGGAGTATGAAAAGAGCTGTATCCGCATTCCGATGGGACAGGATATCCGTTCCCTGAACTTGTCAAATTCCGTAGCGATCGTTTTGTATGAAGCGCTGCGCCAGAATCATTTCACTGGGTTACAGGAAGGTGGAGAACTGCACCGGCTGCACTGGAAAGCGTAGGGCATTCTGCCCTACGCTTCGTTGTCCTGCACGGGCAGGGAGAAGATAAACTCGCTCCCGACGCCCTCGGTGCTGATGACGTTGATATTTTCGTTGTGCGCCTGGATAATTTCTTTTGTAATGGAAAGTCCCAGCCCGGTTCCCTTTTTGTCTTTGCCACGGGAAAGGTCGGTCTTGTAGAAACGATCGAAGATCAGCCGCAGGCTGTCCTTCGGGATTCCGATACCACTGTCCTTGACGGAGACAAAAACCTTTCCATGCTTTTCGTTTGTCTCGATGCGAATCGCAGAGTCAGGGTGGGAAAATTTAATCGCGTTGTCGAGCAGGTTGTATAAGACCTGCTCGATTTTGCTTTTGTCGGCGAGAACGGGCATACGGTCGCCGGTTAAAAGCAGCTCGATGCCGATATGCTTCTGCTGGCAGGTTCCTTCGAAGGAAGCGGCAGTAGAGCGAATGACCGAATTTAAATCGAAAACAGATTTTTCCAGGATCATGCCCTTCATATTCAGGTTGTTTAAGGTCAGCAGGCTGTTGGTCAGCTTTGTCAGGCGTTCCGTTTCGTTTAAGACGATGCCGAGATATTTTTCGTGGAGCTCTGGCGGGATCGTTCCATCCAGCATCGCCTCCAGATACCCTTTGATTGAAGTCAGCGGAGAGCGGAAGTCGTGAGAAACGTTGGCGATGAATTTTTTCTGGTTATCCTCGGCGCGTGCGATCTCACTTGCCATGAGAGACAGGGAGGCAGCCAGATAACCGATTTCATCCTCACTGTCTACCTGAAATTCGTAATGCAGATTGCCTGCCGCGTACTGTTCGGTGGCTGCCGTGATCTTGCGCAGCGGCAGATAGACCATTTCTGTAAAGAAAATCAGAATGATCAGCGACAGCAGGAAAAAAATCACGAGCATAATATAGGAAATATTCAGCAGGCTTTCGCTGGAAGCCCGAATATTTGCCATGGGGATATGGATGACAACATAGCCCTGCACTTTAAAATTGGAAGTGATGGGCGCAAATACACTGAGCATTTCCTCCTGGAAGCAGCCGAAAAAGTCACCAACCGTATAAAAGGAACCGGCGGTGATGGTCGAGTCAAAATTTTCCACGCGAGACTCATGCTCCACATCCAGCGGTGTTTCAGTTGTCATGATAATACGTCCGGATGGATTAATGATCCAGATTTGGGAGGACAGGTAGGTGCTGAGTGCATCCAGCTGTTTTTTGACCTCCTCGAGGGAAACATTGCTGCTGTATAAGTCGGAAGCGTAGGTATTTGCGATCAGAGTAGCCTCTTTATAAAGGGAGTCCGCCTTTTCCCGTTTCAGATGCTCCAGTGTCATACTGGAAACGAAGGTCGCTACGACTAAAAATCCGAAAAATCCGAAGATCAGGTAGCCGAGTACAAATTTCAGATACAGGGTTTTGCGCATGTCATCTTACCTCGAACTTGTAGCCGATTCCCCAGATCGTGGCGATTTTCCAGTTCGCGTGATCCTTGATCTTTTCGCGCAGACGCTTGATGTGTACGTCTACCGTGCGGGTGTCGCCAATGTATTCATAGCCCCAGATCTGATCCAGAAGCTGTTCTCTGGAAAAAACGTGGTTGGGCGAAGCTGCCAGAAAATAGAGAAGCTCCAGTTCCTTTGGCGGCATATCGACATTTTTTCCCATATACATAACGGAATAATTGGTTTTATTGATTGTCAGATCGGGATATTCGACACATTCCACAGCAGGCTTTGCCGGAACGGCAGCAGCTGGCTTGTAGCGGCGCAGCACCGCTTTGACTCTTGCGACAAGCTCCTTGGAGTCGAAGGGCTTTTCCATGTAATCATCCGCACCAAGCTCCAGACCGAGCACCTTGTCAAAAATTTCGCCTTTGGCGGACAGCATGATGATGGGAACAGAGGAACTGCTGCGGACTTCACGGCAGACCTGATAGCCGTCGATGCCGGGAAGCATCAGATCGAGCAGAATCAGGTTCGGCGCGAAGGTATCCACAGCGCGGAGGGCGGATTCCCCGTCCTCCACGATCATCGTATCAAAGCATTCCTTGGTCAGGTACAGCGAAATGAGTTCGGCGATATTGGCATCGTCGTCAACAATCAGAATTTTCTGTTTATTTACCATAATGAACCTCGTTATTTGTTTTTGCAAAGGCGGCAGATGATTGCCGTCCTGCGGATTATTTTTTAAATTCTACAATCGTTACGCCGGCATCGCCTTCGCCGTATTCGCCCTGTCGGAAGGATTTGACATATTTGATGCGCTTTAAATGCTGCTGGATGGCCTTGCGCAGGGCACCGGTCCCCTTGCCATGTACGACGCGGACGTTTTCCAGATGTGCCAGATAAGCGTCGTCCAGATATTTATCGAGGGCGGCGAGGGCTTCGTCTACCGTTTTGCCCAGCAGATTGATCTCAGGGGAAACGGAGAAGGACTTGGACATCCGGAGCTTGCCGGTATTTGTTTTGGACATGGTAGGTGTGGTAATCGTCGCTTCCTCGATGCGGACAAGGTCTTTTATGTTTGTGGAGGTGCGCATGATACCGCACTGCACAAAGAGGTTGCCCTTTGCATCCGGCAGGCTGCTGACCGTACCCTTGAGCCCCATGGACACAATGCGCACGGCATCGCCTTTTTTGAGCTGTTCGGGCTTTAATGCCGGAGCTTTGGGCTTGTCCTTTGCAGCGACGGAAAGCTTGCTGTTTTTGTCGTCGATGTTGCTGCGCAGCTTTTGACGTGCCTGTTCCAGATCCTTCATGGAAGCGCCGGGACCGGCTTTCTGGAAAATGCGGATCGTTTCGTCTGCGGTGTCCTTTGCTTCCCGCAGAATATCCCGCGCTTTTTCATTCGCTTCGCGCAGGATACGGTCCCGCGTCTGGTCGATTTTGTCGTTTTTCTCCTGCAGCTTATGCCGGAGGGCTTCGATTTCTTTTTTGTAATCTTCGATTTCGCGGCGTTCTTTTTCAATTGTAACGCGGCTCTTTTCCAGATCGGAAATAACGTCTTCAAAGCTGACGTCCTGTTCGTCGATCTGCTCTTTGGCGGCCTCGATGATTTCGTCGGAAAGACCGAGCTTTTTGGAAATTGCAAAGGCGTTACTTTTTCCGGGAATGCCGATCAGCAGCCGGTAGGTAGGGCGCAGCGTTTCCACATCGAATTCACAGCAGGCGTTTTCAACAAATTTCGTAGAAAGGGCGTAGATTTTCAGCTCGCTGTAATGTGTGGTCGCCATTGTGCGGATGCCGCGGTCATGCAGATAGTTTAAAATCGCAATCGCCAGCGCCGCACCCTCAGTCGGGTCAGTCCCGGCCCCCAGCTCGTCGAACAGGCACAGGGAATCTGCGTCTGCCTTTGCCAGAATGGAGACGATGGAGGTCATGTGGGAGGAAAAGGTACTCAAGCTCTGTTCAATGCTCTGTTCGTCACCGATATCTGCGAAAACCTCTGTAAAAACGGACAGCTGCGAGCGGTCCAGGGCAGGAATGTGCAGACCTGCCTGCCCCATCAGCGTGAACAGTCCGACTGTTTTTAAACATACGGTTTTACCGCCGGTATTGGGACCGGTGATGACGAGAAGGTCGAAATTTTTGCCAAGCTCGACGTCGATCGGAACGACTTTTTTGCGGTCAAGCAACGGATGTCGTCCCTGACGGATACGAACGATATGCTCGTCATTGAAAAGCGGACGGGAAGCATTTTGATCCATGGCAAGGGAAGCCTTTGCAAAGATGAAATCGAGCTGCGTCATAATCCGCTGGTTTTCTGCGATCTCAAGGGTGTGTGCACCTGCTTCGGCGCTCAAATTTGCCAGAATAACGGCGATTTCCTTTTGCTCCTCGATTTCCAGCTCACGCAGCTGATTGTTTAAGCTGACAACGGCTGCGGGTTCGATGAAAAAGGTGGAGCCGGTGGAGGACTGGTCGTGCACCATGCCGGGCACCTGACCTTTATATTCCGCCTTGACGGGGATACAGTAGCGTCCGTCGCGGGTGGTAATCACGGCATCCTGCAGATAGTTTCTGGCGGAACCGTTTACCATGCTGTTTAATTGGTTGTGAATCTTTTCTCCGGTTAATACCATGCTCCGCCGGATTTTTTTGAGGGCAGGGCTGGCGTCGTCCGCAATTTCATCCACATCGATGATGCAGCGGCGAATTTCTTTGGAAAGGGGTGCGAGGGGTTCGAGACAGTGAAAATATTCTGTCAGGGAATCCTGCTGTTCTTCGTCCTTGTCGGAGCGCCCGAAGTTTTTGACACGGGCGGTGTTTTCCAAAAGACCGGCGATGCGCAGCAGCTCTTCAGAGGAGAGGGTGCTGCCGATTTCGAGGGAGCGCAGGCACATGCCGAGGGGCTTATTGCTGCCGAAATTCAGGCTGCCCTTCTGGAAAATCCGGGTCAGGGCATCTGCAGTTTCAGTCTGAGCCTGTTCGATCTGCGCAAGATCGGTCATGGGCACGAGATCCCGGCAAAGCTGTCGTCCGGGGTCCGAGGTTGCTTTTTGCTCCAGCATATGAATGACTTTATCATATTCCAATACGCGTAAAACTTTCGCGTTCATAGTAGTTCCTTTCGTTTTTCAAAACACAGTGCCAAAAGGCACCTATATTCGTTCCATAAAATGCTGCACAGCAGAATCATTACACAGGATTGATGCTGCTGTCTTGTGGTACAGGCGGCTATTACTATCATACCATATAGAGAGAGAAACCGGGGAAAAATTTTGCGCCCGGAAAAAGTCTTTCCGGCACTTGTGTGCAGACGGGCAGATGAGGTATACTGAAAAGTACCCAAACGGGCAGAAAGGAACCGATACTTATGGAGGATAATAGACCGAATCAGGATCTGACGAATCAGGATATCGAGTTTATCAAAGAAAAGGTAAAAGAGCGACCGCTGAACCGCCGAAAATTATTCAAAAAAACGTTGCTGACGGCGAGCATGGCAGCGATTTTCGGGCTGATTGCCTGTGTGACCTTCCTTGTGCTGGAACCGGTATTTTCCAATCTGCTGTACCCGGAGGAGGAGCCGCAGCAGGTGGAGCTGAAGGAAGAAAATATCGAGGATGAGATGCGTCCGGAGGATATGATTCTGGAAGAAGAGACGGAAACGGAGACAACGACAGAGCTGCAGACCGTTGTGGAAAAGGTTGCGCTGGAAATCGGGGATTATCAGAAGCTGTACCGGAATATGTATACGGTGGCGAAGACATTTGCAGATCATTCGATGGTAACCGTGACCGGTGTGGTGTCGGATGTGGACTGGTTTGATAACACGTATGAAAACCAGGGACAGACGGCAGGGCTGATCGTTGCGGACAACGGTAAGGAGCTGCTGATTCTTGTGGACGATGCAGCCATCAGTCAGGCGGAGGAACTGGAGGTTTCCTTTTACAGCGGACGGAGTGTGTCCGCTTCGCTGAAGGGAAAGGATAAGGAAACGGAACTCGCCATTTTGAGTGTGGCGCTGGAGGATATTCCGGAGGATATCCGGAAAAATGTCGGATCGGCGACGATGGGAAGCTCCGGCAGTAGTGTACAGGCTGTGCCGGTGATTGCAATCGGACGTCCGCAGGGTGCGGAAACGATAATTTTCGGAATGGTAACTTCTGTGGATTATTATCAAAATCTTACGGATCATAATGTCCGCCTGTTAAAGACAGATATGACGGGGTTGCAGGGAACCGGAGGCGTTTTAATCAATCTTTCCGGAAAGGTACTCGGCATCGTGCACGTCGGGGAAGCGGAGAGTTCCGATGTGCTCAGCGCATATGGTATTTCCGATCTGCTGACGACGGTTGGCAAGCTGTCGAATGGTCAGAAAATCGCCCATATGGGCATTACCGGGACGGATGTACCGGATGAAATCCATCTGGAAAAGCATGTGCCAGTCGGTGCATATGTGACGGGAATTATAATGGATTCTCCCGCGATGAAAGCGGGAATCCAGAGCGGTGACGTAATTGTTGGCATGAAAGGAGAAGAGATCACTTCGTTTGCAGACTATTATGCGGCGCTTCTTTCCTGTGAGCCGGGCACAACGGTGACAGTCACTGTGATGCGGCAGGGACAGGACGAATATCAGGAAATGGAAATTGAGGTGCTTTTGCAGGAGTAAGGCGCAGAGGATAGCGAAAGGCTTTTGATACAGCGCTGCCGTTTTCGCTTTTGCGTAGCATTGTCAACAGAATAGAGATTTTTGGAAAAGAGGAAAAGAAAATGAAATTTATTAAGGATTATAAAGAAGGCGACAGAGTATTCGATATTTATCTGTGTAAGCATAAACAGTCTGCTGTGACGAAGAATGGTAAGCCGTATGAAACCGTCATCCTGCAGGATAAGACCGGCACGGTAGACGGCAAAATTTGGGATCCCAACAGTGCGGGTATCGATGATTTCGACAGCCTGGATTATATTGAGGTCTATGGCGATGTGACCTGTTTTCAGGGTGCAAACCAGATCAATATCAAACGAATCCGCCTGTGCCGCGAGGGCGAATACGAGCCTGCCAACTATCTTCCGGTCAGCAAAAAGGACATTTCCGTGATGTATCAGGAGCTGCTTTCCTATATCAACAGCATGGAAAATGAATGGCTCAAAAATCTGATGGAGGCGTTCTTTGTAAAAGACGAGGCGTTTCTTACAAACTTCAAAAAATCTTCCGCAGCGAAAAGCGTACATCATGGATTTGTAGGCGGTCTGCTGGAGCACACGCTTGGCGTTGTGAAGCTGTGCGATTATTTTGCAAAATCCTACCCGATGTTAAAAAGGGATCTGCTTTTGGCTGCCGCGATGTGTCATGATATCGGCAAGACAAAAGAAATTTCCCTTTTCCCACAGAACGATTACACGGACGATGGACAGCTGCTTGGTCATATCGTAATCGGAACGGAGATGGTCAGTGACAAAATTCGGATGATCCCGGGCTTTCCGACTGTGCTTGCTTCGGAATTGAAACACTGCATTTTGGCGCACCACGGAGAATATGAATACGGTTCTCCCAAAAAGCCTGCGCTCATGGAAGCGATGGCGCTGAACCTGGCGGATAATGCAGATGCGAAGCTGGAAACCTTTACGGAGATTCTGGAGGGAACTTCTGAAACCGGATGGCTGGGTTACAACCGGTTCTTTGAATCCAATCTGCGCATGACGCGGATGGACTAAGACGGCTCAGCCGAAGCATGGAGGATGACGTGAATATACAGAAAAATCAGATTTTTACAGTGAAAATTACAGATATGGGAACTGACGGAGAGGGCATCGGACATCTGGAGGATTCCGATGCCCTTTCAGGCAATGGTTATACGCTGTTTGTCAAGGACGCGGTTCTGGGCGATACGGTGCGTGCAAAAGTCGTAAAACCGAAAAAGGGATATGCCTTTGCGCGTCTGGAAGAAGTGCTGGAACCGTCGCCCGACCGCGTGGAGCCGGTCTGTGCGTATGCGAGACAGTGTGGCGGCTGTCAGCTGCAGGCGGTTTCCTATGAAAAGCAGCTCGCCTTTAAGGACCGCAAGGTCAAAAACAACCTGATCCGGATCGGCGGCTTTGTCCCGGATTTTGTAGAGGAAATCATGGAAGCGCCGGTCGGGATGGAGCATCCGTTCCATTATCGCAACAAGGCGCAGTTTCCGGTCGGAATGGACAAAAATGGTCGTTTGATTGCGGGCTTTTATGCCGGACGGACACACACGATTATTGAAAACAGGGACTGTGCGCTCGGCGTTGCGGAAAACAAAATCGTTTTGGATATTGTGCTGGATTTTTGTACGGAAAAGAAAATTCCAGCATACGATGAAACGACAGGAAAGGGATTGCTGCGCCATGTCCTGATCCGTAAAGGCTTTTCAACAGGACAGATTATGGTCTGCCTGATTCTCAACGGCAGTTCGTTTGCGGCAGAGCAGGAGCTTGCGGACAGGCTGTTTGAAAAGGTGCCCGGAATGACCAGCTTTTCGGTCAATTCCAATACAGAGCGGACCAATGTAATTATGGGCAGTAAAACCCGGACGATCCGCGGGAAAGACCGCATTGAGGACACGATCGGCGGACTTGTTTTCACAATTTCGCCCCAGTCCTTTTATCAGGTCAATCCGGTTCAGACGGAAAATATTTACAGTCAGGCGCTTTCTTATGCAGGACTGACCGGAAATGAGACAGTCTGGGATCTTTACTGTGGAATCGGCACGATTTCCCTGTTCCTGGCGCGCCAGGCGAAACAGGTTTACGGCGTGGAAATTGTCCCGCAGGCAATCGATGATGCGCGCCAGAATGCAGTGCGCAATGGCATCGACAATGCGAAATTCTATGTCGGAAAAGCGGAGGAGGTGCTGCCGCACTTATACGAAACAGAAGGAATTTTTGCGGACGTTATCGTTGTTGATCCTCCGCGCAAGGGCTGTGACGAAGAGTGCCTCAATACCATTTTAAAAATGCGCCCGAAGCGCCTGGTTTACGTCAGCTGCGATTCCGCGACGCTCGCCCGCGACTTAAAATATCTCTGCAGCCAGGGCTATGAGTTAAAATGCGGCAGGGCGTTTGACAACTTCCCGATGGGGGGACATGTGGAGACAGTGATAATGATGACGTATTGTGGTGATAAGGGGAAATAGGGTTGTATAACCACAGGATATTGTGGTTTAAAACTGAAAAATGAGCAAAAATCGAGGCGGAAATGGACGGTTTTCGACCTCGATTTTTTGAGCTTTTGACAGATGACATCGGAGAAAGGAAGGGAGAAAATAGATGACAATGGAGTAACTTGTGAATTTATAAGCAAATTATTTAGTGGGGGGAGATAGAAGAATTTGTCAATATAGTATTTTCCTGAATATTTTCAAGTTGCTCAAGCATATTTAGCATTGCATCTTGCATCAGTGGGTTAAGACGCTGATATCTCTGTAAAAAATCATGAAATTGCTCAAATTCATTCATTGCCTGAAGCTGACGGGTTGAATCTCTTTTATTATCTGAGAGGCAGAGGACATAATCTGTAGTCACATTAAAAAATTCAGAAATTTTTATGAGCATCTCTGACGAAATATTTCCAGTCCCGTTTTCTATGCGGCTGATTGCTTGCTGGGAGGAGTGGAGAATTTTAGCAAACTGAATTTGGGATATCCCCTGGCTTTTTCGCAATTCTTTTAAACGGTTTGCGGGCATAATGATATTCCCTTCACTAAAAAATACTGTTTCTTATAATATTTTATCAGAATTAGACTATATTTATACCCGATTAAGCGTTTATGGAAAATACATAAATAATGAGTAAAATGGGTGTGAGAAGAAAAAATTACAGATAAGGTACCTGAAAATGACAAGTTGAAGGATAAGATGAAATATCTGATATGATTATAAACAATGTTAGTTTAATACTTTTTTATGCCACAATAAAATATGCGTTTCCGGGCACACTGTCAGATGGATGCTGAAATTGTACTGTTTCGTCAGTTTTATACTATGTGTGCCAGTTTGTAAGAATAGTTGGATTGTATGTTTTATGAGTTAAAGTATTAGGGGTTAAGGTTTATAACATTTAATGATGTGGCAAGGGCGGATAATAAAAATGAAGATAAGGAGTGTGTTAAATGAAAGAATCCCCGGTTTCAAGGTTCGACGCGACAGCTAGATAATATCTTGAAAAGAGATGGATTGCCATCAATATTTGATTATAATTATCGGGCTTTTACAGGAAAAGAACTACCAGAGGTGAGTGTGGAGTGGAATAAATCTGTTGTGAATTGAAAGATAAGTTCAATGATAAATAATGACAGAACTTAATATTGGGAGGAAACATGTTAATTCTTGATATTAATAAGGTGAGTAAAGATTTTGGCTTTGGCCCAATATTTGAAGATTTATCCTTTTCCTTAAATGAGGGAGAGAAGATTTCCATTATAGGATCTAACGGCGGTGGCAAATCGACGCTTTTAAAAATGATTGCGCAAATCGAAAAATGTGATGGCGGAACGATTAGCATTAAAAAAATGCAAGAGTGGCTTATCTGGACCAGACTTCTCCGGATCAGCAGGACGATCGAATAGTGGAAGAAATTTTAAGGGATGGCTTTGCTGGATTACTTAAGATTGAAAATGAGATAAACCGCATCTATGAAAACATGGCGACTATATCAGATATTGAAGAGTGTAACCGTATGGCGAACAGGGTCAGCATGTTGCAACAAAAATTTCAGGATGACGGAGGATATGAAATTGATACGGAAATCAATATGGTATGTAGCGGTTTATTAATTCGGGAAGAGATGCGTTATCAGAATTACAACAGCCTGAGCGGGGGAGAAAAAACGTTGGTCCATCTGGCAAAAGGTTTGCTTGGAAAACCGGATTTGTTTTTATTGGATGAGCCGACCAATCATCTTGATCTCAAAAGAATAGAGTGGTTGGAAAATTATATTAAGACGTTTAAGGGGGCAGTTGTGGTGGTATCCCATGACCGAAAATTTCTGGATCATGTGAGCAGCAAACTTTTGGAAATCGATAATGGAGAGGCAACGGTTTACAATACAAATTATTCAGGATATTTGATAGAAAAAGAAAGACGTTATAATTTGCTGATGGAAAACTGGGCGGAACAGCAGGCATATTTCAAGCGTTTGGAAGATAGAGCTAAGCGTATGGCACAGGCTGGGATGGCAACGAACAGTAAGGTTATGACGAGGAAAGCAGGGGTCATGTTTGCCCGTATTGAAAGAGAAAAGGAAAAGATGTCCTTAAAAAGGCCCTATAAGGCGAGGAAGTTTAATATAGACTTTCGTGAGCAGGATAAGGGCGGAAAAAATGCCATAGAAGTCAGCCATCTTAAAATCTGTACAGAGAACGGTAGGATGATTGTTGACGATGCCAGCTTTTCTGTTGGCGTGGGCGAACGTGTTTTTATGATAGGGAATAATGGCAGCGGAAAAACATCAATCCTGAAAATTATTTTAGGAGAACAGGAGCTATCTTATCAGGGTGATATTATTGTTTCGCCAAATGTCCAGCTCGGTTATCTTCCTCAGATTATTAATTTTAGGAATAACAAGCAACAGGTATTAGATTATTTCCAGCATGAAGTTGGTATTGGTGAAGAAAGGGCACGTTCAATTCTGTTTCGTTTTCATTTTGATCAGGAAAATGTAAAGAAAAGTGTTGGGAATTTATCGGGTGGAGAAAGAATCCGATTACGGCTTGCTGTTTTGATGCAGCAGTCGATGAATACATTGGTCTTCGATGAGCCGACAAACCATATCGATATACCAACTAGAGAAGCATTGGAAGAAGCAATAGAAAATTTTAATGGTACATTGTTAGTCATTTCCCATGATCGTTTTTTCATTGATAGATTTGCAGATAAAATCATTGAGATTGTAAATGGAAAAGCCACTACATATATTGGAAATTATGAAGATTATCAAACAAAGAAAAGCGGAAATATGTAAGAGAGGAGGCACCGGCATTGGAACAGAAAACATCAAAATACGGAATCAGGCAGGTGCTGTCAAATAATCTGTTTTTGTTAAAGCAGATAGGAAGGGTTTCTCCGTGGAGGATACCGGCAATTATGGTCGATGCGATGGCGGATTGGTCAAAGGGATTGATATTCCGGGTATTTGTGGTGGGATATGTGCTCAATCAGATACAGTCCGACACACCCCTTAAAAGGATTTTTTTTGTTGTGGGACTTTTGTCACTTCTTTCCTTTGCAAGTCATCTGGTGAATATTTTTCTGAAGAATTGTTTTTTCCCCCGGTCAGACTTAAAGATACAGTCTCATTTCATGAAACTGGCTTTCGGCAAAGCGCGGGAGGCAGATTTGGAATGCTATGAGAATACGGAATATTATGAGAAATATATCAGGGCATTGAATGCGCTGAAAAGTCGTCCAAGGATGGTCCTTGATTCCGTAGAAATGCTTTTCGGGGCGCTCTTTGGATTTTTTGCATTATCCGGGACAGCCCTTTCCATGGACGGATTTATGATTTTTTTCATCGTGCTCCAGATTGTGGCCAACTTTGTGTTTGCGCGGAAGGAAAATTGTGAACGCCGCGCTTATGAGGTGGAGCTGGCTGAGGCTGACCGTCAGGCTGACTATATACGGCGGGTACATTATCTTCCTGAATATGCAAAGGAGCTGAGGACTACAAATATCAGCGATGTGCTCTTTAAGCGTTTTATTGCGGCAACACAAAACGGGGTTAGGGTAATTAAGGAGCATGGATTAAAATGTGCGGTATACCGGCTGTTCGTGGATGCGGTATGTACACGGATGGGATATTATCTGGTCATCCTGTTTGCTGCTTTCCGTATTTTGGTGCTTAAAAATATGATGGTCGGTGACGGGCTTATGGTAGTCATGGCGATGTTCAGCGTGACGGAAGCGCTGCTGGAGCAGGAGAACAGCTTTTTCCAGCTGCACGAGCACGCCATGTACATTGGCGACCTCAGGGAATTTCTGGAACATAAGCCCAAAATACAGGAGAACAGCAAGGGAGCTGTCCCTACAGGACAGGTAAAGGAGCTTCGGGTAGAGAATCTGTCCTTTTCCTATTTTGGTTCTGAACGTAAGGTAATCGATGATGTCAGCTTTACCATCAAAGGCGGGCAGACAGTGGCGATCGTCGGGCATAACGGGGCAGGCAAGAGCACGTTGGTGAAGCTGCTCATGCGTCTGTATGAGCCGACTTCCGGTGCGATTTATCTGAATGAGAAAGAGATTGGGGAATATCAGCTCCATGCCTATCGGGATAGCTTTTCTGCTGTTTTTCAGGATTTCAAAGTGTTTTCCCTGACAGTGGGCGAAAATATCCTGCTGCGGCGTACTGCTGACGGCGACAAGGGGTTGCTGGAAGAATCCCTGCGGGCGAGCGGGATGGCTGAACGGATTTCAGCACTCCCGTATGGCACGGATACGATGATGACGCGGGAATTTGATGAGGAAGGAGTCTCCCTTTCCGGGGGACAGGCACAGAAGATCGCACTGTCCAGATTATATGCAAAGAACGCGCCTATCGCGATTCTGGATGAACCGTCCAGCGCGCTGGACCCTATCGCGGAATATGAGCTGTTTGAAAATATGAAGCGCATTTGCGAAGGGAGGACGGTAATCTTTATCTCGCACCGGCTTTCCAGCGCGATGTCGGCAGACGTAATCTTCATGATGGAGCATGGAAGAATTATTGAGCGGGGCAATCATGAAAGTCTGATGCGGCAAAACGGAAAATATGCGGAAATGTTCAGAAAGCAGGCAGAAAAATATGAGTAAGGAAAAAGAAAATACCGGGGAAAAGGCGAAGCTTTCTGCCGGGATAAAAAATACGGCATATCTGGTGCGCTATGTACGCCAGCATGTGCCGGCGCTGTTTTATACGAATATCATGACAGGTATCTTATGGGGATACCTGAATATAGCTTCCTCCGTGCTGGTGATAAAGGTCGTATTTGATATGCTCGGGGAGGGGCGTCCTTTTACAGACGTATGTAAATTCCTTCTGATGATGAGCGTGATCCTGCTTTTTGCTCTTGGAGTCATTTATTTTTGTGAGAAAAGGCTGTGGCCTGTCCAGAAGCTGAAATTGGGGAAATCCCTTCATGCGGAGCTGTTTTTAAAGGCGCAGAAAGCGGACCTTCGCTGTTATGACGATACAAAATTTTATACGGATTTTATCTGGACCGTTCAGAAAGCGGAAGAGGAGGTATATACGGCTGTCGGGAATCTGGGGAGCGTCCTGCTCCATGTACTGGCCTGCATCGGCGTTATCGCGGTCATGCTGGAGGTCGACCCGTTCCTTCTGGTGCTTACCGCAGCTTCTATGGCTTGTCAGTTCGTATTCCGGCTGCTGAAGACTAAAATGAACTTTTACCGGGAGCTGAGTCTGAGACCCCTCGTAAAAAAATATGAATATATAAGCCGGGTCTTCTATATGCCGGACTATGCGAAGGAGTTGAGGATGAGCCGGGTCGACCGGCTGCTGACAGAGGAATTTGACGGCTGCATATCCAAAATGGATGCCGTATATAAAAAGCTGCAGTTTCGTCTGACGGCATTGGAAACCGGAGAGCAGATATGCAATGTCTTTTTGACGAATATGCTGTTGATTTTTGTACTGGTGTATAAAATCTTTATTGTAGGGTCTGTTTCAATCGGTGATCTGTCGGTATCCATTGCTGCAGTCGGGAAATTGAATTCCATGTACAGCGGTCTGCTGGAATCCCTTTCCCAGTTTGTACAGAGCGGGATGTTTGCCGATAAGCTGCGGACATTTCTTGACATAGAGCAAACGGTTGCTTCACCGGAAAATCCCGCCAGTTTACCGATAGTGCCCGGTGATATTGAATTTCGTGATGTTTCCTTCCGGTATGGTGACGGCGGATGGGTACTGCGGCATATCAATATGAAGATAAAAGCGCAGACAAAAGCTGCTGTCGTAGGGTATAACGGCGCGGGGAAATCCACTCTTGTGAAGCTGCTGATGCGTTTTTATGATCCGACCGAGGGTGAGATACTGCTGAACGGTAAAAATATTAAAGAGTATGACCTGGATGAATACCGTCATTCCTTTGGAACCCTGTTTCAGGATTTTCAGATATACGCTGCCAGTCTGGGAGAAAATGTAAAAATGGGACTGGTTGAAAGCAGGGATGAGGCGATGATAAAGAAGGCGCTCATGACGGCGGGGGTTGCTGACAACCTTCGTGACCTTTCCGTCCCGCTGCTTCGGGAATATGATAAAAACGGACGTCTGGTATCCGGCGGGGAAGCCCAGAAGATAGCGATAGCCAGAGCTTTCCTGAAAAATCCGCACACCTATATTTTAGATGAGCCGTCCAGTGCGCTGGACCCTATCTCCGAATACAACCTTAACCGGACTCTGTTTGAGCTGTCAAAGGACAAAACGGTTATTTTCATATCACACCGCCTGTCCACGACCCGTATGGCGGAACAGATATATATGATGGAACAGGGAAGGGTCATAGAAGAAGGAAACCATGAGGAACTGTTAGCCAGGGGAGGAAGGTATGCGGAAATGTTTGAAAAGCAGGCAGAGAAGTATCGGGAAACATAAGTTTATGGGATACATAAATCTTTTACACGATAATTTGTATAAAATGGCTTAAAGGTATTATGTGCTGTGGAAAGGTATGGATATCATTATGAAAAAAATTTATAAAGGGTGGAGAAGTCTACACCTTTTTACTCGAACATTGATTGGATTCGGTATTGGTGTTACCTTGGGGGTGATATTAGGACCTCAAGCATCCATTTTTGAGTTTTTAGGGACAATTTTATTACGCCTAATTAATATGGTTGTTGCACCACTTGTGCTTTGTTTGCTGATTAGTGCGGCTGCTGATATTAATGATTACAGGACATTAGGTAAAATTGGTGTGAAAACAATTGCGGTATTTATGGTAACAACAATATTTGCTGTCATTGTAGGTATGTTTTTTGCGCTTACTTTTAAAGTAGGTAAGGGAGTGGCTATTACTAATGAAGGGCTTGAGGCTACGACTGACGTAATTGTTCCTTCTATTGTAGATACTTTGATTAATATTATTCCGAATAATATTTTTGAAGCATTAAGTGAATCAAATTTACTTCAAATAATTTTTTTCGCTCTTATTTTTGGGCTTGCGCTTAGCAAGTTGAAGGAAAAGGGAATTTTAGTAAACAAAGTTATTTATGGTTGCCGTGACGCTATGCTGAATATTACGAATATGGTATTAGAAATTACACCTCTTGGGGTGATGGGGATTATGGCGAACGTAGTAGGAAAATACGGAATAAAAATTCTTTTACCATACGGAAAGGTAATCATTGTAACATTTTTAGCGTGTATATTTTTTTCACTATTGATACATGGTCTGATTATGGCTCATTTTATAGGAAAGCTAAATGTAAGACATTTTTTCTTTGAAATGAAAGATGCCATTTTATTTGTTATTTCTACTTGTAGTAGTCTGGCGACGATTCCATTAACCCTTGCAGGAACTAAATGATTAGGAGTTGATGATAAAGTTTCTAATTTTGTAATTCCGTTTGGCGCAGTTGTAAATATGGATGGGACAGCAATTTATGAAGCAATTGCTGTAATATTTGCAGCACAAATTTATGGAATTGAGTTAAGTATAACGCAGCTATTGCTCATATTATTATCTGCTACTATAGCATCTATTGGTACAGCTGGTATACCGGGTTCTGGGCTTGTTATGCTGGTTATTGTTCTTAATGCAGCAGGACTACCTATAGAGGCGGTCGGTTTGTTGGCTGGAATTGATCGAATTCTTAATATGGCCCGCGTTGGTACCAATATAATAGGAGATGCTGCGACTGCAGTTGTTGTGGCAAAAACAAGAGGGGAAATGAGAGAAGCTGTAGAGTTGTATAAGTCTTAAATACCTCAATCTTCATAGAGAAAAAAATGTGTTTTTTTATAATCAATTATTGACCGCGTTTGAATGATGAATTTTAGCATCTGTTATTATTTCATATTTTTAAATAAGTAGATTTCAATAGTTACTATTTATATCTTGACTAACCATTGGACGCTAAATAGTTCGTACAGTAAACGGGGGATATGTCCCGTTTATTGTACGAATAGAATTCACTAATATTGTATTAAAATTCTTTTTCATATCTTTATAAAGGTAGTAATTTTGTTATTTTTATTGTAACATTAGCCTTTTATATAATGTTGGACTACAGTATACTACAGCGCTGTCTCTTCATTCGAGAAATGTTTAAATATTTTCGCTTTGGTTTTATTTTTTGTGTTCTTTTGTCTGTATTATAATACTTACGGTAGTATTTCTTGATTGATAAAATGTGAGGATTTCATGAATATGATAGAAAAAGAGATATAGGGATGGGGAGAAAAAGTATTAAAACAAACAGAATAGTATCGATACAGCCTACCAATTAGGTTATTTTCATTGTATAATATATCTTTCCTTGTAATAGAGTTAGTAGAATGTCCAGAGTAGGAAAAGGAAGGAAATAAGAGCAAATGATAAAAGCGGCAATATGCGATGATGATAAGTTATTTACAGGGCAGTTAGAGAGGCACCTTCACCTTGTAGCAGAAGATATTTCAATACCATTAGAAACAGAGATTTTTTTTGATGGAGCAGGATTTTTAGAAGAACTAAATAGAGGGACAAGGTATGACATTATTTTCATGGATATTGAAATGACACAGATGGATGGTATCTCGGCGGCAAAACAGCTTCGGCATCTTGATCCAACAGCATTGCTGGTATACATTTCGGGCTATGATCAATACTTTAGGCAACTGTTTGAAGTAGGTGTTTTTAGATTTCTTGATAAGCCGGTGAATACAGAGCAGCTGTCAGAATGTTTTGTGGATGCCTGTAGGCAGATTTCTGATAGAAATGCTTGTTTTGAATATACATGTAAACGCGGTTTTTTCAGAATCCCGTTTCGAGAGATTGTATATTTTGAAAGTGACCGAAGGGTTATACGTCTGTATCTTTGGAATGGGGAGCATAGAGAGTTTTATGGAAAATTAAATCGGATTGAAGAAGGAATGAAGGCAGGAGGAAGATTTTTCTTGCGAATCCATCAGTCATATTTGCTAAATTATGATTATGTTCGCCGGATGGATGGGACATCTGTAACACTCGCAATAAATGGAAAAGAAATCCAATTGCCAATTAGTTCTGACCGGCAGTATGAAATGTCTAAGCAGTTATGTGAATTGAAGAAAGGAAAATGGAATATATGATGGAGTTGTTCATCTTTGTGGTTTCAAAAGTTTTATTGTCTGCATTTTATCTGTTTACGGTTTATCAATACATGAAGATTTTTCTGGGAGAAGCGAGAAAAGGGTGGTTGAAAACCATTTTGTGGAGTACTTATTTTATTTTTCAGGTAGTATATAAATTTATACAGTTTTTATCTCCACAGTTTTTTTGGGTAATTACAACGATAAGTTTAATGATTTTGGCATATTTTTCCTTTCATGATAGCCAAAAGAAGAGTTTTCTTTTTTCGGTTATCATTAATGTAGTATGGATGATTGCGGAAGTAATAGTTATGTTGTTTTTAAAGTATAGTGGTATGTCGGAACGGGTTCTAATTGATGCTTGTGGATTTTTAGCAACGATGATGATGCTCTTTATTTTGCAGATTTTAAAGCGGAGAGCAGAGAGCGGAGAGATATTGGGAAGACTTTCGACGTGGAGATTTATAGTTTTGATGTTAGTACCGTTATTTAGCGCATTATTGATTCATGTATTATTCTGCATTGCAAATAAATATTTGGAATTTAGTGGAACTGCGGTAATGACAGGTCTTGTACTATTAGTGATTAATTATATGATTTTTGGTATATATGAATGGTTGGTGCAAAGTGCGGGAATGAAAGAACAGATGCTTTTATATGAACGACAGTTGGAACTATATCAGAGGCAAACTCAGGAAAGAGAGAAAAGGGTAACGGAACAGAGGCAACTTCGTCATGATATGAAGCATCACTTGATAGCAATCCTTGGGGTGGCAAAGCATGAAAATAGTGTGCGGACATCAAGCTATATTAAAGCACTTTTGGAGGAATGGAGTTCGTCTGAGCGGGAGAGCAGGATTAGTGGGAACAGTGTGGTAGATTCCTTACTGGGATACTATAGAGAGCAGGCGGAGGAATATAATATTCGGTTTGAATGTGAGGCGAAGCTGCCGGAAGATTTACCTTTTGAAGCGGGACGTCTAACTGTTATTTTTGGAAACCTGTTGGATAATGCTTTAGAGGGGAGTCGGAAAACAGAGGACGCTTGGATATTGATCAAGGTATCTTATGAAAAGGGTGTGCTGTTTTTAAATATACGAAATATTTGTGATTCAAAGCAGTTAAAGTTTTCAGATGGAAAATATATAACAACAAAACAGGAGCCGGAAAACCATGGTTATGGGCTGAAATCCGTGAAACAGGCTGTAGAGGCGTATAGTGGGAGCATGGAAGTGGAGTGTAAAGATAATGTTTTTGATGTTGCATTGGTTCTTTTTCCAAAATCTGACATGCAGATGGGATTTTTATGACATGAATAGGAATGGAAGATGAAAAAGTGATAAAGTGTTAGTATAAAAATATGAGGAGGCAGGAATAATGAAAAAGCAGTTGGCGATCCTGTTAAAAAGGGCTGCAGAAAAATCAGCAAAAGTTTGTGTTAATACAAGATGTTCATATCTTTCGTATCAGCCCAAACAGCCCAAGGACCTGAAAAAAATTGTAAAATAATGATGCAGCCATCTGGTGCAGCTTGCATTGGATGGCTGTTTTCATATTTAATTATTTTTAACAGGGGGTTGGAGTAGATTAAAAGTAAACGTCAAATCCTGCGCCTACCCTTAAATTTAACGCCGCTTTTATGAGCGGC